>Ga0299915_10003948_pt1 | contig 10748 bp, 15 predicted proteins | sample RVTome_13_FD_200263 | JGI IMG/M metagenome (GOLD analysis project Ga0299915, IMG submission 200263) | Soil microbial communities from uranium-contaminated site in the Upper Colorado River Basin, Wyoming, United States - RVT92D227 (version 2) ... | reverse complement strand
CGCGGAGCAGGAACAGGCCGCCGATGGTGACAAGGGCCAGGCCGAGGAAGATCGGGCGGGGTGCACGGAGTTCGACGTCGGACACCTCCGCGAGGATACCGGGCACCCATCGGTTACCCGTTTCCCGCTCCCCGCTTTCCGCTCCCCGCTCCCCGCAAGAGGCGTTCACCGGGTTTCGCCTTTCGCTCTTCGCTTCTTCCGTCCAATCGCGAATCGCCTCTCCTAGTACACCCGCCACCGCGTCGGGGTGACCCTGATCGGGATCGAGTACGCCGTGGAGAACTCCTCCCGGGTGGTCCCCATCTGCTCGATCATCGCCCCGTACTTCTTCTGGTAGTCGGGTTGGTCGAGGTTGGCGGGCCCGTCCACGACCCGGGCAGTGCCCTCGATGCTCACCACGTCCGACCCCTCGTTGCTGTCGAGGTTGAGGGCGACCTGGCGGTTCGCCGCGATGTTCTCGATCCGCTGGGACGGCATCGAGTAGATGAGGAACTCACCGTCGTCGACCACGAACCAGACCGGGGACGACTGCGGCTGTCCGTCCGGCCGCACGGTGGTCATCCACATGACGACGGCATCGGCGACCAGAGCCATCGCCTTGGTCACTTTCGCCGAGTCGGTCACTCTCGTGCCGCCTCGATCAGGGTCTGGAGGCCGGCCCGCAGCCCGGGCGGCATGCGCACCGGCCTTCCGGCGAGGTCGGTGCACGCCGCCTCGATCGTTGCGTCGAGGATGCGATCCGTCCCCCGATCCACTCGCTGGTGCCAGGTGCTCGCCGACGCGCCGATCGACGCCACCGCCGAGGAGATCACCAGTTCGTCGCCGGCCGTCGCCGGGGTGATGAACCGGACGTCGACGCGGACCACCACCACCTGGAAGCCCTGTGCGGCGAGGACATCCATCCCCGAACTGATGTCCTCGAGCGCGGAGATGCGGGCATGTTCGAGGTAGGAGAGGTAGGTGGCGTGGTTGACGTGATGGTACGGGTCGAGTTCGGCCCACCGAACGTGGATGGCGGTGCGGTGCATCCCGGGGAGGTTAGGGAGCGATCAGCACCCCGACGACCTCGTCGACGTCATACGCGAGTGCGGTGGATCGATCGATGGTTCCCAGGAGGGTCCAGGAGTCGCCTGCACGGAAGCGACCCTCCCACGAGAAGGTCACCCGTATCGGGTAGGCGTTGAGCGTGGGATGGCACCGCCATCCGCTCGGATCGTGGAGCCGGTAGTCCTCGGAGCAGGTCTTGATGGCATAGCCGTGAGACGCGTCTCCATCGAACACGCTCGCAGCCGGGTACCCGGCGGGAGGCGTACCGTCACCCCAATCGACCCATACGGTCTGGAGATCGGCACGCACCTCCAGCACCCGGCCGTCCGGGAGGACCTCGCGGTGGGAGAGGGGTTGCGGTCGTACGACGTCGAGGCGGGTGGGCAGGTTGGTGATGCCGACCGCCGGCCGAAGCGAGAAGGAAGGCCGGGCGAGCCGGAAAGAACGAAAGATCTCCCACGCGGCGGTGGCCACGGTGGTCGTCGTTGTGCCCGGGTTGGTGGGACAGGCGGGCAGCGCAAACCGAGTGTTGATGATCGCCGCGTCGTAGGCCGAGTCCCAGGAGTCGAAGCCCGGCGGCCACCGCGACCAATACCAGCACGGTCCGACCACCGGATCGTCGGACGTGGCGAGGTACCGCAGCGGAGGGAGGGTGACGGTAGTGGTCGACGTGGTGGCCCCGGAGTACCCGCAGTCGATCCCGGTGGGGGTGGTGACGCACCCCGAGTCGGCGTGGGCGGCCCGGAGGGAGGTGGCCGGCACGGAAACCACTGCCAACGATCCGATGATGAGCACCGCCAGCCGTGCGCCCGATGAGCGCAACACTCGCTGACCGTAGGTCACCAGAAACGACGATACAAGACCCGTGCCGCCGGTCGGAGGCGAACGCCACCGCCGGGAACGCTCAGACCAAGAAGTAGGCGATCGCCCCGGCGACCAGGCAGTAGATCGCAAACGGCATGAGACCCCGGCGGACCAGGAGCCGCACGAGGAGAGATATCGCCAGATATCCAACGACCGCGGCGACGGCGACGCCCACCAGTGCCGACGCCTGGAAGCCGCCGGTTCGCATCATGTCGGCGCCCTCGAAGAACCCCGCCCCAGCGATCGCCGGCACACCCAGGAGGAATGCGAACCGGGCGGACTGCACGCGATCGAAACCCTGGGCCAGGCCCGCGGTAATGGTCATCCCAGAACGGCTGATGCCGGGGAGTAGGGCAAACGCCTGGGCCATCCCGACGACCACGGCATCCGTCCAGCGCCCCTGTTCGACCACCCGGGTGCCCACCGGCAGCAGCGACGCCGCCAGGAGCACGGCGCCGGTGACCATCAGGCAGGCGGCGACGATCCACGCCTCGGAGAAGACCACGTCGATGGGACCCTTCAGGGCGAGGCCGATGACGGCGGCGGGAATCGTGCCGATCACGAGCAGCATCCAGATCGTCTTGCTCGCCGGGGACGTCGGCCGGGTGAGGAGGCCGAGCAGGTCACGCCGGTAGTACCACAGCACGGCGGCGAGGGTGCCCAGGTGGAGCACCGCTGAGGTGGCCAGATCGGGACCGTCGATCCCGAGGACTGCTGGGACGAGCACCAGGTGTCCGCTCGAGGACACCGGGAGGAATTCGGTGAGGCCTTGGACGAGGCCCCACAGGGCGCTGGTCAGCATGGAGGGCGAGTGTACGGGGCGTTGAGAGGAACCACCTTCGACGGATGGGCGATGGGCGAAGAGCGATGGGCAATGGGCGAAAGCCGGTCAGGCGACTTTCGACATTCGACCTTCGACAGACGAGCGAAACGCGAAGTCGCGCTGGCTCGCGTCTTGCCGGGAGCGGGTAGCGGGCGCGGGCTGCAAGCGGCGATGAGCGAACCCCCGCCGGTCCTTCTCTTGCTGGCGACGGGTAACGGGTGACGTGTCGACGTTTGACTTTCGGCAGAGGCGCGATGGGCGAAAAGCGATGAGCGAAATCGCGCGGGCCGTTCTCTTGCATGTAACGGGCAACGGGTAACCGGCAACGCTCGCTACGGCCTCAACGCGGCCACCAGCAGGCCGGAGCGTTCCGCCGCGGCGACCAGCGCCGCCGCTTCCCCCGGGACGGCGACGAGCGCCGGGCGGTAATCCAGGGCGAGGCGGTCGCCGGCCTGCGGCTCGATCACCAACCCGGGGATGGTCAGGGGCGGATCGGTGACGACGAGCAGCACCGTGTCCCCCGGGGTCGCCCCTATCCCCACCTCCATGGGCACCGCCCACCACCCCTCGGGCAGAGCGACTTCGGGTGCGATGACCGATGGGGTGATGGGATCACCCGATTCGATGTCGATGGCGGCGACCGCGCCGTCGAGCCGGGGTGGCGGAAGTGATCCCTCGGGGAGTCGCACCCACCGCACGTCGTCGTTGGAGATCGCAGAGCCGGCGCTCACCGTATGCGACGCCACCGGATAGGCGACGGTGGCAGAGCGACGCAGATCCCAGGCGAACGCTCCGACGACGAGCAGCACGGCTCCGATTCGCCGAAGGCGGGGCGGGGGCTGCATCCAATACACCGGGGCACCGTATCGGCGCGCCACGGTCCCGGGAAGGGGTCAGGCGCGACGACCACCGACAGCGGCGAGGCATCGACGGACATGGGGTGCAGCGAGCCGTCGACCGGGGGCCGTCGCCCTGCTGCCCGCTTCCCGCTGCCCGCTGCCCGTTGTCCGCAAGAAGGGGATTGACCGCCTCTCGCCGCGGCCTCCTTGGTCGAAGGTCGAGGGTCGAACTATCCCGGGTACCTTTCCTGCAGGTAATCCGGGTACTCGATCGCCGGGTCCAGCCCCGGCGCCGGGATCGGCGCGCCCGGCTCCGTGAGAAACGGGATGACCCCTGCCCACACCTCGAGGTCGAGGTCCTCCTCGTCGTCGGATGGCGGACCGCTGCGGATCTTCGCCGAGGCGGCCTCGATCGGGATGCCGAGCATCAGCGTGCCGTTGAACTCCCTGTTGCTGGGCTGGCGTGCGTCGTCCCACCGGCCGGGAAGGATCTTCTCGGTGAACACCCGCATCGCTTCCAGCTTCTCTGCCGGGTCGTCGATCGGTGCCGCCTTCCCCACGATCACGACCGATCGGTAATTCATCGAGTGATTGAAGACCGACCGAGCGAGCACCAGGCCATCGAGCAGGGTCACCGCCACCGCCGCTTCGGCTCCCTCCTTCAGGGTGCGCAGCATCCGCGATGCGGGGGAGCCGTGGAGGACGATCCGTTCGCCCACCCGGACATGGATCATCGGGATGACCATGGGCCTGCCCTCGTGGACGAAACCGACCGTGCAGTAGAGGGCCTCGTCGAGGATGTCGTAGATGATTCCCCGGTCGTACGTGCCGCGGTCGGCGTGCCGCTGGACCTCGACCCGGTCGTCGGCCGCCGTCATGGTGCCTGGCACCGAACCTGCGCCGCGTCGAGCGCGGGGATGATCGCGGCGATGCCCTGTTTGAGGGTTCCCACGGACTCGGCGAAGCGGCGGAGCACCTCCTCGTGAGTGACCGGTGCGGCCCCGGCGATGCCGACGTCGTAGTCGGTGATAACGCTCACGTTGACGAAGCAGATGCCGGCCTCGGCGGCAAGCGCTGCCTCGGGCATCTGAGTCATGTTGACCATCTCCCATCCGGCGGCGGCATAGGACGCGCTCTCGGCGCGGGTGGAGAATCGGGGGCCCTGGATCACCACGACCGTGCCGCCGTCGTGCACTGTGGCGCCTGTCGATCGCATCCCGGTGACGGCTATCGCCCTCATTGTCGGATCGTATGGATCGGCGAAGGAGGCGTGCCGCACGTCCGGCCCGTCGAAGAATGTCGACGCTCGCCCCCAGGTCCTGTCGACGATCTGGGCGGGGACGGCGAAGTGGCCGGGCGCCCAGCGGGCGTCGAGCGACCCGACCGCGGTCGTCGAGATGATGCGATCGACCCCGAGGAGCTTCATGGCCGAGACGTTCGCCCGGGACGGCACCAGGTGAGGCGGGAATTGGTGATGCCGTCCGTGGCGCGGAATGAAGACCACGTCGATCCCGTCCACCACGCCTACCACCGGCGTGCCCGCCGGGTCGCCGTACGGGGTGGTGACGGGTGACGGCCGGCTTTCGCCGAGGAATTCATAGAAGCCGGAGCCCCCGAACACTCCGATCATCCGAGTCCTCCCGCCGCGTCGAAACCGCATGCTAGGGGAGCCGGCTCGCCCCGATTCCTAGACTCGCCGTCGTGGACGCAGCCGCCGTTGCCACGATCGCCGCCGGGTACCTGCTCGGGAGTGTCGACTTCGGAGTCATCGTCCCGCGCCTACTCGGCGTGGACATCTACGCCGAGGGGAGCGGCAACCCGGGCACCACCAACGTCTTGCGCGCCATGGGCCGCAGTACGGCAGCCGCGGTGATGGTCGGGGACCTCGCCAAGGGTGCGGTGGCGGCGATGGCCGGTGATCTCGTCGGCGGGGAGGTGATCGGCTTCGCCGCCGGGTTCGCCGCGGTCGCGGGTCACTGCTTCCCGCTATGGCACCGGTTCCGGGGAGGGAAGGGGGTAGCGACCTCAGCAGGCATCGCCCTGTGGCTCGAGCCACTCGCCGGCCTGGGGCTGCTGGTGGCGTGGGCGTTGCTCGTCGGGCTGACCAGGCGGGCCTCGATCGCCTCATTGGTGGTGGCGGCGGCCTTCGTGCCGGTGCTCGCCCTGACCGATCATCGGGGCTGGTCCCTCGTCTGGGGTGGTGCCGTCGCGTTGCTGATCATCACGCGCCACCACGCCAACATCCGCCGTCTGCTCGGGGGGTCCGAGCCCGCCATCGAGGCACGATGAAGCCCCTGGTCGAGGCGCAGCGCGCCGTCCTCGCCGCAATGACGCCCCTTCCCTCGGAGGCAGTGGACCTAGAGGCGGCGCTCGGCCTCGTAGTCGCCGCCGATGTCGTCGCACCGCACAACGTGCCGCCGTTCGCCAACTCGGGAATGGACGGATTCGCGGTGCGTGCCGCGGACGTGGCGTCGGCCCCGGCGACCCTGACGGTGATCGGAGACCTAGCCGCCGGAGGGGTGCCCACCGATCCGGTCGGGCGAGGGCAAGCGATCCGGATCATGACGGGAGCGCCGATGCCCGCCGGGGCGGATGCGGTGGTGATGGTTGAAGACACCGAGCTGACCGGCGCCGAGGTCCGGGTGCTTGCCCCGGCCGCGGTCGGCGATCACGTTCGGCCCGCCGGCGGCGATGTCGGCGCGGGCACCACCGTCTTTGAAGCGGGGGTGCGGCTCACCCCATTCCATCTCGGGGTCCTCGCCTCACTGGGAGTGACCCATCCCGTGGTGGGCCGCCGCCCCACGGTGGCCATCCTCTCCACCGGGGACGAGGTGATGCCGCCGGAGACGGCGACACTGCGCCCCGGGGCGATTCGCGATGCCAACCGACCGCTCCTCGCCGCAGCGCTGCGGGAGTTGGGCGTTGCCGTCGTCGACCTGGGGATCGTCCCCGACGACGCCCGCTTGCTGCGGTCCGTTCTCGCCGAGGCGGCGACCTCGGCCGATGCCGTGCTCACCAGCGGCGGTGTCTCGATGGGCGAGCACGACTTGGTCAAGAGGGTGCTCGCCGACATCGGGTCGATCGAGTTCTGGCAGGTGGCGATGCAGCCGGCACGGCCGTTCGCCTTCGGGTTCCTCGGGACCACCCCGCTCTTCGGGCTGCCCGGCAATCCCGTGTCCGTGTCGGTGGCGTTCGAGCAGTTCGTCCGGCCCGCTCTCCTCCGCCGGATGGGAGCGACACGGCTGTTCCGGCCCCGGTCGGCGGCGACGCTCGTCGAGCCCGTGTCGACCAACCCCGACAAGACGGTGTTCCTGCGAGTGACCGCCCGTCCCCGGGCCGGCGGCTGGGCGGTCTCCGCGGTTCGCCGCCAGGCGTCGAACATGCTGTCGGGGATGGCGGGGGCCGACGCGTTAGCGGTGATCCCGGTCGGCACCGGTGACGTGGCGGCGGGGGACGTCGTCGAAGTCGAATGGTTCCGCAGCCTGGAGACACGGACGATGGAGGAGGGCCTTGGTGGATGAGCTGACCCACCTCGATGATCAGGGACGGCCGCGCATGATCGACGTCGGCGCCAAGGCAGAGACCGAGCGAGAGGCGACCGCCGAGGCGATCGTGCACCTGAGCCCGGCGACCCGGGCGGCTCTCTTCGGTGGATCCCTCCCCAAGGGCGATGCCCTGGCGGTGGCGAGAGTGGCGGCGATCACCGGCGCTAAGCGAACCGCGGGTTTGATCCCCCTGTGCCACCCGATCTCGCTCACTGCAGTCGAGGCCGATGTCGAGCAGATCGAGGAAGGCGCCAGGGTCGTGGTGACCGTCCGCACCGTGGGGCGCACCGGGGTTGAGATGGAGGCGATCACCGGGGCATCGATCGGGGCGATCACCTTGTACGACATGGTGAAGGCGCTCGAACGCGGCGCCGAGATCGGCCCGGTCCGCCTGATCGCCAAATCGGGCGGCCGCTCGGGGGAGTGGCACCGGTGAGAGCAGTCGTCATCACCGTGTCGGACCGGGTGAGCACCGGCAAGGCGGAGGACCGCAGCGGCCCGGCTGTGGCCGAGCTGCTGAACGGGCTCGGGTTCGAGACCACGGTCGAGGTGGTCCCCGACGGGGTCGAGAGCGTGGAGGCGGCGCTGCGTGCCGCCCTCGCCAGCGGGGTCGATCTGATCATCACGACCGGGGGAACGGGGATGTCGCCACGGGATCTCACCCCGGAGGCGACCCGGCGGGTTATCGAGCGCGAGGCACCTGGAGTGGCCGAGGCGATGCGGGCCGCCACGTTCGGGGTGAACCCCCATGGCATGCTGTCCCGCGGCGTCTGCGGCATCGCCGGGACGACCCTGGTGCTCAACCTGCCCGGTTCCCCTGCGGGAGCGCGGGAATCGCTGGGGGTGGTGGGACCGGCCCTGGAGCACGCCGTGGGCCTGCTCGGGGGGCGGCCCACCGCTCACTGAGGTCGGAATGCTGGCATTACGGGGGGGTGCGGCTCCATACTGAGGCGAACAGCAGGCGCCTTCGGAGGCGCGCCGGGGAGGACACCCGAGTGACTCAGTCGAGACCACCATTGCGCCGTATGGGCCGCCCCACGCGCTCCCGCTCCCGTGGCCAGGTGACCCATCGGGATCAAGTCCTGGCCCGGCGTCGGGCAGCACTCATCTCGCTGATCCTGCTGGTCCCGGTGACACTCGGCGCGGCCCTGTTCACCGGATCACGCGTCATCTTGATCGCCAGCCTCATCGTCGACATCGCGGTCGGCGGGTACATCGCCCTGCTGCTCCAGATCAAGCAGGGCCAGCAGACCGGCCCGCGGTGGAGTAGCCCTGAAGACGAAGAGGGCATCAGCGTCGTGACCCGCTGATCCCGTGACGCCCGACCTCGAACCCCTGCGGCTGGCGGTCACCGAGGTCTTCGACGACAAGTACCGAGCCCGCGAGCGGGGTCTCGCCAACTGCCGAAGGGTGATACGGGCGTCAGCCAACGCCATCCGAGCCCTGCACCGCGGGCAGACCGCCGAGGCGGAGGTTCTGATGGATGAGGCCGGCACGCTGCTCCGGGAAGCGGTAGGGGTACTGGCTCCGCACCCCGATGTGGGAAACGCCGGGTTCATCCACGATGCCGCCAAGGAGTACGCCGAAGCCCGGCTCACCGCCGCCCTCGGCCTCGGTGCGCCGATACCCCTTCCCAAGGATCTCGGCGTGGAGCCGGCGGCCTACCTCAACGGCCTGGGCGAGGCGGTGGGGGAGTTGCGGAGGCGGATGCTGGATCTGCTGCGCGCCGGCGAGTTGACGCCTGCCGAGTCGATCCTCGAAGCGATGGACGCCGTCGTCGAATTCCTGGCCACGATCGACTATCCCGATGGGATGACCGGTGGACTGCGGCGAACCACCGACGTCGCCAGGGCGCTCGTCGAGCGGAGCCGGTCGGACTTGACGACCACGGTGGTGCAAGAGCGCCTGCGCAAGGAACTCCAGGGCCGGTAGGTACCCGGCGACCGCTCATTTCGCATTGCGCATTGCGCATTGCGCTTTGCGTCTTGCGGATGGCGGCGTGGTGGAGGTGAGGGGATTCGAACCCCGCAAGGAACTCCAGGGCCGGTAGGCCTGAGTGTTGCGCATTGCGCTTTGCGTCTTGCGGGTAGCGGGTAGCAGGCAGCGACTGAGTGGAGGTGAGGGGATTTGAACCCCTGGCTTCCTCCGTGCGAGGGAGGCGCTCTGCCGGGCTGAGCTACACCCCCAGCGGAACCGAGATTGTAGGCGGGCCCGCCCTGGCGTCCACCCTCGGCCTCAAGCGTCGATGGCTCGCCGCCGATGGTCACGGGGGCGGCCGCGACGATGTCGACGGCCGTGCATGTCGCGACGCTTGGGGACGGAGCACCCGTGGAAGTAACAGTCGTGAGGAGGGCCGATGATGTCGCCGGGCTCGGCGATGCGTGGGACCGGCTCGACGCCCATCCCGGTGCACCGGTCCTCAGCCACGACTGGGTGGTGTCGGCGGTCGAGCACCTGAGCGAGTCCGGCGATCCCCTGATCGTGTGCGTGTTCGAATCCGACGAGCTGGTTGGCGCCGCGCCGCTGTGGCGGTCGCGCAAACCGTTTGCGAGGCTCGAGCTGCTCGGCCAGCGGCACCACGGCGAGCCCGGTGGTTTTGTCTACCGGGACGCTCCATCCCTGCGCCGGCTGCTCGACGCGCTCGCGTCTTTGCGGCTGCCCATGGTGCTGCGCAGCTTTGATGCCGACCGGCCGGTGCTCGATGGGCTGCGTCACACCGGCGGATGCCGAGTGGTGACCCGCTCGTCCCGGTCATGTCCGACTCTGGAGATCCCTGCCGGTGCGACCGGGCTGGACCGAGTCCTCTCCGCCAGCCTCCGCAGCGACCTGAGGCGGGCACGACGCCGTGCCGAGCGCATCGGAGCCGTCGCCTTCGAGATGCATACTCCCGCCTCACCCGACGACCTCCGCCCGCTCTGGGACGAGGTGCTCCGCGTCGAGGCGGCTGGATGGAAGGGTCGTTCCGGGACGGCGCTGCGACACCACGAGGCCCTCGGCGCGTTCTTCAGCGCGTATGCGCGTCGATCGGTCGAACGCAAGGAGCTGCGCATCGGCCTTCTCGAGATCGGCGGAGTGGCGGCGGCCGCCGTGGTCGCCGTCGAGGCCGGCAACCGGCTGTGGCTCCTCAAGATCGGCTACGACGAGCGGTTCGCCGCCGCCTCACCCGGCATGTTGGTCCTCGAAGGGTCGCTCACCGATGCCGTCGGCCGGGCCCTGCGTTCCATGGAGTTCCTCGGCACGGCTACACCTTGGACGCGCCGGTGGACGAGCGCCGAGCGGCCCTTCGCCGCCGTCAGGGTGTATCCGCACACTCCTCTTGGGGCAGCGTGGTTCGGCTGGGATGCCGCCCGTTCTCTCGGCCGGCGGTTCCTCTGGCGGGAGGGCCGTTCATGACCGGCGCGGTGCGACGCGCGGTCAGATCGGGAACGAATCGCCTGGCCGCCCGGGCCGGTCGTGGGTACGTCGCCGGGCCAAACCTCGGCGATGCCCGGCGTATAGCCGACGCCCTCTTGGAGCGGGGCTACGGCATCACTGTCGGGTACTGGGACGGCGTCGCCGAGGACCCGGCAGCCGTCGCCGCTCAGCACGCGTCGGCGATCGATGACCTCGGTCTCCGCGGCGGGGACTACG
>Ga0299915_10003947_pt1 | contig 10751 bp, 7 predicted proteins | sample RVTome_13_FD_200263 | JGI IMG/M metagenome (GOLD analysis project Ga0299915, IMG submission 200263) | Soil microbial communities from uranium-contaminated site in the Upper Colorado River Basin, Wyoming, United States - RVT92D227 (version 2) ... | reverse complement strand
TGCTGACATCGGAGGACTTCCGGAAGAGCCTCCTGGTGACGGTCCTCTTCGTGCTCTACACAGTGCCGGCAGGGCTGGTATTGGGGCTGGTGTTCGCTCTGATGGCGAACCAGCGCCTGCGAGGGTTCCTCTTCTACCGCACCGTCTTCTCCTCCACCATCGCCGCCTCGGTGGCGGTGGCGGCCGTCATGTGGCTGATGCTCCTGAACCCCAGCGCCGGCTTCGTCAACTGGGTGCTCGGCCAGTTCGACCTGCCCCGCGTCAACTGGCTGACCGACCCGCAATTCAGGGCATCCTGGGACAGCGGGCCGGCCTTGATGGCGGTGTCCCTCACCACCATCTGGCTGAACATAGGCTTTACCACCCTGATACTCCTGGCCGCCCTCCAGAACATCCCTCTGGAGATGTATGAGAGCGCTCGTGTGGACGGCGCCGGCCCCTTCGCTATGCTGCGGTTTGTGACGCTGCCCATGATCTCACCGGCCATCCTCTTCGTGATAGTGGTCTCCACCATCATCGCGTTGCAGTCGTTCGGCCAGATCCACATTCTGACCCGTGGCGGCCCTCTGGACGCCACCAACGTGATCGTCTACTCGATCTACACTGACGCCTTCATAAACTTCGAGTACGGCGCGGCGGCAGTGAGGGCTGTGGCCCTCTTCCTGATAGTGCTGGCCTTCACCCTGGTCCAGCTCCGATTCCTGGAGCGGAGGGTCTTCTACCGATGACGCTCCGCATCAACTACGGGCGCTGGCTCCGCGTGGCCCTCACGTACTTCGTGCTCAGCCTTGGCGCCCTCGTGATCCTCCTGCCAATCTACCTGGCGGTGGTGAGCAGCCTCCTGCCCAAAGAGGACGCCATCTCCTACCCACCCAAGCTGTGGGCACCCGATCCGCAGTGGGGCAACTACAAGAAGGCCATGGAAGCGGTGCCCCTGGGGCGCTACATGTTCAACAGCTTCGTGCAGTCCGGCATCATCACGATTGGACAGTTGTTCACCGCCACCATCGCCGCCTACGCTTTCGCCTTCATGCGTTTCCCGCTCCGCAACTTCCTCTTCGTCCTCTTCCTCTCCACGCTCATGGTGCCCTGGGAGGCCTCGATCATCCCCAACTTCCAGACCGTCCAGCGGATGGGCGACGTGATGGGCGGCTACATACTGAGCTTGGATTCCTACCAGGCGCTGACGATCCCGTTCCTGGCCACCGCCTTCGGCACTTTCCTCATGCGGCAGCACTTCATGACAATTCCCCTGGAGCTCCGTGACGCCGCCGCCATCGACGGCTACGGCCACCTGCGCTTCCTCTGGCACGTGGTGCTTCCTCTCTCCAAGCCGGCGCTTGGGACCCTGGCCGTCTTCTCCTTCCTCCAGTCCTGGAACCAGTACCTGTGGCCGCTCCTGGTAACCAACTCCGACAACTACCGTACGGTGCAGATCGGGCTGGCCGGCCTCGCCTCGCAAGAGATCGACTCCATAAACGTGGTGATGGCGGGTACCGTCATTGCCCTGCTGCCCATGCTCATAATCATCGTGCTTTTCCAGCGGCAGCTCGTGCGGGGGCTCATGTCGGGAGCCCTCAAGGGTTAGCCCGTTCGCCGACGGACGGGGGCCGCTGTCCCAGGGAAGGGGGTACAAGATGCGAAGGTTCCTTTCGTTACTAGTGGTCTTTGCGGTTCTCGGCCTGGCATCAGCCTGTGGTGGCGACGGTGATGAGGCTCCTCAGGGAACACCTCAGGACACCCGGCCAGCCGGCCCCGTGAGCATCACCCTCTGGCACTCCATGACCGCCGCCAACGAGGACACGCTTAAGGCCCTGGTCCAGAGCTTCAACGCGTCACAAGACGAGGTCACGGTCAACCTCGTCTTCCAGGGGACCTACAACGACTCGCTGAACAAGTTCCTGGCCAGCCTGGGCCGGGCCGGCGAGTTGCCGGCCCTCGTCCAGATCGAGGACATTTCCACCCAGCTCATGATCGATAGCGAGGAGATCACTCCCGTCCAAGACCTCATTGACGAAGAGGACTATGATCTCTCCAGCTTCGAGCCGCGCGTACTGGACTACTACCGCGTCGGCGACCGGCTCTACTCCATGCCCTTCAACCTCTCCAGCCCCGTTCTCTACTACGACAAGAACGATTTCCGCGAGGTCGGCCTCGACCCGGAGAAGCCGCCCGCAACCCTGGAGGAGGTGAGGGAGTACTCCGAGAAGCTCCTGCAGAAGGATAGCTCCGGCAACGTCACCCGTTCCGGCATCTCCCTGGAGATAAGCCCCTGGCACTTCGAGCAGATGCTGGCCAAGGCAGGCGCCCTCTACGTCAACAACGGCAACGGCCGCGAGGGCCGGGCCACCGAGGCCGTCTTCAACGGGCCCGAGGGCAAGGCCGTCTTCCAGTGGTTGGCCGACATGGTGGAGAGCGGCCTGGCCTTCAACGTCGGCCGCAACCCCAGCGGGGCCGACAACCTGCTGGCCATCGCTTCCGGCCGCGCTTCCATGACCATCGCTACGTCCGCCGCCCTGCGCTCCGTCTTCGACGTTCTCGAAGCGGGCGGCGCTGAGGGCGTGGAGCTGGGAGTGGGGCCGATGCCTGGGCCTCAGAGCGACGAGGGGGGTGTCGTCGTTGGCGGCGCCTCTCTCTGGATCGTGAAGGCCCGCCCAGAGGCGGAGCAGGAGGCGGCCTGGAAGTTCATCAGATACTTGGTGGAGCCGGAGCAGCAGGCCCGATGGTACGCCGGGTCCGGCTACTTCCCCATCCGCAGCGACGCCTTCGACGAGCCGGCGGCCAAGGAGGCCGAGGCCCAGTATCCCTACCTGCGCGTCGCTCCGGAGCAACTCCAGGAGGGCGCCCGCAGCCGCGCCAGTCAGGGCGCCATCACGGGCGCCTTTGCCAAGATCCGCAGCGAGGCCGTCATTGCTGCTATTGAGTCGATGATCCTGACCGGCACCTCGCCTGACGAGGCCATAGACCAGGCTGCCGGCGACGCCACCGACCTGATCGAGGAGTACAACCAGCGCATTGGGGAGTAGCGCCGGCTCGCTTAGCCCGGCAGCCGCTTCCGCTACGCGCATCTTCGAAGGAGCAGGAGGGAAACGCCAGTGCGAAGAGCCGTGTTTCTGCTGACCCCACTGCTCATCGTGCTGGCGGCGGCCTGTGGCGGCGGCGACGAGGCGCCAGGGGCCACGCAGCCCGCCGGCCCGGTGAGCATCACCTTCTGGCACTCCATGACCGCCGCCAACCAGGACACCCTCAAGGCCCTCGCCGATACCTTCAACGGCTCCCAGAGCGAGGTGACCGTTAACCTCGTCTTCCAGGGGACCTATGACGACTCCCTGAACAAGTTCCTGGCCAGCCTGGGCCGCGCCAGCGAGCTGCCGGCCATTGTCCAGATCGAGGACGCCTCCACCCAACTCATGGTCGACAGCCAGGAGGTCGCCCCCGTCCAGGATTTCACCGACCGTGACAAGTACGACCTCTCCAACTTCGAGCCGCGCGTTCTTGACTACTACCGCGTCGGCGACCGGCTCTACTCCATGCCCTTCAACCTCTCCAGCCCCGTCCTCTACTACGACAAGAACGACTTCCGCGAGGTCGGCCTCGACCCCGAGAAGCCGCCCGCGACGCTGGAGGACGTGAAGGCCTACTCGGAGAGGCTCCTCCAGAAGGACAGCTCCGGCAACATCACCCGCTCCGGCATCGCCCTGGACGTGTATCCCTGGATTTTCGAGGAGTCGCTGGCCAAGGCCGGCGCCCTCTACGTCAACAACGGCAACGGCCGCGACGCCCGCGCCACCGAGGCCGTCTTCAACGGCCCCGAGGGCAAGGCCATCTTCGAGTGGTGGGCAGACATGGTGAAGAGCGGCCTCGCCTTCAACGTCGGCCGCAACCCCAGCGGGGCCGATGGCCTCCTCGCCGTCGCCTCCGGCCGTGCCTCCATGACCATCGCCACCTCCGCCGCCCTCCGCTCCGTCTTCGACGTTGTCGAGTCAGGCGGTGCCCAGGGCATCGAACTCGGCGTGGGCCCCATGCCCGCATCCCAGAGCGCGGAAGGAGGCATCAGCGTAGCCGGCGCCTCCCTCTGGATCGTCAAGGCCCGCCCCGAGGCCGAGCAGGAAGCCGCCTGGAAGTTCATCCGCTTTCTGGTGGAGCCGGAGCAGCAGGCCGCCTGGTACGCTGGCTCCGGCTACTTCCCCATCCGCAGCGACGCGTTTGACGAGCCGGCAGCCCAGCAGGCGGAGGCCCGCTACCCCTACCTGCGCGTCGCCCCGCAGGAGTTCCAGGAGGGCGCCCGCAACCGCGCCAGCCAGGGCTTTCTTCTCGGCCCCTTTTCCAAGATCCGCTCCGAAGTCGTCGCGACCGCCATCGAGTCCATGATCCTGACTGACACCCCGGCCGATGAGGCCATAGACAAGGCCGCCAGCGACGCCACGGGACTGATCGAGGAGTACAACCGGCGCATTGGGGAGTAGCGCGAGGACGCTGGAACCTTAGAACCTCCGAACCATGGAACCGAAAGGGCGCCGGTTCTAGGTTCCGTGTGTTCTAGGTTCAGTGGTTCTGGACCGTGCGGAGGGAGCCCCAGGTGCGAAGAACCCTCTATCTGCTGGCCCCGGTGCTGGCCCTGGTGTTGAGCGCATGCGCGGGGGGCGCCGAGGCGCCTTCGGGGACGCAGCCCGCTGGCCCGGTGACCATCACCTTCTGGCACTCCATGAACGCCGCCAACCGGGACGCCCTGGAGGCGCTCACCGCCCGGTTCAACGGTGTGCAGGACGAGGTGAGGGTAGAGCTGGTCTTCCAGGGCAACTACGTCGATTCCCTGAACAAGTTCATCGCCTCCCTCCCGACCGGCGACGTGCCCGCCATCATCCAGATGCACGACATCGCCACGCAGCTCCTCATCGACAGCCGCGAGGTCGCTCCTATCCAGGATTTCGTGGACCGTGAGGGCTTCGACCTTTCTGACTTCGAGCCGCGGCTCCTGGACTACTACCGCGTCGGCGACCGCCTCTACTCCATGCCCTTCAACGTGTCTAACCCGGTACTGCTGTATGAGAAGAACTCCTTCCACGAGGCGGGCCTGGACCCCGAGAAGCCGCCCCAGACGCTGGAGGAACTGACGGAGTACTCCCGCAAGCTCGTGAAGCGGGACAGCGAAGGCAACGTCACCCGCTCCGGCGTCGCCCTGGAGATCAATCCCGCGCTGTTCGAGCAGATGCTGGCCAGTGCCGGCGCGCTCTACGTCAACAACGGCAACGGCCGTGACGACAGGCCCACGGAGGCCGTGTTGAACGGGCCTGAGGGCAAAGCCATCCTCCAGTGGTGGCACGACATGGTGGAGAGCGGCCTGGCCTTCAACGTCGGTCGCAACCCTACCGGCACCGACCACCTGCTGGCGGTGGGCAGTGGCCGCGCCGCCATGACCATCGCCTACTCTTCGGCCCTGCGCTCCGTGCTGAACGCCATCGAGGAGGGAGCCGGGCCGGCAGGCGTGGAGCTGGCAGTCGCGCCGATGCCCGCGCCCCAGAGTGCGAACGGCGGGATGATCGTCGGAGGGGCCTCCCTGTGGATCATCAAGAAGCGCCCGGAGGCGGAGCAGGAAGCCGCCTGGAAGTTCATCAGGTTCCTGGTGGAGCCGGCCCAGCAGGCGGAGTGGTACGCAGGCACCGGCTACTTCCCAATCCGCCACCAGGCCTATGAGGAGCCCGCGGCCCAGGAGGTGGAGGCCCGCTATCCCTTTTTCCGCGTAGCGGCGGAGCACCTGGTGGCCGGGGCCCGCAACCGGGCTACCCAGGGGGCACTACTTGGTCCGTTCCCCCAGGTGAGGGAGGCGGTGGCAACGGCTGTGGAGGAGATGCTCGTAGGCTCCAAGGCCCCGGACGAAGCCCTGGACAGCGCCGCCAGCGAGGCCACGGACATCATCCAGGAGTACAACCGGCGGGTGCGGGACTAGCAGGGTCCTGAAGGAAGCGATGAATGCCGGCGCGGTTCGACAAGCTCACCGCGAGCGGGATTCAAACGCCGCTCGCCCTGAGCCCGTCGAAGGGCGAGGTGAGCGTTCATCACTCTGCTGGGGGCGCTCCGGGCTCCAAAAAGGCGAGGAGAGGGCCCCCCAAGGGCCCCCTCCTCAGCCCACCTACGAGGGCCTGGTGAATCACCCTCCCCCTGTTATGAGCAATTCCTCGGCGGTCGCGGTGTGCGTCCGGTGGCAGCGGGCGCATGTCACCCCCGTGTCGTCCGTTTCGTGCGGATCCTCTGCGGTGACCGTTAGCGCCTCGCTGAGGGGGCCCTCACCGTAGTCGTCGTAGGCGGCCACCTGGTAAGTGTGCGTCGACCCCAGGGTGGCGCCGCTCGCCACGTACTCCGTCCCATCGACGCTGGCCGCCATCTCCCCGTCTATGTAGACGTGGTAGGCGACGGCGCCCGGCGAGGCACTCCAGGTGAGACGGACTCCATCGGGGACGACCGGCTCGGCCGTGAGGCCGGTTGGAGCCGGCGGCGGCTGCGAGACGAGGATGTAGTCAGTGCCGCCGGCGATCTCGCCCGAGAACTCCGCCGCCGACCAGAAAGGATACGACAGCGGCGGCGATTCCTGCGGCGGGCTCACGACCGTGTAGCTGCGCGTGACGGGGCTCCCGGCGTTGGCGCCGCTCACCGGCCAGGCGATGCGGGTGACGTCGGCGTCAACCGCCGTTACGGCGCCGCCGCGGGCGTCCGCCACCGTCCACGACGAGGGCAGGTAGTCCACCAGCGCAGAGACGTCCGTGGTGGCGGTGACCGTGACCTCCATCTCCAACACCTGCTCCGGCGGAACGCGCGACCCGATCACGTCGGGCCCCGACACGATGCGCTGGAAGGTCGCTGAGGCCACCTCCGTGAGGGCAGTGGTCTCGGCTGTGGCGCCGGAGGCCTGTGAGCCGGCGCGGACAGTGACGAGAATGCCCGTGCCCACGGCGTCGTCGTCGGCCACTGTCACTCCCAGGCGGGCGACGGCCTCGCCGCCGGGGGCCACGTCGGTCAGGGAGCCGGGGCTCAGGCTGACGGTGGCGTCGCCGGCCGGAGACGCTTCGGCGCTGAGGTCCGCTGAGTCTGTGGTGTTGCCAGTGTTGTGCAGGTGCACGTCGTAATATGCGGTCCCGCCGGCCACCGCCGCGCCAGCAGCCGGGTCCACGGACAGCGAGAGGCCGTAGGTGGGCGCTACAGTGGTAGTGACGGTGAAGGCGAGGCCGGTGGGTCCCTCGGGCGCGCTCAGGCTGAGACTGGCCACGTCCTCCAGCCCCGCCGGCGCGCCATCGTTGGGTACGACCACCAGCCATCCGCCCAGGCTGCCTCCGGCGGGCACGACAGCCTCGATGCGGTGGTCGCCAGTGAGTGTCCAGTCAGGCGCGTCGAACCAGCTCGTGAAGTCGGCGCCGTTGCTGTCGGAGGCCTCCAGGATCACCACGGCTGCGTCCTGTCGGGAGTTGAGGACACTGAATGCGTAGTCTGCGCGTGAACCCGGAGGCACGGCGAGAGATCCCGGCCACACATCCAGAGACAGGCCGTAGGCCAGGGGCGTGGGCGTCGCTGTGGGCGGCACCGGAGTCGGTGAGGGTTCTGATGTGTCAGTCGGCAGTGGTGTAGGAGTCTCCGTATCGGTCAGTTGAGCGCTCACGCCGGGCACCGAAGAGCCCAGCTCAAGGCTACCCAGGTTCAGACCGGCCACCAGAGCCACGAGCATGAGGAAGGACAGCCAGAGCTGGCGGCCCGGAAACCTCTTCGCGCTGCTCCTGGCGCGCTTCCTCACGGGCCTTGCCCTCCTTCAGCCGGCTGGTGGCAGGCCACGCAGGAAGCTTCCGGCCGCCCGAGGTGGTTCTCAGGCAGGACCACCGGCCCCTGGACGGAGTGGCACACGGCGCAGGACTCGAACCCCTCCATGGGGTGAGGTATTGAGGGGGCTCCCACCAGGCCGGCGCCGGGCTTATGGCACTTCGTGCAGGCGTTGTTGTCGTAGATGCCGTGGTCGGAAGGCACCGGCTTGCTGCCGCCGGAGCGGTGGCAGTCCAGGCAGGCCTCCTGTCCCTCCGTCAAATGCGGAATCAGTGGCGCCCCGCCCTCCCGCTGGGGTGCCCCCGCCCGCTGGAGCACGTACCTGGCGACGGCCGTTATCTCCTCGCCGGTCAGCTTGCCGCCCAGGCGGTCGCTAAAGGCGGGCATGGGCGCGCGACCTTCGGAGATGGCCTGATAGACGTCGTTCTCGGTCTTGCCTTGCACGCGGCTGATGAGGACGGTATTGGGGGTGGCGCCGTGGCAGCCGCTGCAGAAGCGGGTGTAGAGCTTCTCTCCGTCCGGGGCCTCCACCGGCGGCTGCGTGGCCACCTGGCCCGTCGGGAAGACCTCCAAGTCGATCGCGTGGGACACGTAGGCTCTCTTGCCCTGCAGGTCGTGGCCGATGCCGAAAACCGTCACCTGATAGCGACCGGGGGGCGTCTCCGCCGGCACGCTCACAACGGCGTCGCCGCCCATGTGATTGGCCACGCGGTCCAGGTCACCCTCGCTCTCGGCGCCTCGATCATTGGCCGACTGAGCGATGGAAGCTACGCTCCAAGGGAAGCCGGCAAAGCTCAGGTAGTAGACCTCTGGCCGGGCCTCGGTGGGGATCCAGCGGGTGTAGAGGGGGCCGTTGCCGTTCGTGCTTCGGTCCCAGGTGAGGTCCCAGAAACGTTCGGCCTTGCCGGCCTGGGACCAGCTCTCGGGGTGGTTCAGGCTTCCGAAGGTGACCCCCCACACGGGGTCGGACGGGACCTCCAGGGACATGCCTACGCCGCTGTGGCGGGTGATGTCGCCCGCCATGCCTGTGAAGTGGAAGTCGATCTCGAAGCTCCCTCCGGCGGGAACGCGAACAATGCGCCCGGCTGGCAGCTCCCCTCCGTCCACTGCGACGTACATGGCGGCGTCCTCGTTCAGACGCTCGTGACATGTCGTGCAGGGGGCGGCGGGATGGGCTGCGCCGCCAGCCGAGCGCGGACCGAACAGGTAGGCGAAACCCCACACGCCTGCCGCCAGCAGGGCCGTGGCACCAGCCCACAACCACCATGCCCGAAATTGACGGCCGTTCATAACCACGGTTTAGGCCTTGCACCCGCCTGCCGTCCGACTAGCCTAAGCCCTGTACCTCCTTCCCTTGGGTCCCCCGTTCCCGGGTGACGAAAGGCTACTTGGTGCTCTGGTGACAGACCCGGCAGACGCCCCGGTTGTCGTAGTACAACAGGGCGTTGTCGTTGGTCGGCGCCACGTCCGCGGCGTAGCCCGTCGCCTTGGCGGCGGAGCCGTGCGCGAAGTGGCAGGTGAGACAGGTGAAGCCAGACCGAGCCGTCTCGTTTACCGAGGGCGTTTCGTTCATGGCCTCGCCGGGGTCCCAGTTGGTGTCACCGTCGGTGTCAGTCCAGGACAGCGCGTCGCCGTCGGTGGCCGACCTGTCGAAGGCGGCCCGGCGCAACTTGCCATCCGCACTGCTCGATGCGCTTCTCACGACCGCATGCCGGAAGCGCGGGACAGCGCCGTTCCCGTCGCCGGCATCATAAGGATCGGACCCGAGCGTAGCTGACCCCGGGTACTCGCCAGCGCTGTGGCTGGGGAGCATGTACTCGGTGTGGCAGCTCGCGCAGAAGGCGTCTATGCCCTCCGTGTAGTTGGCGTAGTTGCCGGTGGCGTACTTGTCGGCGCCGCCGGCAGCGATCAGGTTGTCGGTCTCCAGCACCTGGCTGCTCTGCCAGTTGTGCAGGTACCGCCACTCACAGTCGCCGCTGGTGTCGGCAAGGTCCGCACCGTCACCGCCGCCGTTGTCGATGGCGTCGGAGCAGGTTGCGGCGCTGGTGCTGCCGTCCTCGCCTCCGCTCCACCACCCCGGTGGCGCCCCAAAACCGTTGTCCGTATCCTTCAGGATCCGATAGTTGGTGCTCCCGTGCGGGTTGTGGCAGCTCGAGCACTCCAGCGTCCCGCTGACGCCGGGGCCTTCGCCGCTGGTCCCCAGGGAGCCCCAGGCCGTGCCTACGCCGTCGGAGTCGCCGAGGCCCTCCACCGTATGGGTGGACGTTACGGCCTCCACTGGCGAGCCGCCGGTGTCGCCGGGGTAGCCCAGCATAGGCATGGTCTCGAAGCCGCCGCCGTTCAAGCGCTTCCCCGTGCCCTCGAGTTCACCCGCGAACACGTTCGTGACGGCTCCGGTGCCGTCATGGCAACTGGTGCAGAGGGCGTACTCGTCCTCAGCGACCAGCAGGTCCGCGCCGATGGCGGTGTGGGCCCGGTGGCAGGCCGCGCACTTATCAGTGTCCGCGCCATAGCCGCCGTGGGGTCCGCCGTTGGCCTGCGCCACCGCGCCAAACCCCAGGGCGGCGCCTACCGCCAGGACCATCGCTAACAACGTGAATAATCGATTCAAACGCTTTCACCCCCTTCCGAAAGGGATCCTCCCGTAGGTGGGCACACCCCAGAATGCAGTGTGCCTGCTTGCTAGAGAATCCACCTCCTTCCAGCCCGGGCCCCGGCCCTCTACCCGCGGCGACGGACCATCCTAATAGGACCAGACCTGAACGCGGTTGTTTATGCGGTCGGTGACGTATACGCGGCCTGCCCCGTCGGCAGCGATGCCCACTGGGTAGCGCCACTCGCCGTCGCCGATGCCGTAACCACCAAAAGAAAAGAGGGACTTGGGACGCGGCCCCTGCACGTCGAATACCACCACGCTCTGGTTTACCGTGTCCACGACGTACAGGCGG
>Ga0299915_10003946_pt1 | contig 10753 bp, 9 predicted proteins | sample RVTome_13_FD_200263 | JGI IMG/M metagenome (GOLD analysis project Ga0299915, IMG submission 200263) | Soil microbial communities from uranium-contaminated site in the Upper Colorado River Basin, Wyoming, United States - RVT92D227 (version 2) ... | reverse complement strand
TCAGATTGGAGCTGTCCGTCATGTACGTCAGCCCTTCTCGCTTGAGAAATTCCAGGATATCGCCTCTTCCCACATGCAGAAAGGGGTGGATGATTCCACCTTCTCTCACCGGCACAATCCCCTTCAGTCCTTCAGGACCGCTTCCCCTGATCAGGTTGATCAGGACGGTTTCCGCCTGATCGTCGCGGTGATGTCCGGTGGCAATCTTCCGTGCGCCGCATTTTTCCGCCGCTTCTTTCAGAAAGCGGTACCGTTCCTCCCGCCCGACCTCCTCCAGCGAATGTCCCTTACCCTTTTGCAAAAGGCGGATGTCAACCGTTTTGCAGATGCAAGCAATCCCCATCCCTTTGGAAAGAGTACAGATAAAATCCTCCTCCCGCCCCGCTTCGGCTCCCCGGAGGCCATGATTGAGGTGCGCTGCCGTCAGGCGCAGCCGATATTCGTCGGAAAGGAGAAGAAGCGCCCGCAGGAGGGCCACCGAGTCAGGACCGCCCGAGACCGCGACGAGGAGGTGTTCGTCCCGCGTCAGCATGGCGTACTTCTCGACGGTTTTCCTTACCTCATTGAGCATGTCCGTTCAAATCGCCTCAAGCAAAAAGTATCTTCAGCTCCGCCAGCGCCTCACAGCTCCTGTCGGGGGCGAGGGAAAGAAGTTTGTCCCTCTGCGTGAGGCCGCCCAGAAAAGAACAGCTTAAAGCCCCTGCCTGCCGGGCCAGGAGGATATCGTTGATACCGTCGCCAATCACCACCGTCCGCTCCGGCGCCGCCTCCCACTTCTCCATGACGAACTGCAGCAGCCTAGGATCAGGCTTTGCATAAGGGGTGCTGCCCCCGCCGATGATCTCCAGGAAACGGGAGGCGATCCCCAGTCCTTCCGCAATCTTCATGGCATATTGCTGCGTTTTGTTGGTCAAGATGACCTTACGTTTGTAGTCAAAGTGGTCGAGCATGTCCAGTACATCCGGATAGAGTGTCGTGTGATCGAGCAGATGCTCCTTATAATAGGCCGAGAATATCGCCATCCCCTGATCCAGACATTCTCCCGCATCGGGACCAAGGGCTCTACGAACCAGCATCTGTACACCATCGCCGATTAGCCCCCGGATCGTCTCAGACGCGATCACGGGCAATCCGAGAGTTTGCAACGTATGGTTTACAGCAGCGGCCAAGTCCTTATCTGACCGCACAAGGGTTCCATCCAGATCGAATACCATCAGCTCAACCGATTCCATGCATCCTGCCATTCCCAATGGTTTTACGTGATCTATAGCGGGCTTACACCCGTAGTCCCCAGCAATTTTTTGATGGTAAAACACGGTCCTCGGGCCGATTCCTCCAGCGCCCCGGCTATATGACGGACCGTTTGCCGGCAGATCCCGGCATAGATCTCCGGCGAGAGGAAATAGCCTGGTTGTTGTATGTAAACCTCCTCCACCAGCTCTGTTACGGTTTCATCGATGGAGCCAGTGCGCCGATAGAGTGCTTCGATCTGGGTCCGGTTCTCTCTGGCCGCAGCGATGCTTCGGCAGATGTACCCTTCCGCCTCCTCCCCCGTCACATACCCGTAATGATCGGCGCAGAAAATATCGACTTTAAGTGGTTTCAGCTTCTCCAGGCTCTCCTGATACTGTGTGAAATTGGAATTTCCGTAGGGAATGATCATCTCCGCGTAAGGGATTCCGCCCCCATCTGATGGAAAGAGCGCATTGATTTCATGTACATAAGCTGAAATGGAGCAGGAGGAGTGGCCGGGGGTTTCCAGGATCTGAACCGATATGCCCCCTAAATCTATTTCCGCCCCTTCGGAGACCACCCTGCCGGTTATGTTATTACGCCATTCCAGGTCCTGTCCGGCCAGGCACCCGGTCAAACCCATTCTGTCCGCAACAGAACGGCTGAAGGTGTTGATCGTCTCCATTCCCTTCGGCATATTGAGGATTTCCCACGCCCTGGCCGAGGCGTAAACATCGATCTGCGGATTGCGTCGTTTGAAGAGGGGGACAAGCCCCACATGATCGAAATGGGCATGGAGGATCAGCAATTTTCCGATCTTCTTTTCATCGATCCCGAAGTCGTTTAACTGGCTCAGGACGACCGGCGCCAAGTAGCTCAATCCCCCGCTGATAATCAGGGAACACCTATCTCCCTCCAAGAGATAGATCCCTGATTCCTCCCGCCCGAGATACCAGAGGCGATCACAGATTTTTCCTGGATTGCGGCTTCTCATCCCGCGCCCCCGTTCACTTTCCGTAGACTACGATATTCGCGCCTTTTTTCAGTTTCTTCACCAACCCGTCAAAAGCCGCCTGCTTTTTCTGCTGTTCGAGGAAGGCACCGATCCGTTTCTTTGTCTCCCCCTCCAGTTTCATAATCTGCTCGCTCCGATGTTCCAGAATTTGAATGATATGAAAGCCGAAATCCGTTTCCACCACGGGCCCGATCTCGCTGTTTTTCTGAGAAAACGCCGCATCCTCGAATGGTTTCACCATCTGTCCGCGGGAAAAGAAACCGAGATCGCCGCCGCTCTGTTTGTTAGAATCATCGGAATTCTTCACAGCCATATCCGCAAAATCAGCGCCAGCTATAAGCTGCTTTCTCAATTCTTCCGCCTTCGTTTTTTTATCCGCCTTGATCTTTTCGGTATCTTCTGGCGCCTTGGCTACTAGAATATGACGGGCATGAACCGACTCGGGCTTCGTAAATTTATCCCGATTCTTCGCATAAAATTCGGCAATTTCCTTATTTGTCGGCTTGCCCTTCCCCACCAGTTCCTTCATTATCAGCTTGTTGATCCGAATATTCAATCCAATCTCTTCGCGCATCTTGGCGGCATCGATTTTGTTTTTCTTCAACAACTCGTCCATCGTCACTCCGGCAGGCAACCGGGACTTAATCTCCGCTATGACATCCGCGATCTCTTTTTCGGTAACGGTTATTTTCCTGCTACTGATTTCCCTGTTCAGCAGCGTGCGGGCAATGAACCCATCGATCAGTCCTTTCCGCATCTCTGCCCTGGCCTGTTCGATACTCTCGGCCGGAATCTGGTCCTTGATCAGCGCGATTTTTTCCTGCATTTCCGCCTCAAGCTCTCCCAGCGTCAGCTTGCTCCCTTCGACTTCCACCACAATCCCTGCAGCATTGGCAACCTTTGCGGGCACGGACGCCTGTTCGGGAGTCGCACCCACTCCCGGCGCTACAGCGTTCTCTTGACTCGGCGCCGCAGCGGCTTTTGCTGTATTTGCCCCCTTCTCCTCCTTTGAGCCGCATCCCGCAGCGATAATGAAGCTGAAGAAAAAGGCTGTCATTATAAAAAGAAACTGCCCCTTTTTTTTACTCACGATCATTCCTCCCCGGTCATTGAATTCGTAATGCCTCCATATATTTCGTACCTTATTCGGCTTGTCGACCACGGCAGCAGGGCAAGCAGAACAAACGGACGCTGGAGTATATTCAAAAGAGATGCAGACGTCAAGAACCCACTTCAGGAACAGGGAAACTGGGAGCGCAGTTCTTCCAATATCCGGAACTGGAGGTCCGGCTCCAAGGTTCCCTCCGGGGAATTGGCGGGGATCGAGATGGACCCGCTCGCCCGGTCGAGGAGCCCCTTAAGGCCGTCGAATATGGGGACCGGGGGAAAGGCAAAGCGGCTGAGATGATGAATCAGCCTCAGGGTCTTCAATCCGTCGAACCAGACATGGAATTGATGCCGGAGGTGGGCGGAATTGCTACAGTTCCGCCTTATGACCCGCCAGTTTCTGTCAAAACGGCTCATCCGGAGATACTCCTCCAACAGAAAGTGAATGCGTCCGGCCGTGACCAGGATCGCTCCCGGATCCCGGTCCGGATCGGCCTCCATCCCGGCAAGCCACTCTCTGAGAATGTCGAAAACCCTGGGATCGTAGAGTCGGTATTCATCCCCCCCACCAGTCATGAACCGGAGCACCCGTTGCCCGGTTCCGAAGGGCGCCCGACCCGACGGCCGCGGCGAAGGGAAGACGGTCGTTTCTCTGACCACTCCTATTTTTCCGATCTTGCAAAGCTTGTTGAGGAAATAAAAGTCCTCCGCCGCAGCCCGCCGGTTCATTCCCCGGACACCCACATAGCTCTCCGCCGTACAGGCCATCGTCGATCCGATCGAATGGAAGGCATAGGGCGATCCTGCGAAGGAAAGGCCGATCACATATGACCGCAAAAAGATCTCATAGCCGCAGATCGCAAGGAGCATTTCTGGGTCGGAAGGCTTCTGATGGGCATAGGCCGACACGGCCGCCGGATTGCCGGTCTCGGCAAAATGGTGTCCGACTGCAGAAAGGTAATTCTCATCGACCAGCGTGTCGGCATCTAGGCAGCAGATCACTCCCCCGCCTGTTCCCTGGCTGTCGAGAATTTTCAGGGCCATATCCATACCGATCTTTCTCGCCGTTCCCACGCCCCCGTCACGATCCGGGATTTCCATACCGGGGGAAGAAGCGTCAACGCAGGCAAGACGAAGACCGCTGCGGCAGATCTGCCGGATATCATCCAGCATCTCTGTATGGCGGGATAAGGGAGGCGTACCCCCGAGGACGAGCGCGTTGAACACATTCAGCGTCTCGCGGTTGTCAAGGATATCCGCTTCCTCGGTAAGATGCGGACGGTGGTTGTTCACCACGCAGATGACAAGGGTCCGTCGGAGCTCGCGAGGGGTATTCCCGGCGATACTGGCCAGCGTCCGGAAGAGAGACGCGCTTTCCGCCAGCGCCGGGATAACGACCGCCCGCTCCACCCCGTCAACCGACGACGCCAGGAGGGGGCGAACCGGAGATACCCCATACGTATGCAGGTATTTTTGTGTTCGTGGCGGGAGATTCATGCCATCCTGCGGGCGATCAGGTCCATGGCGGCATCATCATCGGCGCCGTCGATCCAGTGGATCAGAACGCCGTTTCTCTCCATGCGCCTGAACCAGGTTTCCTGCCGCTTGGCAAACTGGTGAATGCGCGTATTCAATGTCTGAAACATCCCTTCACGGCTCATTTTCCCCTGGAGGTGCAGAGCGATATATCGGTATTCCAGACCGTAGGAATTGATTCTTTCCCATCCGATCCCCCTTTCATGGAGCTGCTGCACCTCCTCGATCATCCCGGCCTCCAGTCTGGATTGCAGACGGGCTGTAATCTTCCGGCGCAGCTCTTCTCTCTCGCAGCGGATCCCGATGACAAGGGGAGCGATCTTTACAGGCGGGTCTGTCTCCCGGGGATGATTCTGCTTGAACTCGGCTATTTCGATCGCCCGGATAAGTCTTTTTTTCTCCAGGAGGTCGGTAGTATTGTGGGCGTAGGGGCAGTGTGTCAGGAAACGGCGGCGGAGTAACGGCATCTCCTCCCCGGCCAGTTCCTCACGGAGCCTTTTATTTTCTGGAACCGCCGGCATGCGGTACCCCCTGATGACCGCATCCAGATAAAGACCCGATCCTCCCGTCAGGATCGGAACATTCCCCCGCGCTGAGATTTCCTGGAAACAACGGTAAAAGCGGTCCTGAAAGTCAAAGACACTGAATTCCTCAGCCGGCTCTATGATGTCGAGCAGGTGACAGGGGACAACAGCCCCACCCCGTTTGTACGCGGAAAGATCTTTCCCCGTCCCCAGATCCATTCCTATGTAGACCTGACGGGAATCGGCAGAGATGATCTCACCGTCGATCCTCCTTGCCAAACGGATGGCAAGATCCGTCTTCCCTGAGGCCGTAGGCCCCAAAACAACAAGCAGGTTACAGATTTCCCCGAACCTCCGGATCACGCCTTCTTCCATCATAAGATTCTCTGATCATTCCCGGAACTTTTCTTGAAATGTTCTTCAAAAGAGTGCTTATAAAACCGCTTACTGCACGTGTTACAATAGTTTTAAAAAAATAAAATGCCCCGGTCGCCATAGGCAACCGGGGCATCCGCTGCTGAGCACATTTTCCTTACAATGGCTGTACGTTTACCGCGGCAGGTCCCTTCTTGCCTTGTTCGACATCAAAGCGAATTCTCTGACCCTCGTATAGTGTCTTGAAGCCTTCGCCCTGAATGGCACTGAAATGAACAAAAACATCTCCGCCTTCATCATTCTCGATAAAGCCGAACCCTTTTTTCTCATTAAACCACTTTACCTTACCTTCTGCCAAAGCTTTACACCCCCCTTTCCTAAGATTTACCCAAGCGGGTTTCGCATCCTGCAGCCATAAAAAAACCACCCCTTCTCAGAACCAAGTCCTGAGCCGGCGTGGCTTGATTATACTGCAAGATATGAACACCCAACTCTTCCCTGTCCCGCCAATCTAAATCTTCAAATCAGGTCCCAGACACAAGAAACATTCACCGGGCGGATGTGTGGCACTAACATCTCTTTTTTAAAAAAGCAAGTATTTTTTCATCTGATGAATATTTTCTATCACTCCTTTCATCGGAAGGAGAGTTCTCGATCGGCGCATCAGGCGCCCCTCCGATCCCTATTCCAGTTCCGGAGAAACTGCACCAGGAGGCGGACCCCCACCCCCGAGGCGCCCTTGGGAATGTAAGGTTTTTCCTTCATCAGCCAAGCCGGGCCGGCGATATCCAGATGGACCCAGGGATAACCTCCGGCGAATTTGCTCAAAAAAGCTGCCGCAGTGATCGCCCCGCCGGCTTTCCCGCCTGAATTCCTGTAATCTGCTGCCTCGCCTTTGATCAGTTCATGATACTCTTCCCACAGCGGCAGCTCCCATACCCTTTCTCCGGTAAGATCGGCGGCCTCTCGGATCTCGCCCTTGAGCTTTTCATCCGTCCCCATCATGCCGATCACGTTATCACCTAACGCTACGACACAGGCTCCCGTGAGCGTAGCCAGATCGATGATCGCTGCGGGTTTATAACGGCATGCATAGGTCAGGGCGTCCGCCAGGATCAGGCGCCCTTCGGCATCGGTCGTCACGATCTCTATCGTCTGCCCCGAGAAGGATTTGAGGATATCGCCGGGTTTGTAAGCCTTTCCACTCGGGAGGTTTTCCGCCGCCGGGATGAGGCCGACGAGATTCACCGGCAGAGCGAGTTGGGATGCGGCCTGCACTGCGGCAATGACCGCCGCCCCACCCGCCATATCATCCTTCATCAGATCCATCTTCTCAGACGGCTTGATGGAGATGCCGCCGCTGTCGAAGGTGAGCCCTTTGCCGACCAGTGCGACGACAGGACCAGCCTTTTCCCCCCCTCGATATTCCAGGACGATCATCTGCGGCGGTTCGTTACTGCCCCCTGCCACACCGAGCAGGGCGTTCATTCCGAGTTCTCTCATCTCCCGTTCATCGAGAACCCGGCACTTGATCTTCTCCCTCCTGGCGATCTTTCTCGCTTCATTCGCCAGATCGGCAGGCGTCATCTCATTCGCCGGCGCCGAAACGATGTCCCGCGCAAAGGAGACTGCGTCGGCGATGATCCCGGCCGTTTTCACCGCGGCCTTGATGATCTTCAGGACGCCATTTTCCACATCGAGAATGGTGAAATTCGTGATCTCTCTAATCTGTTCGCGATCGGCGGTCTTGAAGGGTGTAAACTGATAGAGGCCGAGTCTTACCCCCTCCACAACAGCCTCGGCCATACGATCGATCGACAGGGCGACTCTCCCTAAATCCAGGGATGTGGCGAACTCGCCGATATTCAGGGATCTTATGTGCTGCGCCGCCTTGGAAAAGGCCCCCCGCAATCTTTCGAGCGTAAGGTCAGACCTCTTCCCGAGGCCCACGACCACCATCCGTTTAGCCGGGACGCTCCCCCGGGAATAGATCACCAGGATCTGATACACCCGGCCTGTGAAATCACCCTGCCCGATGACATCTCCGATGAAACCGCCGCTCATTTTATCCAGCCTGGCTGCTGCGCCGTCAAGTCTGGGTTCGCCCTCGAAATGGGCCACGACGGCCGCTTCCGTCGCACTCTCTGCGAGATCGCCCTTTTTTACATGAATCTTCATATCCGCCTTCCTTTAAAGAATCCAGAAAAATCCCATTCCTGAAGCTGAGCCGGCAAAACTCCCCTGTTTCACTGGGAAATATAACGGAGGATACAACCGAGACCAGCAGAAAAGGGGCAAGCTCAAGATCGCTGCCCCCTTTCATGACTGGAGGCGGCACCCGGACTTGAACCGGGGAATAACGGTTTTGCAGACCGCTGCCTTAGCCACTTGGCTATGCCGCCGGATGGATTTTAAAAATGGAGCGGGCGAACGGATTTGAACCGTCGACGTCCACCTTGGCAAGGTGGCACTCTACCGCTGAGTTACGCCCGCTCATGCGGTGATGGGGCGTGACTATAACAAATACAATCCGTTTGTCAATAAAAAACTTCCCCACTTCCCGTCCCCATCCCTCTGCCGAAAAGCCACCATTTCCGTAAAAATTCCAATGGCATCCAGATATGACTTTCTACCCTGAAAGAAGATATCATTGTGGTCAGCGCCCGCGGCAAATCTCCGGCCTATCGAAGGCCGGATAGCGAATCGTGTCCAGATCGATCATCATGAATCTCCCTTTTTGCTCGACAACGGTATTGGCGAACTCAGTTCTTCTTTATGCTTGTCTTGTAGAACTTGACGAAGTACTCGGCTCCGGAGGCGACCGTCAGAATCAGGGCGATGTAGAGGATCACCATGCCGACGACATGGGCATCGGCGCCGATGAACGGATAATGGATCATCAGGGCGGAAACAGCGAAGATCTGGCAGAGCGTCTTCCTTTTCCCCAGCGGGCTCGCCTGGATGACTATCCCGTTGGACGAGGCGATGTTGCGGATGCCGTCCACGACGAAATCGCGGATGACGATGACGGCTACGATCCAGGCGGGGATACGGTTGATCGGGATCATCATGATCATCGCCGTATTGACGATCAGCTTGTCGGCAATCGGATCGAGAAACTTTCCCATCGTCGTGACGATCTGATATTTCCGGGCGATGTAGCCGTCCAGGAGGTCGGTCAGCGCCGCTGCAATAAAAAGGATTGCGATGACGAGGCTCATTATCTTCCCCGGGGAGAGAAGGAGAAAGAAGAGTACAGGGATGACTCCGATTCGGAGCATAGAAATGGTATTGGGAAGATTGAAGACCTCCCTCTTCTCCGGCGCGATGGGCAACCGATCAAATAATCGCTTCAAAAAATCGATCATAGCGAAGGATCTCCCCACTGCCCCCCCATTTTCTTAAGGGACCTTCTCCCAGTCGTTGAGAAACGCCTCCACACCCCGTCGACCATCACCGGGCTTACCTCCTCTTGGATTTCATCTCTATTGGCCGTATCCGGAAAAAAATCATTACGTCCCCAGCTCAACCTTCTTTTTTTTGCTTTTTGTACTGTTCAAGACATTTTTGACTACAGAAATATACTGTCTTTCCTTCGATCGACGCCCGGCAGGCATGGCTCGCGGGAACATAGGTGTGGCAAAGGGGATCCTCTATCAGATCCTCGCCGGCAACGGGTGGTTTCGGCCCTGTGGCGCCAAGCGTTCTCCCCGTCGCGGAAAATACTTTCCGGAGCAGTTTGTAGAGGAGATAAATCACGATGATGCCGATGACCAGTCTTATTATCATCTTTCGTATTTTGCCCCAAATGATTTCTCCGACGACGGCAGCCGTACCGCAGCCGTTTGTTCATCCCACGGTCTCTGCAGAATCGTAAAGTTCCACACGACCCGTATCGGTCAGACGATCCATAAGACCGCGGACGGAGACGCCGAAGAGGGGATGGATCAAATATGAGGCCAGTTCACACAGAGGCGCCAGGACAAAACGACGCCGATGGAGTTCCGGGTGGGGGATGACCAGCCCCTCCTCCTGAATGACCTCCTGACCATAGAGGAGGATATCCAGATCTATGATCCGCGGCCCCCACTTCCCCCCTTCGCTCCGGCCCATCCGCCGTTCGATCTCCTTCAATGCCGCAAAAAGCGGCCGGGGTGGGAGGACTGTTCGTATCTCAACGACGGCGTTTATGAACCAAGCCTGGTCCTGAGGACCCAGGGGCTCCGTCCTAAAGAGGGATGAACGGCGGAGGAACCTGATTCCCGGAACCGCTGCGATTTTTTCTTCGGCCTCATGACAATTGTCGACCGGCTTTCCCAGATTGGAACCGATACCAATGAAGGCGATGATCCCCCGGATCTCCCCGCCTGACGGACCCAGAAACCCCATTCCTGTCTCCCTAAGCAGTCTTCAGGCCGAGGACATCCTGCATATCGTAGATGCCGTTTTCCCGACCGACGACCCAGAAGGCCGCCCGGATCGCCCCTCGGGCAAAATTGTCCCGGCTGTGGGCCCGGTGGATCAATTCCAGCCTCTCCCCCATCCCGCCGAAGATCACCGTATGTTCCCCGACGATATCCCCGGCCCGGAGGGTCTGGATCCCTATTTCCCGCTTCGTCCGTTCGCCGATCATACCCTTCCGGTTGTAGACGCCGACCTTGTCGAGATCCCGACCGAGACGCTCTGCAATGACCTGCGCCATCTTCATGGCCGTACCGCTCGGGGCGTCTTTCTTCATATGGTGGTGAGCCTCCACTATCTCCACATCGTAATCATCGCCAAAAATGCCGGCAACATCGGCGAGAACCTTGAGGAGGACATTGACGCCGACGCTCATGTTGGGGGCAAGGACGCACCGAACAGAACCGGCCAGTTCCCGGACCCGTTTCATCTCGGCCGAAGTGAAGCCGGTGCTGCCGATCACGATGGCCTTCCCCTTTTCCGCCGCGATCTCCAGGTGATT
>Ga0299915_10003944_pt1 | contig 10755 bp, 8 predicted proteins | sample RVTome_13_FD_200263 | JGI IMG/M metagenome (GOLD analysis project Ga0299915, IMG submission 200263) | Soil microbial communities from uranium-contaminated site in the Upper Colorado River Basin, Wyoming, United States - RVT92D227 (version 2) ... | reverse complement strand
AAGCAAGGTCCCGGCTGTACCCGCAACCAAGAAAGAACCGATTGCCCGCCATATATAAGGCATCAAGATCTTTTGAATGCTGAGCATGGATTGCTCTTCGACTGCCTCGGCTTTCAGATGTTCCATTCGGACAGCCATCTCCCTGAATTCGCGGTAAAGCTCCGGCCCGATGCCGGAGCGGGTCCGCAGCTCATCCAGATCCCCATATGGACCGAGAGCGACAATCTTCTCCGCAACCGCCCTGGTCATGCCCGGCACCGTCAGGAAGTCGAACACGGTGGCCGCATTGAGATCGAATGTATGGTCGCGCGGAAGTCCTCGAAACTGGTCAAACAGGGTGGTCCCCGTCCTGAATTTGTCGTTGGCCAGCCAGACAGGCGGCGCAGTATTCAATGTTCGCACCTGAAACGCTGCTGCCACGATATCGTCCAGCAGGTCGGACTCCTCAGGAAACTCAGCGCGGTAAGCGCTGACGAAGCTCACGGTATCCTTTGTCCGGTGCCGGTGAAACACCCGAAAAACTTTCAGATAGATGTTTTCCAACGGTGAGATTTCCTCCCGTCGCGCTCCGAAGCCTGCATAGAATTCGTCCCCGTAGTACCGCTGTTGAATGCCGGACGAAGTCACAAATCCATAAAAAAAAGCGCTCACGACCCCCTCAGTCGAAAGCATCACCGGCAGGCTTTTGAGTCCCGAGCCCCCGTTACCCGGCAGGATGGCCTGCCACAGATATGCGTTGTATAAATCCGACCTTTCCAGCATCCGGACGGGAGTCTGGGCCTGGCGAGCGAAGGCGTTGGCCTTTACATGGTGGTACCGCATGACTTGTTCGGCGGGGCTGAACCAGGTGAGAAAGCCCATTTGCATCGGTGCGCAGGACGCCCAGAAAGCCTGGAGCTCCCTCCCATACCTTTCCAGTCGTTCATTTGTCAATTTCAGCCAGCTCCGGTCCCTGGCCAGAATTTTTGTCGATTCATCGGCATCTTCGTCCTCGATGGCCATCACCTGCAAGTGCTCTGCAAAACCTTCGCTGAAGGCGATGAAGGGATCCGTGCGGAGCCCTGTCGCGTGCACTTGATTGGCGCCCCCCCCGGGCGATTCCCCGGCAAGCTGGCGCATGATGATGTGCCCCAGCTCATGGGGAAATATCTGATCCATGCTGCCGAATCGCCCGTGCACGCGGCTGGATTCATGCAAGTCCACGTAGCCGGCCTGGCGCTTGTCAATATCATCTAAATAGAAACCGAAGCGCGGGAAGCCACCCTGGTTTCGCGAGAGAAGCAGGTAGGCCGGTTCGGGTTCGGTCTTGCTCAGCCGGCTCAGGTAAGCCTGCTCACGTTGATAGAGGCGCAGGAGCTTGCCGGAAAAGCCGCGCGATAGCCCGGCAACAATTCCTTCTGCAGCCTTATGAGTTCGGAGAACCGGGTTTCCGTTGCGCATCTTGCCCGTCTCCTCGAGAACAATCAGCAGCTTGTCAGCCGCAGCAAGAGGAGATATGAGCCATGATAGGCTCAGGGCACATATGAATCCTCGGAACATGGCTACGGGGTCGGACCTGAGCAAATTCAACAAATGCATAATTTTAGCCCAAAAGAAGGGGCAATAAAACGGCCTTAAACTCGGTTTTTGGCCCCTTTTTTTGCATTTGGCGTCACTGGCCGCAGGAAATCCTCCATCCGCCGAAAACTCCGTGTGCTGGTTCTCGCCCGCCCGTATATTGGGGCGTGAGTGAAGAGACGTCCACGATGGCTGAAAGCAACCGGGTAGAGCCCGTCCCCGTGATGGCAGCGACGATCGTCGTTTTCGCGCTGAGTTTCGCTCTGCAGCATATGGGACGCATCGACAACTGGATTGAGCGGTTCATTTTCCTCTGCCTGCGCTGAGCGCAGGCTGAGAAATAAAAACGGAGGCTGCACCATGGAGAACGACGCCAAAATCACCTTTCCGTCCCAGCTGATCCTGGGTCTTCTGATCCTGATCGCGGGCGTTATCTTTCTGCTCGGCAACCTGGGCATCATCGATGACGAACATTACCTGCGCTTCTGGCCCGTCGCCCTGATCGCCATCGGAGTCCCCAAGGTCCTTCAGTCGCGGGACAATCCCGGCATGCTATGGGGGTTCCTGTTCATTGTCCTGGGCACGATCCTGCTGCTGGACAACCTCGGGATCCTGGAGGTCCGGATCGGTGTCTGGGGCTGGCCGCTCATACTGGTAGTCATCGGCGCAGCCCTGATCCTGCATGCCTTCTCCGGAGGCGAGACGGACGCAGACTCGAGTTCCAGGATCGCCGCGCTCGCGGTGATGGGCGGCGTTGTGCGCAAGTGCAACTCTCCGAACTTTCGCTCGGGAGATCTGACGGCCATTATGGGAGGGTGCGAGATCGATCTCCGCGAAGCTTCGATCGAAGGGCCGCCTGCGGTGATCTCTACCTTTGCACTCTGGGGCGGAATCGAGATCAAGGTCCCCGCGGACTGGAGTGTCGCCTCGAAGGGTATCGCCTTGCTGGGCGGATTCGAAGATGCCACTAAACCACCGCTGATGGGATCTGACAAGAGACTGATCGTCCAGGGCTTTGCTATTATGGGCGGCGTGGAGATCAAAAACTAGCCGATGCACCCGATCATCGCCCGAAGGGAAAGGCTCATTCCATTCATGCTGGCATGGATGGGGGTTGGCGTCCTGCTGGCGACCCATCTGCAGGCATCGCCTCGGCTCGGATGGGGAGAAAGCCTGATCCTGGCACTTCCATGGACCGCAGTCTACGGCTTCTTTTCCCTCTCAGCGTGGCACATCTGCCGCACTTTTCCGCTTTCGGGTAGTGGGACCACCCTGCGCCTGCTGGGCGCTCAGGTGGCGGCTGCGCTCTTCTCGAGCGCGCTCTGGATTTTCCTGGGACGCGCCTGGTCGCTTCTGCTTGCGAGGGATCAGCGGCTGCAGGAGATCCCCGAGAGCTACGATTCCCAGGTCCCGTTGTTCTTCGGCATCGGCGTCCTTCTGTACCTTCTGGCCGTCGCCGTTCACTATCTTATAATCGCTTTCGAACGGTCACAGGAAGCGGAGAAGCGAGGTCTGGAACTTAAGGTCCTGGCGCGGGAGGCCGAACTGCGAAATCTCAAAATGCAGATCGACCCCCACTTTTTGTTCAACAGCCTCAACTCGATCAGCGCCCTCATCGGCTCAGATGCGGCCCGCGCCCGGGGGATGTGCCTGCGGCTGTCGGAATTTCTCCGGGGCAGCCTGGCTCTGGCCGATCGAGACCGCATTCCGTTCTCTGAGGAGCTCGCTCTGGTGCGGAGCTTTCTTGCCATCGAACAGGTCCGGTTTGGCTCTCGCCTCCAGGTGGATATATCGGCCGACGATGGCGTCGAAATCTGCCTGATCCCTCCGCTGCTCCTTCAGCCCCTGATCGAAAACGCCGTCAAACACGGCATCGGGTCGCTGCTCGACGGCGGAACCATCGTCATTCGGGCCTCACGTTCCGAAGACCGCTTCCGGGTCACGGTCGAGAATCCGTACGAACCTGAAGCGCGCCGGCCGCGTTCGGCAGGCGTCGGACTCGAGAACGTCCGCCGCCGTCTCGCCGCTCTATACGGCCCGGAGGGACGCATAGAGGTCACCCGGGAGTCCGGCCGATACTCCGTGGCTCTCACACTTCCGGCGCCGCAGCAGGAGGCGACCGACGCCGGCAAGAGAGGATGACTCCGGCATGACCGAGAACGAGTTGCGGGTGGTGATTGTAGATGACGAAGAGCCGGCCCGGGCTGTCCTGCGCGAGTATCTCTCGGCCCTCCCGGGGGTGAGGATCGTGGCCGAATGTGCGAACGGTTTCGAGGCGGTCAAAGCTGCGGCGGAGCTGAAGCCCGATGTTCTTCTGCTGGACATCCAAATGCCGAAGCTGGACGGCTTCGAAGTGCTCGAACTTATCGAGCGCGATATCGAGGTTGTCTTCGTGACCGCATACGACTCCTTTGCCATCCGGGCCTTCGAGGTCCACGCCGCGGACTATCTCCTGAAGCCCTTCGGCCCGGAGCGTCTTTCCCAGGCCCTTCAACGCGCCCGCGAGCGCGCCTGCCGGAAGGACCGGCCCCACTCGGATCTGATCGCGGCAGCCCGGGCCCGCAAGAAACCTGTCGACAGGGTGCTTATCCGCGAAGGCGCCCGGGTTCACGTCATTCAGGCGAACGACATCGACTATATCCAGGCGCAGGATGATTACGCCTGCATCCGGGCCAAAGGACGCGAGCACCTCAAGCAGGAGTCCATGGCGACGCTGGAAGACGTGTTGGATCCCCGGCAATTCGTGCGCATTCACCGCGGCTATATCCTGAACGTCGACCGGCTCGCGCGCATCGAGCTCTATGCCAAAGACAGCCGCCTCGCCATCCTCAAGGACGGCGCCAAACTCCCTATCAGCCGGTCGGGGTACGCCCGCCTGAGGCCCCTGTTGCGCTGAAGCCTGTCCTCCATACCTTCACATCGAAGCCGCAGGACTTCCTTTCTACTGCGCGGCGGACCCGAAGGCGTAGGGCGGGCCGGTAATGTCATGCAGCGCGCCGGTCTGGAGACCGGCGCCCACAGGATCGCAATAATCGGTCTGTGGGTGGGTTTCCAGATCCGGCCTTTCGGACGGCTGAACTGCAGAGAGGAAATGGATCGGCGTTGTAAACCCGGCAAGGGAAAGAGTAAAATCATGGCTTTAGTAAGAGCTGCACAGATATGCGTTTGCGAGCATTCCCAGTTCTGCCATCAACCGTCATACGCGCCTATACTCGCCTTATCGCGATCATGATTTAGGCTGCCGTGGCTCATTCATACTTCGAAGGAGGAATCATATGATACGAAAACAGGATGCACTCGATTACCATGCACAAGGGCGTCGCGGGAAAATCGAAGTCGTCGCCACCAAGCCATGCAAGACGCAGAGGGACCTTTCCATGGCATATACGCCGGGGGTTGCCGAACCCTGCCTGCAGATCGAGGGGAACCCCGAAGACGCCTATCTGTACACTGCCAAGGGGAACCTGGTCGCCGTCGTCACCAATGGCACTGCCGTCCTGGGCCTGGGCAATATCGGCCCCCTGGCGGGAAAGCCGGTCATGGAAGGCAAGGGAGTGCTCTTCAAACGCTTTGCCGACATCGACGTCTTCGATATCGAGCTGAATTCACACAACCCGGACGACATTATCAAGACCGTGCTGATGCTCGAGCCCACATTCGGCGGCATCAACCTGGAAGACATCAAGGCGCCGGAGTGCTTCTATATTGAAGAGAAGCTGAAGGGCCTCATGAACATCCCCGTTTTCCACGATGACCAGCACGGAACGGCTATCATCAGCGGGGCCGCCCTGCTGAATGCTCTCGAGCTGACCAACAGGAGGATCGACCAGGCCCGTGTCGTGGTCGCCGGCGCCGGCGCCGCGGGAATCGCCTGCGCCAGACTTTACCAGAAGCTGGGTGTCAGGCACGAAAACATCATCCTCACCGACACCAAGGGGGTTGTTTACAAGGGCAGGACGGAGGGCATGAATCCTTACAAGGAATATTTCGCGGTTGAGACCGACGCACGCACGCTGGCCGATGCCATGAAGGGGGCCGATGTGTTTTGCGGCGTCTCGGCCAAGGGAATCGTGACCCAGGATATGGTGCGCTCGATGGCCGACATGCCGATAGTGTTCGCCATGGCCAATCCGGACCCGGAGATCACCTACGAAGACGCCGTCGCGGCGCGGCCCGACATCATCATGGCCACAGGCCGCTCCGATTACCCGAACCAAGTCAACAACGTCCTCGGGTTCCCGTTCATATTCCGCGGCGCCTTGGACGTGCGTGCGAGCGCAATCAATGACGAGATGAAGATTGCCGCCGTCAAGGCACTGGCCGACCTGGCCAAGGAGGACGTGCCGGACTCGGTCATCAGCGCCTACGGCGGGGAGCGCATCGAATTCGGGCGGGAATACATCATTCCCAAGCCCTTCGACCCGCGCGTGTTACTGTGGGAAGCGCCCGCGGTGGCTCGCGCCGCCCAGGAATCCGGTGTGGCGCGCCAGCCAATCGCGGACTTCGAGGAATATAAGGACCGTCTCGAAGCCCGGCTTGGCCGTTCGCGGGAGGTGATGCGCTCCTTCATCCACAAGGCCCAGCGCGATCCCAGGAGAATCGTCTTCCCCGAGGGCGAAGAGGACAAGATCCTGCGGGCTGCGCAGATCATCGTTGACGACGAGATCGCCCGGCCGATACTGCTGGGCAACGAGAGCAGGATCCGCCGCAAGATTGCGGACCTCGGCCTGGAACTCGAACGGGTGGAGATCGTCGATCCCGCCGGTTCCCCGCGCCTGGAGCAATACGTCTCCCGCTATTACCAGGCACGGCAGCGCAAGGGCGTTACGCGGCCGGATGCGGAGCGGCAGATGAAGCTGCAGAACATTGTTTACGGCATGATGATGGTGCACGCCGGGGATGCCGACGGCCTGGTTGCGGGTGTCACCCGGCACTATCCGGACACGGTCCGCCCGGCGCTCCAGATTATCGGCAAGGCCGAGGGCGTCCACAAGATCGGCGGTTTCTACATGCTCGTGTTCAAGAACCTGACTATCTTCATCGGCGACGCCACGGTCAATATCGATCCGACAGCGGAGGACCTGGCGGAGATCGCCATGCTCACGGCTGAAAAGGTGAAGCAGTTCAACCTGGAGCCGCGCATTGCAATGCTCTCCTTCAGCAACTTCGGGAGCACCAAGCACCCCCTGGCGGAGAAGGTCGCGCGCGCCGTCCGGATCGTGAAGGAGCGGATGCCGGACCTCATGATCGACGGCGAAATCCAGGCGGACACGGCCATCGTGCCGGAAATCCTTAACGACCTGTACGCGTTCAGCACCCTTAAACGCCCGGCCAACGTATTGATCTGCCCCGATCTTACATCGGCCAACATTGCGTACAAGCTGCTGACCCACCTGGGCGGCGCGACGGCAATCGGTCCCGTGCTGCTGGGAATCCGAAAGCCGGTCTACCTGCTGGTCCCGGGCACCGAGGTGAGCGACATCGTCAATATAACGGCGCTGGCCGTCTGTGATGCACAACGGGCTGCACTCAAGGCATAGCCCGCATTCATCAGAGCCGCGATCGTGAGATCGCGGAAACGGGTGCGCCTGGCAGGCCCGGCTGCCCGCGCGCTCACGCGCGCGGCTCTGAACGCCTCGACATGAGCAACGCACCATCCCTGCCGTCTGAATTGTAGAACCTGCATCCCTCACTTCTTGACATTCCTTTGCAGACGATGGCATGCTAGCGGCGCAGTCGGCGATGATGTGATGTGGGCTCGGCCGCCGCCAGCTGCCACATCATGCGCAAGGCCGCCTGCCCCTTGCCCGATATCGAAGTCAGTGCGCTTGACGGGTTTCAGCCTCCCAGTCCAAGGAGACATCCATGGATGAATTCAGTCTTTTCGCCGTTTGCAACATTGCCTACATGACTGTTTTCGCGGTCCTGGGGGTGCTCGCCGTCGCGATGCATCTGATCACCCTCATTCTCCCGGACAGGAAGAAGGGGACCGATGCCGCCGTCGTCGCCGCCATAGCCGGCACTGTTGCCATTTTATACACTCACGCACGCGTCACAAAAATCGAGGAGGAATCATGATCTTCACCAGCACGCCCAAGAAGATCCGGGTCATGTTCACACCGTTTCGCGACGGTCTTCAGAGCTCCTTCGGCGGCAAGGTGCGCCTGAAGGATATTCTGCCCGCCATGGAGTTCGCCGCCCAGAAGGCAGGCATACGGCACTTCGAGTTCGGCGGCGGCGCACGCTACCAGGCGCCCTACTTTTATGTGGGAGAGGATCCCTTCACCTGCATGGATGAAATGCGCAAGGCGGTGGGGAGAGATGTCGACCTCCAGATCCTGACCCGTTCGGTCTCCGGAGTGACGCTGGAGACGCAGAAGCTCAAGGCGTTGCAGCTGCAGGCCAAGCTGATGAAGAAGCACGGCACAACCTGGGACCGCAACTTCGACTACATGAACGACGTCGACAACCTGGTGAAGACCGGCAAGCCCATCGTCGACGCCGGTCTGCACCACCAGGTGTGTGTGGCGCTCATGGGGCTGCCTTTCAGGGACGACACCGTCCACACCGCCGAGTTCTACGTCGGCATCATCAAGCGCGTACTGGACAGCGGCATCCATGTCGATTCGGTGTGCATGAAGGACGCCTCCGGCACGACGGATCCCAGGACCTGCTACGAGACGGCCAAGGGTTTGAAGAAGATACTGCCGCCGCAGGTCATCCTTTGGATGCACACGCACGACACGGCGTCCATGGCGGTCTCATGCTATATGGCCGGAATCGCCGGCGGCGTCGACGGGATCGATCTCTCCGTCAGGCCGATGGCGTCCGGGACTGTGCAGCCCGATGTGCGCTCCATGTGGCACGCTCTCAAGGGGACCGGTTACTCGCTTGATATCGACGAGACCAAAATGGATGAGATCGAAAACATACTGATGGAGGGGCTCAAGGAATACGATTTCGATCCCGTCACCACAACTGCCGATGCGCGCGTGGTCGGTTTCCCGATGCCGGGCGGCGCCATCGGCCCGAACGTCCACATGATGAAGGAAGCTGGGATACTGCACAAATACACTGCCGTCCTTGCGGAATTTCCGGTGGTCGTCAAAGCGGGCGGCGCGTGGACGAGCGTAACTCCGGGCAGCCAGCAATACTGGCTGCAGGCCTTCAACAACGTGCTGCACGGCCGTTGGAAAAAGATCAACCCGGGATATGGAAACGCGGTCCTCGGCTATTACGGCCGCCCGCCGCTGCCCCCCGATCCAGAGGTGGTCAAGATCGCTTCGGAGCAGCTCAAGAAGCCTCCGTTCACCGGCAATCCGCTGGAGGCCGCGCCGGACAGCCTGGCGGTGGCCGAGGCCGCCCTGAAGGAGCGCAATCTTCCGATCACGGAAGAAAACACGTTTCTGGTGGCCTCCGCCTACGTGGCGGGCAAGGACATGGAGCTGAACGAGGGCATTCGCCTTTTGAGCGGCAAAGCCAAGATCAGTCTCCCCCTCAGGAAAAAGCCGGAGCCGGTGCCTGCGGCGGCTCCCATGCCGGCGGCCTCGGCGCCGCCCGCGGCCGCGCCCGTCTTTTCGGGTCCGATCACGACGACCTGCACGGTGGTCGAAGGAGCGGTCACCAGGAATTTCCGCGTCACCATAGAACTTCCGGCCGGAATGACCGCAGTCGCGGTCAATCCCGTCGCAGCCACAGCCGCCGGTCCGGCCCCCGCACCGGCCGCCAAGGGAACGCCGGTTTATTCGCCTTTCGAGGGAAAGGTCCAGCTGATCGAAATCAATGTCCGGGTCGGCGACTCGGTCAGCAAGGGACAGATAGTCGCAGCGGTCGAGGCGATGAAAGCCAAACACGAGGTGAAGGCCCCCTGCGCCGGAAAAGTCGTCGCCATCCACGCTTCGCTCGGCGCCGACGTGACCATGGCCGAACCCATCCTCACAATCGGAGGATAAGCAGATGGATCTCGTCTCCACTATATTGCGCTCATCGGGTTTCCTGAACCTGGGCTGGCAGAACCTGGTGATGTTTGTCGTCGGAGGCGTGCTCATCTACCTAGCCGTCCGTAAGGGTTACGAGCCGCTCCTCCTGATCCCGATAGGTTTCGGCGCCATCCTGGCGAACCTGCCTCGCGCCCTGCTGAGCGTCTCGGACTCCTACGTGCCCGGCAGCGTGGAAGGTTTCCCGCCGCTGCTTCAGCTGGTCTACGAGGCCGGGATCCGCACCGAGTTCCTCCCTCCAGTGATTTTTCTCGGAGTCGGGGCCTTGACCGACTTCCGTCCCCTGCTGAGCCGGCCGATCACGTTCCTGCTGGGCGCTTCGGCGCAGTTGGGAGTGTTCATCGCGGCCATGGGAGCCTTCAGTCTGTTCGGCTTCACAGCCAAGGAGGCAGCCTCAATCGGCATTATCGGGGGCGCCGACGGCCCGACTGCCATCTACCTGACGGCCTCCCTGGCGCCGCACCTGCTGGGCGCCATCGCGGTGTCGGCATACAGCTACATGTCGCTCGTGCCCATCATTCAGCCGCCTATCATGCGCCTGCTGACCACAAAGGCCGAGCGGGCCATCAGCATGCCGACCGCTAAGCCGGTGTCCCAGACAGCCGTGATCGTCTTTCCGATCGTCACGGCGGTCGTGGCCACTTTGGCGGTCCCCTCGTGCGGGCCGCTGATCGGACTGCTGATGTTCGGCAACCTGCTGCGCGAATCGGGCGTAACCGAACGCCTGTACAAAACCGCCGGCGGCGCGCTGATCAATATTGTCACAATGCTGCTGGCCCTGACGATCGGCGGGACCATGGAGGGCACGACATTCCTTCAGGCGCGGACGATGTTTATCCTGCTGTTGGGCGCCGTCGCCTTCGCCTTCAGCACCGCAGGCGGAGTGATCTTCGCCAAGCTGCTCAATCTCATTCTGCCCAGGTCCCGCAAAATCAATCCCTGCATAGGGGCCGCGGGCGTTTCTGCGGTGCCGATGTCGGCACGAGTGGTGCAGACCTTCGCATCGAAGGAAACCGACGGCAAGGTGAACCTGCTGATGCCCGCCATGGGTCCGAACGTGGCGGGAGTCATCGGGACGGCTGTCGCAGCAGGCGTCTTTTTGGCACTGCTGAAATAGCGCGAGGGGTGGGTCTCCAGACCCACCCCGGCCAACCGGATCCTATTCCCTGCCGCCTCTGACTCGCGGCCAGCTCGCAGTGGC
>Ga0299915_10003943_pt1 | contig 10760 bp, 9 predicted proteins | sample RVTome_13_FD_200263 | JGI IMG/M metagenome (GOLD analysis project Ga0299915, IMG submission 200263) | Soil microbial communities from uranium-contaminated site in the Upper Colorado River Basin, Wyoming, United States - RVT92D227 (version 2) ... | reverse complement strand
GTTGCTATGGGACGATGTGAACAACCGGTTTATCAACAGCGATAAGGCGAATGAATTGGTTGTACCAGTATATAGAAAACCGTGGGAATTGCCTAAGTTTTAATCTCCTTGTCTGCTGGTCTTCTGGTCTGTCTGACCGCATGACTGAACGATCGTACGACTGCACAACTTCATAACTTCATAACTTCATAACTTAAAACATTGCTATCCCGCAGATCATTCATCGCAAAATCCGCAACTGCCATGGCAGCAACAGCAGCCGCTCCCGCAGTCCTGGGTTCCCTCCTGCCGGCATGCTCCGGTCAGGACAGACTAAAAAAATTCGGTTTCATTTCCGGCATCATAGGTAAAGAACTTAAAGGCGACTGGAAGGCGGTTCTCAAAAAAGCCGTGGAATTCGGTTTTTCGGAAATCGAGACCGGCGATTACCTGGGTGATTCGGCCGCAGGCTTTTCGGCCTTTTGTAAAGAGATAGGCCTGACACCTGTTGCCGGTGGTATTGGATTCAACGAAAATGCAGACGTAACTTCCAAACGGCTCGATGCACTGATAGAGCTCGGATTGAAATACGCTGTCACCTATTGGCCATGGCTTACAGGCGGATCTTTTACACTGGCCGATTGCAAACAAAGTGTGAACATCCTGAATAACCTGGGATACTTATGCAAACAGAAAGGCCTTACCCTTTGCTGGCACAACCACGATAAGGAATTCATTCCGCTTGAAGGCGGACTCCCCTTCGATTTCCTGATGAACCATACTGATCCAGAACTTGTAAAATGCGAAATGGATATATACTGGGTCACCAAAGTCGGAGGCAATCCCCTCGAAGTATTAAAGAAATATGCAGGCAGGATACCCATTCTTCATGTGAAGGACATGGCTCCCGGCAGCACACAGGATTTTGAATGCCCCGGCAGCGGAATCATCGATTTCCCTTCCATTTTCAGTGAAGCAATGTCGCAGGGCATTGCCCATTACATGGTGGAACGCGACAATGTTCAGGACGGCATGGCCTGCCTGCAAAGCGCTGGAGAATACCTAAGCAGTTTGAGGTTTTAATATACCCCGACGGGGTGGGGGTACCCCGTCGGGGTATAAAATAAATAAATTAAATGATTGATTTATAGTATTTTTATTTATTTGTGGTGGCAATATTGGTGTCAATATTAATGCTAGGATTTTGATATTGTATTATCCTGGATTAAGAATAATTGCTTCTGAAATAAAATATAATCTTGTGATTTCTTTATGCCTAATATAAAGATTACAATTTGAATCAAAGGATAACCATTAAGGGCTGCTATTACAAATAAAGAGTCAAATCCAAAAGTAGTCCAAAATCCAATTCTCTTTTTCTTAAATAAGAATATATATTCAAAAAGTACAGCCAGTAAGGGTATTAAGTATACACAAAACAACTCCACAGCTGCAAAATCAGGCTTTCAATATGGATTTTGGATATTATTATTATTCAATATTCTATTAGCGAATGAAGTAAAAAATCCTTTATCTGGACGTGTGTATAACACAATTACTGTTACTATAATAATTATCATTAAAAATATTAGTCGTGATAACAATAATCTGAATTAGCTATGACTTAATCTGACAGTTAGGGATTAAACTACATTCTATTTATCAACTATGGTTGGCTGCCTGCTCTCTGATGGGATCTCTTTCTTATTGGGCTTGAAAAGCCGATAATCTACTTCTTCCTCCTTAAACTATTATAATCAATATAATACAACACCCTCACCGAAAAACTGTTGATCTGATCGGAGTTCCAGGTTGTGTTCAGGTTTTTGAAATAGTCATTCACAACCCGGTCACCATTTGATAAGATAGAATTTTTCCATGCCAGCGATAGTTCCGATCCGGGCGAAAATATCCATCTGAATACCAGGTCGATGTTGAAGGCATTATAGTTAGCGTCGTGATTATCATTATAATCAGCATCTGTCACCAGCGAACCGTCCTCCTTAAGTTGGTAAAACTGGTGATTTTCGGAGCCCGACCAGTAATGTCTTGCTCTCAGGCTGAGCCCGGCCTTGTTATTCAGGGCATAAGAAACCCCCAGTACATTCTGAAAGGTATTCACATTGCGACGGGTAAAATAAATGCTATCCGTGCTTTCCGTCATACTCACAAAACCCCTGTCGCTTATCTCATTCTGCAGGAATGCTTCATAGTTGAAATTCAAATGTCTGCCGACTCTTAGGGTCATGGTTGCACGTCCTAATCTGAACCGTTGATCCGTATCAGGCTGCTTTGACCATTCATAAAGCACTCTTCCATAAAGCGCTTTCCTGAAGTCGCTTCCAAGCTGTACAGCAATCCGAAAATACCATGGTTCGGTGTAATATCTGCCTTTGACCCGTGGTTCGTAATAATCATGTGTATTACCATACAAATAGAAATCAAATTCTAGCTGGTAGTTATTTATGAACAGAGTATAAGTATCTAATCCAATTGTGTTTCCGGCAACAGCAGCAGGCTTATAGGAACCTTTGTGCTCCCAGCTCACGTATGCATGCGTTTCTCTGAAAATCCAGAACGGTTCGATTTTATCGTAGTTCATATAAGCCTCTGTAGTCAGTTCATTGTTTCTTTGTAAGTAACCCAGGTCGTTCGGATTGAATTTATCCGAAATAAATCCCCCTTCAATGCCATAAAGCAGTTTACCACTGTTCTTTTCCACCGATAATTCTGCAAAATAACCGTTTTCATGCACTCCGTTGGTTCTTGTACTGAAACCGCCTTTACCGCTCACAGCATAGGTTTTCTTTTTGTTGCGGAATTGAAAATCAGTAGCGGTCACATTTGCCCTGAAAGGGTCATTAGCCATGATCATATTGGTATTGATCAGGCTCAGGTAGGAATTGTTCTTTAGCGATTTGTCCAATACAGCCACATTGTAGTTTGACAGCGGCTGTATAAGTATTTCACGCTTTTCACCTGTAAGGGTATCTTTTAATTTGGCATGTGACGGCAGTGATATGGCATTAAGCATTCCAAGTCCCCATCCCCCGGATGTCCTTCCCGATATTTTTGTTACGTTCAAAAGCTGAGTTTCAGTTGGGTTATAATCTATGATTTCGTTATCTCCTAATGCATCCTTTGCCCTGCCTGCAAACCTGGGTGAAGATCCTATACGCCTTGAATAGAAAATTCCCGCCCGTTCGAACAGCTCCGTACCCTCGGTAAAAAACTGCCGTTTCTCGGAATAGTACAGTTCATATGGAGAAAGATTAAGCTGCTTGTCATCTGATTGTATCTGACCGAAATCGGGAACTAGCATCATATCTAGTGTAAAAGCCTCGCTGATCCCGTACTTTAAGTCCATCCCGCCTTTATATGTATAATCAGGAAATGATTTGCCCGTTCTAAACTCAGTATAAGCTGCCGCATAAGGGCTCAACGATAACCTGACAGGCGGCTTGATATTCTGAATTCCGGTAAGCTGACCGAATTGATGTATAAATCCCGATACTTCACGGTCGATAAAATTCCATGTATTGTTCGAAGCATGACGCCTGATATTACGATATATATTCATCCCCCAGGTGCCGCCACCATTTTCCGGAAAACGTAACGCAGAATAAGGGATCTTTAGTTCCACGATCCAACCATCATCGGTAATCCTTGTCTTGCTTTGCCAGACCGCATCCCAACTGTAGTCTTCATAGTCAAAGCTTGTCTTTATCGCCTTGATATCGATCTGAACACCTGCAGGAGTTATAAAGAAACCGTATGCAAGCTGGCCTTGGTTATAAGGATCTAAATAAATGCCAAAATAATCCGAAATACCTATCTGATCTCTTTCCGATAAAAAGTTGAAAATGCTGTCGGAACTGTCATACAGCACGGCGCCGACGTAAATAGCGTTCTGATCGTATAGAATTTTTACTTCGGATTGACGCCAGGCAGGTCGACCGTTAAATGGCTGGAGCTGAACAAAGTCAGTTGCCGCCTCGGCTTTTATATAGGCTTCTTCATCAAGAACAGCATCGATGCTTATGGGAGTTGTTATGAAATATGCGGCAACAGATTTTTTAACCGGGTGTTGCTCTTGAGCCGGATTCCCGTTCTCCTGGCCGAACACAAGTTCCGAATACAGGACCAGCAGAACTGCAACTGCAGTTTTCATAGATCTTGATTCTAGTACATGACAAAAAATACTAAATAACTCATGTTAAGCAAATTAATAGAATAGCATAACATAAGTGCTTCACCTAACCGGTTTATTCTCATAATGAACGCTTTATAGGTAGGCAATTTTGGAAACCAGGTTAGTGGAAGCTTGTTAATTTGATTTTCTGCAGAATATATCACCGGTAATGGTCTCAAGTTCTACAGGGTACCCGCCTTCGTTAAGCTTTTCGGAAACCAGTTGTGGTACGCCCCCTCCATATTGCGTTGATAGAATTCCAGATCGGAATACATGGTACCTGTAATGGTCTTCATTTCAAGGTCGGCTTTACGTCCTGGCGTCACTTCCCAGTCGATGAAGCCGCTGATGGTTTTTGCTCTGACTTCGGTAGTACTGCCTGCTATAGTAACGTTTCCGTTGATGGTTTCTAAGCTGAAAGGTGTGTTTTCAGGAATATTGATTTTCCATATTATCATGCCCTCACAGCAACAGTTACAGTTATTATCTATGAAATAATACTTTTCAATGGATGCGCTTATGATAATATTTTCCCCTTCTTTACTGAAAGTTGTCCGGTAAGCATCGTTATCCTTATTATCATTAATATTTATAGATGCTTTTGCCAGGATTTCTGGCTTATTCCAAGTGTTTATGATTATCGAGTCAGTGATCTCGATAGTTAATTCAATCGATTCTTTTCCAGAGAAGCTGATACTTTTCTCAATCTGCTTCTGAGCCATTACAGGTAAAACAATCAACCATAACAATGTAAAAGCCAGTGATTTTTTCATGGTTACTTAGTTTTATTCGCCTTTTCTGAGATAAATGTTCCCGCTTACCGATGTAATGGTTAATTTTGTGCCGCCGCCATTCAACCTGGAAGTCAGACGGCCGCCGTCATCCCGCATCATATCCTTATCTTCATTCCTGAAATCAAAATCGGAATACATGCTTCCGGTCATCGTTTCCATTTCGATATCCGCCGCAAAATTTGAAGGCAGTGTGATATCAATTTCTCCGGTTACGTTATTAATGGAAAAGGGCTTTTGTGTGTTCATTGCCCCAAAGGTTATATTGATATCTCCGCTAATGGTGTTTAATACCAGGGGACCTGAAACCTGTTGCAGGTTGAGGGAATAGCAATTCTGCACTTCAATCTCAGCCTTCATTTTACTGATATACAGATCGCCAATGTTCTCGCAACCGCTGCTAATGATTAAAGCAATTTCCTCGGGTACTTTTAATGCAAATTCCCTCTGTTGTGTATAGGATAAAAGGTAACTGATACTAACACGGTTACCATCCTTTTGCACTGATAGTCCCATACCAGTATTATCTGTTCTTCCTCCCGGATAGACAGGTTTCAAACCTTTGGCACGTTCGGCAGGAGGTTCGATGGGATCTGCCGGGGTAACGACGATATCATTTCCTCCATATCCTTCGATGGTCAGTTTCCCGCTGAAACTATCAAGCTGAAGTCTCGCTTCCTTTGGATTTTCCACCGGAATTTTATATTCCTGGGCATTGATGATCCGGCCTGTGAGCAATATTAAGGCACTGATCAGAATAGTTCTTGTTCTCATGGTGTTTATAATTAAAGTGTTCAATATTGCGATCAGACGAACGCTGTATTCGTCGGATCAGTTTATTATTGAGTTAAACAGTTCTTTTTTTCAGGTATTACATAAGTACGCTGATCCCTTTTTCAGCAATATCCCTCACCTCTTTCAGCGTTTTATTATTTGTCATAATCCGTTGCATTGGCTGAACCGCTCTCGGTTCTTTCATATCAACCAGAATATTCATGAGTATAACCTGGATGATCGGTTCGGTCTGCTTTCCCAGGGAGGCTACAAGGGTGTCCCGGACCGACTGCCTGCCGGCAAACCTGGAAAGAGAGTATGCTGCAGCAATCCTGACATTTACATTCCTGTCATGATTCAGGGTATTGGCCAATGCTTCTAGCACCTTGCCATCCGGCTTGCTTAGCTCGTCGGAAAAACTCACTGCCTGGATACGCTGGCTTGCCGATTCCTCTTTAAGCATGCTCAGCATTACCATTTCCCTCATATTATCCATTCCGGCCTTAAGCTCTGCTAATTCTGCTTTGTTTCCGCTACCGGTACGGATATTGTTAAGAAAGATGCCTGCCAGGGAACCTGTAACAAAAAGGGCAAGCCCGGCTGCTATCCTCAGGAACAGCGAAAATCTACCAAGGCTAAAAGTTTTCGTCACAGGCTTTGTCTTTTCCATGGCCAGCCTGTTCATTTCTCCATGAAGCATGTGGTAGAAATTGATCCGCAGTGTTTCGTCGGGTTGTTCCATTTTTTCTGATCCAAATTTATCCAGTATTTCCCGGAAATCCTTCAATTCATCCAAGCACCGCTCGCAGGTTTCAAGATGTTTTTCAATCTCATCCTTTTGTGTTTGGTCCAGCGTGTTGTCGAGATAATCGACCATCATGGATTCAATCTCCTCGCATTTCATATCTCTATCCTGGTTAAGTAAGTTTGAAATAATAATCCCTCAGTTGTTTAATGGCCCTATGAACCTGTATTTTCACCGATGGTACCGACTGATTCTGTATAGCTGAAATTTCACTGTATTTCAAGCCCTGGTACCGGCTCAGCACAAGTACTTCCTTATGTTCAGGCTTTAACAGCGACAAGGCCTGATCGAGTTTTACGTATTCCTCCTCTCCGAAAGCGCTGACTTCATCAACAACATTTTCATAATATTTTTCCACATGTGCATACTGATCTGTATATTTCTTCTGCCTTTTGCAGTAATCGGCATGGATATTTCTTGCCAGTTGGTAAATCCAGGATTTGAAAGAGAATCCATCCCGGAAGGTATGCCGGTACTTAATGATCCTGTAAAAAACATTCTGCGTGAGGTCCTGGCTGACGGCCCGGTCAAAGGTCAGTTTCAGCAGAAAGTTATAGATCCTGACATGGTATCTTTCAAACAACCCGGATACTTCATCCAGGTGTCCGTCCTTTACCCTGCTCATGATCATTTCGTCAGAATCAGCCACAGCTATTTTGATTTATTTTTATTGGGTACTCCGGAAAGGTAATTTGGTTACACTAAAATTAGAACTTTTTTAATGTAGCATTTAATTCAACTGCTATGCTGGATTCGAAAAGCATCCGGATTAAGTTGCATATGCAATTATGCAAAAATCCCTTCCAGGTTAGAGCGTTCGGGGGTTGTATGGTGTTTTTTGGAAAAAAAACGGTTTTTTAGGGGTGGTTTTTTGGAAGAAATTTCCTTTAGTCAATTTTTGGACAAAAAGCTAATTAGCTGGTAATTAGTTATATAAGATTTTTGTGAAAATAAAATAAGGTTCACAAACAATCAAAATTTGTTTCCGTAACAACCTTTGTTCCAATATTAGTTAATAAAAACGACTGAAAAAGAAGGTATTATAAGGTTTAATGTTTTTGATTTTGTACTGAAAAATTACGTGCTTATCAGGCGGCGCACGGGTTACGTAATCCGTGACAGGAAAAACATGGTTTTCGTGTCAAAAAGAATCTTTTCCGATGAACAATTGAAAAAATTGAGGATTCTGGACAAAAATTGGAAAAAGTCTGAACTAATGCATGAGTTCAATGAGATACAAAGGAAATAGGCAATAAAATGGAAAAAGTGATGTTCCGGGAGAATGATTATTTTAAGAGGGTGCGAGGGTACTAGGAGGAATTCCCAAGTAAAAATATTTGGGTTGGAGTGATTTCCTGTGATAAGGAATATTGAGAGGATAAATTGTTTTAGTATAGAAGGTTCTTTACAAAAATATATACCTGTAGGATGAGATTTCTATTTCTTTATCCTTGTAATTTTTAAATTGAAAATATCCATGTAGGAATTATTGTGAAGAACCGAATTTTATATTAAGGGCAGTCATGGTTATCACGGCTGCCCTTAAATTTAAGATTGTAGTGAGAATGAGAACAATGCAGATTAGGTCTTATGATCGGTAAGAAAATGATTAATTTATTCGTTTTTCGGTCAGGCATTGAAAGCCTTAAATGTACTTAGATTAAAAGATGTTTTAATTCCTTTTACGATTTGTGTGATTATTAAAGTATATGTATTGAATCTGATACAACGATTCACATGAATTAATATATTGATATTCTGCGTATAAAGAATCTGTTATGCGCTGAACAATCATTTGTAACAGCACCTAATTTTGATGTGTATTATAAACATTAAAATTGGAGGAAATATGAAAACAAGTGAAAAGTTGATTGAAGAATTTAAAAACGCACCCGGAAAAGGTATTGAAAAGATCAGGTGGATTCAGGATCATGGGAGCTTTGAGTTGAATGCATATACTGTAGAAATAATAAATGTGATTATGGAAGGAGTATCCATAGAAGATTTATTGAATGGCAATTGCGATATGGATGCTTTAGGAGAAAAGTTTCAAAAAAGGATTGAAGATGAAAGAAGAGTGATGATTTGTAATTAAAGTTGCAAGTTTTTGATTTTAATTAAAATGGTATTATATTTTTAAATAATGATACCGTATAATACTGAAATATAAGTAACTAAATTATCCAGGTACTTTCCTTTCCTATTTCCTTTCCAAACCCTAGTCGATTAAAATAAATACCTATTGAAATAAAAGCCTGCCGTTGCAGGCAGGCTTTAGGATAATGTTTTTATTCCTTATATGATTGTTATTTGGATTTACCTTTATATGAGGCTTTGACCTGTTCAATAGCTTCACATAAAGGTAAAATGCCTTTGGTGTGGTAAAGTGTTGGGAATTGAGTAGCTATTAAAGAAAATGAGTTCGACAAGGTTTCAGCGTCTTCCTGGGTTACCAGGATGGCGTTAACTGTCGGTGAAATCCTTTTTACTTTCATAGTGGAAACATTTAAGTGAAACAATATCGCCGGGTAATTTCTACCCTATTGCTCAGACAAAGATATAACCAGGAACAAATGTTTATACAGATCCAGATTTATTATAAGGGTTGTACGTGCTTAGTAACACGTACAAACGGTATACAGGCTGTGACCGCCGTTTGCTAGTTTATTATCGGAAGATCAATAGTTTACAAGTAACTAGATTTTTTCTGCACTCCTGCATTTTTTCCTCAAAAAGTATTAATTAGCTGTTTAATAACGTATTAGGTGCTTGCCTTACTGCTGCAAGCGTTTAGGACAAAATTTCCTGTTTTTCTCAATTTTTGAAATGTATTAAAAACCTTACCGGGTAAGGCGTTCCCGTTGTTTTGGAGGGGTCGTTACAAACCGGTACCAAAATTTGTTTCCCCCCCTACTTTTGACCTGTTTTTGATATTTCGGCGGTCCAGGATGGTAAAAATTCATTTGAAAAAATGGTAAAATTCAAAAAAGGGAGGGTTTTTATGGGAAAATAGACCAAAAAACAGGGTTTAAAATGCTGTTCAAATAACAGATTACTAAAAGATTTAATAGGTTTTACAAACGTGTTCCATTTTTATAAAAAATAGCTATGATTGATACTATTTCTTTCCAGGTGGTGAACGTCCGTCAAAGGTACGGGCAAATGGTCGGCTTCCTGAATAGCAGGAACAACGAAAAAGGATTTAAGGTTCTGAGGTTAAAGGACAATACCAGGGCAATTGAATTGGATATCAAAAACGGATCCGTTTACATTCCTTGATCCTCCAGGTCGGTTAATTATACCTGGGGTAAGGTTAAGGAATTTATTTAATTTGCGACTTCTGTGCCTACAGCGTGTTGTTTTGACACAATGTTTTCGCATATTGTTTGTCCGGGTACTCAGGAATTGGCCATATATAGTGTTGGGCAACGTTATTCTATAACTACTTTTTTTGTAAATACTTTATCAGATATAATAAATCTTAGAATTAATATACCTTTTTGTTCAGTTAAAATTTCTGCCTCTGTAGCATTAATATTTGAATATCTGCATAACAATTTTCCTGTTAGATCAAAAAATTCAATTGAAGAAATGATTTCATCAGATTGTATTTTTAAAAATCCATTTGTGGGATTTGGGGAAATCAATACACCCTGAGCTTCAATCTTATTTATAGATGTTGGAGTTTCACACGAGTCACAACTTAAATTATTCTTTTCAGAATAACATAATAAAGATGACCAAGATGTTAAACACAAATTTGGTATCAAACCATGTTTAGAACCGATGCCTTCAATAATGAAAACCTTTCTACCATTAAAACGTTTATGATATTTGTTGCAGTAAAGCACTGAATCTATGGATTGAATTGTATCTGCTGGTGCTGAACAACTATATCCATAGGTATCCCCAATTTTCAAATTAAAATCAAATAGAATTCCATATTTGTAAGGTGTTTTAAGCCATACTCGCTTATTAACAGTGTCGTTCCTAATTGCGCCAAAATATCCTGAAATATTCTCTGGAGGTGCCATAGTTGGTTTTGCATATCCAGTATAATATAATTTCTTATAAATAGTGTCATTAATTACTGTATCACCTTGACAGAAATATTTAACCTCTTCTTGAACATAATCGTTCCCATGACTACTAAAAAATCCATATTTTGTAAAATATTCACAATACCACTCTCCATAAATCAAATTAAAAGGAATATATT
>Ga0299915_10003941_pt1 | contig 10761 bp, 6 predicted proteins | sample RVTome_13_FD_200263 | JGI IMG/M metagenome (GOLD analysis project Ga0299915, IMG submission 200263) | Soil microbial communities from uranium-contaminated site in the Upper Colorado River Basin, Wyoming, United States - RVT92D227 (version 2) ... | reverse complement strand
CTCTATGCTGCCAAGTGAAAAGAGCCAGGCCATTGCCTCAGATCTCATTCCTCCTCTCCAGCAGTGGACAAGAAGCCTCCCCTCCCTTGAAATTCTTAGCGCATGCTCAAGTTTTGAGTGCATTGAGTGACCTGAAAGTTCCAGACCAGCAAGTATTGCTTTTGTACGTCCTTCTTTTTTGTATTTGATGCCGATGATTTTTCTTTCTTCATCCTCAAATAAAGGTATGTTGGAAGCGCCAGGGATATGACCCGTGTTGAACTCAGAAGGAGTCCTGACATCTATAACCGGGATAGTTTCAGCCAGTCTGAGAAAAGTGGCTATATCTGTTTTGGTATTTCCCTGATACATCTTCTGGGCCATAAATTTAGATAATCCCGGCATATATCATGCATCATACCGGCAGAGATATGTCAATTACGGATAAAGTATCGGGAGAAGAATTTCTTCAGGTCATCTATTCTTACGGGTTTGGGTATGAATTCCTTTATTCCGGAAAGTTCTGCCTTGCGTTTTGAATCAGGCATATTATCAGCTGTAAATGCCACTATCAGCAGGGAATTATCATATTCGAGGATCTTGCGTGCTGATTCAAAGCCATCCATTTCAGGCATTATCAGATCCATAAATATAATATCATATCTGCGGGTTTTTGCCTGTATGACGCCCTCAAAACCATTATCCGCAAAGTCGAAGGAGTAACCAAGGCTTTTCAGCATAGTCCCTATTACCTTCTGATTCATTTTATTATCCTCGACAATCAGGATACGGAGATCTTTTCTTACCTTTTCTTTTTCACCCCCGGGAACATTCTTATCAACTTGCGGGAAACTGGTTTTAACGGTGTCATAAAGTTCTTTGATTTCATAAGGTTTCACGATATAATGATCGATCCCCATTTTAATGCATTTCAGCAGGTTGCCCGTGACATCATTTGAGCTGATAATTATAATGATGAATTGTTCCGGGAGATTATTCTTCCAGATCTCTTCGGCTGCATCAAATCCGTTGAATTCATTGTCATCAAGGATGACTACAAGATGATATCTGTTCCCGGGATAGTTCAGGCTGGCTTTTAACTGATTGACTGTCGATTTCTGGAAAGTTGTGATTGTCAGGGTGAGGCCGAGCTTATGAAGTGTACCAAGAATCTCTTCATCGCGTGTCTGACTTCCAGTGATAACCAGCGTTTTAATTTGTGAGAATGTTACGATGTCGTCAAAATGCAGGTCCTTATCAGGCTTTTCATTTGAATATACTACAATTGTAAACTTGATTTTTTTACCCTTTTCACCGTCAAGTCCGGAGGGGCTTTCGACAGAAAATTCACCTCCCATTAAATCAACCAGCTGTCTGGCCAGAATTGTACCGAAACCTGATCCGTCATCATCCTTATGAACTTTGGATTCGATATTTACATAATCTCCAAATATTTTTTTCAGGGTTATTTTGTCAAAGCTTTTACCAGTATCAGCCAGTTCAAATCCCAGCAGTATTTTCCCATCGGCAATATCTTTTAAACTGCAATTCAGGTCTATTTGTCCCTTACCGGTGCTTTCGACCGAATGGTTGATGAAATTGGTCAGGATTTGCCTGAGCCTGAAAGGATCGCCTATCACTTTATCAGGAACATTTTCATCAACATTGCATTTCAGAGTAATCTGCTCTTCATTTATGTTGGTCCTGGCAAGATCGTAACAGTAAACAACCTCTTCCCTGAGATTAAAGGGTATTTCGTCCAGGATCATTTTTCCTGTTTCTATTTTCGAAAAATCAAGAATATCATTGATTATATTCAATAGTACTTCCGTTGAACGGCGCAGCAAACTCAGGACATTCCTGGCTTCACCGGTCAGCTTTTGTTCTTCCAGAATATCTGTCATCCCGATAATACCGTTAAGGGGGGTACGGATCTCATAGCTCATCCTGGCAAGGAATTCTGACTTGGCCGAACTTGCTTTGGCTTCCTGCTTTCTCGCCGATTCCAGCATGGTTACATCTACAAGCATTTCCATACTGGCATCTTCACCCAGGAAGTTAACAGGAATGCTGGTCCTGAATAAAATAATTTCTCCAACCTCTTTTTTGAGAATAATAAACTGATCCGGACTGAATGTGCCTCCCAGATGCTTTGAAAAATAGCTGTTTTCATCAGTTACAGCCGTTTCAGGAAAAATCTTGCCTGTCATCTCCGCCTCGCCGGGATATGAATATTGTTCTGCTGCTTTTTTATTCGCCCTGATAATTTCCCGGTTTTTATTATGGATTATCACACCAACCGGCATCTCTTCGATCATTCTGAAAAGCATCTTTTCAGCACCACTTAACCGGTCAATTTCTGATTTTTGTACTTTCAGATACTTCCAGAACAAATAAGATATCAGCAGGACGAAACACAGGGTTCCCAGCCCCAGAATAAGAAAATTCCTGATGGTATACTTCCTGAAATTATCAGTCGGTGAAGAAAAAACAATTCCAATCTTCTTCTGAAGAAGTTGTGTGGAATAAAATGATGAAATAATTTCTTCGTATTTATTTTTACCTTCTGCACTGTGAATTAGATTCTCAGATCCTCCTTTTTCAAGTGCTGCAGTAATTTTCTGCAACTGAGAAAACTTAAGGTTATCTTCAAAATTGCTGTAAATAATTTTTCCCGAATCACCAACTACCCATTGCCACTGGTAGTCCTGAAAACTGAACACTGTAAAGATCTCATCGAAATACTTATGGTAATCAACACTGACGACAATATTCCCGACAGGAATTTCGTTCTTCCGCACCGGAAGATAATACTCATAGTTCCTGTCCTCACCGGCCAGGAGCTCTTCTGACAGGATCTCGGGCTGCACATGAAGTACAAATGTCTGTTCCAGCCAGTTTATTCCTGTCTCATCTTTCTTTATGGTAAATTCGTTCTTATTACTGTCGTACAACTTTATACCAGTAATGAAGTCATCATATTTTGAGAAGAACAGTTTCATCCTTTCTACAGTCTTTGTCCTGTTTTGAGGATCGGAGAAAAATAATGCAATATCCTCTGAAAAGATGACCCGCCTGAGGTCGTTTGCAAATCCGTGGTCTAAACTGTCTACTGACAATCCAACATTCCGGACCTGTCCGTTAAGTAATTTTGTCCTGTAATTTATCTGCTTAGAATACAAGCTTTTATAAGAGAAAAAATTTGCAGTTAATATTGTCATAAATGCTGCAATGACAATAATTAATATTCTTCTCACATTATAAATGTTGTTATCAGACAAGGTGAACTCAGACAAAGTAAACAAAGATATGCTAATAACTCAATTTCACCTGTATTTAGTATTTTTATCATCTAAAATACTTATATAGCTTCGGTATCTCAGAGGATCGACTTTTCCCTGATCCACCGCTTTTCTGACGGCACAGCCCGGTTCATCCAGATGCAGGCAATTATAGAATCTGCAAAATTTCGATACTTTGAATATTTCAGGGAAGAAATGGTAAATCTCATTCCTTTCCATATCCACGACCCCGAATCCTCTGATGCCAGGAGTATCTATGGCAAATCCGCCAAAAGGCAGCCGGTGCATTTCAGGGAATGTTGTTATATGTTTTCCCTGTTTATGATATTCTGAGATTTCAGCAGTTTTAAGATCAAGTGCAGGATCGAGGATGTTCAGAAGAGTTGTTTTGCCTACGCCTGAATTACCTGAAATAAGGCTTATTCTGTCTTTCATCGTATTTTTAAGATCCTCCAGACCGGTTCCTTCCTCCAGCGATAATTTGAAACATTTATACCCGATCACTGAATATACAGAGATCAGATATTCCAAACGTTCCATCTCTTCTTGCCCATACAGATCGGTCTTGTTGAAAATGATTCTGGCCGGGATCCGGTAAGCTTCGGCCGTAACAAGGAACCTGTCAATAAATTCTACCGGAGTCTGCGGAAGTATAACAGTTACCATCAAAAGGACCTGATCAAGATTTGCAGCAATTATCTGTGATTGCCTTGACAGGTTTGAAGCCTTCCTTAAAATATAATTCCTTCTTTCAAGAACCTCAGTGATTATTCCGGTTTTGTTGTCCGTTCCTTCATCAACCAGAACATTATCCCCAACTGCAACCGGATTTGTGGTTTGCACTCCTTTTACCCTCAGCTTGCCACGGAGTATACAATCAATTGTGCTTCCTTCGCCGGAAAGGACTTTGTATCTGCTGCCGACAGATTTAATGACTATGCCAGTTTTCAACTGAATAATGGTTTCGCAGAAATGCTGCAGGGGCGTGGCATGCAACGCCCGTACCACCATTTCATTAGAATCATCTAATTTAATTATCCGAAGCCATCAGCAGGAATGGTTTCATTTCAAAGCTGTGATAATATGGCCTCAGCCTTTCTGTATTATAATGTTCGGATACTTTTACTATCTTCTTCGACGAGGTCACGACATCTATTGGAACATTATCATATCTTCCGTTTTTCAATACCACAATTCTGCCATGCATTCCTTTAAGGATAAGGTCAAGAGCAAGGTTGCCATATGCCATAGGCACAATTGAGTCGAGGGCATCAGGATCACCTCCGCGAACCATATAACCCAGCTTTTGAGTGATTGTGTTTATGGTTTTTCCTTTATTGTATTTACCCGAGAGGTCCTTTAGCTGATCTGATACCAGATCACCTATTCCGCCAAGCTTTGCATGTCCGTATGCGTCTTTTTCCTGACCTGCAAAGATCATTTGCCCGCCTTTGAACATAGCACCTTCTGAAACAAGGACGACTGAATACTTGCTCGGATTATTATTCCTGTCCTCAACCAGAAGCTGAGCAAGAAGGTCAATATCAAACTCATATTCAGGGATCACACATCTGTTGGCAGCTCCTGCCATCGTCGGGAGCATCGCTGTAAATCCGGCATATCTTCCGAATACTTCCAATACCAGTAACCTCTCATGCGATCCGGCGGATGTTCTCAAGCTGTTGGTCATCTGAATTGTTCTGGTGACACATGTGCTGAAGCCGATACAGTAATCAGTGCCCGGAACATCATTATCCATTGTTTTCGGAATCGCTACTACCTTAACGCCTTTTTTATACAGGTGAACCCCATAGCTTAACGTATCGTCACCGCCAATAGGTATCAGGTAATCAACCCCGAGCCATTCGAGGTTTTTAATTATTTCCGGGGTCAGATCGTTCATTTCGGCATTATAGGTGTCCTGCAAATGCTCGGGTACATTTCCCTTAGTCATATGGCTGGGTCTTGTCCGTGAAGTATGCAGGAAGGTCCCTCCTGTACGGCCTGCCTTGTTTACTATATCATCGGTAAGGAGCTGATAGCAGTTACTGTTATCTGCTTTATGATCCCTTATCAGTTCTGTTATTCCTGCCCATCCCCTGCGGAGGCCTATTACCTTGTATCCTTCCCTGTTTGCCCGGATGGTTACTGCTCTTATTGCAGGATTAAGACCCGGAACATCTCCTCCTCCGGTAAGGATAGCAATTACTCCTTTTGATGTGATAATGTTTGCCATGATCTTCTGCTTTTTATTTGAAACCATTTTCTGAAATTTAGACCTCAAAAGTATATCTTTTTAGTGAATTCAAAAAACCGGGATTATTTCCCGCCTATCTGCATTTCAGCAATCCTGACGGTCGGGGCTGAATAGGACCTGTTCATATCTATATCATTGCCTGTCATATCGATTGCATTAAGTATATCCAAAGCTTTTCCGGCGATGGTCACGCCTTTTACGGGATGTGCAATTTCGCCATTCACTATCCAGAGCCCGCTGGCTCCGCCGCTGAAATTTCCGCTTACCGGATCAACGCCATAACCGGTGACTTCCTTAAGAAGAAGGCCCCTTTTTGTACTTGCTATTATTTCTTTGGGAGAATATTTCCCTGCCTGAAGATATACTTTATGAGTGCCTATTCCCGGCAGGCTGCTGAAGCCTCTTCTGGATGCACTGCCGGTACTTTGAACTCCCGCCCGCCTGGCTGCTTTTGTATTATAAATAAAATTATTAATAACTCCGTTTTCAATCAGTACGATCCTCCTTGTCGGCACTCCTTCACCGTCAAATGGAGCACTGCCAAGACTCCTTCTTAATGTGCCGTCATCAATTATTGTTATCAGTCGTGAGGCAAATTGCTTGTTCAGATAATCCTTCAGAAAGCTTGCTCCCTGGATAACCCTTTCACCGTCGAGTGAAGTTATTATTCCTCCAAAGAGGGAACGGGCAACATCCGCATCAAAAATAACAGCAGCCTTCTGTGTATTTATCATTACCGGATCAAGTAATTCAAGGGCTTTACCGGAAGCAGCGGAAGCGATCTCTTCGAGGGGCAGTAGATCGGAGAAAAATACTCTTGAGCAGTATTCGCCTCCTGTGTTTTTCTGCTCTCCCTTTTCAGCTACTACCGATACTCCAAGGGAGCATGAAGAGGATCTGTAATTCTTGAGTATTCCGTTTGAATTGCCGATAAAGACTTCGGATTCTCTTTCCCCATAGCCTGCTCCTGAACTTTTAGTGATGCCGGGGGTTTTCATCGCCAGCTTTTCAAGATCAATAGCCATGGTTATTTTTTTATCCATCACACCGGACTTTATCCCGGCATCATATAAGTCTGCTACTTCCGTCATATCCTTATCTTCAGGAAGAACATTGTTTTCATCAGGTGTGGATAACCTGGCAAATCCTATCGCCTTTGAAATTGTATCTTCGAGTGATTTGTCGCTGAAATCATTACAATGGCTGAATCCCATTCTGCCGCTGACAAAAACCCTGAATCCCACACCCTGTGAGGAGGCCTCTTCAATTGTTTCTATCTCTGAATTCAGGACTTGCACTGACAGGTTCCTGTTTGTTTCAAGATAAACCTCTGCCGCGTCTGCTCCCAGGCTGATACATTTATTTACTAGTTTTTCTGTTAATTCTGTATTATTCATATTCTTCTCTTTTAAAACTGGTTAAGCTTTGCTTCCCCCTACATTTATCCCTCTTATCCTTACTGTCGGCATGCCGGCTGATACTTCTGCTGACTGACCTTTGCCGCAGATACCCGGGCCAAAATCCAGGTCATTCCCGACCGCATCAATATTTGAAATGACATCCATGCACGAACCGATAAGAGTTGCTCCTTTTACCGGAGTGGTCTTTTTTCCGTTGTCGATCATGTAGGCTTCACGGCATGTAAAATTGAATACACCTGTAACAGGATTTACACTTCCTCCGCTAAGACTCTGGACATATATCCCTTTTTTCGTTGATGACAGTATGTCTTCCGGTTTATCTTTACCTGTATCAATAAAAGTATTTGTCATCCGGGGAATGGGTATATATCTGAACGACTCGCGTCTCCCGTTACCTGTCCGGGCCATGGATATTTGTTTTGCGCTTAAAACATCTGTCATGAATCCCTTAAGTACCCCGTTCTCGATAAGTACATTTCGTTTTGCCTCAGTGCCTTCATCATCAAAATTGATTGTACCTCTGAAATTTGGCAGTGTACCATCATCCACCATGGTAAAACAGTCGGCAGCGACTTTCTTGCCCATTTTACCGGTGAAAGCGCCTACACCTTTTGCAATGTTATCAGCTTCGAGGGGATGGCCAACAGCTTCATGAACCAGTACTCCTCCCCATCCGTTCTGCATAATAACATCCATAATCCCAGCAGGTGCATCTCCGGCAGCAAGCATTGCAATGGCTTCTCTTGCTGCATTTTTTGCAACAGTTTCGGGAGTTACCTGCTCAAATATTTCAAAACCGGAATGCTGGCTTAATCTCTCCCGCGACATATGCCTGGCATTACCATCATCGCTCATAGCCTGGACTATAAAGAACAGGAGAGGCAGTTCGTCTTTCAGATAAATGCCTTCACTGTTGGCGATAACTCTGCTTCTGACCTCGTCATTGTAATCAATGCTCACCATTTTTATTCTCGGATCATATTCTTTTGCAGCCTGATCGGCCCGTTTTATGATCTCAATTCTTTTCTCATCAGCAATTTCTCCCAGAGGCTGCCGTACTGTTACAAATGAAGGACGGCTGGTTACGGAAATCCCTGCCGGAGAAACCATATTTCCATTTGTCGCAACATATGAAGCAACTTCTGCAGCCCGCAGAAGCTTCTCTTCAGTTATCTCATCAGTATAGGCATATCCTGTCTTGTTTCCTGAAATAACTCTTACACCGGCACCCTGGCTGATACCATACAGGCCACTTTTAAATTTTGACTCTTCCATCACTATCTGACGGGAAGTCCGGTTTTCAATGTAGACATCGGCAAAATCACCTCCTTTTTCAAGCGCTTTTGCAATAACCTTTGCCAGGGTCTCCCTGTCAATATCAGTACCGGAAGATACTCCGGCTCCGTTCCGGCACGATGCCAGCCGGGTCAAAAGAGCCGGTGTTGCTGCAATAAGCAATCCCCCCTTCAGACTCAGCTCAAGAAACTTCCTGCGCGGCATATCGCTGACACTGTGTTTTTCAATTTTCATATTAATTATTTGATTTATTTATTCATTTGACTGTAAATTCTTTGTCCTTCAGAATGCCTCCCCTTGTCGAATACATGCTGCCTTTGCCTTTAAGCTCCTGTCTGTTATATAGCCGTATTGTAAAAACAGCATCGGTAGTTGAACCGCCCCGTGTAAAAGGAATATTTTTGGCTGCAACGGGAAGCTTTGCCGGTCTTTCCATATCGGATGACATTCCTCTGCCGGGTCTTTCCGGTGCTGTTTTTTTGTCATCTATCACTTTGAAACCTGGTTTACCTTTTACCGAACCGGCAGTATCAAATTCCAGTTCGATCCTGTCTTCCCTGACTATCTTTACCAGATGAGCCTGCCTCAGCGCAGTGGGGAGCTTTCCTGTGTTCCTGATTCCGATTTTAAGCTGGTAGTCCGCTGAATCCGCTTTATAAGCTTTAACTCTTTTAACCTCAATGTTTCCCCATTCAAGTTCAGGCAGATATTTCACCATTTCAATATTAAACATGGCTTCGTTTCTTATCCATGGCTCAAGATGCTTTGCAGGAGGATTCTGGGAGAAGAACTTCGGATTAAACCCTCCTGTTTCGATATCACCGTAAGTTGGGTGGTTCCCGGGTTTCCATTCGATGAATCCGGCACCGTCATTTTCTTCATCATCCCATATTATCATGTCCAGCTGGTCTTTTTCCCCGTCATTGTTATAGTCCCTGTACCTTGCCCCGTTCCATATCTCATCACCATACCAGATAGCTCCGTAATACCAGTATCCGAAATCAGGTCCGTGTCCGAAAAGCGGATTACCCTCACCATAATCATCATATACATCTCCGGCTTTTTCATAACCGGTGATCTTCTTTCCAATATCATCGAAAGTCTTATACCAGGCAAGATCCTCAGGGTACATCCTTTCATCAGAAGGAGAGGTGGAAGGCGGCCTAAGATGCATCGGGACGCTGGTGTCCATCGAATTGACGACATACACATTCGGGTGAGTCAGAAGGAAATCTACCACTGCTCTTGTTTCTGTCTCACTTAACGGGAATTGCCCTGCTCCACCCTGGGTAAAGCCCCGGCCGGTCTGTTCTTTCTGAGGCCTCCAGTTTTCAGGGTAGTTCCTGTGAAGATCGAGTCCGCCGATCCCGTCTTCATTTATCCGGCCGTCCCCGTCATTATCAATCCCTTCGGAAGATGAAAGATAGATACCCTGTCCGGCAGGGACCCGTTTCATAATCCTTCCTGTCGAATCCTTTGGATCAGGAATAAGATTTCCTTTCTTCTCATCTTTCCATCTCATCGTAAGTATCAGGCCGTCATTGTCAAGGTCCTCAGGAGCATCTTCATCAAGCAGGGCATCACCATCGTTATCCTCAGGCCTTACAGTGCTTCTGTTGCTTTGGGATGTATTCAGATACAGATTATGTCCGTCGGGATTGTTTACAGGTTTCAAATAGATCACCTTGGTATCGAGGAGATGTGTCACATCAGTATCCTTCCCATAATTCGTAAGCAGGTATTGTATCATCCACATGACACATTCTGAACCGGTAATTTCGCCGCTATGCCTTCCTCCCTCAAAAAAGGCAGCAGGCTTATCGGTGTCTTTTCCCAACTTCTTGTTTGTTACAGTCATCTGCAAGATAGGTCTGCCCTCGAAACTTTTTCCGATCTCGTAAAGATCAATAAGGTCCGGGTACTCCTTTTCCCATCTCCGGAGCCATGAGTAAATTACATCCAGGGAATGATACACGTCAAAGCTGAGTGTATCTGTTGATTCATACTGAACGCCGGGAAACTTCACTTTAGGGAAAAAACTGACTCCATGCCTGAATCCTGAGAGAGTATATTTTTCCGGTTTTGCTTCCTTGTCTGATGACAGCTCCGGCCTGCCAGGCTGAGCAGGAAGTAATACTGAGAATAACAGAAATACTGTTAACTGAAGGCTGCTTTTCATAAAAGTTTATTTACCCCTTTTTTCCAGGGGGAGGTTTATAGGCCAATGAAACAAAAAGCCCCCCGCCAGCTGGCGGGGGTTTGGGGGTATTTATCCTCTTTTCGAAATTATTTCCAGTTTTTCAATATTATCAATTTCTATTGTCTTTCCAAACACTTTTATTATACCGTCTTTCTTGAAATCCGACAGGGTCCTGATAACGTTTGCTGAACTCATTCCTATAAAATCGGCAATCTCTTTTCTCGATACGGGAAGGTCGAAAATCCGTGAATTATAAATTTCCCTGGTGAAATACAACAGAACATATGCAACACGACCGGCAAGATT
>Ga0299915_10003940_pt1 | contig 10762 bp, 9 predicted proteins | sample RVTome_13_FD_200263 | JGI IMG/M metagenome (GOLD analysis project Ga0299915, IMG submission 200263) | Soil microbial communities from uranium-contaminated site in the Upper Colorado River Basin, Wyoming, United States - RVT92D227 (version 2) ... | reverse complement strand
AACAGGTCCGGGGGAAACCGGCCCCGCCGAAGGGTCGTTGGGCGATAAGTCCAGCGGGAGAGCGGCTGAAGGGAACCCCGAAATGCTCCAGCTCATAGATGGCCGGGACCGCTTCCCGGCACATCATCTCGGCCGCATCCTGGTCGGCCAGGTAGTCGCTCCCCTTGATCGTATCGAAGGCATGCTTTTCCCAGTTGTCGTCCTTCCCCGCCTCGGTGTTCCCCAGGGCGGCGTTGATCCCTCCCTGGGCGGCCACAGAGTGGGACCTCAAGGGGTGGACGCGGGAGATGACGGCCAGCGAGAGTCGTGGGTCGGCGGTCAGGGCGGCCGAAAGGCCGGCCAGTCCCCCGCCGACGACCAGGATGTCGTGCGTGATCATCAATAATTCCTGGTGAAGTAGAGGACGAGCAGCCCGGCGCTCAGGACGACGCCGAGGATGGTGAAGACCCAGAAAAGAAGCTTCTCCCGGCGCGCCCCCATGTCCATGATGACCGTGCGCAGTCCGTAGAGGGCGTGGTAGACGACCAGGATGATGAGCAGTGAATCGGTCAGCTTGTTGGTGTGAAGGACGAGCGCCCAGTCCGGCTTCTGGTCTTTGGTCATCAGGAAGAACGAGGTAAAGAATTTGATGCCAAGAAGCACGATAAGGAGGAGCCCCGAGACTCTATGGAAGACCCAGACAAACATGCCGTTCTCCCTTCAGGAAAGACTATTTTTACTGTAATTATGAAAACGATGTCAAGGAAAAAGGGCTCGGGCCAATTGGCTCCAAACCACGCCCGTTTTCCCCAGCGAGAAAAACGGGCTCGATTCGTCGTTCGCTCTTCTCTCCCTTCGGTCGAGAAACCCTGCCCCCTCACTCCTCATACGGGTTTGTCGCCAACTGGCCCTCGCCTTGGCAACAAAGAAAAAACCAGAATTCGGGCTTAATACGTTGAGTAGGTCTATTTATTTGTTTTGAGAGCCTGCTTGATTTCCTCGATTCCGACGCCGAAGACGGTCCGGGCGATTTCGTTTAAGGCCTTGTCCTCCCCCTGGGCATGGATCGTCGTGTGGACATGGGTGAGGGTTTCGCCCGAGTTGAGGGCGGCCGCCGGAGAGGAGGACTCGAGCTCATAAAAGGGACCGAGCGGCTTGGCGCCCGGCGCGGACGGGCCGTCATTGTAACTGTTAACGACATCTCCGCCGAAGGGATTCTCCTGGATTTCCCACATGGAGTTCACGAAATCGGTGACGCCCTCGTGAACCGTCAGATGCACGATGGTCAGGACCTTCCTGGCCGCGTCATAGCTTCCGGCGAACGGCTTGACCCGGCGCGGCGAGATCCCGATTTTGCTTCTGCAGTTCCCGTCTCCGCTGAAAAAGAGAATCCCGTCTTTGACGATCAGCCGGTCCGCCGGGACCTTGCCGAAATAGGTGTCATTGACAGCCGGGCCAAGCTCTTCCTCGGGCCCGGGCCTGAACGGGATCACGATGGTCGTATCCGGAGAGGGGTTGAACATGCCGAGGATCCAGATGGAAAGGAGCCCCGTCTCTTTGGTCCAGGGCACCGAGCCTGTGTTGGTTATCGAGCTTTCGGAGGCGAATGCCACCATTTTGATCTTCTCGGGCGAGGGGATCCCCAGGGCCCGGACTTCCTCCTCTCCGAGGAGGCGGATCGTCCGGTTGACCTCGAGGTCGAACTCCGTCCCCGAATAGTTCTGAAGATGCATGGCCTTGCGGAAATGGATACGGTCCGTTTCCTGGGAGATGACGTCGAAAGCGCCCTCGTTTATTGGCGGCGGAGTGTACCAATGGTCGAGGTCGAAGGGATCGTCCTTCTTGAAGAATATGGAAAACTGGCCGCCTTCGGGGCCGAGCCAGAAACGGTCCTCGCCGCCGAATCCGTTCATGTGAAGGTTGTTCTGGCCGGAGGTGATCAGCTCCCGGTTGATCCAGCCGAAGCTCGCGCCCTCGGGCCCGCCCGCCGTGCTCGTCATGACCCGGCCCTGGAGGTCGGGGCTTACGGCCGCCTGGGCCAATCCGTCCTTGGCGCTGAGGATGACGGGGCTCGTGTGGGTCGTGAGGAAGGAGACATCGTCCTTGAAAAGGATTCCCTCCGGGGCCTTGGCCGGCTTTGAGCAAGCAGCCATAGAAGCTGCGATGAGAAACATGGACCATATAAAATATCTCATGGGACCTCCTGTCTCGGCGGGTTCTATTATCAACTAAATGCGCCGCCGGACTCAACTGGCCGGCTTATTGACTTCATTAATCAGCCAGAGATAGATTAGGAGCGCGAGGTGTCCATGAGCAAACTCGTTGATATCTATATTCCGCTCGACAGCCGCGAGACGGCCAACCGGGAAGTCTGGCCCGTGGCCGTCCGGCAGTTGGTTGAGCTCATTCGGGTCATCAAGAAGTGCGGTTGGAAAGCCAATGTGCTCAACCCCGACCGGCCCGTCGCGAGTGTCGCCGAAGGCATGCGGGTCGTCAGGAGGGCGGAGGGGCAGCGCTTCCTCAACTTCATGGCCGGGTGGGCGTACCCGGATTTTTCGGTCAGCCCGATGGCCCAACTCCCGGCCGGCCTCCCCAAGCTGTTCGTCGGAAGCGCCATCCGCGATTTCCCGGGAAGCGTGGGCTTGCTCGCCGCCGCCTCCGGGACCGCCCATATGGGGATCGGAATCGACCGGCTGTTCATCGAACACTTCGAAGACCACGAAGAATATGCGGCCGCCCTGGACGACTTTCTCAACCGGGGGCATTACCGTCCTCCCTCCCCCAGGACGATCGATATCCCGGTCGCCGAGAAGCATCGTCAGAAGGCCAGGCGCACTAGGGCCGCGCTCCGGGGGTCCATTTACGGCGCCGTCGGGCCCCGCTCCATGCAGATGTGGAACAAAATCTCCGAGGCGGATTTCCTGCACTATTTCGGGATCGCCCGGGAGGGCTTCGACGGACTCCGGTTGGCCAAGATGGCCGAGAAGGTATCCGACAAGCGAGCCGAACGGGCCCTGGATTTCGTTCTCCGCAAGGGGATGGACGTCCGGTTCGGTCCGAACCCGAAGAAGCATCTGACCCGGGAGATGGTCATCTTCCAGATGAAGGTCTATTTCGCCCTGCTGGAGCTCAAGGAGCGATTCGGCCTCGACTTCGTCGGAGTCCAGGACCAGCTGGACTGGATCGAACACTACCCGGCGACCGACCTCACCCTGGGAATCCTCAACAACAAGCTCCGGCCCGAGTCCGACGGGACGACCGTGGTCGCGGCCACGGAAGCCGATGACGGCGCGGCGATGACCATGCAACTGCTCAAGCTCATCAGCGGAGGCCAGCCGGCCGGCTTCAACGACTTCCGTTACTGGGATCCGCGGCAAGGCCTCTATTGGTTCGTCAACTCCGGCGCCCTGGCTCCCTTTTTCGCCCGGGGAAGCCATGACTCCCTGGCCGGCTCCTGGTCGGAGCGCCAGACGCCCATGTACTTCGGGAAAGGCGGCGGCACGTGCTCCGTGGTCGCGCGCGTTCCGGGAGTCGTGACCTGGGCCCGTCTTTCCTACCGCAGCCATAAAATGGTCCTGTGCGCCGGCCGCGGGGTCACCGACGTGCCCACGGAAGAGCAATGGAAGGAGCGGTCGCGGAACTGCAACCCCGAATGGCCGCACTGGTACCTCAAGCTCTGCGGACGGATCGAATGGAAAATCAATTCCAACCATCCGATCACCGTGGTGGGCGACTACCTGTCCGACCTCAAGGCCGTCGCCCGAGAGCTCGGCCTACCCTTCGAATGCTACGATACCCGCACCCCCGCGGAGCTAGAGGCCGGCGCGTCGCTCTAACCCGGAATTGCATGGGGGCGGTAGCATCCCTTTTTATGTGATAAAGGCGATGGCTGAACCTTCGAGGTCGCTTCTCCATCCCCAAGTTGTCCATCACATAAAAAAAGATGCTTCCCATGGGGGCCGGTTTTTTGCCCGCCGGCCGGTTTTCGTCTATAATGGAAGTTCCTGTCTTCCAAGCATGAGCTCACATAAAAGGAGAACATTATGAAAAAGCTCGCCATTCTTTTCTCACTGATCCTCGTTCTGGCCGCCTTCGCCAGCGCGGACATCTACATCAAGTCCAAGACCCACACGGACGCTTTCGCCGTAATGGGGCAAAGCCAGCCGGCCAAGGACGAAACCGCCGAACAGTGGATGGGCGATGACAAGTTCGCCACCATAACGCCGGAGATGACATTCATCGTCGATTTGAAGAAAAACATGCTCTACTGGGTCAATCACAGCAACAAGACCTACCTCGAATCGCCGCTGCCCTTCGACATGACCAAGCTCCTCGACCCCCAGATGGCCCAGATGATGTCCCAGATGATGAAGATGACGGTGACGGTGGCGCCCAATAATCAGACCAAAACCGTCGGCCAGTGGAAGTGCGCAGGGTACGATGTCGCCCTCAACATGATGATGATGCCGATGAAAATGTCGGTCTGGGCCTCGACCGATGTCCCCTTCGACGTCGACAAGTTCCAGAAGCTGTACGCGAACGTCCTCAAGGCCCAGCTCCGGCTCGATGACGCGGCCGTCCAGGAGATGATGAAGGTCAAGGGTTACTGGATCGCCACCGAAATGAACGCCGAGATCATGGGCGCCAAGATGCACAACACGACCGAAGTTGTCGAAATCAGCAACAAGACCGCGCCCGCCTCGGCCTATTCGGTCCCGGCCGGTTACACCAAGAAAGACAAGCTCAGCATGCAGGATATGCAGAACAGATAATAAAGGGGGAATATCCCCTTTTCTGTTCTCAGAACCCGGGGTCTTTTTCGGCCATCCCAGCCTCGTCGAAATCCGAGATAAACTCGGTGGGCCGGACTCTTTCCCTCAGGCGGGCCGTCCGGAAGTGCACGCGGATGGCATCCTTGACCTGGAGCGGATGGGCCACCCCCAGAAGCTCGAACTTGGGCGCCGAGGCGTCCGTCGAAAAGACGGTCATCCGGCCGAACCCCAGGATCCTCTGCCAAAAGCTCTGGACGACCTGGATATCCCGGACGCGGAAAAGCTCCAACTCTTCGATCTTCCGGGAGACGAGCCCCCGGATGAGAAACAGACGCTGGGTGCTCAGCCGGTAGAGGACGGAATATTTTTTATAGAGCACGGTCAAAAAGAGGATCAGCGCCACGGCCAGGCCGGCGATGATAAGCGCCCGCTCGACGGCAGGGCTGGCGTTGACGACGACGGATAAGGCAACCGCACCGGCCGCAATGAGGAGCGCCAGGAATAGCCTTCCCAGGTACATTTTCATCGTCGGCCGGAACGACAGGACCTCTTTTTCCTCTTGGGGGAGAAGATCGCCCATGCCCGCGCCGGGAGCGGCGGCGGCCGCAGGCGAAACGACCTTGGGCTGCGGCGCCCTTTCGGCCGGTTTTGTCGGGATGGTTATCTCCTTTTGGCAGGCCGGGCAGGTCGTTCTCTTCCCCTGATGAGCCTCATCGATGCGCAACGTATTCCCGCAATTCGGGCACTTGAAATCGTATTCCGCCATTCCTTCCTCCTTCCAAAGAGCCGTCCACTTGCATATATCATAAGCCAGCTCCCGGCAAATTTCCACACCCTCTCCCGCATCCTCCCCCGTCTTGGGGGGAGGGATCTTTTATAAATAGAACCGTCCCCATTTTTGGATTGAAAACAAAAACGGGCAAGGATAGAATGGGGCCGGTCAAGGAGGTTTCCATGAAAACGATCAGCTGTCTGCTCAGCGTATGTATTGTCCTTCTCGTCGCGGCTCCATCGGGGAGTGCTGTCCCGGCTGGAACGGAAGAACCCAACCATGTGACCGTTCAACACATCCTGATCGCCTTCAAGGGATCGATTCCCAAGCCCACCGTGACCCGAACGAAGGGAGAAGCGAAAACGCTGGCGGAGGAGGTCTTCGAGAAGGCCAAGCAGGGAGAGGACTTTGACGCCCTGGTCAAGCAATATACCGATGACGAATATCCCGGGATCTACCGGATGGCCAATAAAGGCATTCCCCCCGACGAAAGCAAACAGGAATATCCGCGCCAGGGGATGATCAAGGGGTTCGGGGACGTCAGCTTCTCCCTCCCGGTCGGGGGAATCGGGATGGCCAAGTACGACTCGGAGACGAGCAAGTACGGCTGGCACATCATCAAGCGGATCGAGTGAAAGTGGAGACGATCGGCCGGCTGAATCCGATCATCGAGACCCTCCGCGGCGCCTCGGGGCGCGTCCATAAGGTCCTTATCCAGGAGGAAAGGGGCCCGCACAAGATCGCCGAGGTCATTCAGCTGGCCAAGGAGAGGGGACTCCCCTATCATTTTGTCCCCAAGCGCAAGCTTGACCTGATGTGTCCGGGCCACCAGGGGGCCGTCCTCCTCCTGGCGGCCAAGGAATTCAGCCCGGTCGAGGACATCCTGGCCGGCGCCCCAAAACCCTTCCTCGTCCTCCTCGACGAGATCGAAGATCCTCAGAACCTGGGGGCGATCGTCCGCAGCGCCGAATGCGCCGGGGCCCACGGCATCATCCTCCCGGAGAGGCGTTCGGCCGGGGTCACGGATACGGTCATGGAGGTTTCCGCGGGGGCCGCCGAACACCTGAAGATCGCCCGGGTAACCAACCTCGCTCGGACGATGGACGAGCTCAAGCAGAAGGGACTCTGGTTCGTGGGCGCCGAGGGGGGTCAGAAGGGACTCTGGTATGAGTTCGACTACACCGTGCCCGTCGGTATCGTCCTGGGATCCGAGGGCCGGGGCCTGCGCCGCCTGATCAGGGAAAAATGCGACCAGGTCCTGTCCATCCCGCTCCTGGGCCGGGTCAACTCCCTCAACGTCGCCGCCGCGGCGGCCGTATTCTTCTTCGAGGTCGCCCGCCAGCGCCTCTTTTCTTCTCAGAAGGAACCAGGGCGAGGGGCTGTTGGCGACAAACCCGCATGAGGAGTGAACGGGCATGGTTTGGAGCCAACTGCCCCGGGCCCGGCTTGACAGGAATTCACTCAAGTCTATAGAATGTGAAAGGTAAACGCCCTCTTTTTGCCGGTTAAAATGAGCCAAGAACAGGACTTCTATCAACTCGAAAAGGACATCGTCCTCCTGAAAAAGGAGATCACCGACCTCGAGATATCCGAGGACCCTTCCCGCGAAACCAAGATCGCCAACCTCCGGTTCATGATCGCCAAGGAGTGGGCCAAGATCAGCCCATCCCTGACAACCACCCACATCGTCCAGATGGCCCGCCATCCCCAGCGCCCCTATGCCTTGGACTATATCGCCAGCCTGGTGGAGGATTTCATCGAAATGCACGGCGACCGGCGTTTCGCCGATGACCCGGCCATCGTCGCCGGCCTGGGCTTCTACAAGGGCAAGTCCACCGCCTTCATCGGGCACCAGAAGGGCCGGAGCACCAGGGAAAGGATCGCCCGGAATTTCGGCCAACCCAATCCGGAAGGCTACCGGAAGGCGCTCCGGGTGATGAAGGCCGCCGAGAAGTTCGGCTTCCCGATCGTCACCCTGATCGATACTCCCGGCGCCTATCCCGGCATCGGCGCCGAGGAGCGCGGCCAGGCCGAGGCCATCGCCCACAACCTCAGGGAGATCGCGACGATCCGGGTTCCCGTCGTCGTCGTCATCATCGGCGAGGGCGGAAGCGGGGGAGCCTTGGCCGTCGGTGTCGGGGATACAGTCCTGATGCTCGAGAACTCCTTCTATTCGGTCATCTCTCCCGAAGGCTGCGCCGCCATCCTCTGGAAGGACCAGAGCGCCGTTTCCCAGGCGGCCGAGAACATGAGGATCCGGGCCAAGGACCTTCTGGAGTTCGGCATCATCGACAAGATCATCCCCGAGCCGCCGGGCGGAGCCCACATCGACCCGGATTGGACGTTCAAGTCCGTGGATAAGCACCTCAGCCAGGCCTTGAAGAAGCTCGAAGCCAAGCCGGTCGAGGAAATGCTCGAAGAGCGCTACCAGAAATTCCGCAAAATGGGAGTCTACACCGAGAAGTGAGCGAGGAGAGCCAGGAAAAACTGCCCGTTTCCGCCATCAAGGGAACGCACGACATACTCCCCAGGCAGGCCCGGGATTGGCAGATGGTGGAAGGGGCCGCCAAGGCCACATTCGAGCTCTATGGCTACCGGGAGATACGGACGCCCGTCTTCGAGGCCACCGAGCTCTTTGAAAAAGGCACAGGCCAGACCTCCGACATCGTCCAGAAGGAGATGTACACCTTCACGGACAAGGGCGGCCGCTCCCTCACCCTCCGGCCGGAATACACCCCGTCGGTCGTCCGGGCGATCATCGAGCACCGGCTCGACCTCCTGCCCGAGCCCATGCGCTTCTATTTCATCGGGCCGATGTTCCGGTTCGATAAGCCCCAAAAAGGCCGCTTCCGCCAATTCCACCAGGTCGATATCGAGGTTTTCGGTGAAGACGACCCGGCCATCGACGCCGAGATCGTCGAGATGGCCGATCACCTCCTGAAAAAACTCAAGGTCGGCGAGATCGAAATCCTGGTCAACTCGGTGGGCTGCCGGAAATGCCGGCCCGCCTATCTCGCGGAGCTTCGCGCCGCGGCGGCGGCCGTGGAAGCCTCGCTCTGCCCTGATTGCCGGAGGAAAACCGAGACCAATCCGCTCCGCATCTTCGACTGCAAGATCGAGGCCTGCCGGGAGGCGGCGAGCCGGTTCCCGGAGATCACGGCCTACCTCGACCCGGACTGCGCCGAGCATTTCCGAAAGTTCCGGTCCTATCTCGATGTCTACGGGATTCCCCACCGGATCGAGCCGCGCCTCGTCCGCGGCATCGATTACTATACCAAAACAACCTTCGAGATAACGTCTGCGAACCTCGGCGCCCAAAACTCCATCCTCGGCGGCGGCCGCTACGACGACATGATGAAGGATTTCGGCGGGCCGGATATCTGCGGCATCGGCTTCGCCATGGGCGTCGAGAGGCTTCTCTCCATCGTCGAGCCCAAGCCGCCGGCCGAGCGGTTTGTCCATGTCGTCTATCTGGGCGAGGAGGCCAAGAAGGAGGCTATTCTGCTTACGCGACTGCTCCGGTCGCGGGGCATCGAGTGCCTGCTCGAGTTCAAGGGACGCGGCCTCAGGAGTCAGCTGGGCCGGGCGAGCAAGCTCCAGGCTTCTTGGGCCCTGATCATCGGCGAGGACGAGGTCCGCAAAAAGAGATATCAGCTCAAGGACTTGAAAGCCGGCACGCAAACCGAGCTGGCCGGAGAGGAAATCCCCAAGGCCATCGCCGAGTCCGACCGTTGAGCAGGCGCCGGCGACGCCTCGGAATTCAGCAAGTGAGATAAAAATGGAAGACGCACCTTTAAAAAAGCCGCGGGCATGGAAGAGGACGATTTACGGCGGGCTCATCCGCCCCGAAAACGAAGGCCAGGAGGTTACGCTTCTCGGATGGGTGCAGAGGTCGAGGGACATGGGCCATCTTCTCTTTGTCGACCTCCGGGACCGCGAGGGGCTCGCCCAGGTCGTCTTTTCGCCGGAGCGGCCGGACCTCCTCGAGGCCGCCAAAAAACTCCGGCCGGAGTATGTCGTCGGGATAAGGGGCCTCGTCCGCAAAAGGGAGCCCCGGGCGGTCAACAAGGAGATGGCCACCGGAGAGGTGGAAATCGAGGCCGGGGAGATGGAACTTCTCAATGTGTCCAAAGTCCCGCCTTTCCAGGTCGCCGACCCGGTCCAGGCATCCGAGGACCTGAGGATGAAGTACCGCTACATCGACCTCCGCCGGCCGTCCAAACAACGGTCCATTAAGCTGCGTCACGAAGCCGCCCTGCGCACGCGCAATTACCTGAGCGGCCAGGGCTTCCTGGAGATAGAGACTCCTTTCCTGGCCAAGTCGACTCCCGAGGGAGCGAGGGATTACCTTGTCCCGAGCCGCATATACAAGGGCCGGTTCTACGCGCTGCCCCAATCTCCGCAAACCTTCAAACAGACACTGATGATCTCGGGATTTGATCGCTATTTCCAGATCGTCCGCTGCTTCCGGGACGAGGACCTGCGCTCGGAGCGGCAGCCGGAGTTCACCCAAATCGATATCGAGATGAGCTTCATCGACCGGGAAGACGTCTATTCGCTCGTCGACGGGATGCTCGGCGCCATCTTCGATGTCATCGGCGGAAAAGTCGGCACGCCCATCCCGCGGCTCACCTTCGAGGAGAGTATGGAACGGTACGGCACCGACAAGCCGGACCTGAGGATCGAGGCGGAGATCACCGACTTAACGGCGGAATCGGCCGGGTTTCAGGCCGAGGTCATCCGCAAGGTCCTGGCCTCGGGCGGCGCCGTGAAAGCCTTGAGGGTGCCGGGAGCGGCGGGCATGTCCAGGAGTCAGCTCGACAAGCTGGGACAGAAAGCCCAGGAACTCGGGGCCAAGGGGATCGTCTGGCTCAAGAATCAGAATGGGTTCAAGGCGGCGTTGAAGCTCGAGGAGGCGGAGGCCCGGGCCATCTGGGAAAAAACCGGGGCGCGCGCCGAAGACCTTGTCCTCTTGGTCGCCGACCGGCGCGAGGTCGCGCTTCCCGTGCTGGGGTATTTCCGCAGGGACCTCCTTCAAGCCCAGGCCCAAAAAGGCTTTGCCTTCACCTGGGTGACCGATTTTCCCCTCTTCGAGTGGAGCGAGGAGGAAAAAAAGATCGTCTCCGTCCATCATCCTTTCACATCACCGCGGGCCGAGGACATCCCCCTCCTCGAATCCGAGCCGCTCAAGGTGAAGGCCAGAGCCTATGACATTGTCTGCAACGGCTATGAGATCGGG
>Ga0299915_10003939_pt1 | contig 10763 bp, 8 predicted proteins | sample RVTome_13_FD_200263 | JGI IMG/M metagenome (GOLD analysis project Ga0299915, IMG submission 200263) | Soil microbial communities from uranium-contaminated site in the Upper Colorado River Basin, Wyoming, United States - RVT92D227 (version 2) ... | reverse complement strand
AAGTTCTAAATTTTAGGATTTTAAACAGGTCTGCAGACTATGGGCTGTAACCAGCCCGTAGTCTGCTTGGCTCTTGCTAAATACGTTTGTTTTTGGTAGTGTATAGGGCAATCAAGAATGAAAGTTAGGTAAGAAGAATATGATCGAAGGAATTATTGTTCAGACTCTGGTTAAAGGAAGCGTGTATGCGCTTCTGGCCCTCGGTTTTGCTCTAATCTTCGGCGTAGCCAGGGTGCTGCAATTGTCTCATACTTCGTTTTATATGCTGGCAGCCTACGGCTTATTTATTTTTGCAGATGTCCAATATCTGGGTTTAAACCCGGCTTTGGCAGCTATTGTCTCCATTGTCGTTACCACCGGCATAGGTCTGGCAGTGTATAAGCTATTCATTGACCGTGTGCGCGAGCACCACGTCACTGTAATGCTGATAACGCTGGCCGTAGCCATGGCTTTCCAGCAGATAATGCTAATCGTTTTCAGCGGCCAGTATCGTTCTGCGCCGGCCCTGGTGACAGGAAGCTGGGAAATACTGGGCGTGAAAGTCGCCTACCAGAATTTATTGGTATTTGCCGGAGCGGCGGTTGTTCTTATTATTGTATGGGCGCTTTTATCGAAGACCAGATTGGGTATCGCGATTAGAGCTACCGCTCAGGATACGGAAATTGCCAATCTCATGGGCATAAATGTATCCACCATACTATTATCAGTTATGGGCATGGCTGCGGCTCTCGCCGCTGTCGCCGGCGTCCTTGTAGCTCCGACTCTGGTGCTGGATCCGGCCATGCTGTGGCCTCCGTTCGTTATGGTAATGGCCATCATTACACTGGGAGGTCTGGGCAGTGTTAAAGGGAGCGTTATAGGGGCCTTTATTCTGGCCTGTGTTGAGGTCCTGGTTGTTTTCTTGTTCCCTGCCGGCGCCTTTCTCAAAGGCGCCGTGGCACTACTAGTCATGGTGGTAGTGCTTATTTTCCGGCCGGAAGGCTTATTTGGCGTAGTATTTGAAGAGGAGAGATTGTAAAGTGCTGAGATTTTTCAAAGATTTTCAGGGCGACATAATAGCCATTCCCGGAAGGCTCATAGCGTTAGTTTTCTTCGTACTACTGTTCTGCATTCCTTTTATTCCTTTTTTAAAGGATCCTTATATACTGCGCATACTTATTTTCACCAATATGTTCGCTATATTCGCCGTAAGCTGGGACTTTATATCCGGCTATACCGGCCAGATGAACTTCGGCCATGCCCTATTTTTCGGAGTAGCTGCCTACACCACGGCTTTCCTAAACAGGGGTGGTGATTTGGGCCCGCACTGGCCGATCTGGATCACTATACCTATAGGCGCCCTGGCGGCGGTAGCAGCCGGCGTGCTTATGTGCCTTCCGGCACTGAGGTTAAGAGGACCATATCTGGCACTGGTAACCTTGGCATTTCCTCTCATTCTTCTAGGTGTGATCTTTGCCAATACCCAATTCACCGGTGGTGAGTTGGGTATTTCCGGTATCGACCGCATATCTGGCTCCAGGATAACAGACTACTATATATCTGTGGTGGTCATGCTGGTCTCGGTTATGATAATGTGGAAGCTTACCGATGCCCAGAGCGGTTTAGTCAGGACGGGCATCATTATGCATGCCATACGTGAAGATGAGATCGCGGCTAGAGCCAGCGGCATAAACACCATTCGATATAAGCTGTTCGCCTTTGCGGTGGGCGGTTTCTTCGCCGGATTGGCCGGCGCCATGTATGCACACTTCCTTAGAATTGCCGGCCCATCAACGCTGGATGTGACGTTGTCGTTTCAAGCGATAATATGGACTGTGTTCGGAGGTATCGTCAGCATATATGGTGCGGTGGTAGGAACCTATATACTCTATCCCCTGACAGAATCTCTGCGCTTTATCTCCCAGTACAGATTATTGATCTTTTCGGTTTTAGTCATACTGATTCTTTTGTTCATGCCTGAGGGTATTGCGGTATGGATCCGGGATAAAATAGAGAGGCAATGTCCGCGATGCAAGCTGACTAACGTATCGTGGCGGCATCAATGCAGAGCGTGCAGCGCTGACCTGTATTAAGAGTTATCCAGGAAACTCAGGTAAATAATAAAGCCTCATCTTATTTAAAGATGAGGCTTTAATTTTTATGGTCGGATAATTCTATAGCCCGAGATAGGTTTTCCTGATCGTCTCGTCTTTGAGCAGCTCCTGTGCAGTTCCCTGGGCTATGATGTGCCCTCTGGACATGACATAGTTTCTTGACGACAGGTCGAAAGCGAAGCTGATGTCCTGCTCGGCCAGCAAGATAGTAACACCGAGTTCGTGGTAGATCTCCTCCACACGGGTGAACAGGTCCTGCTTTAACTTAGGTGCCAGACCGCTTGATGGTTCGTCCACCAGCATTAACTTGGGACGGCGCATCAAGGACCTGCCGATGGCCAGCATCTGTCGCTCACCACCGGACAGCGTTCCCGATATTTGGTTCTGCCTTTCCTTAAGTCTGGGGAACAGCTCATATACTTTGGCCAGGCTGGCATTTACGTCCTTCATATCTTTGACCAGATAAGCTCCGGCAAGTAGATTGTCCTTAACCGTCATTTCAACAAAAGGTCGTCCTCGCTCGGGACACAGAAGCAGGCCTCTTTTGGCTATTTCAGAAGCGGAAAGTTTATCAATTCTTTCACCCTCGAACTCTATGGTACCATCGAAGGTGATGTCTGCCTGCCTGGTTCCCTTTAAAACTTCTCTCTCCCACCTGATCAGGCCTGACATAGCTCTAAGTAGCGTCGTCTTACCGGCGCCGTTCGGGCCGACCAGTCCTACCAGCTCTCCTTTTTGTACGTTGATATTGGCGTCATCAAGCACCATTGCGGTGTCGTAACGGACAGTTACGTTTTTAGCTTCCAGCAATGAGCACCTCCTTACCCGTGTAGGCTTCAATTACCGTCGGATTCTTGGATATTTCCTCGGGCGTACCACCCGCGATAATTTCTCCAAAGCTGAGCACTATAACCCTATCGATTATTTTCATCAACTCGCTGAGCTTGTGCTCGATGATGAGCATAGCCGGACCTTCACTGTGAAGCCTGCCGAATCTGCCGCCTTTATGCAGTCGTTTCATCGATTTAGCCACGAGCTCTGTTTCCGCCGGATTTAAACCGCCGAAAGGCTCATCGAGAATAAGCAGTTCCGGTTCGGTAGAAATAGCCCTGGCCACCTCGAGTCGCTTCAAGTCGCCGTGGGATAGAATGGAAGCTGGTTCCAGAGCCAGGTCGGCAATGCCCACAAACTCCAGGGCGTCGCGGGCTTTAACCTCGACTCTTTTGACCCATTCGCCGCGCTTGGATATCCTGGGGCAGAGGCAACCAACCATAACGTTGGCTATAATAGGCAAGTGACGGAATGGTTTCACGACCTGGAAGGTTCCCACCATACCTCTCTGTACAATTTCCCACGGCCGCTTGCCGGTTATATCCTTACCGTCAAGTATAACTTTACCTGAATCCGGTTTCAATATGCCGAGTATACAGCGTATCAATGTGGTCTTGCCCGAACCGTTTGGCCCGATAAGGCCGACCATTTCATCTCTTTCTATCTTGAAGCTTACATTGTTAACGGCAGACAGACCACCGAAGGTCTTGGTTAAACCTTCGACCTCAAGAAATGCCATTTTGCTTAGTCCTCCTCTCTCAATTCTCGGCGAGAGACTTTGCCCACGTCTGTTTTTGGTACCTCGCCTCTAAACTCTATAATCGTCGGGCATTTATAGTCAGGTAACCTCTCAGCACAATACTTCATTATTTCCAGCTCTGAAAGCTTGCCTCTGGCTTCGCTCTCGAGGACAACTACAGCTTTGATCTTCTCGCCCACTTCGGGGTCCTTTACGCCGATCACACCTGTCTCTTTGATTTGTGGATGAGCAGCTAAAACCTCTTCTACCTCCCTGGCAAATACTACCTGGCCTTTGTGCTTAATCATATCACGTTTTCTATCGTAGAAAAAGAAGTAACCGTCCTCATCCATCCGGCACAGGTCTCCGGTACGCAGCCATATTTCGCCGTCTATATTGGCGAATGTTTCTTCGGTAGCCTTGGCATTCTTCCAGTATCCTTTGGCTATTTCCGGGCCCTTTACTACCAGCTCGCCTATTTCGCCTACCGGGAAGAATTTGTCACTATCGGGATCAATTATGCCGGCTACCGTATTAGGCAGGGGCACGCCAAATGAGCCGACTTTTGTTTTACCGTACGGGTTGACTATTCCCACCGAGGTGGTCTCGGTCATGCCCCAGCCCTCGTGGATTTTAGCACCTGTTCGTTTCTCCCATCCCTTCGCGGTGTCTTCCAGAAGGATATCGGCACCGGAGACCAGAACCTTAACACGTTTCCAATTTACCCGGTCGGTGCGATGGTAGTCCCTGAGATACTCGTACAATGCAGCCACGCTATAGAAAATGGTGGCGTGGTACGTTTCCATGGCGTTCAATAGATCGTCAAGGTCGATAGTGGTAAATATGACCAGGGTCCAACCCTGCGCAATGCCGCCCGCGACTATTACAGCCTGGCCGTAAATATGATAAAAGGGCAGGTAGGCTAATATGGTTTCCTTGCCTTCCTGGGTAATATCTCCCCAGAAATTGGCGGCTATGTGCTCGGATGCATTGATGTTTTCGTGTGATATCATAACGCCCTTGGGTAGTCCCGTGGTGCCGCCGGTATAGGGCAGCGTTACCAGGTCATTTTTATTGTCGAATTCCATTTTCGGTGGATTCGGGGGATACTTTTTTATCAAATCCTTGAAACTATAAAACCCTTCTCTGGCATAAAGCTCGGAAGGTGGTGCTGACATCTTCTGGTAAACGGCGCGCAGAACACTGCTGCCCAGGAATCTTTTCAGCCAGGGCAGGTAATCGGTTATATTAACCAGTATAATTTTGTCCATCTGGACACCAGAGCGCTCTACATTCTCGTACAGGTTATCCTGACAAATAATGAACTTGGCGCCGCTGTCTTCGATTTGATGTTTGATTTCAGGGCTGACGTAAAAAGGACTGATAGCGGTTAAAACAGCTCCGGCCTTAAGAGCCCCAAAAAAGGCAATGATGAACTGGGGTGAGTTAAGCAGCAATAAAGCTACACGGTCGCCCTTTTTAACTCCAAGATCTACTAGAGCTGTGGCAAACCTGTCTACATGATCTCTCAGTTCGCGGTAGGTCATCTTCCTGCCGTAGAAGACTACAGCGGTCCTGTCCTGCCACTTTTCGGTGGCCTCATTAAAGACTTGAACCGCGGACTTATCAGCGATTTCGATGTTGGCCGGCACCTCGGGAAGATAGAATTTAAGCCATGGTCTCGATTCATATAACGCTTTGTTAGGATCGACCGCCATTACGTCACCTCCTCCTTTATTTTGGGCAAAGTATAGCATAGCGCCTGCATTTTGCCAATGTACCCTAGACTGAAGATAATACTGTACCTGTCATTATCAAATACGTTCGACGCTGGATTCCGGAGCGCAGTCGGATTTTTTGCTGGTACTTTCATAATAGCACCAAATTCTGATCTTCCCGGAAGGGGAAGCTGATCTTCAATTTCGTCTTTGACCCTATGTAACACAATGAACTGTAAGAAGCTGGATGGAAAATGACTCGGCATCTTATCAGCCGAGACCTGTTACAGCTCTTCTTCTCTAAGTTCTCGTCTGGATACTTTGCCTACGTCGGTCTTGGGCACTTCGCCTCGGAATTCAACGACTTTAGGGCATTTGTAGTGCGCCATTTGCTCGGCGCAGTATTTCATTATTTCTTCTTCGGTTACTTTGCCTCTGGCGTCGGACTCCAAAACAACGATGGCTTTAACTTTCTCTCCAACCTCCGGGTCGGGAATACCGATTACACCCGCCTCTTTTATCCTGGGATGAGCTTTTAGGACTTCTTCGACCTCCCTGGCGAAAACTGCCAGGCCCTTATACTTAATCATGTCGCGCTTTCTATCATAGAAGAAGAAGTAGCCGTCCTCGTCCATTCGGGCCAGGTCACCGGTACGGAGCCATGTTTCATTGCCAAGTTTGATAAACATCTTCCTGGTCTCTTCGGTCTTTTTCCAGTAACCTTTAGATATCTGAGGGCCCCTTATGACGAGTTCTCCTATCTCTCCGGGCGGCATAAATTTAGTACTTTCCGGATTCATTATTCCAGCTACCGTGTTAGGCATGGGCACACCGAAAGAACCGATCTTGGGCCTGCCGTACGGGCTGCCCATCCCGATGGAACTGGTCTCTGTCATTCCCCAACCTTCGTGGATTTTGGTTCCGGTCCGCTTCTCCCAGCCCATAGCAGTGTCCTCCAGGAGGGCATCCGCGCCCGAAACCAGGACTTTTAGACGCTTCCAGTTGACTCTATCGGTCCGATGATAGTCTCTGAGGTATTCATACAGCGAGGGCACACTGAAGAAAAGAGTAGCTTTGTTGCTTTCGATGGCGTTCAGCATGTCATCCAGGTCGGGGGTGGTGAATATTACCAGCGTATAACCCTGAGCCATTCCGCCAAGCATTATCACGGCTTGACCGTAGATGTGATAAAAAGGCAGATATGCCAGGATTGTCTCCTTGCCTTCCTCGACTACATTTCCCCAGAACTTCTCGCCGAGGAAGCGTGCGGAGGTGAGATTATAATGGGTAATCATAGCTCCCTTGGGTAGACCCGTGGTGCCGCCGGTATAGGGAAGAGTAACCAGGTCCTCGTGAATATTGAACTTCAGTTTCGGCGGATTCGGTGGGTATTTCTTAATCAGCTCCTGAAATTGATAGAAGCCTTCTCTCTGGAAGATTTCTACCGGCGGGGCAGCCATCTTCTGGTATACAGCCCTCAAAACGGTGCTGCCCAGGAACTTCTTCATTCCGGGCAGGTATTCAGAGATGCTGGTTAATATAACCTTATCCAGCTTGACTCCGGAACGTTCCACGTTCTCATACAGTATATCCTGACAAATTATTATCTTAGCGCCGCTGTCTTCGATTTGATGTTTGATTTCAGGGCTGACGTAGACGGGGCTGATGGCAGTCAGTATGGCGCCTGCTTTCAGAGCGCCGAAATAGGCCACGATAAACTGTGGTGAATTGAGTAGCAATAGGGCGACACGGTCTCCTTTTTTAACACCGAGGGCCTGCATGGCCGTCGCGAATCTGTCCACGTGGTCTCTTAACTCGCTGTAACTTATCTTCCTGCCGTAGAATATAACGGCTGTCCTGTCCTTCCATTTATCCGTAGATTCATCAAAGGTTTGAACTACGGATTTTTCCGGGATTTTTACATCGGCGGGCACTTCTTTGAGATAGAACTTGAGCCACGGCCTGGATTCGTATTTAGCTTTATTGGCATCGCCCTTTTTTGATACAGCCTTCTTTACCAGAGGCTTCTTTGAGAGAGCTTTCCTGGCGACAAGTTTCTTTGACAGAGGTTTCTTTGACAGAGGTTTCTTCGGCAGAGGCTTCTTAGATCGAGACTTCTTTGAATGAGCCATGATAATGTCGTGTCCTCCTATTTTGCTAGGCGGTAAGTATAGCACACATCAATCTCGTTTTACTAGTGATTCGTATGGCGGCGTGACACGGAAGTTCATACACAGTATAATCAATAATGCCGCATAAAAACGGCTTCAAGGAGGTTCAATGAGGTACAGGAATAAATATTTGTTGGCGCTCCTGGGTGTTATAGTGCTATTGAGCGGAGTTATCTCGGCGTGTGGACAACCGGGATACGTTACTTATACCAATGAGATCGGAGGATATAGCTTTAGCTATCCGGTAAACTGGCAGACCGAGGTTTCCGCAGATTCGATGATATACATCGTGAAATCCCAGTCCGGTCTGGCATCTGTAAGGATAGATGTTATAGGGCCGATGTCGGCACAGGACGCCGCTCAAAGATGGGGTATAGCCATGGGCACGGGTAACGCGGAGTTTGCGCTCAAGGAAAATAAATCCGTAGAAGGGCCATGGGACTGGTATATGTCATATGACTATGACGCCGGCACCGGGCCGTTTCACGGAGAGGCTTATTTCAAGAGTACAACGGCTAACATTTATAAACTGGATACTGCGGCGGATTTGGCGGGATACGGCAACTATCCATTCCCATATATTATCTCGTCCTTCAAGCTCGAATAATCAGGCCGGAGTATCTGATTCTATTAGAGCAGGGAGTCGATCCTCTTAATTAGCTCTGCCGGATGGAAAGGCTTGGCTAGAAAGCTGTTCGCCCCGAGGTCCAGTGCCTCGCTGGCAGCTGAGGAGTGCGCGCTAATGGCTATTACCGGGAGGTCCGATACTGCGCGCAATCTTCTTATAACTTCGAAGCCATCCAGTTGCGGCATCAATATATCGAGGACCATAACGTCAGGCTTGTCCGATTCCACTAGCCCGAGCGCTTCTTCTCCACAAGTGGCGGTGCACACTGTATGACCGGCCAACCTGAGGCTCGAACTGATAAACCTCAGTATTCTGGCGTCGTCATCGACAATTAGTACATGCATTGAAGATTCCCGGGTCAGTAACAGGCCGATATCGGCAGGACATCGAAGTGGATTTTACCTCCCTGATTTATAATATATACTGATGTATATATTAGCACGCGTGTGGTTAAATATATATAAAATTTCGTCCGTTTTTGTAACAAATTTATTGCAAAATTATTAAATCGGTTGTTGACATAAGATTAAGGATATTTAGAACTGTTCCAACCTTAGCCAAACTGCGGATAAATGATAATTTGGTCTTGAAAATCCCTCTAAATCTCCCTTTACGAAAGGGATGGTAGTTGCACAATACAATTTTCGTCCCCCCTTAGAAAAAGGGGGATTAAGGGGGATTTAAATTTTAGCTTTTGTATTTTGGTTTTGGGTCTCCTTTCCTGAGCCTGTCGAAGGAAACGGGAATGAGCGCTATCCTGAAAAGGGAGAAACCAGCGCTGGTCACGACGCTGGTCTCTCTGTTTGGTTAAGGGGGCGATGATTCGCTCCTAATAAGTAAAACGAAATAAAATGGGAAAGGTTTATGGCACTAAAAAAGCGAGCCTATTTTGTGTCCGGAGGCTTCAACACCTTCCTGACATCCCGCTTGGAGTCCAGTATATCCGCCCACAAATCGCCGGTCTTCTTCAGCCGCTCCGGCAGCGTCAGTATGGTGAAGTCGGTAGGGTAGACCTTGCCCAGTTCGTGCCAGTGCAGCGGCGTGGATGCCGGGCCGCCGGGTGCCGGTCGCGGCGAATACGCCGCCGCCAGCGTCTTGCCCCGGACATTCTGGTTATAGTCGACGAATACCTTGCCGGTTCGCTTCTCCACCGACCACTCCATGGTGACATCCTCGGAATGGTTCTGCAGCACGAAACGGCCGATGGTCTCCGCTGACGACCTTACCGCCTTATAGTCTAAATTGCGCACAATCGGCACATATATGTGCAGTCCGGTCTTGCCCGACGACTTGACATAAGCTTTAAGTGACAGTCCGTCGATTACCTCTTTTAGCCACAGAGCTACCTGGCACACCTTATCGAACGCCTTGCGGTTCAGCTCCGGCTCGTCCCCGGCCTTCTCCTTACCCGAATAGATATACGGGTCGAGGTCGAAGATGATGAAGTCGGGGTAATCGAGCACGTAATCGACGCCCTTCTTGGCCGGTATGTCCGGCGACGCAGTTATCCTGGAAAACCAGGCGTGAAACTCGATATCCGCCTGCTGTCCCAGCCAGATGAGCGTCGACAGGTTGTCGCATACCAGGTATTCCCGGACGCTGTCTCCTTCCTGAGTGATATCGACCCGTTTCACGAAGTCGGGCAGGGGGCTGTTCCAGTGCTTCTGCCAGAAGTGCTCGCCATCGATGCCGTCGGGGTATCGGCTCAAGGTCAGCGGCCGGTCCTTCAAGTGCGGTAATAAATACGATGAGACGGCGGCCAGATATGCCAGAAAATGCCGCTTAGTTAACGCTGCGTGGCCTCTGGTCTCAGGCCATATTATTTTACTCAGGTGGGTCAGGCTGATGCGGTTGCCCTCGATTTGTGCGACAAGGCTATCGCCGGACTTCATAATCTTCTCCGGCAGGTCAGGCGGGTTGGTGATGCCCGGAGGGTCGGCAGCCGATACCGTTAGGCTTCGATGCACCTCCGACGGCGCCTTGTCTTCTCTCAGCCTCATGAAGACCGGTATTCTCAGCCTCCCGTCCTGCGTCCACTCCGAGAACTTTATTTCGGCCACCATCTCGGGGCGCACCCACACGGCGGGTGTATTTGTCTCCGGCACCTCGATAAATGGGCTATCTTTGGTGCGTATGGCGTCCAGCCTGGTCTTCAGGTCTGCCAGCGCCCGCTCATCCAGTCCGGTGCCCACGTGGCCGGCGAACTGCAGATTGCCCTTGTCATTATAGTAGCCGAGCAGCAGCGCACCAAAAGAATGGGCCCGGCTGCCCTGTCCGGTGGTGTAGCCGACGATAACGAACTCGTCGGACAGCGCCGACTTTATCTTCAGCCATCTGCCCGACCTCTCCCCCGGTTCGTAACGGCTTTCCAGCTCCTTGGCCATGACGCCTTCCAGCCCGTTCTTCACCGCCGCTTGATAAACGCGCTCACCTTCCGTGTCGAAGTAGTCGACCAGCCTGACCTGCGGGGCAGGCCGGAATATATTGTCCAGCAGCTCTTTCCTGTGGCGCAGGTCGACGCCGCGCAGGTCGTAGCCGTCCAGGTAAAGTATATCGAAGACGTAGTAAATCAACGCCGCCGGT
>Ga0299915_10003937_pt1 | contig 10767 bp, 11 predicted proteins | sample RVTome_13_FD_200263 | JGI IMG/M metagenome (GOLD analysis project Ga0299915, IMG submission 200263) | Soil microbial communities from uranium-contaminated site in the Upper Colorado River Basin, Wyoming, United States - RVT92D227 (version 2) ... | reverse complement strand
GAGCCTGTATCCACCGGGCCCAGCACCGGCGAGGAGACCCAGGCCCTGTAGAGCCGACATGTACATCATCGTCGTGGGCGGAGGCAAAGTAGGATTCTACCTCACTAAGGAGCTGGTAGAGGAGCAACACGAGGTCCTCCTCATCGAACAGAACCCGATCAAGTGCGCCACTATCTCCGAAGACCTGCCCGACATCGTCATACAGGGAGACGGTTGTGAGGCCGCCACACTTGAGCGAGCGGGAGTCGGCCGCTGCAACATGATCATCGCCGTCACCGGCGACGACGAGGACAACCTTGTCGTGTGCCAGGTGGCACGCCATCGCTTCCAGGTTCCGAGGACGGTGGCCCGCGTGAACAACCCGAAGAACGAGGAGATCTTCAGCCGGCTCGGCATCGACAAGACCATCAGCGCGACCAGCATCATCATGGGCCACATCGAGCAGGAGTTGCCCACTCACCCCCTGATCCCGCTCATGACCCTGAAGGGCGGCGGCCTCGAGATAGTGGAGGTGAAGATACCGTCCGATTCCTTCGTGGTGGGCAAGCCCATCCGCGACATCCTGCTGCCCCATCAGTCCCTCATCTCTCTCATCATCGACGCCGAGGGCCACCCGCGGATCCCGACCGGTGAGACCGTCATCCACGCAGGCGACGAGGTGGTAGCGGTGACCATGCGCGAGAGCGAGGGCGCTTTGCGGACAGCGCTCACCGGCCCCAAGGGCATGGGGCCCCTCTAGCTCCCCCTGAGAGCGCCATGAGCAGACGACTGGCCTATCTGGGCCCTCCGGGCACCTTCTCGGAGGAGGCTGCCCTCCTGCACGACGCTCAGGCGCAGCTCCTCCCCTTCTCCAGCGTGGCAGCGGTGGCGGCCGCCGTCGACTCCGGCATGGCCGATGAGGGCGTGGCGGCCATCGAGAACAGCCTCGAGGGCTCCGTCAACGAAACCCTCGACGTCCTCATCCACGAGTCCGGCCTATCAATCTGCCGCGAGCTGGTGCTTCCCATTGAGCATTGCCTGCTGGCCGCCCCGGGCACGTCTTCGCCGGACGTCAGGGTCATCTACTCGCATCCACAGGCCCTGGGGCAGTGCCGGCGCTTCCTGGAGCGCTGCTTCCCCAAGGCTCAACTGGAGGCCGCCCTGTCCACCACCGCCGCCGTCGAGCAAATGCTGTCCCAGGAGGGGGCGGCAGCCATCGGCACCCGGCGGGCGGCCGAAATCTACGGCGCCCAGGTGCTGGCGCGCGGGGTCCAGGACAACCCCTCCAACAAGACTCGCTTCGTGGTCCTGACACCTCACGACTGCCCTCCCACCGGCCGCGACAAGACGTCCATCGCCTTCACCGTGGCCCACGACCGGCCGGGCACGCTGGTGAACGTGCTGCACGAGTTCTCAGACCGTCAGATCAACCTGACGAAGATCGAGTCGCGACCGTCCAAGGAGGAGCTGGGCGTCTACATCTTCCTCGTGGACATGGACGGCCACCGCGCCGATCCGGCGGTAGCCGAGGCCCTGGAGCGCGTGCGGGAGCAGGCCTTCTTCTTCAAAGTCTTCGGCTCATACCCCCGGTACGTGCCGGCAGCGTGAGCGCTGCTCCGTGAGGATTCCATGCCTGAGATCCCGGACCTCGAGGCTATCAGCGGCTTTCTGAACGAACGCCTGCCCGGCCAGCGCATCGAGCGCGCCCAGGCGCTCATCCCTGTCGTCTTCCGGGTCCCCAAGGCTGAGTTCGAGAGCGCGCTCGCCGGCAACGTGTTCGGGCAGACCACTCGGCGAGGCAAGTTCCTCCTCTTCGACCTGGAGAGCGGCCACAAGCTGGTGGTCAACCCCATGCTCACCGGCCGCTTCCAGTACGTGGCGCCGGAGCAGAAGCGACGGGCCAAGACCTGCATGGTGCTCGCCCTCGCCAACGACCAGGATCTGCGCTACAGCGACGACCGCCTCATGGGGAAGGTCTACCTGGCGCCGGAGGGCGACCTGGCACAGGTGCCCCAGTTCCCCGAGATGGGGCCCGACGCCCTTGCCCCCGACCTGAGCGAGGAGGTCTTCGCCCAGCGGCTGCGCCGGCACAACGGCATGATCAAGGGCATCCTGGTCAACCACAAGTTCGTCGCCGGCATCGGCAACGCCTACGCCGACGAGATCCTCTGGGCCGCCGGCCTCCACCCCTACCGCAAGCGGCCATCCCTCTCGGAGGACGACGTGCACCGCCTCTACGAGGCCCTGCGCTCGGTGCTGCACTGGGCGATCGCCGTCGTGGCCGAGCGCATGAAGGACGGCCTCACCTACGAGGAGATACGCGACCACCTGCGCGTCCACCGGCGAGGCGGCCAGCCCTGCCCGGTCTGCGGCACCCGCATCTCCGAGATCACCGCCGGCCAGCGGATCACGAGCTTCTGCCGCAACTGCCAAGAGTGACGCGGAACATTTGTAGCGGAAGGCTTTAGCCTTCCACGCGCTTAATGGAGGGCTGAAGCCCTCCGCTACAAGGTCAACCGCCGTGTTCCAGCGGCCGCCTACTCCTCTACGATGAAGGTACCCGTCATGATGCTGGGGTGGACGTCGCAGCGGAAGAAGTACTCGCCGGGGGGCGGCGCATCGAAGGTGATCTCCACCTCGCAGGGGCCGGTGCAGATGTCCTCGTTCGCGCCGACGATGGCCTCGCTGGCGCTGTCGTCGGTGTACAGGGCCCAGTTGTGGGGTACTCCCGCATCGTCATTCGTGAAGCGAACGGTCACCTTGCCGCCGGCCTTCACGCGTAGCTCACTCTTGTCGAACTTCAGGGACGGCACGGCACTGATCTCCACGACTTGCGCCTCGCCCGAAGGAGCGGCGGCCGTGGCGGTGGCCTCCTGCGCCGGAGTCGGAGCGCCCGGTGTCCCCGGTACCTCCGTGGGGCCCACTGTGGGCGTGGTCGGCGGCGGCGCGAAGCGGGCGAACTGACCGCAGGCCTGCTGGACGATGGCCGGCGGGTCCGGCGGCACCGGCTGGTTGAAGATTTCCGCGCCCTCGGTATGAGGCGCGGCCTCGCTGCCACGCGCGGCCCTCTCCACCATCAGGGCCGAGTCGTGTACCTCCTGGATCGTCATCCTCTCCTCATCGGCGAGGATGACGCCATCGGCCGCGAAGGTGCTGGCGTCGCTCACCTGAAGAGTGGTGTCTTCCGCAGAGACGCCTTGCGTCAGCGTCACGCCCGTGGCGTCCGCCTCGCGCGCGAACTCGGCAGCGGCGTCCCATTCATCCCCCCTGTTGATGAGCGTCGCCAACTGCTCGATCTGTGTGTCGTTCAGCGGCCCGCCCTCCTTCTCGCCCCAGGTGGGCATCGCCGTCCCGACGCGACCACAGGTAATGGTGTTCGTTATCAGGTTGAAGGCATCCTTCGCCGCCGCCGCGTCTACCGGCTCATCAGGTCCGGCACGGCCCTGCAGGTCAGGGCGGTCCAGCGGCGGCGCCAGGGCCAGCCGCCCTCCGATGCCCCCTCCCTCCCCTCGGTCGCCATGGCAGATCCGGCAGTTCAGCGAGAAGAGCAGGGCGCCGCGTTCGGCCGTTGTCACTTCCTGTTCCTTCTCCGCCTCCTCGGACCGGAAAGGCTCCCAGATGACGTAACCGCCCAGGGCGGCCAGCAACAGGAAGATTAGTATGACCATTATGTAGATCTGCTTGCCGGTGTTCACCGAGCACCGCTGGGAAGGTGGTGAGAGGAGCTAGGACAGAACCCCAGCGTGAACGCTGGGGCATTGGAAGGCAGGTTTGTGCCCCCGCCTTCAGGCGGGGGTGCGTTGTCCCCGACCAATGAGGAACCGGTCACGAGGCGAGAGGTTGCTGGCTTGGGGGAAAGCCTCACTTCTAGACCTTCACTGCCCGCGACGGGTTGTCGTTGGAACCCTTGGTGATGTCGCCGGTATCCACGATAATACGGCCATCGTTGCCAATGTCAACCTTCATGGTGTCCATGGAGCGCGGCGCCGGCCCGTAGACTCGGACGCCGGCATCGGTGTAGGTGGAGCCGTGGCAGGGGCAGCGGAACCAGCCTTTCTTGGCCTGGTGCGTCTCGGGGTTGACGAAGACAAAGTCGTCCCTCCAGGGAACGGTGCAGCCCAGGTGGGGGCACTTCTGCCAGAGGGCCAGGATGCCCGGGCCGCCCTGCTCCTCGGTCAGGTTCACGAGCCAGAAGCGGCCCTCCAAGAAATGCGTCTTGCTGCCCGGCGCGAAGTCCGACACGTTGCCCGGCGACACCGTGCTGCCGAAGCCGGCGATACCCCTGGGGTAGACAAGGTCCAGGCCCACGCCGGCGCCACCTACGATCGTCACGCCCAGGCCCGTCCAGAACCCGATGCGCATCAGCGTGCGCCGCGACATGCGCGGTATCACCAGACGGCTCATGGGGCTCGGCGCCACCAGCGCGGGCCCACCGGCTACCTGCCAGACGATAGGCCCTCCGACCGGCACGGCCTCCTTGGTGGCATCGCCGTCGCGGCCCGCCTCTTCAGCCTCTGCGTGCTCTTGCGAGGTCCCAGCCGATGCAGGCTTCTCCGCGCCGGCCTCATCCGCCGTCCCGGCGCCGCTCTCCTCCTCGCCCTCAGGCTGCTTCGCTTCCCGTTCTTGCTCTGCCAAGGTGGTCTCCCCGCTAGTGTCCGGGTGCCGTCCCCTCTGGACGCGGGACGTCCCAGGGCAGAACCAGGTCCAGCCCCGAGCCCCGGAACGCGGCCCCAATGATGGTCAGCACCCAGAACGTGGTCACAAAGCCGGTGAAGAGCGCGACCGCCACGTCGCGCGTGTTGTTGACCCAGTGCAGGCGGCGCATGATCAGGATGAGCAGCACCGGCAGCCCGATCATGGCCAGGAGCGGAATGAACTGCTCCACGACGAAGGCCGGCAGGTTGACGTTCAGGTTGTGCCAGTAAAGCGCCTGCAGCCAGTCCGGCACCCAGTCGGGCAGGTTGATGTTGTTCAGCGGCACCGGGATGCGCTGGAAGTCCTGCGGCCAGTCCAGGCGGCCGGCGTGCCACTGCCACTCTGTCTGAATCGCCCGCGTATTGCGCGAGAACACGAGCTTCCAGAGAGCCTCGAAGGCCCCCGGTAGCCAGTCGGGCAGGTTCTTGTCCCCCAGCCAGGGCTTGCCGGTCACCTTCTCATACACGTTCACGTGCCGTCCCTGGTCGAACAGGACCAGCATCACGGCGAAGAAGGCGGTGTAGGCGGCCGAGAAGAGGGTGATGCGCACCGAGTTCAAGGTGCCAAAGTACGTGCCCTGGCCCTCGTTGCTGCGGTCGATGTAAGGCATGGCCGCCAGCAGGACCAGAGCGAAGGTGGGCACGATGACTCCGGCCAAGGCGGGGTGCATGTGCAGGAGGAGCTCCTGCAGGTTCATGAAGTACCACGGCGCTTTGGAGGGGTTAGGGGTTACGTTGACGTTCGCCCTGTCCAGCAGCGGGGCATTGACGAAGGAGGAGAGGACAATGAGCCCCAGGGTGATGAGGACGGCGGAGATGAACTCGATGAAGACCAGGTCAGGCCAGACCAGGACCTCCTGCTCTCGCTCCCGGCGGGGCCTAGCTCCCGCCCGGACCTCGGCCGTGGTCGTCGCCACCTGCTGGTTCCCTCCTCTGTCCCGCTCTAGAGAGGCCTCGCCAGACCGCCATCACGTCGTATGCGCCAGAAGTGCACCGCCATGAAGATAGCCGCCAGCAGGGGCAGGCCAATGACGTGCAGGGTATAGAAACGGATGAGGGCGTTGGGCCCCACCTCAAACCCGCCGATGAGCACGAAGCGCGACTGCTCCCCCAGCACCGGCGCCGAGCCGATCATGTTGGTGCCCACCGTGATGGCCCAGAGCGCCAACTGGTCCCAGGGCAACAGGTACCCGGTGAAGCTCAGGAGCAGCGTCAGGACCAGCAGGATAACGCCCACTGCCCAGTTGAACTCGCGGGGCGGCTTGTAGGCGCCGGTGTAGAAGACCCGCATCATGTGCAGGAAGACGGTGATGACCATGGCGTGGGCCATCCAGCGGTGCAGGTTGCGCATCAGCAGCCCGAAGCGGACGTTGGTCTCCAGCGCCGACACGTCCTGGTAGGCCCGCTCCACCGACGGCACGTAGTAGAACATCAACATGACGCCGGTCACGGTCAGCCCGAGGAAGAGGAAGAAGCTGAGCCCGCCCAGGCAGTAGGTGTGGGTAATCTTCACATGTGTGCGGTGAAGCCGGGTGGGGTGAAGGTGGAGGAATACGTTGGTGGCTACCACCAGCATCTGGTTGCGGGGTGTGTTGGGGTAGCCGGAACGGAAGACTGATTGCCAGATGTAGCTGTGGAAGACCTTGTCGTAGAGCCAGTCGCCGAACTTGGGACGCGGAGGCCTCTCGGTTACCGCCATCCTCTCGCTTCCCCCGCTAGCGGGACCACCAGGCCCCAAACACGACCATCAGGCCGAGGGTGACGGCGACCACTGCGAACACGTAAGCCAGCTCCAGGAAGTCGCTGGTCTCGCTGCCTGTGAACACGACTCCCTCCGCACAGGAGTGGTGCCCGACCCAGACGCCGGGCCACCTACGGCACGCAGCCGAAACGGGACTCTTGTGGCTAAGCCTCCGGCCCATAGTGCAGCGCCGCTGCCGGAGGCGAATGGCGAATGCCTTTCAGGGGAGCCTATCACGCGAGATGGGCAGTGTCAAGGGTTTAAGCGTAAAACACGATGTAAAACGTGGAAACTACTCGCTTGTTCGCGGCCGCTTCGGGATGCGGCTGAAGCGCAGCCGCAGCAGGCCCCGTATGTCCTCCGACACGGTGCTCGCGATCTTCACCCTCGTGTCGGGGTCTTCCACCCAGCGAACCGGAATGTCCTTGATGCGATAGCCGCCCTTCTCCGCCAGGATCAGGAGCTCCGTGTCGAAGAACCATTCCTCGTTCTTGATCAGCGGCACCAACTGTCGTGCCGCCTGACGGCTGACCGCCTTGAAGCCGCACTGGGCATCGGAGAAGCGCGTGAAGTGGATCGCCTTGATGAGCAGGTTGTACACCCGCGAGATGACCTCGCGCCGCAGGGAGCGCGTGGTGTGCGCTCCCCGGGCCAGGCGAGACCCTATCGCCACGTCGTAGCCCTCGACGGCGATGCCGTCCACCAGCGACGGCAGCGCCGCCAGGTCCGTCGAGAGGTCCACGTCCATGTAGACAAGCACGTCGGCCTCGCTGCCCAGCCACGCGGCCCGCAGCGCCCTCCCGCGGCCCTTCTGGGGCAGGTGGACGACGGCCACCTCCGCCGGGTGGTGCTCAGCCAGCCCCTGGGCGACAGCCAGGGTGCCATCGGTGGAGGCGTTGTCGGCAACGACGACGCGCCAAGTGTGCGGCAGGTTGTCGCGCAAGAAGGCCCTCAGCGTCTCCACGCTGCGGGCCAACACGTGCTCTTCATTGTAGACCGGTATGACGATGTCGACGCTGGCCAAGGTGCTCCCTCACCTCCCTAGCCGTCGATTCTATTCGCCGGCGTTGAGCGCGTCCTCCAGTGTCCGGGCCAGCCGGAACGGATCGCTGGAGACGACGCTGGCAGCGTATAGCTCCATGCCGCCGAAGTCAACGGTGCGGCTGAGGGGATCGCCCCGGTCGACGATGCGCACCATCACGGGGAAGCCTTCCCAGCTCTCCTCGGTAGGCGCCAGGGGCGGCGTGTAGATCACGAGGTTGAACGCGGTGACGCCCACTTGATCGCGGAGGCAGGCCAGGACGTCATAGGTCGTGTCCTTCAGGCCGTCGGAGAGCTCCGGCGCCATCAGGATCACCTCGTTCTCCTTGATGGGACTGAGGTTCGCCAGGACGCGCACGCCGTCGCGCTCGAAGCCGGCGCCGACAAACGCATGCACCTTGTAGAGGTCCTCGAAGTAGTTGCTCCGGTAGTTGGCCTGGTAGAAGAGGGCCGAGCGACGCAGGTGCTCGATGGCGGCGTAGTGCATGTCACGCCCCAACATGATCTGAGCGTGCCCATGGATAAGCGAGGCGCCGGCCCGCCAGAGACAGTTCCAGAGGAAGAAGTAATACTTGGCCGCCGGGTCGCTTCGGTGGGCCAGCTCTGCCCAGCGGCCGCCCGTGTCGATGTAGTCGTGCAGCATCTCGCGGTCGAAGCGCAGGGGGTGGCGCTCGTTGAAAACGACCAGCGCGTGCCAGCCGTCGAACTTGGCGATGTTGCTGGCCGTGACGCAGTAGCGCCCCTGCACGCGCCCGAAGACGTCCTCCGGGGTGCCCTCGTAGGGCGAGGCCAGGGGGTCATGGTTGCCACGCGTCAACTCCGCCTCCAGGTCCAGCTCAGGGGCCGTCCAGTGCGGCCGCTGGGAACGAAGCCAGTTGAAGAGGACCCCCTGCAGGGTGACCAGGTTGGTCACTTTGACGATCTTCTGGACAAGGGTAGCTTCCAGCCGGCCGAACTGCTGCTGGATCCAGGGCACCATGGAGTCCGGCGGCACCAGTCGACCGTAGGTCACCCCGACGTGAAAGATGCGCTCGAACAGGGCCCGTTCGGCCCGGGGCAGCTTCGCTACAAGCTCGTCCAGGTCAACGATCTCGACTTCGGATGCCATCGCCATCATTGTACCCCGCCTTATCACTGGCCCTGCCAGCCGGTCCTCCCTGCCGGCCAGCCGGTCTGCCCACCGAAAGGGGCCTGGCGCTCGTGGCGCCGCGTTCCCCAAAGTACCACGGCGGGCCTCAATTCCTGAAGTACAGAGCCGACCCGGTTGCTGCGGGTTTTCTCCATACCTAAGATCCAAACGCTTTCGCGGCCCGATTGTTATCCTCTGAAGCAGCTTTCGATCCTTCTTGTCGCTCACCTTGGCCCTCTGCCAGTGCCCGCAGGTAGCCGGCGATGGCGGTGTCGTAGAGAGCGACGTGCTGGAATGCCTTCTGAGCCAGCCGCCGCCGCTCCTCGAAGGAGACGGCGCCCGCCCGCAGCGAGGCCAGGACGAGGCCGTAGTCCTCCGGGTCCACCACCACCAGCACGTGGGGGAAGTTCTTCGCCGCCGCCCGCACCATGGTCGGGCCGCCGATGTCGATGTTCTCCAGCGCCTCCTCCAGGCTCACACCCGCCTTCGACACCGTCTCCACGAAGGGATAGAGGTTCACAGCCACCAAGTCGATGGTCTGGAGGCCGTGGCGGGCCAGTTCCTTCAGGTGCTCCGGCTGGTCGCGGCGGGCCAGGATGCCGCCATGGACGGCCGGATGCAACGTCTTAACGCGCCCGTCCAGTATCTCCGGGAAGCCGGTGAGCTCCGAGATGCTCCGGACGGGGACGCCGGCCGACGCGAGGGCGATGTGAGTGCCGCCGGTGCTGTAGACCTCCACTCCCACCTCGACCAGGCCGCGCGCGAACTCGACCAGGCCCGTCTTGTCGGAGACACTAAGGATAGCTCGCATAGCCTAATTCTTGATTAGGTAGCACTCTACGTCCAAGTGCCACGTGTACCGATCGCGGAGCTACAAAGAGCCTGAGCGGGGGATGCTATATGAATGGGTGGGGTAATGCGTTCCTCCAGTGGCGGGGCTTGAGTGGCGCTGGACACTCACTAATGTGCAGTAGACAATAACCGTTGCGAGGCGCGGTGTAAAGTCACCTCTTGGGGCTCACCGACTGGTTCGTCATTGGTGGGGGATTCTTTACCCCCGCCTGAAGGCGAGGGCATAGATTCGTGTCCAGATACGCCAGCGTTCGCGCTGGGGTGGAGTCCGAACCAGCCGGCCCAAGGCTAACCACCATCCGCCGACCGTGCCGCACACACATCTTACTCTATGATTACGCTTTCATCCCCGTCCCGCCGCACCACCTTCCCCACCACCTTCGCCGCCGGGAGCGCCTGCCGCACGGCCGAGGCGCCTTCCTCAGAGCAGGCGAGTACCATGCCCAACCCCATGTTGAAGACGCGGTACATCTCGTCTTCGCTGATGCCGCCGGTCTTCTGGATCAGATCGAAGACGGGCGGCACGCGCCACGAGCCCCTGTCGAAGCGGGCCGCCAGAGCTTGCCCTGAGCCCGTCGAAGGGTCCGGCAGGATGCGGGCCACGTTGCCGCGGATGCCGCCGCCGGTGATGTGGGCCAGGCCCTTGACGTCGCCAAGCAGCGGCTTCAGCTCCTGGTAGTAGCAGCGGTGAGGCACGAGCAGCGACTCGCCTAGGGTGATGCCCAGGCCCGGGTAATAGCGGTCCAGGACGGCCATATCGGCCTCCGGCGAGCCGCCCTTGCCGATTCCGAATACCTGCCGCACCAGCGAGAAACCGTTGGTGTGGAGGCCGCTGGAGGGCAGCCCCAGCAGCACGTCGCCCTCCTCTATCGTTGACCCATCGATGATCTGGTCACGCTCCACGACGCCGACCACGAAGCCCACGAGGTCGAAGTCACCCGGGGCGTAGATGTCGGGCATATCCGCCGTCTCGCCACCGATGAGGGCGCAGCCGGCGGCGCGGCAGGCGGAAACCAGCCCGCGCACCACCGCCACCTTCTCCTCGTCCCCGAGATCGCTGCTGGCCAGGTAGTCCAGGAAGAAGAGGGGCTCGGCGCCCGAGGTGAGGATGTCGTTGACGCAGTGGTTGACGATGTCTATGCCGACGCCGTCGTAGCGGCCCATAAGGGCTGCCAGCTTCAGCTTGGTGCCCACGCCGTCGGCGCTGGTCACCAGCACCGGCTCGCGGTACTGGCCCAAGCGGAACAGCCCGGCGAAAGGCCCGACCCCCGCCAGCACCTCGGGCCGGCTGGCCGTCCGCACGAGCTCTTTGAAGCGGCCCACCAGCCGTT
>Ga0299915_10003934_pt1 | contig 10769 bp, 15 predicted proteins | sample RVTome_13_FD_200263 | JGI IMG/M metagenome (GOLD analysis project Ga0299915, IMG submission 200263) | Soil microbial communities from uranium-contaminated site in the Upper Colorado River Basin, Wyoming, United States - RVT92D227 (version 2) ... | reverse complement strand
CCTTCCTAAAGATTTTGAGAGGATTAAAAAGGTCTTTGGTAAGGAACCTGTGGAGAGAGAGGGAATGTCCGAAACTGGAATGAATTTTTCGAATCCCCTTCGGGGCTTAAAAAAACCTGGTTCCATTGGTCTTCCTCTTCCCAATGTCGAAGTAAGAATTGTAAACCCAGAGACTTTTCAAGATGTAAAATTGGGTGAAGCGGGGGAAATCTGGCTAAAAGGGCCTAATGTCACCCCAGGCTATTGGAGAAAATCTCAAGAGACAGAGGCCGTCTTTATAAAGGGATGGTTTCGGACTAACGATCTCGGCAAAAAGGATGAGGATGGATATTATTACCTTACAGACCGTTTGAAACATATCATCATCTCTGGAGGAGAAAATATATCGCCTCAAGAGATCGAATCGGTGATCAACCAACATCAAAAAGTATTGGAGTCCTGTGTCGTAGGAATTCCTGATGAGAAGTGGGGGGAGAAGGTGGTGGCTGCCGTGGTATTAAAACCCGGGGGCATCCTTACAAAAAAGGAAATCCAAGACCATTGCAAACATCACCTCTTAGATTGGAAATGTCCCAAAGAGGTTTTCTTTTTGGAAGAACTCCCTAGAAATAAAATGGGGAAGGTAATGAAAGAAGAAGCAGCAAAACTCTTTCTCAACCTTTCTCCATCTCACAGAACAAGGCTTTGAATACACCCTTATTGGCTTCCGCCCCAGCTCTCACAATTTGCCGTTTTAAAAGAAACAACTTGTTTAGAGTCAAGGGCGTTTGGCATAAACTCCCTCATCCTCAATAAAGGCGATTGCCTGGTTCCACGGGATCCGCGAGAATGGATACTTGTGAGTCCATGACGTTTTGTAATATAATGCAAACAGACTCGCTTTCCCGCAGTGTCAGTAATGGGAGACGATACGATGGCCCTGCACACCGACGGACGTATATCCGACATTTCCGAGTTTCGCCCGTGGTTCAAGCACTATGACTCGCAAGTCCCTCTGCACCTGACCTATCCACATATTCCGCTCTACTGCCTGTTGGACGAGACCGCCGCCAAGCAACCCGCCAGTCCATGCACAAACTTTTTCGGCAGACGGCTCACCTACCAGCAGATCAAAGAACTTTCTGACCGCTTTGCAGCGAGCATTCGCAGCCTGGGCATCCGAAAAGGTGATCGGGCGGTCTTGCTCCTTCCTAATTCACCGCAGTTTCTCGTCGCCTATTACGGTCTTTTGAAAGCCGGGGCCGTGATCGTCCCTCTGAACCCTCTCTCCGCTGAGCGTGAACTCGAATTCTACTTGACGGATTCGGGAGCTGAGGTCGTCATCACGATTCCACTCTTTTTGAATAAAGTGGCATCGCTCAGAGGCAAGACTCCTCTAAAGCACATCGTCTACAGCCGCCTCGCTGATTTTCTCCCGTTCCCGCTGAACCTCGCCCAAGGTTTCCAAGAGCGAAGACTCATGCGGAAGCTAGACGGCTCAGCCTTGGTCGATTTTAAAGAATTGCTGAAGCAAGCGCTCCAGCCTGATTGGCATCCAGAGCCAGTTCAGCCAGACGAGATGGCCGTGCTAATCTATAGCGGCGGCACCACGGGCGTTGCCAAGGGCATCATGCTCTCTCACTTTAATTTAGTCGCCAATGCTCACCAGATCATAGCCTGGGGTCATCTCACTGATGAGCAAGGGGTACTGGCTGTCCTGCCTCTCTTTCACGGCTTTGGCATGAGTGTCACCATGAATGCAGCAGTGCTGGCCGGTGGAGAGATTTTTCTGGTGCCACGCTTCAAGGCAAAGGAGGTTGCTAAGGCTATCCAGAAGTACAAGCCCTCCTTCTTTATCGGCGTCCCGACGATGTTTGTGCAGTTGAGCAACTTGCCGGATATTCATCGCTACGATTTCAGCAGCCTCCGGGGAACCTTTGTCGGCGCAGCGCCCCTGACCAAAGCGATCAAGGATGATTTTGAGAAAAAGACAGGTGGACGGATGATCGAAGGCTACGGACTCACCGAAGCGGTGACGGCCATTATGGCGAATCCCTACCAGGGAATGCACAGGGTTGGCAGCATCGGCATCCCGTTTCCCGATGTGGATGTCAAAATCGCGAGCCTCGACGACGGACACGACCTTGCGTCAGGCGAGCTGGGCGAGATTGTTCTCAGAAGTCCCACCGTGATGTTTGGCTATTACAAAAATGCTGAAGAAACCCAAAAGACAATTGTGGATGGCTGGCTCTACACGGGCGATATTGGCTACTTGGATGAGGACGGTTACTTTTACATCACCGACCGCAAGAAGGATCTCATCATCGTCGGCGGGTTTAATGTCTTTCCTCGCGAAATTGACGAACTGATCTATCAGCACCCCAAGGTTAAGGAGGGCATTACCATCGGCATCCCTGATCCTCGCAAAGGAGAGCGCATCAAGGTCTACATCATCCTCAAGGATGGCGAGACGGCGACGTCGGAGGAGTTCATCGCCTACTTCAAGGATCGGCTCACGCCGTACAAGGTCCCGTCCGAGGTCGAGTTCCGCACAGAATTGCCCAAAAGCATGATCGGCAAAATCCTCAGGCGCGCGCTGCGAGAGGAAGAGAATTGCAAGGCGAAAGAAACTCAGCCGTAATTCCATTGGTTTAAGATATCAAATACAACCAATCTGTTTACCGATACCAGGTTGAAACCTGCACGATTATGACAAAATGACTTGTTGACGATTATAAGAAGGAATCGTCGGAAATTAATATTTTAAGCCTTTCCACTTCACCTATCAAAATCTATCAAACCTCACCATTTTGCTCCTATAAATCTCTTTTTAGGACCAAAACTATCCTCTTACGAATTTGAATAAAATAGCCTGGGACCCGTCTAAATAGATAAAGACGAAAGAAAGGGAGTGATTGTATGAATAAAAAACTGGTTTTCCTTGGGATTCTGCTTCTGGTTGGTCTGACGTTGTCGGGCTGCGTCCCGGTGGGTGGCTACGGTTACGGCTATGGTTATGACTATGGCTATGGCTATGGTTATAGCTATCCTCATAGCTACGGCTACTATAACTACGGTTATGGATATCCTTATGGAAATCATCAACCCCGCCGTGACTGGGATGACCGTCATTATGGATCAGGGCATGGATCCCGTCATTGGCGATGAAATAAAAGGGCAGGGGGGTAACCTAAGATTCATTGGAGCTCCCCCCTGCAGTGTGACGCTTCCAGCCAAATAATTCCCACCTGATTTTGGATTGAAAGTCAATTTATTTAGAGTCGAGGACCGCCGCTTCGCCCCTCCTTAAAGTCACATCATTTGACCCCTGCTGAACCAGGTGATAAGGTTCTTATTATGAAGGAGGAGAGAGTTCAGCTTTTTGATGAATGGCCTGAGGCTTATGACAGGTGGTTCACAACACCTATTGGTTCCCTTGCAAAGAAGTTTGAGGCTGAATTGATGCTGGATCTATTGAAACCCAAACGAGGCGAGATTATATTAGATGCTGGCTGTGGCACAGGGGTATTCACACTCGATATTTTTTCATCAGGTTCACGAGTCGTCGGATTAGATATTTCCTTACCCATGCTTATTCAAGCAGGAAAGAAGCTCAAGGGATTTCCCTTCCAAATGGTTTTGGCGAATATGTTAAATCTGCCCTTTTCAGAAGGCTCCTTTGACAAAGTCGTTTCAGTGACTGCCCTTGAATTCATTGAGGATGCAAAAGGTGCGGTAGGAGAACTATTCCGTGTTACTAAAAGGGGAGGGTGCATTGTTGTGGCAACCTTGAATAGCCTGAGCCCTTGGGCCTCGCGCAGAAAGGCTGAGGCAAAGCAGAGACACACGATATTTGAAAAGGCCATTTTCAGATCTCCTCATGAATTACTCTCTCTCGCCTCTGTAAAAGGTGTAGTGAAAACAGCTATCCATTTTCAAAAAGAAGATGATCCGGAGATGGCTGTTGGGATTGAGCGTGAAGGACAAAGAAAAAATTTGAATACAGGTGCCTTTGTGGCTGTGCGATGGGAAAAAGTTTGATAGGAAGAGGAGGAAAAGAATGGATCAGAAGAAAAAGTTATCAGTCGTCATTGAACACTGGATCGAACATAATGAGAGTCATATGGGGGAGTATAAAAAATGGGCTCAAACAGCTGGTGAGTTGGGATTAGATTTGGTAAAGGCCGAGATTGAAGAAGCCGTAGGGAAACTCTCTCAATCCAACCAACACCTGGAAAAGGCGTTAAAGGTTATCTCCTCTTGAAATTGAATGACATATCCATCCCCCTTATGAAAGATTCTTCAAAAACTCCACCAGGGTAGTATTAAAAGCCTCGGTCTGCTCCACATTGGAAAGGTGGCGGGCAGACGGCAATATCACCAGCTTTGAATTGGATATACGCTCGTGCATGGCCTCTGAGGCAGAGACCGGCGTTCCCGGATCCTCTTCCCCTACCATGATCAGCGTGGGCATTTTAATCAAGGAGAGTCGGTCCAAATAATTAAGTTTTCGAATCGCCTCAGCACAGCCGATATAACCAGAGACCGGTGTGACCAGAAACTGCTTTCGAATGAGTGCCAACATCGGGGAGTTTTGTTTGAGAAAAGATGGAGTAAACCAACGCTCCATGGTTTCCTCTAATAATGCCTCCATCCCTTTCTTGCGCGCTTTATCAATACGCTCTTGCCATATCGACTGAGCCTCTGCAGGAACGATAGCAGCCGTATCACACAAGGCGAGGCTCTTGAGGCGATGGGAGTAATTCAGGGCGAGGCCCTGACCGATCATCCCACCCATGGAGAGTCCAACAAAGTGTACCTTATGAATATTCAGACCATCCAATAATCCAATAACATCCTCCACTAAGAGTTCCAGGGTGTATGCTCCTGCTGGAGCGTCACTCCCGCCATGGCCACGAATATCGTATCGGAGTACCTGAAAATAAGGGTTCAAGACATCCATCTGAGGGTTCCACATAAGGAGACTGGAACTCAAGGAATGGTTGAGTACCACTACTGGAGCCCCCTTTTCCCCAGAGAGTTCATAATTCATCTGAATGCCATTGGCCTTGATTCGCATTGTTTTCCCCGCACAGTTCATTTTTTAGGTTAAATGAATGATAGACGCTTGTCAACGGAAATTGAATTTACTCTCTCGCAGGAACTCAATTTTTTTCTTGACAAAGAGGGGAGGGCAGACTAATATAAAGGTATATACCATAGGGGGGTATAGTATGGAGCGAGAGAAAAAAGACGTCTTGTTGAGATTGCGAAGGATCGAAGGGCAACTCCGAGGGCTCCAGAGAATGGTGGAGGAGGGGGTTCCTTGCGCGGATATTCTGACGCAGGTAGCCGCCGTCACCGCTGCTATCAAAAAAGTGGGCGTAGTCGTTGTTAAGACGTATATGGAGGAATGCCTGGATAAGACGCATAAGGAGCCTGGTGTCAAGCGAGGGGTAGCCCTAAAAGATTTTCAAAAGGCTGTCTCTCGATATATTGACTGGGCGTGATTCAATTGCGGAATTCGGATTGGGGCCTCCGGCTCAGAGAGCCCTCTGGCTCGGAGAGAATGCGGAATAAGTGAGCCGAAATCAAAGCGGAGAATTATTATGCATGAAAAGAGTGGATTGAGCACAACAAGAAACCGTTGAGAAGTCCGAAAGGGAGGAGAATGATAAAATGACTATTACTTTGAAAGTCAAAGGAATGAGTTGTCAGCATTGTGTGATGTCTGTCACCAAGGCGCTGAGTCAACTGGAAGGGATTAAGAATATTCAGGTGGACCTCGCAAAAGGAGAGGTTCGATTTGATAACACGAAAGATGTAGCATCTAATCGAATCGAGAAAGCGATCTCAGATGCAGGTTATGAAGTGGTCCAGAGCTAACTGAATAAGATCAAATGACAAAGTTCAAATTTCAAATGAATGCCAAAAAGCTCCAATTTCAAAAATATCGGTTTTGTGTGGACTGTACTTTTTGACATTTGAACTTAGGATTTGATTTAACATTTGGATTTTGAAATTTGACATTTATTTACACCTTGAAAAGGAGAAACGATGCCTATCTACGAATATCGATGTCGAAAGTGTGGAAAGCTCTTTGAGAAGATCCAGAAGGTAGACGAGGGAGGAGACTCTTTGAAATGTCCCTATTGTGGTGGACAGAAGCCTGAGAAGGTGCTCTCCCGTTTTTCTTCTTCAAAGGGATCGGAGTCTTCGTCTTCTTGTGGTTCTACGGGTGGTTCGACCAGATTTACCTGAGGTTAATTCCTATCGGTGGTTCACTGAGCTCTTGTTTCTTAAAGGATAGTTTGTAAAAAAAACCCCTAAACCTAAGAGGTATAGGGGTTTTTTAAGTCAAGACAAGATTTCTATTTACTCTTTTCTTATGAGGATTTTTTCTTTGGTTTTTCCTTCTTTTCCTTTGGAGTTTCTTTTTCTTCCTTCTTCACTTTCTTTTCTTTTTTCTCTTTCTCTTTTCCTTTTTCCTTTCCTTTCTCTTTTTCTTTCTTTTTGGGAGTGACTTTTTCTAGAACTTCTTTGGCTTTTTTTAACGTCGATTTCTTCTTCTCCTCGGGTGGAGCATAAGTAACCAATTCAACGAGGGAGAGGGGAGCTCCATCCCCCTGCCGCCATCCCAATTTATAAACCCGGGTATAGCCTCCTTCTCGGTCCTTGAACCGCGGGGCGATTTCGTCAAAGAGTTTCTTGACGATCCCCTTATCCCGGAGAAGGGCGAAGGCTCGCCTTCTGGCATGAAGGGTACCCTTCTTTCCGAGGCTGATGATCTTATCTGCCCAACTTCGAAGCTCTTTTCCCTTAGCTAAAGTGGTTTTGATCCGTTCATATTGAAGCAACGAGACCAACATATTACGAAACATCAGCTCCCGATGCTGAGTGTGGCGACTTAATTTTCTGCCTGCGACACGATGCCTCATTCCTTACTCCTATCCAATGGCTCCTGATTCCATTTCCTCTTCAGATTTCTTGGGAGGCCAATTGTCTAATTTCATTCCCAAACTGAGTCCCATCTCAGACAAAATTTCCTTGATCTCGTTGAGAGATTTTCGGCCAAAGTTCTTGGTGGCCAAAATTTCTGCCTCTGTTTTCTGAACCAGGTCCCCGATCAACTTGATGCTCGCATGCTTCAAACAGTTGGCAGACCGGACAGAGAGTTCTAATTCATCCACGCTCCGGAGGAGGTTTTCATTAAAGGTCTCCTTTTCTTCCTCATCTTCAGGATAGGACATCTCTGTCTCTTCCTCTTCCTCAAAAGTGATGAAAATGGAGAGTTGATCCTTCAAGATCTTCGCCGAATGGGCCACGGCTTCTTCTGGACTCAAACTTCCATCGGTCCAGAGCTCTAAGGTCAACTTATCATAATCGGTGATCTGTCCCACCCGGGCATTGGTCACAGTGTAGTTCACCTTTCTGATGGGAGAGAAGATAGCATCCATTGGGATCGTCCCGATCGGTTGGGTCTCCTCCTTATTTCGTTCCGCAGAAACATATCCTCTTCCCATCTTCACCACCATCTCCATGGAGAGTTTGCCATCTCTAGAAAGGGTGGCGAGGTAATGGTCTGGGTTGAGGATTTCCACTGCATCGCCTGTGTGGATATCCCCTGCTTTAAGCACTTTGGGACCTTCTGCCTTCATCCGAATGGTTTTGGGACCTTCGGTGTGAAGTTTCAACCTCACCTCTTTGAGATTGAGGATGATCTCGGTGATATCCTCTTTGGTCCCAGGGATCGTTGAAAATTCATGGAGTACGCCGTCAATTTTAACCGATGTGATCGCCGCCCCTTGCAAGGAAGAGAGGAGGATTCGTCGAAGAGAATTTCCAATCGTAATGCCGAAGCCTCTTTCAAAGGGCTCCGCCGTGAACTTTCCGTAGAAGGGTGTCAGTGTTTCTTTTTCTACTTCCAACCGTTTGGGTCGAATCAGGTCTTTCCAGCTTTTTTGCATATTGCCTCCAAATTACTTCGAATACAACTCGACGATTAACTTTTCCTGAATAGGGATGGTGATGTCCTCTCGGGTCGGCAGACCCTTCACGCTCCCTTTCATTTGTTCCTTGTCCAATTCCAACCATTGAGGGACCCCTCGCCGAGCCACCCCTTCTAAAGCTTCTAAGATACGGACGACCTTCTTGCTCTTCTCCCGGAGCTCGATGACATCCCCTGGCTTCACGAGATAGGAAGGAATGTTTACTTTGGACTGGTTGACCAAGAAATGGTTATGTCGAACGAGCTGACGTGCTTCGTTCCTTGAATTGGCAAAACCGAGTCGGTAGATGGTGCTGTCCAATCTCCTTTCTAAAAGAGAGAGGAGGGTTTCTCCAGTAATTCCCTTTCGCCGGTCCGCTTCTTTAAAAATATTACGGAATTGGTTTTCCAGAACTCCATACATCCTTTTGACTTTCTGTTTTTCCCGAAGCTGGGCTCCGTAGGCCGAGAACTTTTTTCGATCTTGACCATGTTGCCCGGGGGGGTAATTCCTCCGGTCGAACGCGCACTTTTCTGTATAACACCTCTCCCCTTTGAGAAAGAGTTTGAGATTTTCTCTCCGACACAGCCGACAAAGTGATTCCGTATGTCTTGCCAATGCTAACCTCCTGGTTTAAGTAAACTTGAATACACAGAATAAGTAAAACATGATTACACCGATTATTTGACAACTCACCCTCCACCCCTAACCCTCCCCCTTAAGGGGGGAGGGTTAGGGTGGGGGTGTAATCCTTCATAGTCTTATACCCTTCGCCTTTTAGGAGGACGACATCCATTGTGGGGAATGGGCGTGACATCCTTAATGAGGTGGACTTTCAAGCCGGCTGCCTGAAGCGATCGTAGTGCTGATTCCCTTCCAGCCCCTGGGCCCTTCACATAGACATCAATGGATCGAACGCCATGTTCCATCGCCTTTTTGGCAGCATCCTCTGCTGCCATTTGTGCGGCAAAAGGAGTACTTTTTCTTGATCCCTTGAAACCTTGTGTGCCGGCGCTGGACCAGGTGATCACATTTCCCTCTGGATCGGTAATGGTGATGATGGTATTGTTGAACGTCGCCTGGATGTGGGCAATTCCAACTTGAATATTCTTTTTAACCTTCTTTTTCTTTATTCCCTGCCCTTTGGGCATATCTCCTCCTTTACCCCGTTAGAAATAAGTCATGTCATTTACAGCAGATGAACTTCATAAAACGTCTATCCAAGTCTGAAACCCCGTTTAAGTTTTCTAACGGGGCTTACTCGCCGATTCCTTCTCTTTTTTCTTCCCGATGATGGCCCGGCGTGGCCCTTTTCGCGTCCTGGCGTTAGTGTGAGTTCTTTGGCCTCGCAAGGGCAGAGATTTTCGATGGCGAAGTCCTCGATAGGAACCGATATCCATCAATCGCTTGATGTTGGTGGCGACATCCCTTCTGAGATCTCCCTCCACCTTATATTCCTGTTCGATAATATCTCGGATGCGGACCACCTCTGCCTCGGTGAGCTTGTTGACCTTGGTGTCCTTATGGATGTTCGCCTTTTCGAGAATTTTATTGGAAGAGGGTCTTGCAATTCCATAGATATAGGTGAGGGCGATCTCCACCCGTTTATCCTTTGGAAGATCGACTCCTGCAATACGTGCCATAATAAGCTCCTTTAATTGAGAGTGGAGAGTGGAAAGTGGCGGGTGGTTTTAAACCACTCTCTACTTTCTACCTTCCACCGTCCAGCTTAGCCTTGTCGTTGTTTGTGTTTGGGGTTTTCACAGATCACCCGGATCACCCCTTTTCGTTTTACAATCTTACACTTGTCACAGATCTTTTTGACCGATGCCCTGACTTTCACCGCTTCTACCTCAATTCTTCAATCGCCCTGAACCTCACATGGTTCAGGGTCTATTTCTCCCGAAAAATAATTCTCCCCCGCGAGAGATCATAGGGGGAGAGTTCCACCATCACCTTATCTCCGGGGAGGATTTTAATGAAGTGCATTCTCATCTTTCCCGAAATATGGGCCAGTACCTTGTGGCCGTTTTCCAATTCTACCCGGAACATCGCATTGGGAAGGGTTTCCAAGACCCTCCCTTCCACTTGGATCGCATCCTCCTTTGGCATAGCGTCTCCATCCGCACCCTTAAGCGGGTGTTGTGTCTAATAGACGGACAATTTGATCAAAAATTTGATCGGGCCCGCCCACTCCCTGGATTGAGCGAAGTGTTTTTTTACCCTGATAATACTGGACAAGAGGGGCGGTCTGCTTCTCATATTCCTTCATCCGTGTTCGGATGGTTTCTTCTTTGTCGTCTGCACGTTGATAGAGCATTCCCCCGCACCGATCGCAAATTCCTTCTTTTTTCGGTTGTTGGAAAAGGAGGTGGAACATCGCCCCGCAGTTTTTGCAGGTCCTCCTTCCGGTCAGTCGGCGCACCAGTTCCTCAGGATCCACTTCAATGTTGATGACGTGGTCAATTTTCTTTTCAATGTTGGTAAGGATGGGCTGGAGAGCTTCGGCTTGAGGAATCGTCCTTGGAAATCCGTCGAGGATAAAACCTGGATCGCAATCCTTTGTCTTCAAACGTTCTTCAATGATCCCGATGACAATTTCATCGGGAACGAGTTGCCCTTGATCCATAAATCCCTTTGCCTTCATTCCCAAAGGGGTGCTCTCCTTCACCGCTGCCCTCAGAATATCTCCGGTAGAGATCTGAGGAATGTGATAACGAACCACGATCCTTTGGGCCTGAGTCCCTTTTCCTGCCCCAGGAGGGCCTAACAGAATAAGATTCATTTAACCCCTTATTGCAA
>Ga0299915_10003933_pt1 | contig 10769 bp, 10 predicted proteins | sample RVTome_13_FD_200263 | JGI IMG/M metagenome (GOLD analysis project Ga0299915, IMG submission 200263) | Soil microbial communities from uranium-contaminated site in the Upper Colorado River Basin, Wyoming, United States - RVT92D227 (version 2) ... | reverse complement strand
TGCATGGCTCCATAGGGGCAGCCGTAGATGCACTGGCGGCAACCGATACAGGCCCCTTCATCAATCACCACCCGGCCATCCTCTCTTTTGGAAATGGCCTCCACCGGGCAAAATTGGGCGCACATCGGCTCCGTGCACTGAAGGCACATGACGGGCTGGAAATCGAGGTGCAGCTCACTTTCGACTTTTCGAGGCCCAACGGTCTGGACCCGGCACCACCGGGATTTTGTTTCAAAGGAAAGGCCATTCTCCTGGCGACAGGCGATTTCGCAGGAATAGCACCGAACGCAGGCGTCCATATCGACTAGCAAAACTCTGTCCATCATGGCCTCACCCCTTTCTCACCCGGCAGAGTTGACAGCGCAGTTGGGCGCTGCCGATCACCGGAGCACACTTTTCGTTATCCATGATCATATTCACATTGCTTTTCCCAGGCCAGTGGCTCGCCACCTGGATGACCCGCGGGTCGATTCCGGGCGTAAAGGCCGCCTTTCCCTCCATCTCTCCCCGGGGAGACTCGACCACCATCGGGTCATTTTCCTGGATGCCGTATCTTCGGGCCGTATCCGGATGGATACTGATTTGCAGATCCGGGACGATTTCCCGCAAAATGGCGATGTTCCGGAATTCGGAGTGCCGGAAGACGGGCACCCGTCCCCCGGTCGTAATGATCAGGGGGTATTCTTTGGCCAGTTCCGGCGTCTGCATCGGGCTCTCGGCCGGTTCCACGTATTGCGGCAGAGGGTCAAATCCCAAAGCTTCCAACTTCGTATCATGGAGCTGAACCTTCGCCGAGGGGGTCGCAAACCCTTTTTTCTCGTACTTCTTGTACTCCCAGGGAAGCTTGATGACCCCGGCCTTCTTGAAATCCTGAAAGCTCATCTCCGCCGGCTGGAGAAGAAGGTCAAAAAAAGCCTCATCGGTGGGAAACATCTTTTCGGCGAATCCAAGCCTCTTGGCCAGTTCATTCAGAATTTTAAGGTCCGACCAGCACTCCCCAACCGGCACCGTTTTTTGCTGCAGATGAGCGCTGTTGGCGGATACTTGATCACTGCTGGTCACGAAATCCCTCTCCATCCAGGTGGCCACGGGAAGGAGAATGTCGGCCCAGTCATTGGTCACATTGGGATAGAAGTCGGCGGAAGCGAAAAAGTCCAGGCTCTGGATCGCCTCCAGGACCATCTTGGAGTTGGCGTAGGCCTGGACCATGTTGCTCCCCTGGCAGTACATCGCCCGGATCGGATAAGGTTTCCCGGTCAAGATGGCCTGCCAGACATCGTAGTTGAACGCCGAAGGGGGGAAGGATACACTGTGCTTCCCAGAAAGCAATGGATATTTTTGGCTGCCCAGACGCCTTTCATGCTGCTCTTCGGTCAAGAGGTTGGTGAGGGCGAGGTCCGCGTTGAGCCACAGACCGACCGGGACAGGCATCTGGATCAAATTACCACCGGGTACATCGATGTTCCCGGTCAGCGCGGAAAGCATGCCAATGGCCCGAGAGGTGGAAAGGGTGTCGGCATTCTGCTCGATCGCCACTACGACGGTGATACACGAGGGTTTCTCCCGGGCGAACAGCCGGGCCGCCTCAATGATCTTTTCCTTGGGAACCCAGGTAATTTCGGCCACCCTCTCCGGAGGGTATTCGGCAGCACGTTTTCTGAGTTCCTCAAAACCAAAACACCACTTGGCGACAAAATCCTTATCGTACAACCCTTCCTGGATGATAATGTTCAGCATGCCCAAAGCTAAGGCGGCATCCGTCCCCGGCCGGAGCTGGAGCCAGAGATCCGCTTTGGAGGAAGCTTCGGTTAACATGGGGTCCACGACGATCATCTTCGCTCCCCGGATCCAGGCGTCCATCATCCCCCGGCCTTTGACCGGAAAGGTGGAAGTCGGGTTGGCCCCCCATATGATCATGCAGCGGGTATGGTCATAATCCGGATTTTCCAGGAACCGCGTTCCCCCGACGAGCGTACTTCCCGTAAACCGCGGCAGGGCGCATTGGGCGGTTCCTGGCGCCGTATATTGAACTCCGTAAGCGTTGCCAAAACGGTAAAAGGGAAGCAGCCAGCCCCGGGATGTTCCAGTGGCTAAAACGATCCCTTCTTTCCCGTATTTTTTCTCGGTTTCCCCCAGCTTCGCGACAATTGTATCCAGGGCCTCATCCCAGGTGATGCGCTGCCATTTCCCGCCCCCCCTCTCCCCGGCTCTCTTCAGGGGATAATGGAGCCTTTCTTTATGGTACAGGTGTTCGGTGGAGGCCAGCCCTTTGGAGCAGAGGACCCCTTTGGTTACGTGGGAACTCGCATCGCCTTCCACTTTCACGACTCGCCCGTCTTTGACATGAACCACCGCATCGCATCCCTGATTGCAGCTGAAGCACTCCGTTTTGAATACGGTGGTTTGCAGTCGCGGGTCCGATTTTACTGGTTCCAGTTTTTCCGCCCTGCGGTAAGGGACAGGCTTGGCCCGGGAAACCTTCTGCAGGCGATTTCCGGTTACCTTCTGGCTAAAGGCCAGCAATTTACAATTCGGGCAGAGGAACAAGAATTCCTCATGATTTTTGATTCCCTTTTCCCGGGCAATCTCCGTCAGCCGCTCCTTCGTCTTTTGGCTCATGAGAGGCTGACCACATTGACGGCAGGTTACTTCTGGCATCCTCGCTCCTTTCTGTCCCCATGGGCCACTGATGGGATGGTCATTTATTTCAATTTTTCCTGAATCTCTTCGGGCAATTTCTCCATTACTTCCGGGGGGATCCGGCGCATGATGGTCCAGGCCCTGGGCAACTGGGGAGTGGATTCATACGTCTCGTAAGGAATGGGATAGGTATAATCGTGGGCACTCGTCGCTTCCAACCCCTCCATCATGTCCAGGAATTTTTCCTTCGACAATCCCACGATCAGGTGGTGTTCGCTATAACCCGCAAACACGCGCATTCCCGTGCAGCCCAAACTGATGTTCATGTGGTTCGTTAGGTAGGGGACCACCACCCCGTCCACGCAGACCCCTTGACTGGTACTGGTGCTGAAGGAAAGCCTCTTCCCGTCTTTCCAGGTGGAGGATTGGCAGATCCTCCAGATTTGAGCCGGATACCCGACGATTAAAATCACATCCGGGTCCACATGAGTTTTTTCCAGCGGCGAGACAATCACATAGTTCACCCTTCCCGGTTGAATCTTGGGGATTTCTTTCTGTAAGGTCTGGGCCGCCCGGAGGTCTTTCACCTTTCTTCCCGCGTCTCGTTTCCCGCTCATTACGCTGGGCGGGGTTTCGTAAAGCCCCAAGGCACTCGCCCCTTTGGAGCAAATTAGATTATCCGCGTCGGCCTGCAGAACTTTCTTCTTAACCCTCGCCTGCTGCGTAAATTGACAGAAGGTAAAACCCTTCCGGGTAATTTCTATACCACCCAAGGGCTTCCGCCGGAGACTCACGGCCACCGGCGAGCCCTCCAGGCATAAAATCTCCCGGCATTTCCTGGAATATTCAGCCCATTTTTTCACCGCTTTTCCTCCCACGATTATTACCCCAACATTCCATCAATCCATTCTTGCGTTGTTCCACTCTTCCAACATTCCATCATTCCATTATTCCACTCTTCCATCCTTCTACTATCCCGTCGTCCCGTTGTTCCATCCTTCCATCATTCCATTATTCCAATTTTCTTTGCCCTCTATCCCCTTAACTCAGCCAGGCTGACGAAATCCTCTTTGAGATGGGCGTAGAGCTTTTTATAGAGCTGAAAGAACTTCTGGTAGCGCTCAAAATTCTCCTTCTTCGGCTCTACTATTTTTTCCACCTTGATCACCCGGTCTGCCGCTTCCACCATGTCTTTATATATCCCGACCCCGAATCCCGCTAGAATGCTGTTGCCGATGGCCTCGCTTTCCTTCACCTGCACCACCTTGACCACTTTCCCGGAGACGTCGGCGTGCATTTGCTGCCACATGAGGCTCTTGGACCCGCCGCCGCTCAGGAAGACCTCGTCCATCTTCATCCCCAGCTCTCCTTCGAAAATCTCGAGGTTATGGATGAAGGTGTAGGCCACCCCTTCCAGGATCGCCCGGATGACATCCGCCCGGGTATGCGTCACCGAGAGGCCGAATAAAACGCCCCGAGCGTAAGGGTCCCAGATCGGGGAACGCTCGCCCGCCAGGTAGGGAAGGAAGATGATCCCGTTGGCTCCGGGAGGGGACTGGCTGGCTTCCTCATCCAGATAATCGAAGGCGTTCCTTTTCATCAGGGTGGCCACACTCACTTCCTGCTGCCCGAATTGATCCCGGAACCACTTAATCGAGAGACCGGCATTGTCCACGGCCCCCAGAGAGAACCAGCAGCCGGGAACGGCGTGGCAGCAATTGATGAAGCGTGGGTCAAATGTGGGTTTATCCAACACGATGCAAGGCCGGGCCGTAGTCCCCATGATCTGGCAGGTTCGGCCCGGGGCCACTGCTCCCGTTCCGATGCCGGCGGCCGGGGTGTCGGCCATGCCGCCAACGACCGGCGTTCCCTTCGCCAAGCCCGTTATCTTGGCCGCCTTGTCAGTGATCTCCCCGATGATTTTCCAGGAAGGAACCAGGGGGGGGAGTTTTTCCAGGGGAATATCCAGCGCGCTGCAGATCTCCTCGGACCATTTCTGCTTCCCCCCCGTCTCGAAGAGGCAAGTCCAGCTCGCCCGGGACCACTCCATCGTGAACTGTCCCGTGAGCCTATAGTTCACGAACCCTCCCGGCCACAAGAAGAAATGGGTTTTCTTGAAAATGTCCGGTTCATTCTCCTTGATCCACAGAATGATGGGCGCACTGGTCCCGCTGGCGGAAGGCTGGTTGCCCGTTATTTTGATTACCTTGTCTCCGAGCTTCGCCTTGATTTTTTGCACCTGATCGATGGTCCGCTTGTCGAACTGCATGATCGCCGGGCGGAGCTGGTTCCCTTCCTTGTCCACGGCAATGAGCGCATTCGTACAGCTGATGGAAACCCCTTTTACCTCCCCGGGGTCGATCCGGCTTTTGCTCAAGACCTCCTGGATGGTATCCACGGTTGCTTTCCACCACCCGGCCTCGCCATCGTGCTCCACCCAGGAGACTCTGGGGAAAATCAGGGGATATTCCCGGTACGCCCGGGCCGTGGAATTCCCCTGGACATCCATTAATTCCGTTTTGCAACCGGTTGTGCCGACATCGATTCCCAACAAATACGGGGCTTCAATCTTCTCCATGGATTCCCTCCCTGAAAATTTATGCGTATTGTCAAAGGTTATATCCCCTCTCCCCTTGGGGGAGAGGGTCAGGGTGAGGGGTGAGAAGGGCATCTCGGATGGTCTCCAAAACACCTTCTAAGTTACTGAATACCTGGTTATCCCAGAATCGCAGCACCTTATACCCTTCAGCCCGGAGCCATTCATCACGAATCCTATCGCCTGCATGGAGTGCGTGCTGCCCTCCGTCCAACTCTATGACCACTTTCCTTTCGAGGTTCACAAAATCCACAACATAACTGCCAACGGGTTGTTGGCGACGAAACTTGAAGCCTTCTATCTGTCTGTCTCTAAGATACCTCCACAAATGTCCCTCTGTATCCGTAGAGTGTTTCTTGAGTCTTCTTGCTACGCCTGTCAGGCCTTTCACCCCCACCCTTTTCCCTCCCCCCTCAAGGGGGAGGGTTTTCTTCGTTTCTCCGTATATTCCGGATCGGTTCTTCATAGAACTTTTTACAATATCAAATTATGCGGCAAGCCAGCCGCCGTCGACGTTGATGATCTGTCCGGTGATATAATCGGAAGCATCGGAAGCCAGAAAAACAGCCAACCCGGCCAAATCCTCCGGTGTCCCGGTCCGGCCCAGGGGGATTCTGCTGAGCACCCATTTGGTCCTCGCTTCATCCTTAAACAGGTCAGAGGTTAAAGCCGTTTTGAAATATCCCGGACCGATGCCGTTCACATTGATGTTATACTTGGCCCACTCAACGGCCCATTGGTGAGTGAGGGCAGCAATGCCCCCTTTGCTCGCTCCGTAGATACTCACGTTGGGTAAGCCGATAAAACTGGTCAGGGAGGTGATGTTGATGACTTTGCCCTTTTTAACTTTAATCATCTCCTTGGCCGCGGCTTGGGCGATAAAGTATACCGACTTCAAGTTCACGCCGATCAAATAATCCCATTCCGCTTCGGCAACTTCCACCGCGGGTTTGCGGACCTGGGTTCCCACGCTATTCAATAGAATATTCAGTTGCCCAAAATGCTCAACCGTCTCCCGGACCACCCGTTGGGCTTCAGAGATCTTAGAGATATCGGCCTGGAGGACGTACGCTTTAGAGCCTTCCTTTTCGATCAGCTTAGCCGTTTCCTCCAAAGAGGCTTTCGTCCGGGCGACCAGGGCCACACTGGCTCCCGCACTCCCGAGGGCAACAGCCATCCCCTGGCCAAGTCCCCGGCTGGCTCCGGTAACCAGCGCCACCCGTCCATCCAATTTGAACTGATCCAGTACTCTCATGAAATATCCTTTCCTTGTAATGATGAGCGACCGGCCATTTGAGCGGCTACGCCCGGTTCACGAATTCTCGGTTGATCACCTCCACCTTGAACTTCTTCACTTCGGCCAGGAAGTCGACCAGATAGTTGGAAAACCGCTCGAATAACTTTTCTCCTTTTTCCGCCGTGGCCCGGAAAGGATTACCCACCACCCCGACATCGCTGTACTCATGGTGCTCCATGGGGATGACGATGTATTCCTGGCCCTTGAAAGTGACCCCGGAAGAACCATCGGGCTTGCTAAACGCCGGCCCCATCCATTTCGGCGCATGGGTGGTTTGATTGACGGCCCGGTCCATATGCACGAGATTCATGTCGTACGCCATGTCCTGGGCCGTTTCCATCTCGCTGCAGTGCCAGCCGGGGGTTTCCGCCTTGGGGTTTTCGATGATATCCTGCACCAGGGAGAGATCCCTTTCCGAATAGGCCTTGTACATGGCAATGAAGGCGTGGGTTTCATACCGCAGGGCCCGCAGCATGGGGTCCAGGACCTTGATGTTCGAGCCATGGCCGGTTACATATATAATTTTGTTGAAGCCGTGGTGGATCAGGCTCCGGCCGATGTCATAGAGGAGGGCCTGATAGGTCGCCGACCGGAAGGTGATGGTCCCCGCGCCGCTGCCGACCTCGCGCATGTGCTGGGGGGAGTAACCCGCCCAGACCAGCGGGGTGTGGGGAACCTTGGCCTTCTTGGCGGCCCGCCCGGTGATCACCTCGGCAGTAATGCTGTCCGTCCTCAATGGTAAATGATTGCCATGCTGCTCGCAGCTGCCGACGGGCACCAGGCAAATGTCGGTTTCCTGGAGCCATTCTTTGACGTCCACCTGGCTGCAATCGATGATGTTGTAAGGTTTCGACTGGGTCATTTCTCTTTCTCCTTTCTCGCAGTATTGTTCCTTCAACGATGAAGGTCCACATTCTTTGGGCTCAAATCTTCATTCTGTTTCTAACCGATCCCGATGCCCCTTTCAATTTAGCTATCTATAGAGAGTAGAGGTGAAGACATAGCGATCCCCCCGGTAAAAGGATTCAAAAATGCCGATGGGGTCGCGATCATAGTTATAAAACACGCGATTCAAATGAAGGAGCGAGGTCCCCTTTTTTATTTTGAGGAACCGGGATTGTTCGATGCTGGCATTCACGGCTTTGATCTTCTGATCCGCATAAGCGATCTTGCAGCCGCAATGCTCTTCCATAAACTGGGTGAGGGAGACAATCCCCTCCAGGTCGGCCTCGGCCATACGCGGGTATTTCTTCAAGGAAATGACCGCCCGGCTGATGGCGATGGGCTGGTCATTGGCCAGGCGGAGCCGCAGGACCTCCAGCGCCCGATCCGCCGGGGATAAGCGGAGGATATTTCTCTCTTCCTCGTTGGGGTTAATGACCTTCTTGTGCAGGATGATGGCCCCCGGTTTTAACCCCACCTCTTCCATATCCACCGTGGCACTCGTTAATTTGGCCACCTTACGTTCAATCTTGGGTTCGGCCACGAAGGTCCCGTGCCCCCGTTTCCGGTACAAAATGCCTTCATTCACCATTTTGACAATGGCTTGGCGGACCGTCATGCGGCTTACCTGAAAAATACTGGTCAGTTCCTCCTCCGTGGGAATCTGCTGGTGGGGTTTGAACTCCTTGCCCTCAATTTTCCGCAGGAGAATATCGCTGATCTGATAGTACAGGGGGATCGGGTTGCTTTTATCGATGGGATCTAAATTATTGCCAATCACTGGACCACCCCTCACTTCTGTGGTTAGTCTTTCCGGTATCCCTTTCAGCGGAACCGTTTTCCGGCTCTCCTGTTCCTTATTTGGTGCATCTATATTCTTTCTTTTCTCTTCATCCAACATAGCTGGGTAAATACGTAGCGAGGATGGGAAAGCCCAGCACCAAGATAAAGCTGACGTTCCCCGCCGGGGCGGACAACCGCTTGTGCTCCCGGAGGCAGCCATTTGCCGAAGAACCACCCGATGAGCGCCACCTTTTCACCCTTGAACCCCTCTACCGTATTAATGGCCTTCTTGGCTAACATGGTGTAGACCCCCCCTGGAGGGGTGCTGAGGATGATGACGTTTTCTTTGGCCTCATCCCGGGCAAACTCGGGAAACTCCGTCCGGATCTGCCGCATGGCTTTGGCCACCAGTTCATAATCCATGGGGCCAAAGGGAAAGACGTATTCGAAATGGCCGATGGGGAACTTCCCCGGCGTGTATTACTGGTGGGTCTGGGCCAGCTGGACCGTTCCCTTTTTCGCGAGCTCGATATGCTCGGCGGGAGTCGCCATGGCGCCTCCCCAGTAATTTTCAAAGGTAAGCTTTCCGTTGGTCCGCTTGGTCACTTCCTCCTGCCACATCTTGGCGATCTCGGCCAGCATCGAGACTTGGGGAGGAGGCAGAAACGAAGTCATTCTGAGCTTCATGGCCTCTTGCGCAGAGGCGTAGGTTCCGAAGGCGAACAATAAGGCCAAAAAAGCTGCGCCGACGACAAAAGCCTTGTGGTGCTCTTTCTTTTCATCTTTCACCCTCCTGTTTGGATTTTTAGGTCTCCCAGAGGCCTGCGAATCTGGCCTCCGTTAATATGGTCTAATATGGTCCGATCCGGGGTAAAGAATAGACCGACTTCCATCCTTTGCTTCCAGGTTCTTTGAGATAGGGCTCCATTCCCTTGTTGGTCCGGAAGGTGGTCTTTTCCGGCTCGGGGACTGTGCCCACAGGCCAGGTTTTTAGGATATCGTCCTGCAGAAGTACGAGATATTCGCAGATGGCCGCGACCACCCGTTTGGCCTTGTCGGCCGTCGCGATCGAAGCCTTGCCCACGACCCCTTCAGGGGTGGCCACGACTTCCAAGGGAAGGTCTCCGGCCCGCGTTTTATAGGTGTTGGGCCGGTTCAGGTCTTCGGCGGAAAGATCAAAATGACCGGGGGGAAAGTATTTGAAGCCGGCCATGGGCCCCGTATCCACCACGTACTCCATCTTGATCATCTCCGGGAAAAGGAGCAGGGCGAAGGCGGTTTCGGCTTCATCGGCATGGACAAACCGGGTGGCGAATTTCCCGCCGAACTCCTCGGTCTCGAAGAACTCCCGGACCGCCCGGGTCCACTCGAGGGCCAGGTAGAAGCCGGGGAGCTGGTAGGTATTCATGAACCGTTTGATGGCCTTCTCGATTTCGTTTTGGTGGGCATGGTTGTTGATCCAGATCTGCTTGCGGAATCCGTCATTCCAGAGGCCATACATGATGTGCATGATGGTCTGTTCAAAGGCTTCATCGCCGACCATCACGGTCCCAAACATTCCCTGGTGCCAGGGGGGATGGCAGCCATAGTTGAGGGGATGGGTCAGATTAATGGGGGCTCCCGTCTTCTGGGTCTTGCGCCGGACGGCTTCGGCGATGCGGGTTACTTGAAAGATATCGTGCCCGCTCACGGAATGCGGCCCATGGTTTTCTGTCGATCCCACGGGGACGATCACGATGTCATTTTTGCGGCGATTTTCTACCAACTCCTTCCGGACCGTGTTTTGAATGTAGGACCCTGGTTTTTCCAGCTCTCCAGGTGCCGGAATCCCGTATTCCCTGAGGAGATCATCGATCTCTTTATCGGACATCTTGTACAGCTTCTGCTTCAACTTGCCGACCGGGGTATTTTCGAAAAAAGGAGTCCGTACAGCCTTTCCTTCCATTTTTCCACCTCCTGGCAATGGGTCCCATTTGGAACATTCTTCCGTTTCCACCGAAGATCAATTCCTCCGCCTGTCTTGTTTTATGAATCACCCCCTTCCACGCACAGGTAGCCGCCTCTCGGATCTAATGTTAGAACCTTACCTGGAATGGAACGTATCCCCGAAGAGAGGAAACCCTGTCCTTGCCAATCCGTTTTAATTGTCTTCTTAGAGCTAATTAAGAAGTGGCTTGGCCCAATGCCCCAATCCCAAAAATCCCCACAACTCGGGAAAAAATCGAAATTAGAACAACCCGAATAGGACCGTGGGAAATTATATTGTCTAGACGTATATATGCTATTGTTTTTTTTGTCAAGGCGAAAATAATTTTCTCATAAATAGTCGCTAAAGAGCCATTGTGAGTGTCAGCGATCCATTACCCCTTTATAACTACCCGAATATATTCTTCCTTACCGGTGGTTTTGGTTTCTTAGCCGGGATCCTGATCCTATTTCCGGTGCAAAAAGATGAAAGGCTAAAGAGGAAGGCAAATCCCCAGGTTTATTTTCAAACTACCGCCGAGTGAT
>Ga0299915_10003931_pt1 | contig 10773 bp, 7 predicted proteins | sample RVTome_13_FD_200263 | JGI IMG/M metagenome (GOLD analysis project Ga0299915, IMG submission 200263) | Soil microbial communities from uranium-contaminated site in the Upper Colorado River Basin, Wyoming, United States - RVT92D227 (version 2) ... | reverse complement strand
GGGCGCTCGACACCACGCTGGCCAACGCCCGCCACTACCCGGCCATCCACTGGCTGCGCAGCTACAGCGAGTACGTCGAGGACGTCACCCGCTGGTGGGAGGAGATCGAGCCCGAGTGGCCCCGCCTGCGCCAGCGGTTCATCGAGATCCTCCAGCGCGAGGACCGCCTCCAGCAGATCGTCAAGCTCGTCGGGCCCGACGTGTTGCCCGACAGCCACCGCCTCGTGCTCGTGGTGGCGGACATGATCAAGAACGGCTTCCTCCAGCAGAACGCCTTCGACGCGGTGGACATGTATTCGACCCCGGCCAAGCAGGCGGCGCTGATGCGCATGATCGTGGAGTTCTACGAGCGGGCCGACCGCATCATCTCGAAGGGCGCCCCGCTCGTCCGCGTGCGCGAGCTCGCCTGCATCAACGAGATCGTGCGCGCCCGCTCCACCGTGCCGAACACCGAGCCCGAGAAGCTGGCCGCCATCCACGAGCGCATGGGCGCCCAGCTCGACGAGCTCGAGAGAAGCTATGCCTGAAGAAGCCCCCCCTCGTCCCCCTGCTCCTGCGGGGGGACGGGGTCTTGGACGCTCCCGCGTCCTGCCGGCCATCATGCCGGCGCGACCCCGACGCGGAGCGTCGAAAAAGGCGTCCCCGCGCAGGAGCGCGGGGACGAGGGTATGGAGAAGGCGGAACGCAAAGTGAAAGAGGTAGCCCCCTGATGTCCATTACAGACCGCGGCCTCGAATACGTGGGCCTGGAACAGGTGGGCGGCCCGCTGATCTACATCGCGGCGGTCCGCGACGTCGGCTTCGGCGAGGTCGTCGAGATCAAGGACGCCGAGGGGAACACGCGCCTCGGCACCGTGCTCGAGATCACCGACAAGCGCGCCATCGTCCAGGTGCTCGAGGGCACGGCGGGCCTCGCCGGGCGGTCCACCCGCGTCCGCTTCCTCGGCAAGCCGCTGCTGCTGCCCGTCTCGCGCGAGATGCTGGGGCGGGTCTTCGACGGCCTGGGCCGCCCCGCCGACGGCAGCCCGCCCCCGCTCGGAGGCGACGCGCGCGACATCAACGGCCAGCCGATCAACCCCTACTCGCGCCGCTACCCGCGCGACTTCATCCAGACCGGCATCTCGGCCATCGACGGGATGAACACGCTGGTGCGCGGCCAGAAGCTGCCCATCTTCTCGGGCAACGGCCTGCCGCACGACCGCATCGCCGCCCAGATCACCCGCCAGGCCAAGCTCCTCGACGAGCAGGTCGAGTTCGCCATCGTCTTCGGGGCCATGGGCGTCAAGCACGACGTCGCGCACTTCTTCACCCGCTCCTTCGAGGAGAGCGGGGTGCTCAACAACGTGGCCCTGTTCCTGAGCCTGGCGAGCGCCCCGTCGATCGAGCGGCTGCTCACGCCCCGCGCCGCCCTCAGCCTGGCCGAGCATCTGGCCTTCGACTGCGGCCTCCACGTGCTCGTGCTCCTGACGGACATGACGAACTACTGCGAGTCGCTGCGCGAGATCGGCACGGCCCGCGGCGAGATCCCCGCGCGAAAGGGCTACCCCGGCTACCTCTACAGCGACCTGGCGTCCATCTACGAGCGGGCGGGGCGCGTCGAGGGCTCCGACGGCTCGATCACCCAAATGGCCATCCTCACCATGCCGAGCGACGACATCTCGCACCCCGTGCCCGACCTGACGGGCTACATCACGGAGGGGCAGATCGTCCTCGAGCGCGACCTGTTCCAGCGCGGCATCTACCCGCCCATCGCGGGCCTGCCGTCGCTGTCGCGGCTGATGAAGGACGGCATCGGCGCGGGCCGCACGCGCGACGACCACGCGCCGCTGGCCAGCCAGCTCTTCGCCGGCTACTCGCAGGTGAAGCAGGTGCGCGGCCTGGCCGCCGTCATCGGCGAGGAGGAGCTCTCGCCCCTCGACAAGCGCTACATGGAATTCGGCGACGCCTTCGAGCGCCGCTTCCTCAACCAGGGCGAGCACGAGGACCGCACCATCCAGCAGACCCTCGACCTCGGCTGGGAGGTGCTCTCCATCCTCCCGCGGTCCGAGCTCTACCGCATCAGCGAGAAGCTCCTCGCCGAGCACTACGTCGAGAAGGCCGAGGCCGAAGTCGTCGAACGCAAGGAAGCCGAGGAGACCTGAGCCGTGGCCAAGCTGCTCGTGCCGCCCACCAAGTCGAGCCTCCTCACCCTCCAGCACAGCCTGGAGTTCGCCGAGGAGGGCTACGACCTGCTCGAGCAGAAGCGCCAGATCCTCGTCCTGGAGCTCATGGGCCGCCTGGAGGCGGCCAAGCGCGCGCAGAGCACCGTGGACGCGGCCATGGCCAGGGCCTTCGCCATCCTGCGCGAGGCGGCCCTGCGCCTGGGCACCGAGGCCCTGGCCCGCGAGGCCCTCGGCATCCTGCGCGGCCACAAGATCCACGTCGGCAGCCGGCCCGTCATGGGCCTCGAGCTGCCCAGCGTCGTCGCCGAGCACGAGGGTCCGAAGCCCGAGTTCTCCACCGCCTCGGGCAGCGTCCTCTCCGACGAGGCCATGGCGCGCTTCACCGAGGCCCTCGACTCCATCGCCCGCCTGGCCGAGGTCGAGAACGCCGTCCTCCGCCTCGCCACCGAGGTCCGGCGCACCCAGCGGCGCGTCAACGCCCTCGACAAGATCTTCATCCCCGACTACAAGGAGACCATCGGCTACGTGCAGGACGTCCTCGAGGAGCGCGAGCGGGAGCATTTTGTTATCATGAGGATAGCGAAAGGAAACCTGAGCTGAATCGTTGCGTGCGCTCTGTCCCTGGGGCCTCTGAGATCTGATATCGGACGCGATCCATGGCTCGGCCACCGTTTCGTCACATCCTGGTTGTCGTCGACGGCACCGAATCGTCCATCGAGGCGGCGAAGTATGCCATTCAGCTCGCCAGGGGCTGCGGCGCGCGCCTGACGGCGCTCGGCATCGTGGACACAGCGACCCTCAAGCACCTCCTCTCCACCCACATCATGGTCGCGGCGGAGATGCAGGAGTATGAGCACGAGCTCGAGGACTCGGGCCGCAAGCACCTCGCCTACGTCAGCGGCCTCGCCCGCGAGGCCGGGGTGAAGGCCGAGACCTCGCTCCTCAAGGGCGCCGTCCACAGCGCCGTCCTGGCCGAGCAGAAGAGCTGCGGCGCCGACCTCATCGTCATCGGCGCCTTCCGATGGACCCTCGCCCATCGCGACCAGGTCGCCCGCGAGCGCCAGCTCCTCCTCGACGAGGCCCCCTGCCCCGTCCTCCTCGTCCGCTGAGCCCCGCCGGCCGCGAGGAGGAGCGCCCGTTCGGCGACGCGGCTCGACATGCCTGCGGAGGACCCGCACCAGATGGCCAGGCACATCGGCATTGTGGCGTGCAGCGCGGAGGGCGCCGCCCTCTGCTACCGCACCCTGTGCGCCGAGGCCCCCGCCCTCATGGGCGAGCACGCCCACCCCGAAATCACGATGCACACCCACCCCCTCGCCGACTACATGGTCCACATCCGCCCGGGCAACTGGCACGGCGTGGCCGAGCTCATGCTCTCCTCGGTCCGCAAGCTCGCCGCGGTCGGCGCCGACCTCGCCATCTGCCCCGACAACACGATCCACCAGGCCTTCGGCCTCGTCGAGCACCGCTCGCCCATCCCCTGGCTCCACATCGCCCGCGTCGTCGCCGACGAGGCGAGCCGCCACGGCTACCGCCGCCTCGGCATCCTCGGCACCCGCTACCTCATGGAAGGCCCCGTCTACCGCGACGCCCTCGGCCGCGCCGGCATCGCCGCGCTCGTCCCCGACACCGACGACCGCGACCTCATCGACGCGATCATCTTCCGCGAGCTCGTCAACGGCATCTTCCCCGAGCCATCCCGCCTCTACCTCAACGAGGTGATGGCCAAGCTCCAGGCCCGCGGCGCCGATGCGGCGGTGCTCGGCTGCACCGAGCTCCCCCTCATCGTCCGCCCCGACGACGCCCCCCTTCCCACACTCGACTCCACCCGTCTCCTCGCCCGCGCCGCGCTCCAGGCCGCCCTCCAGCCCTGACCCTCCTCAATCGTCCTTCGTCCCTCGTCCTCGGCCCGGCGCCAGTGGCAGAGGGCGTGGCCCTTTTCGGACACCGCCACATTACGAGGCGTAGGGGCGGGTCCCTGTGCCCGCCCGTCCTTGAGGAGGATCGGCCACACCAGAGGGGGCAGGCACGGGGACCTGCCCCTACAGGTGTCCGAAAAGGGCCACGCCCAGTGGCAAAGGAGGGGCGATTCCGCTAGAATACGCGCCTTGAGTCCTGCCCACCCCTCACCCAGGAGCCTGGCAGATGGATACGGTTCGCATCGGGATCGTCGGCATCGGCGGCATGGGGAGCTTCCACGCGCAGTATCTCCAGAAGGGCGAGGTCCCGAATGCCAAGCTGGTCGCCGTCTGCGACGTGGCGCCCGAACGCCTCGCGTGGGCACGCGAGAACCTCGGCGAAGGCATCCAGACCTTCGAGAGCGCGGAGGCCCTCCTGGGCGCCAACGTGGCCGACGCGGTGCTGATCGCCACCCCGCACTACTTCCATCCGCCCATCGCCGTCAAGGCCTTCGACCGCGGCCTCCACGTCCTCAGCGAGAAGCCCGCGGGCGTCCACACCCGCCAGGTGCGCCTGATGAACGAGGCGGCGGCCCGCAGCGGCAAGGCCTTCGGCCTCATGTTCAACCAGCGCACCCTCGGCATCTACCAGAAGCTCAAGGAGCTCATCGCCGCGGGCGAGCTCGGCGAGCTCAAGCGCTCCGTCTGGATCATGACGAGCTGGTACCGCGCGCAGAGCTACTACGACTCGGGCGGCTGGCGCGCCACCTGGGGCGGCGAGGGCGGCGGCGTCCTCATCAACCAGTGCCCCCACAACCTCGACCTCTGGCAGTGGATCTGCGGCATGCCCGCGCGCGTCCGCGCCTTCGTCGCCTTCGGCAAGTACCACGACATCGAGGTGGACGACGACGCAACGGCCTACGTCGAGTACCCCAACGGCGCCACGGGGCTCTTCGTCACCACCACGGGCGAGGCCCCAGGCACCAACCGCCTCGAAGTGACCGGCGACAACGGCAAGATCGTCCTCGAGCACAACTCGCTGACCTTCTGGCGCACCCGCGAGCCGGTGAGCCACCACATCAAGAGCTTCAAGGGCGGCTTCGGCGAGCCCGAGTGCTGGAAGTGCGAGATCCCCTTCCGCAGCGGCGGCGGCGGACACCAGGCCGTCACGAAGGCCTGGGTCGACGCCATCCTGAAGGGCACGCCCCTCATCGCCCCGGGCGAGGAGGGCATCAAGAGCCTCCAGATCTCCAACGCCATCCTCCTGTCGGCCTGGACCGATGCCTGGGTGGACCTGCCCGTCGACGAGGGCCTCTTCCACCAGAAACTCCTGGAGAAGGTGCGCACGTCCACCTTCCAGAAGGCCGGCCAGGGCAAGACGATGGACGTCGACGGCACGTTCTGACGGGGGGCGCGGCGATGAGGCCATTCCTGAGAGGCGTCACGGTCGTCTTTGGGGCGGGCGCGTTCGGCGGGTTGCTCAACACCTTGTGCGTCTGGGCGTGCGGCCGCTACGGCGTCACGGATGCGATCCACGTGGGGATCGCGCCGGCGCTCACGCTGCCGTGGCTCTACCAGCGCCTCGTCTGGGGCGGGATCTGGGGGCTGCTGTTCCTCCTCCCCGTGCTGCCGGGCCGCGTCTTCTGGCGCGGGGTCTTCTTCAGCATCGGCCCCACGCTCGTGCAGCTTCTCGTCATCTTCCCGTATCACGCCAACAAGGGGATGTTCGGCCTGGAGCTTGGGACGCTGACGCCGCTCTTCGTGATCGTCGTCAACGCCGTCTGGGGCGTGGCCGCCTCGGTCTGGCTGCGGATCATCGAGGGAAGGTAGCCAGGCGGACTGCCGGCAATCCGCCCGTCCAGGCGAAATGATTCGGGCGTGGCCCTTTCCGGACACCTGTAGGGGCAGGTCCCCGTGCCTGCCCCCTCTGGTGTGGCCGATCCTCCTCAAGGACGGGCGGGCACAGGGACCCGCCCCTACGCCTCAGAATGTGGCGGTGTCCGAAAAGGGCCACGCCCAAATGACTCTACCCCCACCCTCGTCCCCGTGCTCCTGCGCGGGGACGCCTCCTTCGACGCTCCGCGTCGGGGTCGCGCCGGCACAGTGGCCGGAAGCACGCGGGAGCGTGCAAGATCCCGTCCCCCCGCGGGAGCAGGGGGACGAGGGGGGGAGGTAGCGGGAGCAGGGGGACGAGGGTCGAAGACTTCAAGGGGGACTATTCCGTCGCAGCCGGCAGGGCCACGCGGCACACGGTGCCGAACTCGCCGCGCCCGGCCGCGCGCATCCGCAGCCTGACCTCGCCAGCCGCCAGGCCCTCCAGGGCAATGGGGCCGATCTCGATCTCGGTCAGACGCGGCACGCGCCGCCCGATGGGCACCGCCTTCGTCATCGGCCCCGCCTGGACGACCAGCTCGACGGCGCCCGCCTTCCCGACCGCGCTCGCGGCGTCCAGCCACTCGGCCTCGCCCGTGTTCGCGACGACCACGGTCAGCGTCGGCTTCGCTCCCCGCTCGATGCGGGCCTCCTCGAACATGGCGTTCAGATAGGTGGCCGGCCCGACGCCGCGCCAGGGGACGCCTCCGACCGCGAGGTCGGGGCAGTCGGCCGAACTTCTGGCCGCGCCGGCCAAGCGGACGCCCGGCGCCTTGCCCGCCTCCAGGATCGCCAGATACCTGTCGCTGTAGTGCGGCCACGAGTCGAAGACGTGGGCGTCGAGGTCGAACTCGATCCAGTCCTGCGGCTCGCGTCGGGGCTGGGCGATGCGGCGGGCGGTGTCGGCGAGAGCGGCGCAGCAGGGACGCGGCATGCCGTCGGGGTCGAAGAGCCCCCAGTCGCTTCCCTCGTTGGTGCGGAAGCCGCCGGGGAACCACCAGGGGGCGGCGCCGTTGGCGCCCGATTCGCCCAGCATGCGAGCCCAGTCCGCGAGCTCGTCGGTTTGATAGGCATAGCGCTCCTCGGGCAGGTCGAGGAGGGCATCGCTCCAGGCGGTGCCGTTGGGGTAGAGGACGGCGCCGTATTCGGCCCAGAAGACGGGCTTGCCGCCGCTGGCCGCGCGCAGGTAGAGGGTGGTGAGGCCCCCGCGGCGCAGGTCGCGCCAGGGGGTCTTGCGCCCGGCGCCGTGGGCCATCAGGCCGTAGCCCTCGGGGCTGGTGAAGTCGGTGGCCTTCATCGCGCCGGGCGAGTGGATGGGCCAGAGGCCCTGGCACGAGGGCACGGCGTGTGCCTGGCCGCGGAAGCCGACGAGGTGATTGGGGGCGGCCTGGCGGATGCGGCGGATGGCCTGGGCGTAACGCTCGCCCACGTGGTCGTAGAAGAACCGGTGGAAGGCGGCAACCATCCGCGCGCGGCCGCCCTGGCCGCGGAACTGCTCGGTCGAGGGGGTGACGACCTCGCCGTCCTCGCGCGGCGCGGGGCAGCCCCACTGGGCCTCGGCTGCCTCGACGCTGCCGTACTGGTCGAGGAGCCACTGGCGCCAGGCGGCGTCGAAGCGGCCCCAGGAGTGAGGCCAGTCGCCCCGGCCGTAGAAGCGCGGCTCCCAGGCGATGTCGTAGGCGAAGACGATGGGGCTGCGGGCGAGGCCGAAGTCGCGGATCGTCTTCAGGCCTGGCTCGGGGCCGCCGTTGAGGGGGTCGAGGCCGCCGACGAAGAGGTTCACGCGCAGGCCGTGGCGGCGGCAGCGGAGGAGGAAGTCGTTGAGGGTGCGTCCCTCGTCGGCGCTCCAGGTGGCGGCGCTCAGCATCGTGGCGCCGAACTGCGCGAGGCGGGCGAGGTCCTCGTCCACCAGCTCGGGGTCGTAGTAGGCGGGGTTGAGCCAGTGGGCGCCGTACTCGTGCGGCTCGAGGCCGGCGCAGTAGCGCGGCCAGTAGTTGATGCCGACGGGGAACCAGCGCTTGCCGCCGAGCCAGAAATCGCCGTCGCGGGCCTTCACGAACTCCTCGCCCGACAGGTCGGGCGCGAACTGGAGCGAGTGGACGATGCGGTCGAGCTCTCGGTCGCCCTCGGCGAGCGTGGCGGAGAGAGCGAACAGCCCGTCGGCCGGGGCCAGCCGCACCTCGCGCGCGACGCGGGCCACCGCGCCCGGCTCGACGGCCACGTCGAACGTCTCCGACGCTACGCGCTCGTTCGCCGGCGAGATGACCTCGACGGCGACCCGTCCGCGGAAGGGCTCCTTGCCGAAGTTGGCGACGCGTGCGCCGACGACCACGGGCTCGCCGCGGGCGTAGACGAACTCCGTCGCGCCCCCCTCGACCAGGAAGACGCCTCTGGCCATCCGGCGGATGGCTGCCGAGAGGGCCTTCCGCACGGGCGGCTGCGCCAGGAAGGCCGGCTCCGCCGTGCCGAGGTACGCCCAGGCGGCGCGGTAGAAGGGCGCGCGCCAGTGAACGAGGATCGAGAGCGGCGCGCCGCGGACGGTCTCCCTCGCGTCCAGGGCGTCCAGGCAGGGGAGCCAGCGCAGCTTGGCCGAGCGGTCGAGGCCGCGCCCCTCGAAGCGCGCCACGGGCGAGAAGCAGCGGGCGGGCGGCTGGATGCCGGCGATGGCCTCGCCTGGGATCGGGGTTGACCGCACGGTGGCCGCGTCGCGGATGGCGAACGTCTTGTAAGGCGGGCAGACGAGCTCGACGACGGGCCGCGAGGCGAAGGCGGGCGGCCGCTCGACGGGGGCCGCGGCGGTCGCCAGCTCGTCGGCCCAGAGCGTGTGCCTGCCCTTCGGCAGGTCGTGGCAGTGGCTCTCGGCGAGGCCGATGCGCAGGACGGCCGCGGCCTCGGGCCTCAGGCGGTCACCGGGGCCGCCACGGCCCTCGCTCTTGCTGTCGTGCCAGTATCTAAAATCTTCCGGGGTAAGGACATAGCGTTTCCATTCGGCGGAGATGGCGAGCGTGGCGATCCAGCGGGCGCCGTCCTTCTCCGCCCATTCGAGGATCATCTCAGTCGTCTCGGGCGCCCCCTTGAGCCAGAGGACCGTGAGCGAGTGCCCAGGCGGGAAGGGGGCGGTGAACGTCCGCGAGCAGTTGCCCCAGCCGGCCAGATCGGGGAAATCGAGCCTAAGTGCCTTGCCCTTATGCGCTTGCGTTGCGTCAAAGGATGCGCGGGGCGTCGAGCCGGGGTCGTTGCCCGCCGCGGCCCAGAGCGCGGCGGCCTCGCCATCGAAGGTCAAGAGGGGATGGAGGCCGGGCACGTTCTGGAGGGCGGCCCTGTAGCCCTCTTCGTCGAGCCACTTGTCCTTTACTTTCCAGAAGTTATGGCTGAACGCCGGTCCGCCGCAGAGCATGGCCTTGCCGCCCGCGACGAGGAACTCGTGGACCGCCTCGGCCAGGCCCTCGGGCCGCGGCTGGAGGTCGGGCACGACGAGGAGGTCGAAGAGCGCGGGCGACAGCACCCCCGGCCTCGCGGCAAGTTCGGGGGAGAGCGTGGTGACGCCGTAGCTGAGATCGCGGAGCATGGCGAGCCAAGCCTTTGCGAGCTCAGGGCTTACGCCGAGCTCCGCCTCGTCGAGCAGCGCCGCTGCGCCCACCGGGCCGCGGCGGACCTCCACCTGCGCCGCCGGGGCCGCGAGGGTCACGGCGACCGCCGCATCGTCCCAGCGGGCCGCGACGCGCGTCTGGTGGAAGCCCAGGCGGCCACACCTCACGGCGGGATGGCCGCCGAAGCGATAGCTGAGCCGCGTAAGTGCCTTGCCCGACTGGGGATCCAGAATCGTCCCCTCGACGCCTTCCTCGCTGAGGGCGAGGGTCAGGCGATAGGGCTGGCCGTCTCGCCACTGGAGGGCTTTGCCTTCGGCCTGCGTGGGCTGGAGGCCATCGCCGGTCTGGGCCTGCCAGGTGCCGCCGCGCATCTCGACCAGCTCGGCATAGCGGGTGCCGGCGGGGGCTTCGACGAGGGCGAGGCGCCAGTAGTTCCCCTCGTCCTCCCAGGCGCAGAGGCCGGCGGCGGCCCAGCCGCCTGGGGCGGCGCGTCGGAGGACGGTGAGCGTGGCCTCGGCGCGGAGGGATTGACCCACCGGCAGCGTGTAGCAGACGGCCGAGGCGGTGCCGGCGGCCTCGGCTTCGAGTGCGGCGTCGCGGACGGCCCAGCGCCCCTGGGTGTCCCAGGCGGCGAGGTCTCGCTCGCCGGCGTCGAAGCCCGTGCGCCACTCCGCCGCCCCGGCGGCAGTCGAGCACGCGACGAGGAGAAGCCCGAGCCATCGCAGCATCGTCGTCACCTCCTCGGCATCCCCCCGCTCCCCCCAGTATCCAGGTTCCCGCGAGGAAAGCAACTGGCGCCGGTTGCGCGGACCGCCTCCGCATGGTAGAAACCATCGCGGGTGGCTTGTCGCGAAAGGGACCATCGGTTGTCGCGAAAGGGACCGTCAAAATGGCAGGCCGCGGTGGAAAACCACCTGTCGGCCTATGAGCCGCGCGCGGGCGCGGGCCTGCGGCCGGAGCGCGTCGTGCTGACGCGCGGCGTGCTCGACACGCCGGCGCGCAGGGCCTTCGTCGAGCGGCTCCTGGCGCTCTTCCCCGACGCCGAGCGCGTGGAGGCCCTCGGCCGCACGCACATGCAACTCGGCGGCCTGCTGCCGCAGGGCGACGCGGCCCGCCGCGCGGCCGGCCGCCGGACGCTCGTCGTCGGGACGATCGGCGCGCCGCTCCGACAGTCGCGCGAGGAGGGCGTCTGCTGTCCCAACTACCTCCACTTCTCGCCGACCGCCTACTGCACTTACGGCTGCGCGTATTG
>Ga0299915_10003930_pt1 | contig 10774 bp, 12 predicted proteins | sample RVTome_13_FD_200263 | JGI IMG/M metagenome (GOLD analysis project Ga0299915, IMG submission 200263) | Soil microbial communities from uranium-contaminated site in the Upper Colorado River Basin, Wyoming, United States - RVT92D227 (version 2) ... | reverse complement strand
CACGAGCGCCGCCTCATCCGTCCCGTAAAATCCTTCCTCCCGCGCCTTCCGCAGGGCCCGATCGAGAACCTCCCGGGCAAAGGCCTGCGGCGTCTGGATGCGCTGAAGGCTCTCCCGTTCCAGAGTCCGGACGACGACTCCTCCGGCCGCCTCCTTAATGGTGTCTTCGACCGGGATCGCCGCCACGGCGGCTCCGCACTTCCTGGCCTTAGCGATCACGCGGGTGATGACTTCCCGGCCGACCAGCGGCCGGACCCCGTCATGCACGAGGACGATATCGGCCGGTCCGGAATCCAACCGTTCGAAGCCCCGGACGACCGAATCCTGCCTTCTCTTTCCTCCGCGGACGACGGCGATGACCTTGCCGCAGCGCTTCCGGTACGGGGCTCCGCCTTCCTCAGCCGGCAGGACGAGGACGATCTCATCCACTTCCGGATGGGCGGCGAACGCTTCCAGGCTCCTTTCGAGCACAGATTTCCCCCGCAGGAGGGCGAATTGTTTAGCCGAGCCGAAGCGCTTGCCCGCTCCGGCGGCGACGATGATGGCCGATACCTTCCTCATCGCGCGTCTTCGTTATACCGCCCGAATATCATCTTGCCTACAGTCGTTTGGAGCACCGAGGTCACGGTGATATCGACGTTCTGGCCGATCATCCGCCGCGAGTTGTCAACGACGACCATAGTGCCGTCGTCCAGGTAGCCGACGCCCTGGTCCTTTTCCTTCCCCTCTTTGAGGATGAACACCGGCATCGACTCGCCCGGCAGGACGACCGGACGCAGGGCGTTGGCCAGCTCGTTGATGTTGAGGACGGAGAGGCCGCGCAGCTTGGCCACTTTGTTGAGGTTGACGTCGTTGGTGACGAGCTTGGCGTCGAGCTGCCGGGCCAGCTCGATGAGCTTGGAATCGACGTCCCGGATCTCGGGGAAGTCCATCTCCCAGATGACGACCGAGATCTGGGAGGACTTCTGGAGGTGGTTGAGGACATCGAGTCCGCGCCGGCCCCGCTGCCTCTTCAGGCCATCCGCAGAATCCGCTATAAATTGGAGTTCCTTGAGGACAAACTGGGGGATGACCAGGGTCCCCTCGATAAAGCCCGTATCGCAGAGGTCGGTGATGCGGCCGTCGATGATGACGCTCGTATCCAGAATCTTGTAGCTCCGGCCGCCGCTTTTCTCCTTGAAGAAGCGGAAGATGTGGGCGGGGTCGAGCCACTCCGACTTCTGGACCCCCACCAGGAACCCGATGTAGGGCATGATGATGAGGAAGAAGATGCGGATGAAGAGGGCGGTCGGGGCGTCGTCGGTGATGTTCTTGTAGACCGCGCCCAGGGACCAGCCCAGAAAAACGCCGGCGTAGGTCCCGATGGTCGAGCCCCAGATCACCTTGAACTGGGTCCGCCGGATCTGGGTCTCGAGATACATGATGATCCCGCCGGCAATGAAGGCGACGGCCGCGCCGGCAGGCCGGGGCAGCCGGAAGAGGGGGAAAAAATACCCGGCGGCCGTGATGCAGCCGATGATGAAGAAGCGGAAGACATGAATACCCATGGGATAAATCCTTATTGTGAAAATATGAGGGGTGACGCCTCTTTGATGTTCTGGACGCCCAGAAGACGCGCCTTCGATAGATCCTCCCTCTCCAGCATGGCCAGGTTGCCCTTGGGCAGGAGGACGGTCTCGAAGCCGAGGGATAACGCCTCCTTGATCCGGGCCAGGGGGCTGGAGACCGAACGGACCTCACCGCTCAGGCCGACCTCCCCGAAGACGACGACGTCGCGGGGAAGGGCCCTGTTCTTGAGGCACGAGATGACGGCCAGGACGACCCCCAGGTCGGCCGCCGGCTCCTCGATCTGGAGACCGCCGGCGACGTTGAGGTAGATATCCTGACCTCCGAAGCTTGCCCTCATCTTCCTCTCGATGACGGCCAAGAGCAGGGATGTCCGGAAGTGGTCGAGCCCGATGGTCATCCGCCGGGGGTTGCCGGCGAACAGGGTCGGCGAGACCAGCGCCTGGACCTCGGCCAGCAGCGGCCGCGATCCCTTGATCGTCGAGACGACCACACTCCCCGCTTCCTCGACCGGCCGCTCTTTAAGGAAAAAGGCCGACGGGTTGAGGATCGCTTGGAGTCCCGACGCGGTCATCTCGAATATGGCCAGCTCGGAGACCGGCCCGAACCGGTTTTTGAGGGCCCTCAGCACCCGGTAGCTGTGGTCCCGTTCGCCTTCGAACAGAAGGACGACATCGACCATGTGCTCGAGCGATTTCGGGCCGGCCAGCGAACCCTCCTTGGTGATGTGTCCGATGAGGAAAGAGGAGACGTTGTTCTTCTTGGCGAAGCGGAAGATCTCGTTCGCCGCCTCGCGCACCTGACTGATGGTCCCGGGGCTTGAAGAGAGCTTGGCCGAGAAGACGGTCTGGACCGAATCCACGACGAACACCCGGGGCCGGATCTTCTCGGCTTGGGCGAGGATGCGCTCCATGTTGGTCTCGGCCAGGAGATACAGCTCTCCGTCCCGGACGCCCAGCCGGTCGCCGCGGATCTTGATCTGCTCCAGCGACTCCTCGCCGGAGACGTAGAGGACCCGCTCGCCCTGGGCGGCGAAATCCCGGCAGACCTGGAGGAGCAGGGTGGATTTCCCGATCCCCGGCTCCCCGCCGATCAAGACCAGCGAGCCGAGGACGACGCCCCCGCCCAGGACCTTGTTGAATTCCTCGGTCGGAATCTGGATCCGCTGCTTGCCGGACTCTTTGATATCGCGGTAGAGCAGCGCTTCAGAAGGCGGGAAGGAATATTCGGCCGGCGAGGCTGTTTCCTCGGCCTCCTCGACCATCGTGTTCCATTCGCCGCAGCCCGGGCAGCGGCCCAGCCATTTGGGCGAATGGGTGCCGCAGGTCTGGCAGATGAAGACCGTCTTCAGCTTGTCCTTCATCGCGTTCCCAGGCCGAGGCCGAAATAGACTTCTCGCCGGGAATCCGACCCGAGGTCATCGATTCCCAGGACCAGGTGCAGGTATCTGAGGAGGGCGAACTGGGTGGTCAGGCGGAGATGCGGGCCGCCGTCCCGCTCGAAATCGAACCCCTCCAGGCTGAACATCAGGCGGTCGCCGAAGGCCAGGAAGTCGACGCCGGCCCCGAATTCCGATTCAATGATCCCGGCCCGCGGGGCCACCGCGCCGAAGCGCATCCCGGCCTGGGCGGAGTAGACGAACCCTTCCTGCCGCGGGTCATCGACCACCTGTCCCAACAGGAAGCTGCGGGGGGTCAGGTAGAAGCCGGCGCTGATCGTGCCTTTGTACTTCCGGGTTTCGTTGAGGTAGTCGGCCCTGAAGTGGCCCGTCGCCCGCATCTGGCCCAGCGGTTCCACTGTCCTCTTGACCGTGCCGAGGGTTTCCCGGGCTTCCTCGTAGAGCTTCGGGTCCTGGACGAGTTTCCCCACGGTCCCCTCGCCCCTGTCGATTTTCTCGAGAGAATTCCGGAGGAGCCGGACGGATTCCTCGAGCTCGGTGAGCACATCCTCGAGCTTCTGGAGGTTTGATTTAATGCTCTCCTGGTTCTCAGCAGCGATGCTCTTCACCGCCCGGATGGTCTCGTCGAGGCTCATGGAGACCGCGCCGAGCTTCTGGTCGAACTCCCGGGCGGCCCGGGAAGCGCTCCGGATGCCCGTTTCGAGCTCCCCCTTATTTGCGGCCAGGAATTCGCCCAGCTCCTGAGTGAAGGCGTTTAAGTTCTTCAGGATGCCGGACAGGTTTTGCTTCGCTTCCTCGTTGGTCATCTCCCGGATTGACTGGCTGACGGCTTTGAGCTCATCGCCGATGGAAGCAGCCAGGCTGCCGATCTGGTCAAAGCCGATGGCCGCGCTGGCCTCGATAGTCTCTCCCGGCTTTAGAAATTCGGCCTGCTCGCTGGGGCTGATCTCGATGTATCTTTCTCCGACGAGCCCGATCGAAGCCAGCGTAGCCCGTGAGCCTTTGGGGACCTGAAATCTCGGCCAGATGGCCAGGACGACCCGGGCTCTACGTTGATCCAGGCGGATATCCTTGACATAGCCGATTTTGACGCCGGCCAGCCTTGCGGCGGCGTGCTTTTCCAGCCCGGTAGCCGTAGGGAAAAGGACAGAGAGGTCATAACCCGGCTTCTGAAACCAGGTCGACATATCGCCGGCGATGAAGATGAATGCGGCCAGGATCAGGAACGTTCCGGCCAAGAAAATTCCAATCTTGATTTCTCGTCGCATCTTATGACCTCACTGGCTACCAATCCTTGATCGGCCCCTCGGCCTGCCCGTGGATGAATTGCTGGATGATCGCGCTGCTCGAATTCCTGATCTCTTCGGGTGTCCCGACCTCGATAATCTCGCCGCCATAGAGCATGGCGATCCGGTCGGCGATCTTGTACGAGCTGACCATATCATGGGTGATGACCACGGAGGTGATCCCCAGATCGTTCTTCAGCTTGTTGATCAGGTCGTTGATGGCGTCCGCCCGGATGGGGTCGATGCCGGTGGAGGGCTCGTCGTAGAGCATGATTTCCGGCCGGTAGGCGATGGCCCGGGCCAGACCGACTCTCTTTTTCATCCCCCCGCTGAGCTCGAAGGGCATGAGGCATTCGGCCTCGTTGAGCCCGACCAGGGCCAGGCTTTCCGCTGCCCGTTTGCAGATTTCCTCCTCGCTCAAACGGGTGTATCGCTCCAGGCCGAAGCGGACGTTTTCGGCCACGGTCATGGAATCGAACAGGGCCGCCCCTTGGAACAGCAGGCCGAATTTTCTGGTGACTCGCATCAGCTCGTCGTCATCGAGACCGGTGATCTCGACATCGTCGATGTAGATCTCCCCGGAGTCGGGCTTGAGGAGGCCGATCAGGTGCTTGATGAGAACACTCTTGCCCGAGCCGCTCTGGCCGATGACGACCATCGTCTCGCCTTTCTCGATGGTCAGGTTGACCCCGCGCAAGACGTCTTTTGGCCCGAAGGACTTGTGGAGATCGATGATGCGGATCATATCAACCGCCTTTGAGTGAGGCCGGAAGCAGCTTGCTGATGAAAAAATTGAGGATCAGGATCGAGATGCTGGAGATGACGACCGTGCGCGTCGTCGCCCGGCCGACCCCCTCTGCGCCTCCCTCGGTCTCCATGCCCTGCCAGCAGCCGACGATGGCGATGACGACGCCGAAAACGCACGACTTGATCAGCCCGGTGGCGACATCCCAGATCTCCAGGTACATCAAGGTGTTCTGGACGTACATCACTCGGTTGACCCCCATCAGGACGACATTGTAGAAATACCCGCAGAGGATGCCGATGATGTCCCCGTAGAGGACCAGGCAGGGCAGCATGAAAAATGCGGCCAGTGTCCGGGGAACGACGAGATAGCGGATGGGGTTGGCGCCGAGGCTGTGCAGGGCATCGATCTGTTCGGTGATCTTCATGGTCCCGATCTCCGCCGCCATGGACGACCCGACGCGCCCCGAGATCATCAGCCCGACCAGGATGGGGATCAGCTCCTTGGCCAGGCCCAGGGTGATGATCGGACCCGCGAAGGTCTCCGACCCGGGGCCGATGTAGCGGTGGAAACCGGTGTAGGTCTGGAATCCGAAGACCAGCCCGCCGAAGGCGGCGGTCAGAGAGACGACGGGCAGTGAACGCACGCCGATCTCCTCGAGCTGCTGGAGCAGGGTATGGTGTTCGCGCGGTCTCCGGAAGAGGTTCTTCATCGTCTTGAAGAACAGCCAGCCGACGGCGCCGAGCTGCTCGAACGCACCGAGCAGCAGAGCGTTCGGAGATAGGTTGGCCATCTCAGGCTTCCGGATGGTGGAAATCCAGGTCGGCGTTAGCGAAGCGGGCGTACTTGTTGAAGAAGGCGAGCTTGATCATATCGGTCGGGCCGTTGCGCTGCTTGGCGACGTTGACCTCGGCGACGCCGCGGAGGGTTTCGTCCTGGGGCTGGTAGAACCCGGGGCGATAGATGAAGATAACCACATCGGCGTCCTGCTCGATGGCCCCCGACTCGCGGAGGTCGCTCAGCACCGGGCGCGGCTCCCGCCGACCCTTCTCGGGGGCGCGGCTGAGCTGGGAAATCCCGACCACCGGGATCTGGAGCTCTTTGGCCAGTTCCTTCAGGGAACGCGAGATGAAGGCCATCTCCTGGTTGCGGTTCTCGAACCGGCTGCCGGGCCTCATCAACTGGATGTAATCGATGAAGACCACGTCCAGGTTGTTCTCCATCTTCAACCGGCGGCACTTGGCCTTCATTTCCATCACCGTCAGGCCGGGGGTCTCGTCGAGGAAGATCCTGGCGTGGGAGAGGGCTTCGGCGCTGAGCTTAAGCTTTTCGAACTCGCGCTCGCTGATGAACCCGGTCCGGACCCGCTTGATGTCGAGTTGGCTGTCGGCGCAGAGGAAACGGATGAGGATCTGCTCCTTGGCCATCTCCATCGAGAAGAACCCGACCGCATAATGGGTGTTCAGGCCGGCATACTGGGAGATGTTCAGGCAGAGGGCGGTCTTGCCCATCGACGGCCGGGCGGCGACGACAACGAACTCGGACTTGTGAAAACCCGAAGTGAGGTTGTCCAGGTCGCGGAAGCCCGAGGGGACTCCGGTGACCGCCTCGCGCCTCTCCGCCAGCTGAGCGATCATCTCTAGGGTGGGCGCGGTCAGTTGACCGACCGACACGAACCCCGGCTTGACCCTCTGTTCAGCCACTTCGATAATGGCCGCCTGGGCCTCGTTGAGCAGCTCGTCCGCGTCCTCTTTCTGCTCGTAGCTCGAGCTGATGATTTTAGCCGAGGAGAGGATGAGCTTGCGGAGGAGGGATTTCTCCTTGATGATCTTGGCGTAGTACTCAACGTTCGGGCTCTTCGGCACCCCGTCCATGAGCGAGGACAAGTAGGAGGCGCCCCCCACCTCGTCCAGGGTTCCCGACCTCTGCAGCTCTTCGCTGAGCGAGAGCAGGTCGACCGGAAAGCCTTTGTCCACGAGGACGACGATCCTCTCGATGATGTTGCGGTTGGCGTCTTTGTAGAAATCCTCGGGGGAGATGATGGAGAGGACCGTGTTGAGGTTCTCGTTATTGACCAGGATCCCCCCGAGCACCGTCTTCTCCGCCTCCAGGCTATGGGGCGGAGTCTTCTTCAAAAACATGAGGTCGAGTTCCATGGTCAACCTCTCCTCCGGAGCGGAAGAGCCGGCCCCGCCGCTCCTTTCATCCCTTAGTCCTTGTTCTTAGCGGCCTCGCCTTCGCCGGCCGCCCCTTCTTCCTTCCGGACCTCGACCCGCAGGGCAGCCTTGTCGTCATGGAAAACCTTGATCGGGATGGTGTAGTTCCCCAGCCTCCTGATCGGCTCGTCGAGGCCGATCTTTTTCTTCTCGACCTCGAACCCCAGCCGGTCCAGGGCTTCCTTGACGTCGGCGGCGCTGACGCTGCCGAAGATCATGTCTTTTTCACCCGCCTTTCTGGAAAAGGTCAGGGTCACCTCGTTGAGCCGCCGGATCAAGTCCTGGAAGGACTGCCGCTCGTTCTCCACCTTCTTTTTCAGGGACTGCCGCTCGATCTCGATCAACTTCAGGTTCGAGGACGTGACCTCAAGCGCCAGCTTCCGGGGGATGAGATAGTTGCGGCCGTAACCCGGGGCGATATTGACGATCTCCCCCTTCCGGCCCACGTTCTCCACATCATGTTTCAGGATGACCTTCATCGTTCCTCCCATGATCTCCCCGGATGTCAGTCTTCCAAGTAGGGGAGCATCGCCATCAGGCGCGCCCGCTTGATCGCCGTGGCCAGCTTGCGCTGATGATAGGAACATGTCCCCGTCACCCGCCGGGGGGCGATCTTGCCGCGTTCGGGGACGTATTTTTTCAGGATGTCCACGTTCTTATACTCGATATCGCGGATGTTCCTCTGGCAAAAGCGGCAAAACTTCCGCTTCGGCGGAAAGAACTTCCGGTAGGACGGTCTCTCCATTCTCTCTTCTCTGGCCATTTCACTTCACCTCTTCTCCCGATTCCTGGCCGGCCGGCCGCGGCTCGGCACCGCCCATTTCCCCGGACATCTCAGCGGGAGCCTCTCTGGGCTCCGCTGCGGCGTTTTTCTTCCGCCTCCGGCGGGTTGCCTCTTTGGCCTCCTTCTGCAGGGTCAGGTAGCGCAGGACAGCGTCGGTCTGCTTGAACCGCCTCTCCAGCTCGAGGGGGATGTCGGGCCGGCCTTCATAATGCAAAAAAACATAGAAGGCCTCGCTCCACCGTTTGATCGAATAGGCCATCCGGTGCTTTCCCCACCTCTCCTGCTTGATGAGCTTACCCTCTCTCTGGGAAATGACATCGGCCATCTGGGTGATGAGCTTTTCGGTGTCGTCTTCGGAGAGGTTGGGGGCGAGTAAAAATCCTGTTTCGTAAATCTTCATGCGACCTCCTTATGGATATTAAAGCTCCCTCTTCTTGTGAGAAGGAACAAGGAGCGTGTTTCCCGTTAAGTCTTTCCTCTCTGGTTGAACGTGTTCATGGCCGCCTCGATCCGGCCGTCGAGGATCATATCCAGGGCCTCCTCGGCCTTGGCCAGGGCCTCCTCCACGACGGGAAGCTCCTCTCGGGAGAAGGGCGAGAGCACGAACTCCACGGCATCCTCGCGTTCGGCAAGGGGCCCGATCCCGATCCGCAGGCGGGGGAACGAGGGCGTCCTCATCTCGGCGACAACAGAGCGCAGGCCCTTATGGGTGCCGGCGCTGCCGCCTTTGCGGACCCGGATCTGGCCGAGCGGGATGTCCAGGTCGTCGCTGACGACGACGATGTTCGGCGGGGGGACTTGATACCCGTCCGCGATCTGTCTCACGGCCACTCCGCTCATGTTCATGTATGTCTGGGGCTGGGCCAGGACCAGCCGTTCCTCATTCCGCATCACTTCCGCAACCTTGGCGGCGTATTTCCGCCGCCGGAGCTTCACGCCCCAGCGCCGGGCCAGCCGCTGGATGACGGAGAAGCCGACGTTGTGCCGCGTCCCGGCATAGCGCCGACCGGGATTCCCCAAACCGACCACGACCCACAACGACTACCCCTTCTTCTCCTTCTTTTCTTTTTTGTCCGGCTTCTCCTTCTTTTCTTTCTTCTCCGGCTTCTCTTCTTCTTCCGGCTTTTCCGCCCGCTCCTTCTTGATCACCTCGGGTTCGGTGGGCTCGGCGGCGACGACGGCTTCCTCGACCGGTTTGGCCACCTCTTCTTCCTTGTGCGGCACGCCGATGAGCACGACAACAGACGAAGGATCGCTGATCAGCTTGACGCCTTCCGGGGCGGTGATATCGCTGACCTTAATGGACTGGTGCAGACGAAGCGGGCTGATATCGATCTTGATGTTTTCGGGGATGTCCTTGGGCAGGCACTCGATCTCGACTTCTCGGGTCATAAAATCGACAAACCCGCCTTCGGTCTTGACGCCGATAGGATCTCCTTGGAGAAGAAAGGGCACGTTCACGCGGATGGCCTTGTCCATGGAGATCTGGATCAGGTCGGCATGGATGAGCTCGTCTGTGATGGAGTCGATCTGGACGTGCTTGAACATCGCGTCTTGGGCTTTGGAGTCGAGGATCACCTTGAAAATCGTGTTCTCCCCGGTATCCGATTTCAAGATCAGGATAACGTCTTTTTTCGCCAGGACGAGGGGGACAGTGGCCGTTCCCTCTCCGTATAGAACGGCCGGGAGCAGGCCCTGTTTCCTCAGCCTCCGGGAGGCATTCTTGCCGAAGGCGTCCCTTGTTTCCGCTTTGACGGTGAAGCTCATCATCTCCTCCTTAGACAAACAGGGAGCTCACCGAGCTCCCTTCGTTGATCCTGCGGATCGCCTCGCCGAAGAGCTCGGCCACCGAGAGGACGGCGATCTTTCGGCAGGCCTGAGCGGCAGGGTTGAGCGGGATGGTGTCAGTGACGATCACGTGTTCGATGGGCGATTTTTCGATCTTCTCGATGGCCTGGCCGGAGAGAACGGGATGGGTGCAGGCGGCGAGAATCCTCCTGGCGCCCTCTTTCTTCAGGGCCTGGGCGCTCAGGGCGAGGGTCCCCGCCGTGTCCACCATGTCGTCGAAGATGACAACATCGCGGCCCTGGACATCGCCGATGACGTGGAGGACCTGGGCGACGTTAGGGGCCGGCCTCCGCTTGTCGATGATGGCCAGGCCCGCCTGCATACGCCGGGCGAAGACCCTGGCTCGACCGACGCCTCCCGCATCCGGCGAGACGATACTCAGCTTATCCAGCTTGAGGCCGCCTAAGTGACGCGCCAGGGCCGGCATGGACGTTAGGTTATCCATGGGAACAGAGAAGAATCCCTGGATCTGGGGCGAGTGGAGGTCCATGGCCAGAATCCTGTCGGCGCCGGATTTCTCCAGGAGATCGGCGACGAGGCGGGCCGAGATCGGCACCCGGGGCCGGTCCTTCCAATCCTGCCGCGCGTAGCAGAAATAGGGGATGACCGCGGTGATCCGCTCCGCGGAAGCGCGCTTGGCGGCGTCGATCATCAGGAAGAGCTCCATAAGATGGAAGTTCGCATCGGCCGAGCCCGTCTGGATGATGAACACGTGCTCGCCGCGGACGTTCTCGTCGATATAGATGTGGATCTCTCCGTCACTGAACCGGCTGAGGGCGATGTTCCCCAACCCGATCCCGAGGTAAAAGGCGATCTCCCGGGCGAGCGCCTGGTTCGACGATCCGGCAAATACTTTCATCGGCCTTTCCTTATCCGCACTCCATTCAGCATTAAACTGGGGCGGGAGGATTCGAACCTCCGGATGACGGA
>Ga0299915_10003929_pt1 | contig 10775 bp, 10 predicted proteins | sample RVTome_13_FD_200263 | JGI IMG/M metagenome (GOLD analysis project Ga0299915, IMG submission 200263) | Soil microbial communities from uranium-contaminated site in the Upper Colorado River Basin, Wyoming, United States - RVT92D227 (version 2) ... | reverse complement strand
CAATCCGGCCAAAAACGTGTATCACGGCGTTTTCTGACGAGGTTTTACGGCAATTATCCACTTGTTCCATTGGAATCAACGGGTTGCGTCATCACCGACCGAAGCCATGTCCGGAGATCTGGAGTCATGCAGCGCGGGACTGTAGATCCGCAACCATGGGAGCCTCCGGTTCGCGCGACGGTGCGGTGCTGCTTCCATCGGCAGATCAACGGAAGGCAAACAGGCCGCGGATATGTTCGGCTTTGAGGTCATCCACGAGGACAGGCAGACGCGGGCGCGGCTGGGCATGCTGCGGACTGCACGCGGCTTTATTCCCACGCCGGTTTTCATGCCGGTGGCCACGGTCGGAAGTGTGAAGGCCCTGCCGCAGGACTGGCTGGAACGGCTGGGAGCGCGCATCATCCTGGCCAATACGTACCACCTCTATCTCCGCCCCGGCCATGAGCGGATTTCGCGCCTGGGCGGTTTGCATCGTTTTATGTCCTGGCCGGGATCCATCCTGACTGACAGCGGGGGATTCCAGGTTTACAGCCACCGGGAATTACGGCGGATCACCGAGGAGGGTGTGCACTTTCAATCGCATCTGGACGGAAGCCGCCATTACCTTACTCCCGAGAAGATCATGGACATCCAGCTGGAGCTCGGCTCGGACATTGCAATGGTTTTGGATGAGTGCACTCCTTTCCCATGCAGCCGTGCGGATGCCGCGCAATCGATGGAACTCTCCATGCGCTGGGCGGAGCGGTGCCGCCGGCGATGGATGGAGGCGGACGACGGTTCACGGGGCCTGTTCGGCATTGCTCAGGGTGGTATTCACGCCGATCTCCGGCGCGAGTCCATTGAGCGCCTGTCCGGCATGGGATTTTCCGGCATTGCGCTCGGCGGGCTGAGCGTGGGTGAGCCGAAAGACGCCATGTATGAGGTGCTGGCCGCCTCCGCGCCGTGGCTGCCGCCTGACCGGCCCCGGTACCTGATGGGGGTCGGTACGCCCAGGGATCTGGTCCGCAGCGTCGGTCTGGGCATCGATATGTTCGACTGTGTGCTGCCGACGCGAAACGCCCGCAATGGCTGCCTCTTCACAAGCCAGGGGCGCATCCTCATCAAAAACGCCTGCTACGCGGAGGACGATCGGGCGCTGGATCCGGAGTGCGGGTGCCCGACTTGCCGGCGATATTCCCGCGCCTATTTGCGGCACCTCTTCATGTCCGGAGAGCACCTTTCGGCGATCCTTAACACGGTTCATAATCTATCCTTTTATCTTGACATGATGCGGAAAATAAGACAGGCTATCGCCTTTAATTTGTTCCGGGAAATGCTGGAGAAAGCCGAGGAATTTCCTGACTGAGCAAGGTTTATGGCTGGCGGCAGGCGGCTGCTGCAGTCGCGGGCGGAGCTGGCAGCCGACAGATCAGCCGCCTTGCTGGCCGGTTTTGCTCGGCGAGGGATCCCCAGGATAACAAGGACAAATGAACGCGATAGCTCAGCAGGCCGGCTCGCCGAATTTTCTAGTTCAGTTTTTGCCGATACTGATCATTGGCGTCATTTTTTACCTGTTGGTTTTTATGCCCATGCGCAAGAGGCAGAAAAAGCTTGAGGCGATGATCAACATGCTCAAAAACGGCGACAAGGTCATAACCACTGCAGGCATATACGGAGTTGTAAGCGGGATAAAGGACAAGACTCTAATTCTCAAGGTCGCCGACCAGGTCAAGATCGAGGTTGCAAAAAGCGCCATCGCAGGGCTGCAGTCTACAGAAGAGCCTCAAGGCTGATAGCCCAGCCCAATTACATTCAGAGCACTTCAGCTGAGAGCGACCGGTCCTCGAATCGCCCGAAGGGGTACGATTATGCAGAAGAGCATAAGATGGAAGCTGGTCGTGATTGTTGCGGTCATGGCGGCTTCGACATACTGGTTCGTAAGTCCGATTGAATCGGGCGCCGGGTGGTTCTCCCGCATCAATCTTGGCCTTGACCTCCAGGGCGGCATCCACATGGTCCTGCAGGTGAAGACGGATGAGGCGCTGGAGCAGGAGGTCGGACAGGATGCGGACCGAGTCGCGCTCGACCTCCGGCAGAAGAACATCCCGTTCGAATCCGCGAAAAAGATTGCCGGGTTGAACCTCGAGGTATCGGGTATCGAATCGGCGCGCGACAACGAGGCCAGAGCCTACCTGCAGTCCATGTATGACCGCAAATACACGATCCGCAGCCGGACCACGGAAGGGAAAACCACATACACGCTGTCGCTGATGGGTTCCGTTATCCGCGATCTCAAGGAATCGACCGTCGAGCAGGCCGTCCAGACCGTGGAGCGCAGAGTCAACGCGCTGGGGGTGGCCGAACCCACTATTCAGAGGTATGGCGGAAGCGGACAGGAGGTTCAGGACCAGATTATTGTGGAGCTTCCCGGTATCGACGATCCCGAGCGGGTGAAGGAAATCATGAAAAACACCGCCCAGCTGGAGTTGCGTCTCGTCAAGGAGGACAACGGCGGTCCTTTTTCATCGATCGAATCAGCGGTTCAGGCCAACGCCGGCAGGATCCCCGACGGTTGGGTGATCCTTCCACACCGGGAGGACCGAGGGCAGCAGTCGCAGCTGGAGTATATGATCGTGAGTTCGGCTCCGACCATTACGGGAAGGCACTTGAAAAGCGCCCGACGCAGCACCGATGCCAACGGCCTGCCTGCGGTGGGCTTTTATCTGAATTCGGAAGGTGCGGATATCTTTTCCCGTTTCAGCGAGCAGCATGTCGGCGACCGGCTGGCCATTGTTTTGGATAAGATCGTGGTATCGGCGCCGGTGATCAACGAACGTCTGGGAGCAGACAATATCATCCACGGGCAGTTTACGGTGCAGCAGGCGGAAGACCTGGCCTTAATGCTCCGTTCGGGCGCCCTTCCGGCGACACTAACCATCCTGGAGGAGAGAACGGTGGGAGCATCGCTGGGCAACGACTCGATCCGGTCGGGAATTGGAGCAACCCTGATCGGATTCGCGCTCGTGGTCGTCGGCATGGTTCTGTATTACCGTAGATCGGGGGTCAATGCCATCTGGTGCCTGCTTGGCAACCTCTTGATTCTCATGGGTTTCATGGGCGCAGTCGGCGCCACCCTCACGCTGCCGGGGATTGCGGGTGTGCTGCTCACGGTCGCCATGGCGGTCGACTCCAATATTTTGATTTTCGAGCGGATTCGCGAGGAATTGCGCGCCGGCAAGACGGTCCGCGCAGCCATCGACGCCGGCTTTGCTAGGGTTTTCTGGACGATTTTTGACACTCATACCACAACCCTTATTGCCGCTGCTTTCCTGTTTCAGTTTGGCACGGGACCGCTCCGTGGATTTGCCATCACGCTGTCCGTCGGACTGCTGGCCAACCTGTTCACAGCGGTGTTCATGTCGCACAGGCTTTTTGAACTGATGCTCGGCGACCGCAAACTCGAAAGCCTGTCGATATGAGGGGAACTAGAACGGATGCACGGTGTCCAATCGACTGGAGGAAGCGATCCGAGGAAGCGATCCGAACCAGTCGATGGCATACGGCCCCCTGCGGAACACAAAGGAGTTCTGAGTGGAAATCCTTAGGGATGTATCAATCGATTGGCTGGGCAAGAAGTGGTACCTGATCGGGGTATCCTCGGTGCTCCTTTTAATCGGGCTGGCCGGCTACTTTTTCTATGGCGGGTTTACCTACGGTGTCGATTTTACCGGCGGCACCATTATATTTCTGAAGTTCAGCAATCCGCCGGATATCGATGCGATCCGCAGTTCGCTTAGCCCTGAAGCGCTGGGAACCACAATAATTCAGCGCTATGGCGAACCGGAAGACAATTCGGTTCAGGTGCGCATGCAGACGGTCCTGGAATCTACGGCAGGTGCCGACGCGGAACAGAGGAGGACCGTGCGGCAACTGCTGGCCGCTGCCTTCGATCCGCAGAACGCGGGCAGGAAGGAAGTTGATTTCAACGGTATCGGAGTGGAAACGCTGTCCAACTATTTGATGGACAGGGATCCGGACAATCTCAGGACCCAGAACCGGACCGGCCAGGAGCTGGAAGAACACTACAAGACGCTGACGCGGTCTCTCTTGAATTACCGCGACAGGGTCGGGGGCGGGCTGGTGAGGTCGGTGGACGATCTCAGAAATGCGGAAGGGGTAAGCGGCCAGGCGGTGGAAAGCCTCAAGCAGGGATTTTTTGCGGGTCCGTTTGCCGTCAAAGGTCTGGAGAGCGTGGGCGCCGTGGTGGGCTCGGATCTTCGGCGCCGCGCCACGCTGGCCGTGGCATTATCGCTCTTGGGAATGCTGGTTTATATCGGCTTTCGTTTCAAGCCGGCATATGGCGTTGCCGCTGTGGTGGCGCTATTCCACGATGTCTTCATCACTTTGGGCCTGTTCGCAATCACCAAAATGGAGATATCGTTAACGGTGGTTGCAGCTCTGCTCACGCTGGTCGGGTATTCAGTCAACGACACGATCGTGATTTTTGACCGGGTGCGGGAAAACCTGAAAAGCTATCGCAAGGAGTCTCTCAGGGAGATTTTAAACCTGAGCATCAACCAGACGCTGTCGAGGACCATCATGACATCGGGCATGACCTTCATCGCGGTTCTGGCACTATACCTTTTCGGCGGTGAAGTCCTGGAGGGCTTTTCATTCGCGCTGGTGATAGGTATCATCATCGGGACCTATTCCACGCTTGCCATTGCTTCTCCGATTGTCGACGCCTGGTACCGCCGAACGGTCAAGCAGCCGAAGCGCAAGGGAGCCTGAACAGGAGGGTCTCCGGGAGCCTAAAACCGAATATGCACATGAATGCAACAGTTTTGAATTTGTTGGGCAGATGGGAGGAAAAACTGCTTGACAGCTTTTGCGGGGCGATATTAAGATCGCGCTCTCAATTGGGAGCCGCAAGCACCGCACTTCCCAGGCCTTAGGGCTGTCCACAAGGGGGGATAAATGTTTGAAGCTATTGAAGATTTAAACCGGTCCGACCTTGGAAGGCGAATCGCCATCCTTTTTGTTTCTACCATCGCGCATGTGATCGCGATCATCGTGATCGTCATCCTGCCGCTGGTGTTTTTTAATGTGCTGCCGGAGCAGGAACTGCTCACCTTCCTTATTGCTCCACCCCCCCCTCCGCCGCCACCTCCGCCGCCACCTCCGCCGCCTGAGCCGACGCGCGTGGCGCCCGTGCAGAGGGTGACGGTAGATCCCACGAAGTTTGTGGCGCCGACTGAAATCCCGAAAGAAATCCCGCCGCCGGTGGACGAACCGCCGCAGGTAGGGGTAACCGGCATTATTGGCGGACTGGGTGGAATAACGGGGGGTGTCGTCGGTATGGGACTTCAGGGAGGTATCGGTGGGATCCTCGGTGGGGCTCCTCCTCCTCCCCCCCCCCCTCCTCCGCGCCCGATAAAGCGGGAACCGATCCGAGTGGGTGGGAATGTCCAGGAATCCAAGCTGATTCGAAGAGTCGAGCCCGTCTACCCGGAGCTGGCAAAGCGCGCTCGCGTATCGGGTACCGTCATCATTCAGGTTACCGTCGATGAAGAGGGTAACGTATCGGAGCTGCGGCTGCTGAAGGGACATCCTCTGCTCAATGATGCCGCCGAACAGGCGGTTAGACAGTGGAAGTATTCACCGACGCTGCTCAACGGCGAACCGGTCCCGGTCATTGCAACCGTGACTGTCATTTTCAACTTGAGGTAATCCTTAATCACATTACGTCGGAGGTCAAAGAGAACTCGATGGGAATCAACATTGCTGAGCTTTGGTCACAGATGGGGGTCATTGCCAGGGCTGTCGTTGTCATCCTTGGCATGCAGTCCGCCTACTCGATCAGCGTCATGATTGAGCGGTGGTTGGTATATCGCCAGGCGCGCAAGCAGTCGCGGGTGTTTACACCGGCAGTGGCCGAGTGCCTGAAGGAAGGGAAGATCGATGAGGCGATCGCCCTTGGCGAGCAGAACAACAAGAGCCACTTGGCGAAGGTGCTCATATCCGGCCTGCATGAACTCCAGGCTCATGCCAGGAGCAAGGACATCCCGGGTGAAACCATCGAAGCGGCCAAGAGAGCTTTGGAGCGTGCCACGGCCATCGGCATTGTGGATCTAAAGAGAGGCCTGGGCGGATTGGCTACGATCGGATCAACAGCGCCCTTCGTGGGGCTGTTCGGCACGACCGTGGGCATCATCAATGCGTTCCAGGGCATGAAGACCGAGGAGACGGCCGGTATCGCTGCGGTCGCCGGTGGTATCGCGGAAGCGCTCGTAACAACGGCGTTCGGATTGTTCGTCGCTGTGCCTGCCGTGATGGCATTCAATACTTTCACAAACAGCATAGAGACCTTCATCATCGAGATGGACAACTCTTCATCCGAGTTGATCGACTATTTCATCAAGAAAAGGAGCCAGATCGGTGGCTAAGAGGACCCTAGCAAACGTAGTCTCGGACATCAACGTCACGCCGATGGCGGACGTGATGCTCGTGCTGCTGATCATCTTCATGATCACAACACCGTTGTTGCAGCAGGGCATCACGGTCAACCTGCCAAAAGCGAAGAACGTACTCGATGCGCCCGGCGCCGATTCCCAGGACGCCATCGTGGTGGCGATTAACAGAGACGGGCGCCTTTTCCTGCAGAAGAACGACGTAACCGAGAGCCAACTCATCGAAAGCCTCACGAAGCGTTTTTCCGGTGGGGAATTGAACCGCCTCATATATCTCAAGGCAGACACGGCGGTCGTTTACGGCCGCGTCGTTCAAATTGTCAACCAATGCCGCAATGCGGGAGCCGAGCGCATCGGTCTGATGGCTGAGAAGGAGAAGTAAAGCGGCAATTTCCCCGGCCCTGAGGGTGGCCTCGCGACGAGAGGAGCCCGCGGAGCAGTCGGGTGCGGATGGCGAAGAGCGGCTGCCGCCCGCCGCTCCGCAGGTCCGCCGGGCCTTGCAGCAGAGAGGGCCAGGCGCCTTGCCTTTTTCGCGGCTGAACGGGGGGGATGCGGCTCAGCTTGGCGGTCTGGGAAAGGCCGTGTATTCAGGTGCTATGACGGATACCAGCTCTTATCGCAGACTATCATGTCATTAGTTTAGGAAAGGAACTGCACAGCCATGGCGATGGATACTGGAAAAAGGGGGGGGCCGAAGTCCGATATCAACATTACCCCCTATATTGATATTCTCCTCGTGATGCTCATCATCTTCATGGTCATCACGCCTGTTCGTCAGATGGATCTGGAGGTCAAGGTTCCTCAACCGCCGCCCCCGGATATGGATCAGCCTCCGGATCCCAGCGTCATTGTGGTTTCCATCTCGGAAAACGCCACGATCGCGATCAACCAGGAGATTACGGAAATCGGGGCGCTGGGCATGAAGTTGATGGAAATCTATTCCGCACGGGCCAACAAGAACATGTTTGTCACTGCCAGCGCCAAACTTCCGTATGGCGATGTCGTCAAGATCATAGATATCGCGAAGGGAGCCGGCGTCGGCGACATCGGGCTGTTGATCGAGGAAATACGCTAGCGGCGCCGCAAGGGGCAGCTTATCCACGGGAAATTTCTTCTGGAGGCCACAATGAGGCTCAAAAGTCTGGCAATTATATCTTGCGTCCTGATTGCAGCGATGTCATTCGCGGGTTGCGGCTTTTACAGCAAGCTGCGGGCTCGCGACCAGCTGAACAAAGGGGTCCAGGCGTTTGGCGAAAACGAATATGCAAAAGCCACCGAGTTTTTTGTGAAGGCGGTGGAACTGGACCCTGAATTCGAGGTTGCGCGCATGTATCTGGCCACGGCTTACACGCAGCAGTTCGTGCCGGGATCGCCCGACCCGAAGAGCAATGAGATGGCGCAGGCCGCCATCCGGACATTCAAAGAAGTCTTCGACTCGAATCCGGAAAATCCGAACCTGAACGCGATGATCAGCATCGCCAGCCTGTATTATCAGCTCCAGGAATACGACAAGTCGAAGGGGTGGTGCGAGAATATTAAGAAGATCGACCCCCAAAATGCTGACGCCATGTATCGCATTGCCGTGATCGACTACGATGCCACCGTGGCCAAGACCGGACTGCAGGGCGAAGGGGTCGAGTTCATGAGCGAGGAAGACAAGACCAAGGCGCTCGGAGATATTGACGAAGGCCTGAAAATGCTCGATCAGGCGCTGTCCATTCGACCCACCTTTTTCGATGCCATGGAATATCAGAACCTGCTTTGGCGGGAAAAAGCCAAGTTCGAAAAGGATGAGGCCGAAAAGAACAAGCTCATTCAGCGGGCCGACCTGATCGCACAGAATGCCCTCGGCCTGCGCCTCAAGTTTGAGCAAGAGGAAGCAAAAAAGCCCAAAAAACTGATAAAATAATAAGATCGACGAAATGCCGGCGGGGGAAGCGGTTGTTCCCCCGTCTTTTTTTGTGTCAACGACCTGTAGTTCTCCCTGCCCGGATATCCCGTGTGTGCTGTTCCCGCACGCCGCTCTTTTCTTTATAATATACGAATCAAACACTTATGATTCGTTTTGAGGACCTCGAAGACAGAATACAGCTCTACCATCCGAATGCCCCGATGGATATGATCCAGAAGGGCTACGTGGTCTCCGCAAAATATCACAAGGGCCAACTCCGGATGAATGGAGAGCCCTATCTTACTCATCCTCTGGAAGTTGCCAATATCCTGGCCGAGCTGAAGCTGGACGTCGTAACCATCACGGCCGGCCTGCTGCATGACGTCCTGGAAGACACCTTGATGACGCCGGAGGAGTTGCGCAGGCAATTCGGAGAAGAGGTGTCACAGATTGTCGAAGGGGTGACCAAGATCTCTCGGGTACATTTTACTTCCATGCAGCAGACGCAGGCGGAAAACTTCCGGAAAATGCTGCTCGCGATGGTGGGGGACATTCGCATTCTGTTCGTCAAACTGGCCGACCGGCTGCACAACATGCGGACGCTCCAGTATCTTTCCCCGGACCGCCGGGAGCGCATCTCCCTGGAAACCATGGAGATCTATGCGCCACTGGCACATCGGCTGGGAATGGCACGGATCCGCGGCGAACTCGAGGACCTGGCCTTCGGTTTCCTGGACCCGACTGCATTCCAGAATACGGTCGCGCTTATCGAGGCGCGCAGGGCCGTCAGCGAGGAGTTCATCGAGGAAACCAAAGCAGTCATCGCCGGTGAGCTGGCTGAGAACCGGATCCCGGCAGAACTTGAAAGCCGCATAAAGCGGATCTATGGCGTATACAACAAAATGCGGCGGCAGAAGATCGGTATTGACGAGGTCTTCGACTTCATTGCTATCCGCGTCATCACCGATACGGTAAGAAACTGCTATATGATTCTGGGCATTTTGCACAATATCTGGAAGCCTGTGCCCGGCCGCATCAAAGACTACATTGCCATACCCCGTCCGAATCTGTATCAGTCGCTCCATACCTCCGTCATCGGGAAAAACGGTTATCCCTTCGAGATCCAGATCCGCACGCATGAAATGCAGCAAATAGCCGAAAAGGGAATTGCCGCTCACTGGAAATACAAGGAGGGCAGGTTCGGCATCATCGAGGGCGAGGAACAATTCCGCTGGCTGCGCCAGTTGATAGATTCACAGAGCCAAATCAGCGATGCCCGTGATTTTCTCAGCAGCCTGAAGGTGGATCTCTATCCCGATGAGGTCTACTGTTTCACTCCGAAAGGCGAAGTGATCAACCTGCCCAGGGATGGCACTCCGGTTGACTTTGCCTACGCGATTCACACCGAGATCGGACACCATTGCATCGGGGCCAAGGTCAACAATCGCTTGGTGCCGCTGCGGCATACGCTCAGGAACGGCGAAATCGTCGAGATTCTCACTTCCAAGGATTCCGGTCCCAGCCGAGACTGGCTCGGCTTTGTCAAGACAGCCCGGGCGCGCAACCGTATCAAACACTGGATCAATCAGAAAGAGCGGGAGGATGCGGCGGATCTGGGCAAAAAACTGCTCGAAAGGGAATCAAGACGCTACAAGAAGAGCTGGAAGAAAGTGCTCGGCATGGAGAAACTTCCGCAGATTCTTCATGAGTCCGGAATTCAGAAAGTGGACGATCTATACCCGGCCGTCGGCTTCGGCAAGGTATCGCCGCGCCAGATCCTGGCGCCTCTCTTTCCGGATCTGGCCCCGAAGGTTGAGGAAAAGCCCTCCGCCCTCAAAAGCGCGGTCCAGAAAGTACTGGGAAGGGGAGACGTCGCCATTACGGTCAAAGGCCAGGACGGCCTGATGATATACAGGGCCCGCTGCTGCAATCCCATTCGCGGAGACGACATCGTCGGATACATCACGCGGGGCAAAGGCATTTCGGTCCATACCACGGAGTGCCGGAATATGGTCAATCTCCTGGGCTCCGACCGTGTGACGGAGGTGGAATGGATCGGCTCGCCTGAGGAAGAGGTGTACGGCGTCCGGCTGGCATTGGTAGTGGAGGACCGCCAGGGCATCCTGGCGGAGATTACCGCAACCATATCGAACCTCAAGACCAACATACGCGAGTCGCGCTCGACCTCGCTCGGCGAGGGGAAAGGTTCGGTGCAGTTGACCGTTGACATCCATGACAGGAAGCACCTACTGAAGGTGATGCAGGCCTTGAAGTCCATACGCGGCATCGATGAAGTCAGACGGGTGGGGCGTCTTCCCTTGTGAGTCGGAAAAGGAGTGCCTATGCCGGAAATCATTCACCTAGCGCGGCCTAACGGCCGCAATCCATTAAAAAGCAAACCGCAGAGGCGCAGAGGTCGCAGAGAAAATAAGACT
>Ga0299915_10003928_pt1 | contig 10776 bp, 10 predicted proteins | sample RVTome_13_FD_200263 | JGI IMG/M metagenome (GOLD analysis project Ga0299915, IMG submission 200263) | Soil microbial communities from uranium-contaminated site in the Upper Colorado River Basin, Wyoming, United States - RVT92D227 (version 2) ... | reverse complement strand
GCATGGCCAGGAACATCGCAACCACGTGCGGCCACAGCACATACCACGGCACCTTTCCTTTGAACCGGATGACCACGGGTTCCGGCCGGAGCGGGACCATGTCATTTCCGGCGCCCAGCAAAATCCAGTACATGACTTTGCCGGCGGGCGGCTGCTGCGGGATGCGCGCGACGAGGAAACCCTCATCGCGCTCCAGTTCGTCGCGGCGCCATTCGTCATGACTGGGCGTTCTCCGGTATTCGATGAATCCCTGGATCGAGCGCTCGGGCACGGCCAGCCGGACCTCGGCACCGCCGGCCGCATCGGTGCTGGTGGGAAGCTGGAACCGGACTTCCTGGTCGGCAACCATCATCCGGCCCCTGACGGGATATGTTGGGCCGGTGAGCCTCTGATACACACCGGCCGCCAAAACCAGAATGAACGACAATATCCACAACCCCGATGATCTTGACCTCATTCCCGACCTCGCATAATCCGGACAAGCCGGAACCAAAGAAATGCCCTACGCCAGCGGCACGAATATCAGCCGTGCAAAGGCCCCAAGCTTTGAGCCGTCAGCCATCAGCTATCAGATCTTCCATGAAAGGGCGCCGCTTTGCCTCGATCCAGGCGAGCTGAATGCTGATGGCTTTGCGGTCATTCGATACCGATCCACTTAGATTTAGCGTCTGACGGTACACAAAACGTGCCGTCAAACACTAATGATGCTATTCTTTCGCCATGCACGAGCTGTCGATAGCACAGAGCATCACCGAAATTGTCCATCAGTATGTCCCCGACGGCCGCCGGGTGCAATGGGTAAAGGTGGGTGTCGGCGAACTCTCGGGCATCGTGCCCGACTCGCTGGAGTTCTGCTTCAGTGTAATCGTGGCCGACACGCCGCTCGAAGGCGCCCGCCTGATCATAGATCAGATACCGATTCAGGCACGCTGCCGGCAATGCGATTCTGACCTCCGGATTGAAAGCGCCCTCTTCGCATGCAGCGCATGCGGCAGCGCCGATCTGCAGATGCTTTCAGGCACCGAGCTGAAGGTTGTCGAGATCGAGCTCAACGAGAAAGGCAGCGTGGATGCATGAGTGTCATCACTATCCATCGCAAGGTGCTCGACAAAAATGACGAGATCGCCCGCCACAACCGCGAGGTTTTCCGCAGGCATGGAGCGCTGGTGCTAAACGTGGTCAGCTCTCCCGGCGCGGGCAAGACCAGCATCCTCGAGCGCACGATCGAATGCCTGGGAGGGTTCCTCCGGATCGGAGTTATCGAAGGGGACGTCCAGACCGATTTCGACGCGCAGCGGGTCGCCCGCTATCGCGTGCCGGTGGTGCAGATCATCACCAACGGCGGCTGCCACCTCGAGGCCAGGCTCGTGCAGGACGCCATGGCGAACCTCGACCTGGGGCGTATGGACCTGCTCATCATCGAAAACGTCGGCAACCTGGTCTGTCCGGCGAACTATGACCTGGGCGAGGACATGAAAGTGGTGGTGATCAGCACTACCGAGGGCGAGGACAAGCCGCTGAAGTACCCCGGCATGTTTCGCAACGCCTCGATCCTGATCATCAACAAGATCGACCTGCTCCCGTACCTGCAGTTCGATATCGCCGCCCTGCGCCGCCACGCCCTGCAGATCAATCCCGCGCTCCGCGTATTCGAGACCTCCTGCACCACGAACGCCGGCATCCCGGAGTGGTGTGCGTGGCTGAAAGAGCAGAGGTTGAGCGTATCGTGATTCGCAGGGTCCGCATCGCCATCCGGGGCGCCGTGCAGGGGGTCGGTTTCAGGCCGTTCGTTTACCGCCTGGCATCCGAGCTCTCGTTGAGCGGCTGGGTCCTGAATTCGCCGCAAGGCGTTTTTATCGAAGCAGAGGCGGGAAAACCGGCGCTGGAAAGCTTCCTCCTGAGGCTGGAAAAGGAGAAGCCTCCTCTGGCCTTTGTTCAGAGCCTGGAGTTCTCTTTCCTGGACCCGGTCGGCCTGCAGGGCTTTGAGATCCGCAAGAGCAGCGCCGAGGGCGACATAACCGCGCTGGTTCTCCCCGATATCGCCACCTGCGGCGAATGCTTCAGGGAAATAATGGACCCGCACGCCCGGCGTTATCGCTATCCTTTCGCCAACTGCACCAACTGTGGGCCGCGGTTCACCATCATCGAGTCGCTTCCTTATGATCGCGCCCATACCTCCATGAAAGCATTCGAAATGTGTGCCGTGTGCCGGCATGAATACGAAGATCCGGGCGACCGGCGCTTCCACGCGCAACCCATCGCATGTTGGGAGTGCGGCCCCCAGCTCGCACTCTGGGATCATGATGGCCGGCCGCTCTCTTCTAGGGATGAGGCGCTTGTGGCGGCGGCGGCCTCGATCAGGCAAGGAAAAATAGTGGCCGTGAAGGGCCTGGGCGGATTTCACCTGGCCGTGGATGCGCGCAGCGAAGCCGCCGTGGCCCGGCTGCGCACGCGCAAGCGCAGGGAGGAAAAGCCTCTGGCGCTCATGCTTCCCGGCATGGCGGCGGTCCGGGAGGTCTGCCGCATCTCCCCCCTGGAGGAGCGCCTGCTGCTCGCGCCGGAATCGCCGATCGTGCTGCTCGAGCGCCGCGGCGGCGCTGCCGCCGGTCACCCAATCGCACAGTCGGTAGCCCCGAACAATCCATATCTGGGCATCATGCTCCCCTACACGCCGCTCCATCACCTGCTCATGCGCGAACTTGGCTTCCCCGTGGTTGCGACCAGCGGCAACCTTTCGGACGAACCGATCTGCACGGATGAAGCAGAGGCACTGCAACGCCTGCAGGGCATCGCCGACCTTTTTCTCGTGCACAACCGCCCCGTCGCGCGCCATGTCGACGACAGCATTGCGCGGGTCATGCTCGGGAGAGAGCTCATCCTGCGCAGGGCCCGCGGCTACGCCCCTCTGCCGTGCAGCATCGCAGTGCAGGCGCCCCCGGTCCTGGCCGTCGGCGGCCACCTGAAGAACACCGTCGCCCTGGCCCGCGCCGGCCAGGTGTTCATCAGCCAGCACATCGGAGACCTGGAAACGAAGGAGGCGTTCGCCGCTTTCCTCAGGGTCGCGGAGGACCTGAGCCGGCTCTATCATACCGTGCCGGAACAGATCGCGGCCGACATGCACCCGGATTACCTTTCCACCCGGTACGCGCAGACCCTTGGCAAGCCGGCGCTGCAGGTCCAGCACCACTATGCCCACGTGGCCGCCTGCATGGCCGAAAACGAGCTGCGCGGCCCGGTGTTGGGCGTCTCCTGGGACGGCGCCGGCTACGGTACGGATGGGACCATCTGGGGCGGGGAATTCCTGCAAGCAAATGAAACGTCCTTCGTCCGCCTGGCGCGCTTTCGCCATTTCCGACTCCCCGGCGCCGAGCGTGCCGTCAGGGAACCGCGCCGCACCGCCCTCGGCGTTCTTTATGAAATCTTGGCGGAGCAGGTGTTCGACATGCGGGACCTGCCGCCGATCCAATCGTTCGGCGAAAATGAGTGCGCCCTGCTGCGCCAGATGCTCGTCCGCAATCTCAACTCGCCGGTGACCTCGAGTGCCGGCAGGCTCTTCGACGCGGTGGCCTCCCTGGCGGGTCTGCGCCAGACTATCCGCTTCGAGGGTCAGGCGGCCATGGAGCTCGAGTTTGCCCTGCCCCGCCATCCCGCCGACGAGCGATATCCTTATCGGGTCGTTGAGACCGGAGCGGCAGAGTGCGCGTGGGTGGCGGACTGGGAGCCCATGATGCGCGCCATCCTCGACGACTGCCGGGCGCATGTGCCGGCCGGCAACATCTCGGCCAGGTTCCACAACACGCTCGCCGAGATCATCCTGGAGGTTGCTAAGCGCGCAAAAATCGAGCGGGTGGTGTTGACGGGGGGCTGTTTTCAAAACAGGTACCTGACTGAAAGGTCCGTCCGACGGCTGGAGGCCGAAGGATTCAAGCCGTACTGGCATCAGCGGGTGCCCCCCAACGACGGCGGCATTTCCCTCGGTCAGGCTTTCGTGGCCGTAAACCGGTCGCTGCAGAAAGGGTAGAAAGTATGTGTCTGGCGGTTCCAGGAAAAATCGTAAGCATTGAAGGCGCCGACGACCTGCTCCGAAGCGCGAAGGTTGACTTTGGAGGAGTGGCCAAGGAAATCAGCCTCGCCTATGTTCCCGAAGCCCGGGTGGGCGACTACGTGCTTGTCCACGTGGGGTTCGCCATCAGCCTCGTCGACGAGGCGGAAGCGAAGGAGGTCTTCGAGTACCTGCGCCGGATGGACGCCCTGGCTGAAATGGAGGGCAGCGAAGTGCCATGAAGTTCATGAACGAATACCGGGATGCCGCGGCCGCCGGGAAGTACGCCCAGGCGTTGCGCCGCATCACCACCCGCGCCTGGACACTGATGGAAATCTGCGGCGGCCAGACGCACGCCATCGTGAAGTTCGGCTTGGACGAGTTCCTGCCCGAGCAGATCACCCTGGTTCACGGGCCCGGCTGCCCGGTCTGCGTAACTCCGATCGAGCTCATTGAAAAGGCGCTCGCGACCGCCGCTGTGCCGGGCGTGGTTTTTTGCTCTTTCGGCGATATGCTGCGCGTCCCCGGCCAGTCCGGCGACCTTCTGTCGGTCAAGGCCGGGGGCGCCGATATCCGCATCGTGTATTCGCCCCTGGACGCGCTCAAGATCGCGCGCGAGCATCCTGACCGGCAGGTTGTTTTTTTTGCCGTAGGCTTTGAAACGACCGCGCCCATGACAGCCCTGGCCGTGCACCAGGCTGCACGCGAAGGAATACGCAACTTCTCACTGCTCGTTGCTCACGTCCTGGTGCCGCCCGCGATGGAAGCCATTCTCTCCGCCCCCGAGAACCGCGTTCAGGCCTTTCTCGCCGCCGGCCACGTGTGCACGGTGATGGGATATCACGAGTACGAGCCGATCGCACGTAAATACCGCGTGCCCATAGTGATCACCGGCTTTGAGCCGCTGGATATCCTGCAGGGCATCACCATGGCCGTGCGGCAGCTCGAGGAAGGACGTGCCGAGGTTGAAAACCAGTATTCCCGGGCCGTCCGGCGGGAGGGAAATGCCCCGGCGCAAAAACTCATCCGGGAGATTTTCCAAGTGGTGCCGCGGAAGTGGCGCGGTGTCGGCGAGATTGCTCAGAGCGGCCTCGGCCTCCGTGACCCATACAAGGACTATGACGCCGAACTGCGCTTCGGCATCGTCCAGCAATCCCTTGAAGAATCTCCAGATTGTATAAGCGGGCTTATCCTTCAAGGAGTCAAAAAGCCCTTTGAGTGCCCAGCCTTCACGGGCGCCTGCACTCCCGAGCACCCGCTGGGAGCCACGATGGTCTCATCGGAAGGCGCATGCGCCGCCTATTACCGATACAGGCGGGTTGGTATTTAATGTCCACAAAGCTATCAGCAATCAGCTATCAGCAATCAGCACGGGAATGTTGCCCGTTTTCATGAAGGCTGAAAGCTGATTGCTGACGGCTGATAGCTTTTTTTGTGCCGCATGCATAAGGGACTTGTTTGGTTCCGGCTTGTCCGGATTGGAGGCTGATCATGACATCCGAAAAAAACGGCGCCGGCGCTGCCGGATTCCACTGCCCGGTCCCTTTCAGCCGATATCCCAGCGTCATGCTCGCCCACGGCGGCGGCGGCAGGCTGATGCATCAGCTGATCGAGGAGATGTTCCTGCCTGCGTTCAGCAATCCCAGCCTCGAGGCCCGGCACGACGGCGCATGTCTGGATATCGCCGGCACACGGCTTGCGTTTACTACGGACTCCTATGTCGTCCGTCCGTTGTTCTTTCCGGGCGGCGATATCGGCACGCTGGCCATCAACGGAACCGTCAACGACCTCGCCATGTGCGGGGCACAACCTCTCTACCTGAGCGCAGGTTTCATCCTCGAGGAGGGACTGCCTGCCGACACGCTCGGCCGCATCATTCTTTCGATGCAGCAGGCTGCCCGCGAGGCGGGCGTTCTGCTGGTCACCGGGGACACGAAGGTGGTCGATCGCGGCAAGGGCGACGGCATATACATCAACACGGCCGGCATCGGCGCGCTGCGCCGGGAACTGGCCATAGGTCCCTCCTCGGTCCGGCCGGATGATGTCATCCTTCTGAGCGGCGACATCGGCAGGCATGGGATGGCCGTTATGGCAGTGCGGGAAGGACTCTCATTCGAGACGATGATCGAGAGCGACTGCGCTCCGCTCTCGGCGCTGGTGCTGGCCTTGCTCGATGCCGGCATCGAGGTGCACTGCATGCGGGACCCGACCCGCGGCGGCCTGGCAAGCACCCTGGTCGAAATCGCAGAAAGCTCGGGAATGCAGATCCGCATCGACGAAGCCGCCGTACCGATCCGGCCCGAAGTCCAGGCTGCATGCGAAATCCTGGGTTTCGATCCCCTCTATGTCGCCAACGAGGGCCGCTTCGTGGCGTTCATCCCCGCGCGCGACGCGGAAAGGGCCCTGGCGCTGATGCGCTCCCATCCCCAGGGCCAGCAAGCCTCACGGATCGGCTCAGTCGCAGACGTAGGCCCGGCCGTGGTCGTCATGAGAAGCCGGATCGGCGGTACGCGGATTGTCGACATGCTCAGCGGGGAGCAGCTGCCCCGCATTTGCTGAGCATCGATTCCTGGCCCGCTGGGAAAGGATTTTTTCACCGCCAAGACGCGGTTTCATGGAGCGCACCGAGGAAATCAGGACGCGGAAGAACGACGAACGTGGATTCTGCTGACACCGCAAGCTCGGCGAGTGGATTGCACGAGCTTTTGCGCCCCGCGCCGCGGGGCACCCTTCGGGGCAGCAAAAGCTCGTGCAATCCACCCGCGTTGTTCCATGTCCCAAATCTCTGTGTTTTCTCTGCGCGCTCTGCGCCGCTGCGGTTTGCTTTTTCTTTGGTTGCGGCTATGCCGCTCCATGCAATTCGTGGCTCGTTCTTCTATTTCCGAGACAGATAACACGGAGCGGGATTTATCGCCGTTCCCCATCCGCCCCCATTGCAACGATCAAGCGATTGATTTTCCCGCATTGTGCGTGTACATTTGCCATTTCTTGACGGATACGCAGCATCATAAAAGGCCATGGATCTGTTGCTTCCGATAGTAATCATGGGGCTGCTGGTCGGCGGAATCGCCGGCCTGTTCATCGTATGCTCGGTCATCCTCGGTCCCAGGAAACCCTCGAGGGTGAAAGACGACCCTTTCGAATGCGGGTTCCCCTCCGAGGGCGTGGTCCGCCAGCCCGCTCCGGTCCGCTTCTATCTCATGGCCTTGCTCTTCATACTCTTCGATGTCGAGCTGGCCTTCCTGTTTCCCTGGGCCGTGATTTACCGGCAATTGGGGTTGTTCGGCTTCGTTGAAATGCTGGTGTTTTTCGTCGTTGTGGGCGTGGGATTTGTCTACGCCTGGAACATAGGCGCACTGGAATGGGAGTAGAAGACCGGACATCAGGAGCATCGGACATCGCCCTGCCGCTGGAGCTGCTGAAGGAAAAGTTCCCCGAAAACATCGTGGAAGCCTCGAGGCCGCAGGGGGACGCGACGGCGCTCATCCGCGCCGGCGCCCTTTCCGATGTGATGGAGTTCTTGAAGGGCGATCCGCGCCTGCAGTTCGACATGCTCGTGGACATCACGGCGGTGGATTATCCGGGACGAGAGCCGCGCTTCGACGTGGTCTATCACCTGCTGTCCCTCCCCTTCAACCGGCGCCTGCGCATCAAGGTTCAAACCGGCGATGATCCCGGCGTCGATTCGTTAACGCGGCTGTGGGGAAATGCCAACTGGCTCGAGCGCGAGGTCTGGGACATGTTCGGGGTCCGCTTCAGGGGACACCCCGATCTCAAACGCATCCTGATGTACGACGAGTTCGAGGGCCACCCGCTGCGCAAAGATTACCCGATACGCCGGCGCCAGCCGAGGATCGGGCCGAAGAACTGAGGTAGCTGTGTCGGGAGAGCAGGTCACAATCACCATTGACGGGCGCACCGTTCAGGTCCGCAAGGGAACCACAATACTGGAAGCGACCCGCACCATGGGCATCAGCATCCCATATTACTGCTATCATCCCGGCCTCTCAGTGGCGGGCAGCTGCCGCATGTGCCTGGTCGAAATCGAAAAGAATCCCAAGCTGCAACCATCGTGCGCCACGCCCGCAATGGAAGGCATGGTGGTGCGCACTCAAACGCCTGCAGCCCTCCAGAACCGCCGCGGCGTCCTCGAGTTTCTGCTCCTGAACCACCCGCTGGACTGCCCCGTGTGCGACCAGGCGGGGGAATGCGAGCTGCAGAACTACTACATGGACCACGGGAGGTACGATCCGCGCTTCAATGAAAACAAGATGAAGCGCAAAAAGGCCTTCCCGATCGGCCCGTACGTCATTCTGGATCAGGAGCGGTGCATCCTGTGCACGCGCTGCGTGCGCTTCTGTAACGAGATCTCCGGGACCGGCGAGCTTTGCGTCCACAACCGCGGCCATTTCAGCGAAATCGACATCTTCCCGGGCGCCGAGCTGAACAACCCCTATTCGGGCAACGTCGTCGACATCTGCCCCGTCGGCGCGCTCACCGACCGCGACTTTCGCTTCGAATGCAGGGTGTGGTTCCTCGGCCGGACCCGATCCATCTGTCCGGGATGCAGCCGCGGCTGCAACATCGAGATCCACTTCAACGAGCAGTTCAATCCGCGTTACCACCATAAACGGGTGCACCGCCTCAAGCCGCGGTTCAATCCGGATGTCAACAGCTACTGGATGTGCGACGAGGGACGGTACGCCTATCACTCGATCGACGCCCGCAACCGCCTGGCCGAGCCGGCGGTGCGGGACGGCAACAGCCTGCGCCCGGCCACATGGGACGAAGCAATCGAAAAGGCCGCCACGGCGCTGCAGCAGGCGCTGAAAAACCATGGCGCACAAGGTGTGGGACTGCTGGCTTCGCCCCAGATGACAAACGAAGAGCTGTTCCATCTGAAGCTGCTTTTCCGGGACATGTTGAAGGTGGAAAACATCGAATACCGCGTGCCGTTGAAGGAGGCGGTCTATTCCGATGATTTCCTGATCACGGCGGACAAGCATCCCAACTCGCGCAGCGCTGAGGTCCAAGGCCTCGCCGGCCGCGGGAGCGACGCGCTCCTCCGCGCATGCGCCGAAGGACAGATCCGGTTCCTGTACATCTGTCACCACGACCTGACCCGGGGCTACGACGTGGCACAGCTGAGGGAAGCGCTGGGCAAGGTCGACTTCATAGCATTCCAGGGCCCGTGGCGGCACTGGACGTGCGACATGTCTCATGCGGCGCTGCCGGCCGCCGTCTGCGCGGAAAAGGAAGGCTCGTTCACCAACATCCAGGGACGCGTTCAACGGATCCATGCCGCCGTGCCCGCATTGGGCGATTCGCTGCCCGACCTGGAGATCATCGGGCGATTGGGGTCCGCTCTCGATGCGCCGCTCCCGCTGCCGTCCCCGGCGGAGGTCTTCCGGGCATTGGCGGAGCGGATTCCGGCATTCGCCGGCATGAGCTACGAAACCGTCGGAGACGGCGGCCAACTACTGAAGCAGGATTGACGGACCATGTGGGTCGAGGCATTGACAATCTTTCTTAAAGCTCTGCTTTTCCTGAGCGCGGTCCTGACCCTGACGTCCTTCCTCACCTGGATGGAGCGGAAGCAGTCGGCCGTCATGCAGGACCGCCACGGCGCCAACCGGGCATCGATTTTCGGGATCCGCGCCTTCGGGCTCTTCCACATCTTCGCCGACGCGCTGAAGATGTTCTTCAAAGAGGATTATGTCCCGAGAGGGGCCGACCGGCTGCTGCACACGGTCGCGCCTTTCGCCGCGCTGTTCTTCGCCCTCATGAGCTTCGCGGCCATACCCTTCGGCGACTCGATCGAGGTCGCCGGCCGGACCGTACCGTTGATCATCCTGCCGCTGAACGCCGGCCTGCTTTTCGTCTTTGCCATGATGTCGATGGGGATTTACGGCACCTTCCTGGCCGGATTTTCCTCCAACAACAAGTACGCATTCCTGGGCGGCCTGCGCGCCTCGAGCCAAATGATCAGCTACGAGATCACGATGGGCGCCACTCTGGTCGGACTGCTCATGACATTCGGGACGCTCGACCTGACAGTGGTCAACCGGGCGCAGGGCGAGCTGCTCTGGGGCTGGCTGCCGCAATGGGGAATCTTCCTCCAGCCGGTGGGATTCGTCCTGTTTATTGTGGCCGGGCTGGCCGAAACGAAACGCGTGCCCTTCGACCTGCCGGAAGGCGAGTCGGAGATCATCGGCTATTTCGTGGAATACAGCAGCATGAAGTTCGGCGCTTTCTTCATGACCGACTTCGTCGAGACGATCCTGATCGCTGCGCTGGTGGCGACGCTCTTCTTCGGCGGCTGGCAGGCGCCCTACCTGCAGGCAGACGGTTTCCACTTTCCGTGGGGAGGCAGCCTGGGCCTGCCGTCACTGCTGGTCGTCCTCATCCAGATGGCGGCTTTCGGCCTCAAGGTGCTGTTCTTCTGCTGGTTTCTGCTGCTGGTGCGCTGGACGCTCCCCCGGTTCCGCTATGACCAGTTGATGCACCTGGGCTGGAAGATCCTGCTGCCGATCTCCGTGATCAACATCTTCGTCACCGGCTTCATCCTGCTCCTCTTCGGCTCCTGATATCTAGAAAAACAGCCGCCACGGATTCCACGCATTTTGGATTCATTTGAATCCGTACTACTAAACCCAAACTTCTTGCCTTTTTGGCAAGAATTTTTCACCGCGGAGACGCAGAGCACGCAGAGACTGAAAACGCAGCAACCACGG
>Ga0299915_10003927_pt1 | contig 10777 bp, 9 predicted proteins | sample RVTome_13_FD_200263 | JGI IMG/M metagenome (GOLD analysis project Ga0299915, IMG submission 200263) | Soil microbial communities from uranium-contaminated site in the Upper Colorado River Basin, Wyoming, United States - RVT92D227 (version 2) ... | reverse complement strand
CTCGACGTCCACGAGGGCTGGGTTGGTCACCGGGGCACGGACTGGGGGGCGCGGCGCCGGGCGGCGCCGCTCGGCTCCGATCTTCCCTAGGGGTTCGAGCCGAGCAGGATCGTGCACTGACGGGCGGAGCGGCATCCGGACGCGATCGCAGTGACGCAGGAGGGTGATCAGCAGGCAGCCGACGACCAGGGCATCGGCGAGGTCCTGCTCATCCTCGGCCAGCGCCGGCGCCCGTCGGAACGGACCGCTGGAATCCTCGCGCAGGAGGTGCTCCCGCAGGTGCCAGACGTTCCATTCGTCCACGCTCAGGCCGATCCGCTTGCGGCTCCCCATGCGGCCGGCGACGGCGTCGACCGTCGCGACGACCGTCTCGATCATCCGCTCGAGGTCGAGCGAGCACGCGAGGTAGTCGCCAGCGTGCCGTACTCGATCGCGGACTTCTGGCCGATTTCGTCGCGCGATCCCGAGTTCGTCAAGCCCGCTGAGCCCGTGCCCCCGGCCGAGAAGCCGCCACATGTCCCGAAGGCACCCGTCCCTTGCCTGCCCAGCGCACTCACGCGCGTCGCTCCCCGGGGGCAATCGCGCTCGCGATCGTCGCCGCGCTGGCTGTGGTGGTCGTGGCTTTCGTCCGTTGCTCTCGGCGCTGACCGCTTCGAGTGGTGGGGAGACGCGACCTCGGTGAGTTGCGCCGCGTAGCGGCTCGCACCGACGCTCCGCCGCCAGAAGGCGGGACGCTCAGACTGGACGCGCGGATGCCGGCCCGGCGTCGTGCTGCTGCAGGAATCGCATCACCGTCTCAGCGTCCGGGATTCCCTCCTGGCCACCGGGGGTGGTCGCCGACAGCGCCGCCGCGGCCGACGCGCGACGCACACGCTCGGGCAGGTCGACGCCGGCGGCGAGGGCCGAGGCGTAGGCGCCGTGGAACACGTCGCCGCAGCCGTTCGTGTCGACCGCGCGCACGGGCAGCGCCGCCTGGTGCTCCGGCTCGCCCGACGCTCCCTCGAGGTACCACGAGCCGGCCGCGCCGCAGGTGACCACGACGGTCCGGCCCGGCGCCCGGAGCGCTCTGGCCGCCGCCGCCGGGTCCGGCTCGCCGGTCAGCAGCCCCGCGAACCCGCTCGAGAGGATGAGGTGGTCCACGAGGCCCAGCAGCTCGTCCAGACCGGGGGCGAGGCTTCCCTCGAGGTCGGCCACGACGGCGGCGCCGGCCCCGCGCGCGACCCGCGCGGCCCGGATCGTGAGCTCGAGCCGGAAGTTGTCGACCAGCAGCACCCGCGTGCTGCGCAGGAGCTCGTCCGGGAGCCAGCCCTCGTCGGGCCCGACGATCGGCGACAAGTCGTAGAAGATCGTGCGGGTCTGCTCCGCGTCATCGATGACGATGAACGAGAGCACCGGCCCCGCGCCCGCGTGGACGCAAACGTGGTCGACGTTCACGCCCTTCGAGCGAAGCGCGTCTAGGACGAACCGCGACGGCTCGTCCTCACCCACGATGCCGGCATACGCGGCGCGCGACCCGAGGCACGCCGCGGCGACGAGCGCCGTGGCGTTGAGGCCGCCGCAGCGGCGGACCCGTCCGAGGATCGGTACCTTCGCGTCGGCGGGCGGGTAGCGGGCGACCCGGACGAGGTCGTCGATAGCCGCCAGGCCGAGCCCCGCGACGTCGAAGGCCTCGCGCATCGGCGTGTCCGGACCGTCAGCCGGAGGCCGGAACCGACGCGGGCTCGAGCACGGCCATCGCCGCCTCGACGTCCCGCGTGGTCATCGCGACCGAGAGCGCACGGATCATCCGCGGGACATCCGGCTGCTGCCAGATGTTCCGACCCATCGTGATCCCCGCCGCGCCGGCGTTCATCGAGTCGATGACGCTCGCGATGACCTCGCGCTGGGTGTCGCGCTTCGGGCCGCCGAGGACGACAACAGGGACGGGCGAGGTTCGGACGAGCTCGGCGAAGATCTCGTAGTCGCCGCTGTACTCGACCTTGAGGATGTCGGCGCCCAGCTCGACCGCGATGCGCGCCGCGTCGGCGGCGACCTCGGCGCGACCGCGCGGATCGGACGGGATCTCGACGCCCCACAGGTAGGGCTCGATCATCAGCGGCAGCTCCCAGTGGCGGCACTGCTCGCCGGCCTTGGCCAGGTAGGCCATGTTCTGCAGCTGCTCCGCCCGGTTGTCCAGGCCCATGATCAGCAACGTCTTCACGGCGTCGGCGCCGAGGCGCATGGCCTCCTCGACACTGGACCCCGGGCCGTGCGCCACCGCAGGCCCGGCGTCATGCGGATCGCGATGGATCGCCTGGTCCATGGCCATGACGAGGCCGGGGGCACCCCGATGCGCGAACAGCTGCGCCGTGCGGCGCGCGAGGCCGGCGGTCAGCAGGACCCCGTCCGGCTCGGCCGCCACGACCTTGGCGACGGTCGCGAAGGGGTCCTCGAACCCCTGGTTCACGCCGCTGACTCCCTGGTCCATGGCGATGATTATCGAGAACCCGCGATCGCCACCGAGCAGGCGGCCGAGATGTCGGGTCAAGCCGCGCGATCCGGCCGGAATGCCCACGTAGTTCCTCCTGCGGTCGTCCGACGCGCCCGCTGTCTGGCCGGCGGGCGCGTCGCCTTGGTTGACTCTCCAATCGGCGCTCCGCTAGCCGGCCCCCACCGTCTTCCCGAGGGCGCGCTTGGCGACCTCCACGGCCGAGCCGGCGTCCGGCGCGTAGCCGTCGGCGCCGATCTGGCTGGCGTACTCCGCCGTCACCGGCGCGCCGCCCACGATGACCTTCACGTTGCCGAGGTTGGCCGCCCGGATCGCCGTCACGACGTCCTTCATCCCCACCATCGTCGTCGTGAGCAGCGCGCTGACGCCGACGAGGTGCGCGTCGTGCTCGCGGGCCGCCTCGACGAACCGTTCGGCGGGCACGTTCGTGCCGAGATCGATGACCTCGATGTTCGCTCCTTTCCACATCATCGCCACGAGGTTCTTGCCGATGTCGTGGAGGTCGCCCCTGATCGTCCCTAGGACTGCCCGTGCCTCGGGCTGGATGCCCGCCTTGGCGAGGACCGGCTCGAGCTCCGCGGTGGCCTCCTTCATCGCCCGGGCGCTGATGAGCATCTCGGGCACGTAGATCTCGCCGCGCTGGAACCGGCCACCGATGGCGTCCATCGCCGCGGTCATCGCGTCGAGGATCGTCTGCGGGTCGAGGCCGGCTTCGATCGCCGTCTTCGTGTGGAGGACGGCGCTCGTGCGGTCGCCCGCCTCGATCGCCGTCGTCAGTGCGGCCAGGTCCGCCATCGTCATCCGCTCCAGCTGAGCCCGCGCCGGGCGCGAGCGTCCATCGTGGCCGTCATCGGACACTGCCGGCAGACCGCCCGGCGAGTCCGGCTCCGTCGTGGTGGTAGGTCGGCCAACCGAGATACGTCCCGAACGCGTCCTCGACTGCGTCGGCAACGAGCCCGGGGTTCATCGCTACGTGATGCTCGAAGCCGCTCCGGCAGATATGTCGGAGGAGCCGCGGCAGCCCGGGGATCTCGATGACCGCCCGCGTGCCGTAGGTGTCGAGCGGGTCGGCGGTCATCCGGCCCTCGCCCACGTAGGCCCGCACCTCGCCGCGCCGGTCGTCGGTCGTGACGCGGGCGAACGAGATCGGGCCGGCAGCGGCCTGGCCGTGGAGCGTCCCCCAACTGTCGACGAGCGCGGGCGACGCATGCTTGCCGAACTCGAGCTCGGGCACGAACGACTTGGCCCAGTAGCCGCAGTGGAAGAACACGCACTTGTCCGGGTCGTCGCCGAAGTTGTTGTTCCAGTCCGCCAGCGTGCTTGCCTGGCCCGAGGCCAGCTGGAGGGCGTACATCGCGACCAGCCCCGTGGCGTCGGCCTCGCAGGCGGCGGGCAGGAGGTTGTTGGTCATCATGCTCATGACCGTGCAGGCGCTGAACCCGAAGTTGTGCTGCATCGAGTCCCAGCACTGGATCGCCGCCCCGCGCAGGCCGTTCTGCTCCATCCAGTCGCCCAGGACGACGGACAGCCGGGACATCCGGACGAGCGGTTCCTCGGGCGCGTTGCCGACCGTGACGTAGGACCGGATCTCCTCGAGCTTCTGCCCAACCCTCGCGTCCGACATCGCCAACCGCTCGACGCGCCCGAGCACGTCGGACAGGTCGATCACGCTGACGCTGACCCCGGACGCCTCGAGCAGCTTCTCGCTGAAGCGCACGGTCTTGAACGCGTTGGGCCGCGTCCCGACGACGCCGAGCCGCGCGCCGCGCATCCCCCGGACCACCCGGCACGCAGCGACGAACCGCCGGATCTCCGCCTCGAACACCGCACCGGCCGGATCGAGCGTGTGCGCCTCGGTGAGGCTGAACGGGTAGCCGTACTGGGTCAGGTTGTTGCAGACCGAGATCTTGCCGCAGAACGAGTCCCGGCGCGCCTCGAACCCCATCGACCCGACGGTGTCCGGGAAGGCGTGGACCAGCAGCGGCACCTGGAGGCCCGAGAGCCGGATCGAGTCCGCGACCCCTTGCTCGTCGCCGAAGTTGGGCAAGCTTATGAGGATGCCGTCGATCCGCGTCGCCTGCTCCCGGAACAGCCGGGCGCAGGCCTGCGCGTCCTGCCAGGTCTCCACGGCCCCCAGGTGCGACGCGCCCTCCTCGAGCACGATGACGTCGATGCCCATGCCCTCGAGGCGGTCGAGCAGCAGCCTCCGGCCCTCCGCAACGGGGGCCTGGGGAAACCCGCCGCGGTTGCCGACGATCAGCCCCAGGACCGGTCGCTCGCCCATGTTCACTACTCCCTCTCGGTGGCAAGCCGGACCGATCCCGATCGGCTGCGGCTTCGCTGGCTGAGGTTCGTCCGGATGGCGCGGAGCGCCTCCCGGCCCACGGTGGCGCCGTCGCGGTGGAGGGCCTCGGACCGCCCCTTGACGGTCGCGACGGCGGGCGTCGGGCAGGTCTGGATGACCGTGCCTTTGAGGCGGAGGCCCGCGATGAGCTCCGCGAAGTAGCCGTCGATGTCGACGGGCGTGAAATCCGACACCATGAGGGCGATCCGGTCCTCGAACAGGGCTTGGGCGCGGAAGGCCTGCGCGAAGTCGCCCATGATCCAGGCGCTGACGCCCACGAGGCCCTCGGTCGCGGCGAAGTTCTCCAGCTGGTGCCCGGCGGTGCCGCAGTAGTGGAGCGTCCCGCCGCCGAAGGCCTGGAGGACCCGCGAGTTGTAGGGCACGACGAACGTCCGATACAGGTCCGGGGACAGGATCGTGCTGTCGTCGTCCGAGATCCAGACGCCGCCGCGCTCCCTGGGCAGGATCGTGAAGTGGGGGAACGCCCCGCCGTCCAGCTCCTGCCCGGCGTGGCGCTTCTGCACCTTCACCCAGTCGATGAGCACCGTGGCGCAGAAGTCCATGAGCTCGTGGACCGCCGCAGGGCTGTCGTACATCCAGAGGCAGATCGTCTCGACCCCGACGAGGTTGAGCGCGATGTTGAACGGGCCCTGGCAGTCGGTGAACGAGACCGGCAGATCGCTGTTCGCCCGCATGTAGTCGATGCACCGCAGCACGCGGGGCATGAGCCCGTCGCGGTACGGGTCCGGCGGGACCAGCCGGGCGACGTCGCCCGGGGCGGCGAGGATCGGCCCCTCGACGGCCGGCTCCTGCTTCGGGCTGAACACGATCTCGCAGCCCAGCGCCGAGGGGACGACGCCCGTCCCGTACCACGGGAACAGGAACGGGACGTAGTCGTCGTCGTAGCGCTCCAGGTGGGCGATGATCTTGCGGGCCTGGTACTCGACCATCCCGGCGAAGGCGCCCTCGTCAAAGTAGTCGTCCGGGATGGTGTCGGGCTCCTCGCCGGTGATCGAGTAGTTCGCGTCCTGGATCACGATCGGGGGATCGTCCGTGTCCAGGTGGCGGAACGCCGCGTCGACCCGCTCGGTCGCGCGGGCGAAGCGGGCACGATTTCCGGCGTCCATCAATCGCAGCACGGCGGTCCCCCGTCCCCTGGTGTCGTGACGAGGGCCTCCCTCATGTTGACAACCGGCGCCCCCAGCGCATCCCGCGGCGGTGCGCAGGAGTCCCGGATGACGAGCCACGGCCGCACCACGTGCGCCGTGAACGGCCGGTGTCGCTGGTCCGGGTTCACCCGGGCGATGGCCTCATCGATCACGATCCTCGCGATCTCCCAGATGGGCATGTGCACGGTTGTGAGCGCGGGGTTCATGAACGCCGAGATCGGCAGGTCGTCGAAGCCCACCACGGAGATGTCCACGGGCACGTGGAGGCCATGGCTCTCGGCCGCGTGGAGCGCCCCGATGGCCATGATGTCCGTGGACGCGATGACCGCGGTGGGGGGCTCCGGCAGGTCCATGAGCTCGAGCATCGCCGCGCCGGCCGAGGCGGGGTCGTTAGTCGCCCACTGGCAGTAGCTGACCGGGGGCGGGAGCTGGTGGGCCGTGAGGGCCTCGAGCCACGCGGTCCGCCGCTCGACGAAGTCCACGAATCGGCGCCCTGCGATCAGGCCCACGCGGCGGTGCCCGAGACCCAGCAGGTACTCGACCGCCGCGGTCACCCCGGCCAGGTTGTCGACGCCGGCGACCGGCATGCCGAGGCGCCGCGACCCGGCCCACGCCGCCACGGTCGGGATCTGGGTCTTCTCCAGCTCGGCCATGAGCCGCGGCTGGTCGCGCATCTCGCCGAGCAGGACGATCGCGTCGCAGTGGCGCGTCTCGAGGACGGCGGTCAGGGCGACGGCCTCGTCCGCCGCGCCGTGAACGGTCCCCAGCACGACGTTGTAGCCGTGGGTGCGGGCGGCCCGCGCGAGCGCCTCTAGGACGCCGGCGTACAGCGGGTCGGTGATGTCGCGGACGATGACGCCGACCAGCATCGTCGCCGCCCCGCGCAGCCCGCGCGCCAGGGGGTTCGGGCGGTAGCCGAGCTCCTGTGCGGCGGCGAGAACGCGGTCCTTGGTACCCTCCCCGATCGGAATCGACGAGCTGGTGCCGTTCAGGACCCGCGAGACCGTGCTCTGGGATACGCCGGCCGCGGCTGCGATGTCCCGCATCTTCGGGACGTTGCCGGCGCCTCGCCGGCTGCCCGCCTGCGTCGATTCGGGCGCGGCCGCGGGGGCAGCCACGTCGAAGGTCTCGTCACGCATGGGGGCTGCCGAGCGCCCTGAAAAGCATTGACGGCATACCTATGACAGCATACGATTGCGGCGCGTCCCGGTCAAGCATCGGAGTACGCGAGGCGCGGATGAGCTAGGCAGAACCGATTCGTCTCGTGGGCACCAGATCAGCCCGATTCGAAGGAGGAGCGAATGCGCATCCCGAAGTTTCTTGCTGCCTTGGCCGTACTGGCGTTGGTCGCCGGCGCGTGCAGCAGTACCGGCGCGACGAACGCTCCGGCAACTGCGGTCCCGGCAACTGCGGCCCCGGCAACTGCGGCCCCGGCAACTGCGGCCCCGACAGCAGCTCCCGTGGCAAAGAAGAAGATCACGTTCGTGGCCCCCCTCATCGCCGACGCGAACTGGTCGGGCCTGAACGCGTGCGTGGTTTCGAAGAGCGCCGAACTCGGCTATGACCTCACGATGGTGGCGCCGATCAACGAGACGGCGAGCACGGCCGATATGGTCTCCCTCACCGAGCAGGCGATCGCGGCCGGCGCCGAAGGGCTCATCGTCGTGCCGCTCGTAGCGGAGTCGTGGAATCAAGTCCTCGGGACAGCGAAGGAAAAGGGTATCCCCGTCATCGCGATGGGAGTCGACACAAGCTCGCCGGACCAGCGGAACGCCTTCGTCGGAACCGACTTCCTGGCCTACGGCGCCCAGTCTGCCGAGCTCATCGCCCAGGCCAAGGGAGGCAAGGCCAACGTCGGCATCCTCTACTCCGGACCGGAGACGACCAACCAGGTCGATGCGATCAAGGTCTTCCGGCAGGTGATTGCCGACAAATACCCGGACATCAAGATCATCGGCGACGACACGATCCTCTCGCCGGGCGGCAATCGCGACCTCGTGAAGACCACGGAGGTCGCCCGCGGCTTCCTGGTGGCACACCCGGAAGTCGACACGATCTGGTCACCTGACGGCCAGGGCGGCATCGCCGCCGCGGGCGCCGCTCGCGATCTGGGCAAACAGCCGGGCGAGATCACCATCGTCGGTGCGGACCATCTGCCACAGGTCAAGGACGACCTCGAGAAGGGCTGGGAGTACGCCAGCATCGCGTTCGTCGAATGCGTGGGTTGGGGCGAAGGTTCTGTCAACGCCCTCCACGCCCACTTCGAGGGCACCCTGCAGGAAGGGGCCACGATCTACGTGATCCCCGCCGTCTTTACCCACGACAACCCCTAGAGGGTCATAAGGGTCACCGGCTGATGACCATCGCTGCAGTTGCCGGCGACCGCGCAAACGGGGCGGAGTCCGAGGCAAAGCTTCTCGGGCTCCGCTCTGTTTCAAAGTCGTACGGTCATGTTCAGGCTCTCGTCGGTGTCGACTTCGACCTCGCGGCCGGGGAGATCGTCGCCCTGGTCGGGGACAACGGCGCGGGCAAGTCGACGATCGTGAAGATCCTCTCGGGCGTGATCAACCCCGACACGGGAACCATCCTCGTTCGGGGACGCGAGACTGTCTTCCACAGCCCGCACGACGCGTACGCGGGCGGGACGTTCAGCGTGTTCCAGGACCTCGCGCTCGTCGAAGCCCTCGATGTCGGCCGGAACGTATTCCTCGGCCGGGAACCATCCCGGTTCGGTCTCGTCCGGCGCCGGCAGATGGACAGGGAGGCGCTCGACGTGTTCACCACGTTCGGGATCAAGGTTCCGTCCATGAGCATGACCGTCGCCCTGCTGTCGGGCGGCCAGCGCCAGGGAGTCGCCATCGCACGCGCGATCCTCCGCGGCGCTGCGGCAGTCATCATGGACGAGCCGACCGCGGCGCTGGGCGTACGCGAAACCGCCCACGTCCTCGACATCATTCGCCAGCTTCGGGATCAGGGCCGAGGCGTCCTGGTCGTCAGCCACAACCTCGATCTCGTGTTTGACGTCGCTGATCGCATCCACGTGCTCAGGCTGGGGCGGACGGCCGGCATCCGCGATACGTCTCGCACGACCCACGCTGAGATCGTGCACCTCATCATGGGCGTCGAGGAGACCAACGAGGTGGGGGCATGACTCCCACCGACAAGTCCGCACGGCGTGGCGGCGCACGGCCAGCAGCGGGCGAGCCGACGGAGCAGGCCGAAGGCGAACGCGGGATCGGCGCACTTGCCAGACGGGCGCTCCTCTCGCCGGAGATCTCGCTGGTCCTCGCGATCATCGTTCTCGGGACGATCATCCAGATCCAGAACCCGGTCTTCCTGAAGTTCGATAACCTGATTCTCGTATTCAAGGCTGCTTCGGCCACCTTTGTCATGGCCGTCGCGATGACGTTCGTACTCATCAGCGGCGGTATTGACTTGTCTGTCGGCTCGATGTCGGCGCTCGGTGGGGTCTCGGCGGCAATGGCTCTGACCGCCGGCTTCCCGATCCCGGTGGCGATTCTCATCGGGCTCCTGGTCGGCGCAGGCATCGGGACAGTCATCGGGCTCCTCGTCAGCTGGGCCCGCATTCCGGCCCTCATCGTCACACTCGGAGCGCTGTACGTCGTCCGGGGTATCGATTTGGTCATCACCGGGGGTGTGCAGATCTTCCCGCTGCCCGAGGCCTACAAATTCCTGGGGCAGGGCAGCTTCTTCAGCGTCCCGTTCCTCATCATCTACGCCGTGGTCGTCGGGATCGCCGCGCACGTGGCGCTCGAGAACTCCAAGTACGGGTTCCATCTGCGGGCGGTCGGCGGCAACATCGCCGCGGCGCGGGCCGCCGGCATCAACGTCCGGCGGATCACGCTGTCCGTGTACATCCTGAGCGGCACCTGCGCCGCCCTGGCGGGGATGATGATCTCGGCCCGTACGGCCGTGGGCGACCCGGCGTCTGGGCAAGGCACGGAGATCGCGGTGATCTCCTCGGTCATCGTCGGCGGGGCGAGCCTGTTCGGGGCCGTCGGGTCGATCACCGGCACCGCACTGGGCGTGCTCCTCATCGCGATCATCCAGAACGGCCTCCTGCTCATGAATATCTCGTCGTACTGGCAGTTCGTCGTGCTCGGCGTGGTCGTCATCGGGGCCGTCGCGATCGATTCGGTCCGCCGGCAGCGGGTGTGGCGCACGAAGGCGACGACGTAGGCGGACCGGTGGCGCGGCGGATGCACTCCACCCGCGCCACCAGGGCAGGGAGAGAGCGCCGCACGCAGCGAGGGTCGACAATGATCGGAACGACGCTCGGCGTGGGGATGATCGGCTACGGCTTCATGGGTCGGGCGCACAGCAACGCCTACGAGCTGGTCCGGCGCACGTTCGGAGCCGGGGCCCCGGCCACGGAGCTCGTGAGCCTCGCCGGCCGGGACGGCGCCGCGGTCGCCGAGGCCGCGGCGCGCTACGGATTCCGGCGCTACGAGACGGACTGGCGCCGCACCGTCGCGGACCCGGACGTCGCGCTGCTCAACGTGTGCGCCTGGCACGACGTCCACGCCGAGGCCTCGATCGACGCCGCACGCCGCGGGCGGCACGTCGTGTGCGAGAAGCCGATGGCGATCGACGTCGACGAGGCGCGGCGGATGCGGGACGCGGCCGTCGCGGCCGGGATCGTCCACCGGGTTGCCTTCAACTACCGGTTTGCGCCGGCCGTCGTCATGGCGCGCCGGCTGATCGCCGACGGCGCGCTGGGGCGGATCCACCGCGTCCGGATCAGCTATCTCATCG
>Ga0299915_10003922_pt1 | contig 10780 bp, 10 predicted proteins | sample RVTome_13_FD_200263 | JGI IMG/M metagenome (GOLD analysis project Ga0299915, IMG submission 200263) | Soil microbial communities from uranium-contaminated site in the Upper Colorado River Basin, Wyoming, United States - RVT92D227 (version 2) ... | reverse complement strand
CACATAATTGTCAGCTACCTGCATCTGCCCTGCGGAGAGCTGATCCACCAGTGCCTGCCTGTCAATGCACATGGCTACCGCCTGGCGAACTTCTCGGCTAGCGAAGAAGGCCGGACGTTCTGCTGCCAATGGGCTGAGGTCAAACTCCAACACATCCCAGGCATAGTTGGTCTGGAACACTAGTGATATGCTCCCTTGTTCGCTCTGCTGCAACAAAGCAGCAGTCTGTGTTTCAAGCCCTGCGGCCTGATCCACCAGATCACATTCACCCGCCAGCACGGCTGATTGGGCTTCACTGCTGTCGGTCATGAATCGGTATACTAAATTGTCAAAGTACGGTAGACCTTCGCCCGCCCGATAATAATTCGGGTTGGCGTATAAAGAAATATGGTCGCCTGCGACCCAATCCTCGAGCACATAAGCCCCCCAACCCAATGGCATGCGGGAGGAAGTTTCATTAACAGGTAGCTCACTTACCGGAATGCTTGCCCAGGCATGTTGAGGCAGGGGAGAGTAGAACTTCGACTGGTAGAGACCATCCATAAAGCCTGGGACACCCTTCCATTCTACTGTCAGGTCATCCAATGCATTGTATGAGGCCGTGCGACTCACCTGTTCAGGCAAGGCTGACGGGTAAAGCTTATGCGCAACTTCGTAGGAATAGACCGAATCCGCGGCAGTCAGCGGGATACCATCCGACCATAACAATCCTGGTAATATTTCGAAATGCAATACAAGCTGGTCCATCTGTACCGGGTCTGTGCCCGAATAGGTTTGTGCACATGCCCACTCGGTGCATCCGCTTGGCCGGTAGAGTACCCCTTCACCCAGGTTGGCCAGGTTCCCGTTTCCATCCACGATCAAATCTCCCATGCCCACCTGTACTGCCTGGATCAGGACATCCCCATCCGACAACGAGGGCATTTTTTCTAAAATAACGGGCTGCGCAGTGAAGTTTTTAATATCGATGGGTCCGTCATAAATGGCTGCCAGAACATTTCGTTCAGAAATAGATACGGCATCATAGAGGAATAACGAGCGTGGCTCGCGTAACAGGCAGATGGTCAGCAAGCGAGAAGGTGGCGGTGTGGGGATGTGTGTCTCTGTCGCCTGTGGTGGAAGGGTTGCAAGAGTCGCCAGGGTCGCACGCAATTCAGGTGGACTTCCCGCGTTCAATCCATCCCCGTTGCAAGCTGCCAGCCCAAATAGAAGGACAGCCATGATTAGGTTTTTAAGGTGCATGCTAAATGATACGTGCCTGGATTCCAAATTGTATAGAATTCTCATTGATCCAGGTAAAAAACGTCTGAGACCAGTCGTTTGAAGATGAATAGGATTTAAATTGAGGATGGAGGAGGATTACAGACAGGTCAATTTTGTTGCGGGAGATACGCGCGGCTTCCCACAGCAAACGCGCCCGGCCGCTATCCGGTGGGCATTGTCGATTCACCCAGTTTTTTAGCATTTTACGCAAGAATGCGTCTGATTTTTTTTCCATAAATCACCGCCTTTGAACCAATAGAAAGGCTTGAAGTAATTAAAGCTGTTAGGCGTCCCATTTTTATCAACAGAGTAGTTACCCAGATTAAGTAAACTCGTACTGAAGTTCGGGCAAGATCTCTCCTGCCAGCAAGCCCAAGCTTTGTTTCAGTGCTTGGCGTCCATAGTGCAAACGAGATTTAACCGTTCCCACAGGGATATCAAGGATCTCTGAAATCTCCAGCAAGGAGAGATCGTTGATGTAATAAAGAACCACCACTCCCCGGTGAGATAGAGGCAGCGAAGATACAGCTTGTTGCACTTGTCGCCAGGAGTCATCCTTCTCTGCCTGATAAGCAGGAGTGTCCTTGCGGGTACCCGCTAGCCAATCAGCTACATCTTCTAAGGGACGGAACCAGCGCTGCCTCCGTTTAACCCATGTGTATGACAGGTTGGTTGTCATACGGTACAACCAGGGTTCAAGAGGTCTCTGCGGGTCAATATGGGCAGCAAAGCGATGCAAGCGTAGGAAGACATCATGCAACAGGTCGGCTGCTGCTTCTGCATCTCCAGTAATAGCCAGTGCCGTGCGGAAAACCAATCCCCGATGGCGGTCGTACAAGACTCCTAATGCTTCAAGACTGCCGGCTTGCAAGCTGAGGGCCAGCTCAGAATCCGTAATCGCTTCCATCTCCTATGCACCCTTCGACATACAGGCTTCCTTAATTAATTTACTCCGTTGATCATAAAATGGTTCAAAGTCAGTTATTAATAAGACGAAAACCACACAGGCGTCGCCTACAACCTGTGGGCAATTATGATCATTTCAGGTATTACCATGTAAAACATACAACCAATTAGATTATACATCTTTCCTAATAAATTAACGACCTTTTATAACCCGTGGATCTTTAACATTATTCATCCTGACCGAGACGCATTCTCACATAAGATGCATAGCGTTCAGGATGCACTTCTCCACGCCTCAAGGCTGCCTGTACTGCACAACCAGGCTCATGCACATGCGTACAATCGCTGAACTGGCAACCAGCCACCAGTCCACGCAGCTCAGGGAAATAACCATCCAATTCCTCAGGATGAATGTCCCAGAGTGCCAGTGCTTTAAGTCCGGGCGTATCTGCCACATATCCCCCGCCCTCCAATGGAAATAACTGGCGCACAACCGTGGTATGCCTGCCTTTCTCCGTCGCCAGGCTGACTGATCGGATCGACAGACCAAGCCCGGGTTGGATGGAATTGAGCAAGCTGGACTTGCCTACTCCCGACGGACCGGTGAATACCGAAAGCTTCCCCCCCAGCTTCTCAACCAATTCAGGAATGCCAAGTCCACTTTTGGCTGAGGTATAAATGAGCGGATATTCCAGATGTTCGTAACGAGAAAACAGCGCCTGTGCCTGGGCAGTGTCGACCAGATCCACTTTATTGGCTACTACCAATACCGGGATACCCTGCTTTTCTGCCACCACCAAGAGACGATCCAGCATACCCAGATGTGGTTCGGGTCTGGCACAGGCAAAGATAAACACGGTCTGGTCAGGATTTGCAATAATGATCTGCTGGTACTCTCCCTGTGGGGTGGGTGCCATTCGGGAAAGCCAATGCTGGCGTGGTTCAACTGCTTCAATCATCCCCGCTCCAACTGTCTGCTGGGATATCTCTACCCAATCCCCCACGGCAACAATATCCCCCAGACGCTTACCCTGCTTCAACCGCCCGCGCAGGCGGCAATTATAACTACCCATTTCAGTTTCAACCGTATAAAAACCTGACTGGGAGCGAACGATCAGACCACGCAAATATATTTCCAGCCTTTACGGTGTTGGGGTATCCGTCACTTCGGGTGTGGCTGTTGCAGTCACCACGGGTGTTGGAGTGGCTACCATTCCGATTTGAGCTTCCCAGGGATAGCGCATTTGTGGGTTGCCCAGGAAATAGATCTCCAATACACGCCGAAAGATCGGGGCTGCCACCACTGAGCCTTCACCCCCATTTTCAACCAGGACTGCTACAGCGATATCGGGGCGGTTTTCCAACCCGGCAAAAGTATAACCTGTAAACCAGGCATGCGGGTCAGCATAACCCGATTCTGCCGTACCGGTCTTTCCTGCCACCGGGATGCCCGTGCTGTTGACAAAGCTGTTGAGGCCATAGGCACTGGTGCGATAAGCTGTACCGCGTGGATCCATCACAACACTGACCATGGCATCCTGTACGATGGAAAGATTCTCGGGCGAGATTGGTAAAATCCCGCGCACGGTCGGGGTAAAGACGTAGGTTGGATCACCATCCACTGGCACGATTTGATCGATGACATGGGGAGTATAAAGGGTACCGCCGTTACCCACTGCCGCAATGAAGTCTGCCACCTGCAGAGGGGTGATCAATGTATTACCTTGGGCAATTGCTAGGTTTGTGGCATCCACCTCGCTGATCGGGTCGGGTATCTGACCAGCGATATCGCCAATCTCAATACCAGTCGAGCTACCCAGACCGAAACCACGTGCCATATCTGAAATGGCGGTGAACATGCCGCGGTTATAAAAATCCAATCCAATATGCCAGAACCAGGGGTTACATGAGCGCATCAAGCCTTCCATCAAATTAAGCCTACCGCTGGGCTGGGTTTTCCCATCTTCCAGGTAATGATCGTAAGTCCAGTCATGAGGTTGCATGCCCTGAAGCTCAGTGAAAAAGTAACCACAGTCGTATTCACTATCTTTGGTATACAGCCCGCTTTGCAGAGCAGCTGACATGGTAATGATCTTAAAAACTGACCCAAGTGGATATTTACCCTGGGTTGCCCGATTGAGCAGGGGAGCTGTGTCGGCGTTCAATTCACCGATTAAAGAGCTGGAATTGTAATTGGCTGGCTCAAATAAATTGGGGTTAAAACCTGGCGAAGAGAGCATCGCCAACACCCTGCCGGTGTCCCGCTCCAGGACTACAATGGCACCTTGCATTCCTTCGCTGAGGGCGTTGCTTTGCTGCAAGGTTTGCTGCAAATCATAATCAATGGTGGTATAGACTGCCTCGGCAGGTTGAGGCTCCTTGGCTGCAAGCTGGGTGATGATATTCTTATTGGAATCAACTACATATAAAACTCCACCTCGCTCGCCCGCCAGGTAATTTTCAGCATAGTATTCCAATCCATCACGCCCGACGCGTTCATCGATCCGATAACCCAGACGCTTGTAGTAATCCACTTCATCCGGTCCAATCAGGCTCATATAACCCAACGCGTGAGGAGCAATGCCGTCATCGAAATAATAACGCGTGCGAAATGGCGACAAGATAACCCCTGAATAACCCGCCAGCACTGCCTCACGGGGAGCCAGGTCTTCCACGGAGATATCAGCCACGGGCAGGTAATATCCAAACGGGCGCCAGGCTTCAATCATTCCAGACAATTTCTCAGGCTGAACACCCGTTAGTCGGGAAATTTCACCAAGCAGTGCATCTTCCTGCTCGGGGTCAACTTTACTAGTATCCAGTCCAATCGCAACGGCATCTGCCTGGGCGACTAATGCGTGGCCATCGCTAGCGTAAATGTTCCCCCGTGAGGGGATGCGGTAATCCATCAGCAGATTATTCCCCCCAAGCAACTCAGGTAGGATTAGCGAATCGTCCCACAGGATCCGCCACTCCCCATTTTCCAGACCCAAGTTCATCACCGTATCACGTTCAATGTCACCAACCAGGATGCTATGTAAGAGCACTCGATAACCCACCTGACCACTTTCCGGGTTTTTTAAAGAAGAGAGCACCTCAAATTCCCAGCTGCTCAGGGCGGCTTCGTTTGCGACATTCTGATAGCGCGCTGTAAAATCAGCCTCACTGATAGCGTCCTGGCTGACTTTGGTCAACAAGGCATACATTTCCGGATATTCTTCCGCCTTCCAATGGTCAAGATAGGTTCTTGCTATCAGCTCGGGATCTGGAACACCAGTCGTTTCCATCTGCGGATCAGGCAACGTGGGGGTAGCTAACATTGATACAGTTGATGTTGGAGTTAGGGGTATTGATGGATTGCAACCAATCAGGATGGTTGCCACAACAACGAGGAGCAAAATACGGATTTTCATGACATTCTTAATCTCTGGTCTTCCGGGAGAAAAGATTATACTACTACCCACCAGTATAAACCTAGATATTTTCTATTAATATCTGATGATAGACAGGACAATCGTAGCCAATCTCAGCCTGGCAAGCCTGGGGAATATTAACTTTCGGGGTAATTTTAAAATGCGCTAAGCTGCGGGTCAGGTGGCACAATGGCAGACCCATCACATTGGCAAAGCAGCCATCCAATTGCGCGACCGGATGAAATCCATCATGCTGAATGGCATATGCGCCAGCTTTATCCATCGGGTCGCCACTGGCGACATAATCTTCAATCTCTTCATTACTATAATTTCGCATGGTTACATTCGTGGTGCATAAATCGGACCGCATTGTCCCACCCTGGCTATATAAAACAGCAATTGCAGTGTGGACCTGGTGTTTGTGACCGCGTAAGTCTCGTAACATTTCTACAGCCTCATCATGATCATGGGGCTTACCGAATATCTTGGTTTTTCCACTCACCCAGTTGTTAATTACAGATGTATCCGCAGCGATGATCACTCCATCAACACCTGCCTGGCTGGCTGTTGTAACTACCTTGCTTTTTGCCAGACGCTGTACATATTCCATTCCACCTTCACCTGCCAGTGGCGTTTCATCCACCTGCGCGGACAGGATGTCATATTCCCAACCACTAAGAGCCAGCAACTCCCTCCGGCGGGGGGAATTCGAAGCTAAAAAGAGCTGTGGCCCGTTACTCGTCCTGTGAATCATATCCGGCGATTCTAACATACTCTCACACTGGTTCTTTCAATAAAGGAGTTGTAAAATGAGAGGCAATCATTTCACCACTAGTAACAGGAGATGCTTATGCGTGAATTACAAGAAAGAATCAAGCTTGAAGGTAAAAACCTGGGCAATGGCATCCTTAAAGTAGATGGATTCATCAATCACCAGGTTGATCCGGTGTTAATGGATGCATGCGGGAGAGAACTGGCACATCGATTCAGAGATATTGGAGCAACAAAGATCCTGACAGCTGAGATTTCTGGAATAGCTCCAGCAGTCACAACTGCTTTTCATCTTCAGCTGCCCATCGTATATGCTCGTAAGCACAAGCCCATCACAATGCCTGATCAAGTGTTCCTGACCCTCAGTCCATCTCATACGAAAGGGCGCATGGTGGAATTGATTGTTTCACCTGAATATCTTGGTCATGGTGAGCGCGTTCTCATCATTGATGACTTTCTTGCCACCGGAGCCACCATTCTGGGGTTGGTACGTTTAGCTGAAACTGCAGGCTCAATTGTAGTAGGCATTGGCACATTGATTGAAAAAACATTCGAGGGCGGTCGGGGTGCATTATCTGTTTTAAACATTCCAATCGAAGCTCTGGTACAGATAACCTCGATGGAGGGCGACCAAATCAAATTTGCGGTGGAATAGGCTCATGGATTCAATTGCGGTCATTGACTTTGGCTCTCAATATGCACAACTCATCGCCCGCAGGGTGCGCGATGCGCATGTTTATTGTGAGCTGTTTCCCTGGAATGCATCCCAGGAGAAGGTAATAGCACTGAAACCCAAAGGTTTCATTCTATCCGGCGGTCCTGCATCGGTCTATGACCCGCAGGCACCGACCATCCCGCCTTATATCCTTGAAAGCCAACTGCCTGTATTGGGAATCTGTTATGGGATGCAGGCGCTTACATATGCTTTGGGAGGGCGTGTGGCAGCCTCAACAAAACGTGAATATGGTCCTGCTGAGGTGGAGGTAATTCACGCCAACCCACTTCTACCTGAAGGCAAGAGGTTGGTATGGATGTCACACGGCGATCGCATCGAACAATCTCCAGAAGGCTTTGTTACACTGGCACGTTCCTCAAACGCACCATTGGCAGCAATTGGAGATTTAAACAAGCGCTATTTTGGTGTGCAGTTCCATCCAGAAGTACGTCACACACAGGGCGGGAATGATATCCTTCGCCGGTTTGTGGTTGGGATTTGTGCTGCCCATCCAGAATGGACGCCCGAATCCATTATTACAGAAACAATCCACCGCATTCAAAGCCAGGTAGGTACGGAACGTGTCATATCGGCTGTCAGCGGAGGGGTTGATTCAAGTGTGGCTACAACATTGGTTCACCAGGCTGTGGGAGACCAACTGGTTGCGGTGTTTGTGAACAATGGACTTCTCCGATTGGGAGAAACTTCACAGGTGGTGGATGCTTTTCAGGACACGATGGGAGCTGAATTAATTACAGTAGATGCGGTTGATGATTTTATGAGCGCCTTGCAGGATATTACCGATCCGGAACAAAAAAGGCGTATCATCGGTGAGAAATTCATCCGCATCTTTGAGACACAGGCGCGCCAGCTCGGTATGCCACGCTTTTTAGTCCAAGGAACGATTTATCCTGATGTAGTCGAGTCCAGCGCTCCTGATCGTGCCCAGGCAGCAAGAATCAAGAGCCATCACAACGTTGGGGGGTTGCCAGATAACATGCGCTTCGAGCTGGTCGAGCCATTACGCTATCTATTTAAGGATGAGGTGCGCTTGGTGGGTGAGGCTCTCGGGCTTCCTCGTAGGCTAGTATGGAGACAACCTTTCCCTGGACCAGGTTTGGCTGTACGTTGCTTGGGAGAGGTTACCCAAGAGCGCCTGGAAAGATTGCGTCTTGCCGATGCAATATTTACCAGCGAGCTGGCCACAGCAGGATTGTTACACATGGATGAAGAAGAAGGTACCGCACAAGCCTTTGCTGTGTTACTGCCAGTGCGTTCTGTGGGTGTAATGGGGGATAGCCGCACCTACCAGGAAACGATCGCCTTGCGCGCAGTGACTACTGACGATTTTATGACTGCTGATTGGGCGCGCTTACCCTATGAGCTACTGGCTCGAATAGCCAACCGGATCGTCAATGAAGTTGCCGGTGTGAATCGTGTGGTCTACGACATAACTAGCAAACCACCAGCAACCATCGAATGGGAATGAGTATTATGACATTCATATCATCTCAAGTAATCTTGTCCAAGAAACATATAAATCGTTTTTACGTATAATGTAACAAAGATATAAAAAGGAGATTGCTATGGACTTCGGATATGTGCTTAAACGGGCGTGGGAGATAATCTGGAAATTCAAGGTGTTATGGATATTCGGCATCCTGGCTAGCTGCGGGCAAGCAAGCAGCTCGGGCGGGAGCAACTCAGGATACCGTTTTTCAATCCAGGAAGGTAATGTCGCACCGCAAATCGCGCGTTTCTTCAATCAACTGGACCCTGCGATGATTGCGTTGCTTATAGCGCTGGGAATATTTTTCTCCCTTGCCATGATTGTCCTTGCTATTTTGCTTGGAACGATTGGACGGGTCGGGTTGATCCGCGGAACAGTGAAAGCTGAGCAAGGGGTAGAACGCCTGACTTTTGGCGAGCTATGGCGCAATAGTCTGCCGTATTTCTGGCGGGTCTTCGGATTAAACCTGCTGATTGGGGCGATCATTGTAGTAGCCGTCCTCGCAGTATTCATTCTCGGGATTATTCCCACCGTGCTTACACTTGGGTTATGTTTGATCCCTCTTGTGTGTCTACTCTTCCCAGTAATGTGGGCTGTGTCCGTTGTGATTGAGCAAGCAAATGTAGCATTGGTGGTGGAAAATCTGGGTATTATCGAGGCGCTAAAGCATGGCTGGCGGGTCGTGAGGGATAACATCGGCAATATGATCGTGATGTCACTCATCCTGTTTTTGGGTGTCGGTTTAATCGGTGGTGCAATCATCGGCTTGCCGTTACTCATCATAGCTACCCCAGCGTTTGTTGGAGCAGTTAGCGGAACACCTGATGCGTTTCGTAACGGAATGCTTGTATCTGGATTACTCTTCTTGGTCTACCTACCGGTTTTACTCCTACTGAGTGGCATCCTGAGATCATATACCTCATCTGCCTGGACGCTTACCTACCTGCGTCTAACCACCAAACCTTCACAGTCCCTCATAGATGCTACCAGCACACCAGAGGATATTGGCATATCACCCGCACAAAGTATTTGAGCCCTGCCAAACCACAATAATGATGATAGCCGGAGTAACGCAAGCAAATTGCTTGCGTTACTTTTTATCGCACCGGCTCTTCATCTTCTGTTTATTTGTTTTATTCCAATCGAGTTATAATTAATATCTCTGGTATATCCTGTTACCTTAATAGGTGTTTTATATATCAAGGAGAGTTTTATAATGGATGAGCTCACTAAATTAGTGGCTCAAAGGACTGGTTTACCACAAGACAAAGCCAAGGTAGTGGTTGATACAGTTGTAAACTATCTCAAAAAGAAATTACCACCCAGTGTTGCCGGACAGCTTGATGTGATACTCACTGGTGGCGATCTCCCAGACAATCTGACGGAGAGCCTTTGAGGTTTATTGGGCGGAAAGAAATAAAAACTATATTTGATAAAGGAGAAAAAAAATGGCAAAGATTGTTGATGTCGAAGGGATTGGACCAAAATATGCTGAAAAATTGAATAGGGCAGGCGTCAGCACGACCGATGGATTGTTGAAAGTTGGTGCAACACCCAAAGGTCGCAAGGAAATTGCTGAAAAGACTGGCATTGGCGACGCATTAATCTTGGAATGGGTCAATCACGTGGATTTGTACCGCATTAAAGGCGTCGGATCTGAGTACTCGGATTTACTGGAAGCCGCCGGGGTGGATACAATTCCAGAATTGGCTCAAAGAAAAGCCTCCAACCTTACCCAGAAGATGGTTGAAGTAAACCTGGAAAAGAAACTTGTTCGCAAGCTCCCTGTTGAGTCACAGGTTGCAGGCTGGATCGAGCAGGCTAAGAAGCTGCCAAGAGTAATTACCTACTAATCCAGTTGTCAAAACCATTTTCTCGTATTAATAGAAGCCGATTTTTGATATTCGGAGGGTATCATGCCTTCTCTAAACCGCATCCAATTGATTGGTCACCTGGGGAAGGACCCTGAAGTACGCTTCACACCTAAGGGCAAGAAGGTTTGTACATTCAGCATTGCGGTAAGCCGTCGTTGGAAGAGCAGTGCTGGCGATGACAAAGAATCCACCGATTGGTTCAATGTGGAAGCGTGGGGTCGCCTGGGTGAAATATGCAAGCAATATCTGCACAAAGGACGGCTGGTCTTCCTTGAAGGACAAGTGCGCACAGATCGCTACGATCGCGAAGGAGAAACTCGCTACTTCA
>Ga0299915_10003921_pt1 | contig 10780 bp, 9 predicted proteins | sample RVTome_13_FD_200263 | JGI IMG/M metagenome (GOLD analysis project Ga0299915, IMG submission 200263) | Soil microbial communities from uranium-contaminated site in the Upper Colorado River Basin, Wyoming, United States - RVT92D227 (version 2) ... | reverse complement strand
GATTGCACTCAGGTCACGAGCCTGGACCCTGGTAGGGGCGCACAAAGGGTTTACGCAGTCGCCCGGGATTCTTTAAGTTAAACCGGAAACCCACCCTACCGGCATAGATGAGATCACCATGCTCTAACCTTACACCCTGCGGTCCAACCTGGGCATAATTGACCCAGGTGCCTGCCACGCTGCCATTGTCAATCAGGCGAAACGAACCCTCCTCCCAACGCAGGATGGCATGCACCGGCTCCACCGAGGCGTCGTCCAAAAGGATGGTTGCCTGGAACGGATCGCGTCCTAACACCGTTTCCTCGCCATCCAGCGGCAGTGGGGCTGGCAGTGTCGCCTCCCCCGCCTCTGCCAGGGGGGTCAGGTAAGCCAGTGGCTTGCTTGGGTTCTTCAGTTGCGATAAATGCAGGCGATCTTTCAAGCCAGGCTGTGCCTTCCGTGATGCACCAGCCTCCGGAATGGGTGCGATCAGCACTGGCTGGGTCACAGGATCTTTGGGCCGCGGACGGGTCGAGGGTGCTTTACTGCCGGTCCCATTTGGCTTGCGCACCTGGGCAGGGTGCGCCGGGCGGATCTTACCACCCAAGATCAACACCAGCGTCAGCACTGCACCAGCGATAAGCACCACCAGCCCAGTGATCAAAAATTTATTGCGCAGCAATGCCGCGAGAATGTTCCGCTCTGGCGGCGACACGTCGACCTGTACAGGTAGCTCCATACTCATCCCGCTCAGACCTAGGGAGTCAACGGCTTCGACCTTCAGGACATGTTTTCCGCTCTCGACATAGCTGCGTAAATCCCAGGTGAACTGCTCGAAAGGCGCAGTCGTATTCTCACCAGCAATTGCTCCATCCACATAGAGGGTCGTGCGTACCAGTGGGCGCGTGTAACCATCTGGGAAATTGATCATCACTTCCAGGCTTTGCTCGACGGGCATCAGTTCAATAACAGTGGTGCCGGTTTCTAACGCACCTTGCTCGCTGGGCACTGCCCGTTGGATCGTGTTGGGCGGAGAGATGAGGATCGGCTGTGGGGCCAGCAAGGTCACATCAAATGTCTGTGCGTTAGAACTGATCGACTCCCCAGCCAAAGCAACTTCAGCGGTAACCTGATGGCTGCCGCTGGTTGTCAGCCGTGAGGTATAACTTAACTGGTAGACATGGCGCAGCGGTTCAAGGACTTCTTCCAGATTTGGCACTTCCTCACTGCCGGAGTAAGCGAAGAAATGCCCTCCCGTTTGACTGGCGACTGCGCGCAGCGGGGCACTGTCTGGCTGGTCGAAGAATTCAGGTGCAGCTAACACCCAGACATGGATGCGTATACCCAGCTCATTCGCCTGCGCTGCCATGCTTTGTAGACCAACAACCCCCTCGGCTGCCTGCGGGGCGGTGATGAACAAGATCGCCCGCTCCATTCCAGGTCGCGGGGTTGGGTTGGATACCAACTCTATGGCACGCGACAGGATCTGCAGATCGGGGAAAGCCTGGTCACCCAGCGCCTGGTAATTAGCCAGGCTCGCCTTAATGCGTGTTGCCTCGTCATCGTGGACAATTTCCGAGCTCCACGGCGTGATCATGCTCAGGTCATCCTCCTGCCCCTGCTCGACCTTCCAGGTATAGATACCCTGCAGCAAATAATCAAAGCGCGAAATGCCGTTCGCGTCACGGATGTCGAAAGACGGCCCTGGTGCAATGGCGATCACGAACTGCACCCCGGGGTGCAGCTCCTCCAGTTTGTCAAGCGGCACTGGACTCGTGTCTTCCAGGATTTGGATGTCTGCCACCTGCAGCCCATGCACGAAATTACCCTCCGCGTCGTGCACATCCAGGTAAGCAGAGAGCTGGGGAAAATTTTCGTTATAGAATGGAAAGAGAATCACATGGGTAGCAGCTTCTTGAGCTGCCGCCGGAATCCCCGCCAGGGATGCAACTAATACCAGCAATCCCACCGCGATCAGGGGAATTTTTTGCGCTATGCGCTGCATATGTTGATTGTAGCATAGAAAAAGATCAGCGGGCCCTGCAGAGGGCCCGCTGCGTGTTTTTATGGATAAGGCGTCGGTGTGACCTCCACCGTAGCGCCAGTTGGCGCTGGATAGGGTACTGCCTCCGTCGGTGTTGTGGTCTCGCCGCCTGCCGCGCCGCTCAAGGCTGCCGCCTGTTCCGCGGTCTCGGGCATGCCTGCCATCACCCAGCGCTCGAAGATCTCGATCAGCTCGGGCTTGAGCGCCTTAGTCGGGGGCATTGGTCCGCCTGCCTCCAGGTCTTCTACCCGGTGCAGCATCTGGATCAGCAGGCTATTCATGTCCCCCGCCACCATGACCGGCGTATTGTCGCCGCTGTTGATCATATCAGCATAGGTGCCCATAAAGTAGTTATTATTCTTCTTCCCTTCACGGTGACATGAGACACAGTAGCGTTTGACGATCGGTTGGATATGCACCGCATAAGAGGGCACCTCATCCGGCCCCAGTGTCGGCATGGTATTTGCCGCGGCCACCTCGGCAGGCAGCTCTGCCCGGTCATCCCAGGTGTAGCGCATGAAGCTGACTATGTATTCGATGTCGCTGGTGCCCAGCTCGCCGCCATAGGCGCGCCCAAAGGGGGTCATGCCCAGGTTTGGTTGCCCATAAGAGATGATCTGGGCTAAGGTATCGTCGGTGCGGGTATACATCTCATCCTGGCTGTTGATGGCCTTAACGATGACCCCTTCCAACCCTTCGACACCTTTGATCTCGCCACCTTCGCCATCCGCGCCGTGACACTCCACACAGTGCACCCCATACAGGTCTTGCCCAAGCAAGATTTGTTCGGGAAGCGTGCTGGCGAGGGCAACTTCTTCAGTCGCCTCCGCGGGAGGCGCCAGGACCATGACGGCAACGGCGAGAGCCAAGATCGCCACACATGTCAGTCCGGTCGTCCACGCCAGGACGCGGTTGGTGGACTTTTTGATGAAAATTGGGGTTAAGACCAGGGCCAGTAAACCAAGCCCAGGCAGCGCCAATCCTGCGAGGAACTGCAGCAACCCGAGCTGATCAGTTGGAATATCGGCGATCAGGGTCAGGGCTACGATGGTCACGACCAGCAGGGACATGATGGCAATGGCCAGGCCGCGTTTGCTGAAGTGCCGGAAATGCGAGCGATCCAGGAAGGGTAACAGGAAAAGCAGGCCAATACCGATTCCCGGAACAATGGTTGTCGCAAGGAATTCGATCTTGCCAAGCACCGGGATTTGCCCGTAAATAGCGAGGAATTTGAACAGGAAGAGGAAATACCATTCGGGGCGTGGAAGGTAGGTTGAATCGCTGGGGTCAGCTTTAGGCTCCTGTGCCACGCCCAGGAAAGTCGCCATTAACACCAGCAATACGAATATCAGTGCACTGGCGATCAAATCTTTGTAGATAATATCAGGCCAAAACTTGACGCCTTTCTGTTTGGCTTGCATGTATCTTTCTTTATACTGCTTCTTTAGCTCTTCATTCATGGCTGCGCTCCTTGGCTAATCCTCTTCAGTGGGTACGGCAGAGATGCCCAGGCGGATGACCATGTAGAGATGAAGACCGATCATCGCCGCCAGTATGGCTGGCAGCCACCAAATATGTGCAGAGAAAAAGCGCGCCAGCGTCACCGCACTCAGATCGCTGCCGCCGCGCAGCACTTGTTCGATAAATTTGCCAATGAAAGGGACTGACCCGGCAATCGCCGTGCCCACGGTGGTCGCCCAATAGGCTTTCTGGTTCCAGGGAAGCAGGTAGCCAGTGAAGCCCATTCCAAGTGTTGCCAGCAGGAGCACGACGCCAGTAACCCAGGTAAACTCACGCGGGTATTTATACGCCGCAAAATAGAATGTGCGCAGCATATGAAAAAACACCACCAAGACCATCAGGCTAGCTCCCCAGTGGTGGATGCCGCGCACCAGCCAGCCGAAAGTCACCCCATTCATAATGTATTGGATGCTGTCGTAAGCATGGTCAGGAGACGGCACGTAGTAGATCGTCAGCAGCATGCCTGTCACCCCCTGCAGCACGAACAGGAACAGGCTGGCGCTGCCCAGCGTGAAGAACCAGTTAACCTTTGGCACCTTGCGGTCTAAGGTAACCTCATAGATTGTCGTCAAACCCAGGCGTTCATCCAACCAGGCGAAGATCTTCCGAAACATAACTAACCCTCCACGAAGTGGATCAGTAAATTACCCTCTTCAATTTTGAACTCATACTCGTCCAGAGGGCGGGGTTGAGGTCCATGAATGATCCCGCCGTTGATGTCAAAGGCTGCATCATGACATGGACACTTGAATTGCTGTGAAGCATCGTCCCAATTCACCCGGCAGCTCAGATGGGTGCAGACATTCGAAAGTGTTTTGATCTGGTCACCTTCGCCGCGGATGACAAACACGCCGTAACTATTGGCGGTCTTTTCCCAACCGTTCACTTTGCTACGGACGAAGCTTATCAGAGTGGGAACGCCAACGGGGAAATTTGCCAGGGGACCTATAGGAACCCAGGCTTCTGATTCTTGTACTTTGACGGCAGGGGTGAGGATGTAACCAATGGCTGGCAAGCCGACGACAGCTCCAATCGCCGTGCCTACTGCAACCGTCACGACCGTCACGAATTCTCGACGGTTCATGTGCGGAGAATCGGGCATGCGAACCTCCTCTATAGCTCAGAATTGGATAAGATCACACCTTCTGATTATAATACGGACAAAAATTGTCCGGAAAGTGTTTTGTTGCATTCTCTATTTTAGAGTATTATAAAGTAGATGATAAGGATAAGTGAAATGATTAATCCGTGAGTATTGTCACTTTTACCCATTTCCAATCGAGTGTGATAATTGTGAAGTCCACGTTTCCGCATCCATAAAAGGAGGAGCTCATGGCATTTGGCAAATACATTGGCTGGAAAGGGGTAACATATCGGGGAGGTGGACCGATGCTCACCTTCCTGCTGCACCGTATCACAGCCCTGGGAATCATCTTGTTCGTTGGCCTGCATGTCTTGTCCTCGTTTTCCATGCAACAACTCGTTGGCGACACCGTCGGGACAGCCATCAACACCATCTACGAGACCTGGTGGTTCCAGATCTTCGTGGTCTTTTGCGTGATCTTCCACACCTTGAACGGATTGCGCATCACGATCCTGGACATCTTCCCCAAAATGCTCAAATTTCAACGCGAAGCGATCTGGCTCGAGTGGGCCATTTTCATCCCACTCTACGCTCTGACCGTTTTTGTGTTATTTCGCACCGGCCTGATCGGCGGTTGACCTGGTGGAGGAGAAAATGACACGACCCCGGATCGTTCCGCAACGTGGTTTTAATCTTGATTACCTGATGTGGTTATTTACACGTATTTCAGGCCTTGTCATTATCCTGCTCTCATTGATCAGCATCATAGCTGCGCTTTATATGGGAGCACGCACCCAGATGGATCTGCCCACCTTCCTGCGCTGGGCTTTCTTCCCCAACCCCAACCATGTGGTCAACAGCAATATCCCCGATGTCACAGTAGGCTGGTCGAATGCATTTTGGCAGATCATGTCGATGCTGATCGTCTTCTTTTCGTTCACCCATGCCGCCAACGGGTTACGGATGATCGTGGAAGACTACCTGGGCCATTCATTCTGGCAGCCAATCTTTCGCGGGTTTCTATTCCTGCTCTGGTTGTTCATGATCATTGTGGCTGTATACGTCATCCTATCATCCTAACCGCTGATTGCCGATGTGAGGAGAGAATCAATGAAAAAGCACCAATTTGATGTCGTAGTCGTCGGCGCTGGCGGAGCGGGGTTGATGTCTGCTCTGTACGCATCGAAAACGGCTAATACTGCTGTGCTCAGCAAGCTCTATCCCACCCGCTCCCATACCGGGACAGCCCAGGGTGGGGTGGGCGCGGCCTTGGGCAATGATGAAGAAGACCATCCCGAATGGCACACCTTCGACACGGTCAAGGGCAGTGACTATTTGGGCGATCAGGATGCCATAGAATTCATGTGCTTCGAGGCCGTCCAGGCAGTATATGAGCTGGAACATTACGGGCTGCCTTTCTCGCGCACCGCGGAAGGCAAGATCGCCCAGCGGCCTTTCGGCGGGCATACCAACAATGTGACCGGCAAGCCAGTACGGCGGGCCTGCTACGCTGCCGACCGCACCGGGCACATGATCCTGCAGACCCTGTATCAACAATGTATCAAAAACAACGTCAAGTTCTTCGACGAATTTCAGGTGGTTGACCTGCTCGTAGTCAACGGTGCAGCAGCCGGCGTTGTGGCGATCGAGCTGCTTACCGGCGAGATACATGTCTTCCATGCCAAGTCGGTGGTCTTCGCCACCGGCGGGCACGGGCGTGTGTGGGACATCACCTCGAACGCCTATGCCTATACCGGTGACGGCATCGCCATCACCATGCGCAAGGGTGTCCCGATGGAAGACATGGAATTCTTCCAGTTCCACCCGACAGGTATCTACAAATTGGGCATCCTGATCACCGAGGGTGTGCGCGGCGAAGGTGGTGTGCTGATCAACGGTCTGGGCGAGCGCTTCATGGAAAATTATGCTCCTAAGGTCAAAGACCTAGCCTCGCGTGACGTGATCAGCCGGGCGATGTACCTGGAAATGCAGGCTGGCCGTGGCATCAACGGGCAGCGCTACCTGTATCTGGACGTGCGCCCGGAGGTAGTCAATAAGTACGCCGCACTGGATGGGCGAAAAAATCTTGACGGCTCACCTTATATTGTGACCGGCGAGCAGATCCTCAGCAAGCTGCCAGACATCGTCGACTTCGCCCGCACCTACCTGGGCGTCGACCCGGTCACGCAGCCTATGCCCGTCCAGCCCACCGCCCACTATACCATGGGCGGCATCCCCACCAATAAATTTGCTGAAGTGGTCATCGATGATCAGAATACGGTCATGCCCGGCTTGTACGCCGCCGGAGAGGTGGCGTGTGTCTCGGTGCATGGCGCCAACCGCCTGGGCACCAACTCACTGCTCGACCTGATCGTCTTCGGCAAGTTTGCCGGACTGCGTGCTGCAGAATATGCCAACGGCGCCGACTTCCAACCCCTGCCCGCCGATCCGTCAGAATATGCCCGTGCCCAATTCGATGCCATCCGCAGCGCCCAGGGCAGTGAGAATATCCTGCAAGTTGCCTCGACCATGAAGAATACCATGACTGACCTGGTCGGCATGTTCCGCACTGGCGAGGGGATGACCCGCGCACTCGCCACCATCCAGGAGCTGCGCGAGCGCCACAAACACATTCCCTTGACCGACCAGGGTAAGATTTTCAACACCGAAATGATAAACATTTGGGAGCTGGGCAACTTGCTGCACATCGCTGAAGTGGTCACCGCCAGCGCCTTGGAACGAACCGAAAGCCGCGGTGGTCATGCCCGCGACGATTACCCGAAGCGCGATGATGTCAATTGGCTCAAGCACACATTAGCCTGGGTTCAGGAAGACGGCTCGATCAGGCTCGGTTACAAACCGGTCGTCATCACCAAGTACCAGCCCAAGGAACGCGTCTACTAGGAAAGGCGGCAAACATGGAAGTAAAAGTCAAAGTATTCCGTTTCGACCCTGAAAAAGACAAGAAACCGCATTACGAGACCTACAAGATCGAGTCCGAGCCCACCGACCGCGTCCTGGATATGCTGGAATTCATCAAGGGCACTTTCGACGGCACGCTGTCCTTCCGCCGCTCTTGCGCACACGGCATTTGCGGCTCAGACGGCATGCGCATCAACGGGCGCAATTACCTGGCATGCAAGGCGCTACTCAAAGACCTTCATTCCCGCAGCATTACCGTTGAGCCGTTGATGGGCATGCGCGTGATCAAAGACCTGATCGTTGATATGGAGCCATTCTTTGATAATTACCGGAAAGTGCTGCCCTACTTTATCAATGAGGAACCCGCACCACCGCAGGAGCGCCTGCAATCCCCCGAACAGCGTGAGCGGTTCGATGACACCACCAAGTGCATCCTATGCGCTTGCTGCACGACCTCCTGCCCCTCCTTCTGGGCAAACGACCAATATGTCGGACCGGCAGCCATCGTCTCAGCGCACCGCTTTATCTTCGACAGCCGCGACCAGGCTGGCGCAGAGCGCTTGCGCATCCTCAACGACCAGTTTGGTGTTTACCGCTGCCATACAATCTTCAACTGTACCATCGCCTGCCCGCGTGAGATCGAGATCACCCAGGCGATCGGCGAGGTCAAGCGCGCCATCGCTACGGGAAATCTGGAATAAATAATATACTCAAGCCAACAAAGAGACACCCTGACGAAATCAGGGTGTCTCTTTGTTTCTTATCAAGCAATGTTATAATCACCTTCATCGCCCCAGTAGCTCAAAGGATAGAGCGAGGCTCTCCTAAGGCCGAGGTTGTGGGTTCGACTCCCGCCTGGGGCGCAAATTGCAGAGGTATTTCTGAAAATTGCCTCTTGTCAAACTCGAAAAAGTGATGTATTATTGTGCAAGATGAACGTCTGGGTGCCCCCCTCACCCAGGCGTTCATCACTTTAACCGCCCGGTAAGGTGATTTTGTGCATTAATTCGCCCAGTTTTGTGTTAAACTTAGCTTGTTCAACCAAGAATTGGCAATTTAGGGACAATCAGGAGGACGATTATGCTTAACACAGCTGTCTTATTCGCTTTTGGAAATTTGGGCATTCTTACCGAAGATCCGACTGGCGGCATCCCCTGGTGGGTCATCCTGCTTCTCCTGGCAATTGTCACCATTGTAGTGATTTGGGCGCTGACCCGCAGCGCTAACTTCTCCGAATCGGACGCGCCGCATGTCGAGCATACCCGCGCCGAGCACGCCGAAGTGGCTGCCGGCGAAGTGCCTGCCTATGTTGAGCCAGCTCCAACCCCTGCCCCCGAGACACCTGCTGTTGCCATCGTCCCCGATGACCTGAAAATCATCGAAGGGATTGGCCCTAAGATTGCTGAAGTGCTTAATTCAACAGGGATCCAAACCTTTGCCCAACTGGCTGAGACAGATCCTGAGACGATCCGTAAAATCTTGCTGGACACAGACCCTCGCCTGGCGCGTCTGGGCAATCCGACTACCTGGCCAGCACAAGCTAAACTGGCGGCGGCTAAGGACATGGCAGGTTTACAGGCACTGCAGGACTCGCTTAAGGCGGGCCGGCAGGCCAATTAACATTTTCGCTGCTTAAGCGGCGTACCAATCCATCTTACGCAATACGAGGGCGAGGCGGTCTTGTCCTGTATTGCGTTTTTATTCCGTAAAGGTAGACATGAAACCATTCCAGTTGATTTTTCTCTATGCACGCAAGTACCGTTGGGCATTGATCGTTACCGCTCTCAGCATGATAGCGCTGGTCGGCCTCCAATTGCTCGTCCCGTGGATCGTCAAACTGCTTATCACCGCGGTGACCGACCCAGAAGCAACGCTGGCTGTCATGGACTACATCACCCGCCTGGCTGTGATCGTCCTGTTGGTCTACATTGCCCGGGCTGTGCTACAGTTCTTACGCTCCTACGTGGCGCATGTCGCCGGCTGGGGCGTTGTGGCGGATGTGCGCAAATATATCTACGAGCACCTACAGCGCCTCTCGCTGCGCTTCTATGAGGACAAGCAAGTCGGGCAGTTGATGTCCAACCTGGTCAATGATACCGACCTGTTCGAGCAGTTCATTGCCCATGCCATCCCCGACGTGGTGGTCAATGTGATCACGCTGGTCGGCGTAACCGCTGTCCTGCTCAGCCTGAACTGGCAGCTAACCCTGTTCAGCACCATTCCCATCCCACTGGTGCTGGTTTCGCTACAGCTTTATGCAAAATACGTGCGTCCGGCCTTTCGCAACCGTCAGAAGGCGCTGGGTGACGTGAACGCCATGCTCAACGATAACCTGTCGGGGATTCGCGAGATCAAAGCTTTTACCCGTGAGCAGGAAGAAGCCTACCGCATCGGCCAGCGCATCGAAGACTATCGCCTCTCGCAGCTCAACGCGCTCAAACTGATGGCTACCTTCCAGCCCTTCGTCGTCTTCACTTCCTCGCTGGGCATGTTGATCGTCATTTACTTCGGCGGGCGGCTCACCTTACAAGGCGTGCTTCCGGTTGCTGATATGGTGGCATTCTTCCTCTACCTGGAAATGTTCTACGCTCCCATCCATAACCTGAGCGGAGCCTGGGAAGCAGTACAGTCCTCGTTGGCGGGGGCGGACCGCGTGGCAGGTCTTATTTCAGAGCCCGAAGAGCCGCATAACGTTCCCAAGGCCATTCCGCTGCCGGGACGCGCCAGAGGAGATTTATACTTTCAGCAGGTCAGTTTCGAATATCTGGACGGCCTGTCGGTGCTCGAAGATATCACCTTGGATATTCCCTCTAACTCGGTCACTGCCCTGGTTGGTCCGACTGGCGTCGGCAAGTCGACGCTGGTCAGCCTGATCCCGCGCTTCTATGACGTGACAAGCGGCTCCATCACCCTCGACGGCCGCGATCTGTGCGATTATACGCTGGACAGCCTGCGCCAGCAGATCAGTATCGTCTTGCAGGATGTCTTTCTGTTCTACGGAACAGTGCGCGAGAACCTGCTATTCGGCAGACCCGATGCCAGCGACCAGCAGATCCTGGCGGCTGCCAGGGCAGCGAATGCGGATGAGTTCATCGAGCAGCTTCCCAATGGTTATGATACGCTGGTTGGGGAACGCGGGGTGAAGCTTTCCGGCGGGCAGAAGCAGCGCCTGTCCATTGCCCGCGCCATCCTCAAGGACGCACCCATCTTGATCCTGGACGAAGCTACTT
>Ga0299915_10003920_pt1 | contig 10781 bp, 7 predicted proteins | sample RVTome_13_FD_200263 | JGI IMG/M metagenome (GOLD analysis project Ga0299915, IMG submission 200263) | Soil microbial communities from uranium-contaminated site in the Upper Colorado River Basin, Wyoming, United States - RVT92D227 (version 2) ... | reverse complement strand
AGGATGGAAGGTCTTCTTTGACCCGGTGATGATCCCGCTTTCGATCGCCTCCATGACGCCGTCCGAGACCATCTCGGTGTGGATGCCCAAGTCGCGCCGGCCCGAGAGCGCCGCTAATACGGCATCCGGGATCCCGCCGATCCCGAGCTGCAGGGTCGACCCGTCCTCGATCAGGTCGGCGATGTATTTTCCGATCATCCTCTCGACATCGCTGAACGGACTCTTCTCGAGCTGGGGCAGCGGCTCGGAGACCTCCACGAGCTTGTGGAAACGGGATACATGGATGAAAGAATCGCCCAGGACGCGCGGCATGCGGTCGTTAACCTGAGCGATCACGACCTTGGCCGTTTCGGCCGCCGCCTTGGAGGCCAGGACCTCGACCCCCAGGCTCATGAACCCGTGCTCATCGGGAGGCGAGACATGAAGGACGGCCACGTCCAAGGGCATCTGGCCCGAGAAAAACAGATAGGGGATCTGATGGAGAAAAATCGGCACATAATCGGCCCTCCCCTCGTTGATGGCCTTGCGGTCGGCCGGACCGACAAACAAGGAATTGTGCCGGAAATGCCCTTCCATCTCCGGTTTGGAAAGGGGATCATCGCCCAGGAGCAGGACATGGACGAGTTCCACATCCTTGAGCGCGTCCTTTTGAGCCGCCAGCGCCTTCATCAGAACATAGGGAGTGGCGGCGTTTCCGCTGATGTATGCACGGTCCCCGCTCTTGACGACGGCAACGGCCTCTTCAGCGCTCACCAGTTTCTTTTTGTAATCATCGACCCAACTCATATGAATCCTCCGTTCAATCCAAAGCCAAAGTGACTTACCTCTGGCCGTTTTTCAGGTATCGATCCATTTCGGCGGCAGCCAGCCGGCCGTCTCCCATTGCCAGGATGACCGTGGCCCCTCCCCGGACGATATCCCCTCCGGCAAAGACGCCGGGAATTCCCGTGGCCATCGTCTTCCAGTCCACCTCCAGGTTCCCCCACTTCCCGACTCGGAGCTCCGGTGTCGTCTGGGCGATCAGGGGGTTGGGACTCTGGCCGATGGCCACGACGACCAGGTCCACCTGGGTGATGAACTCGGAACCCGGGATGGGGACCGGCTTGCGCCGTCCCGAAGAATCCGGCTCCCCGAGCTCCATCCTCAAACACTCCATAGCCTTAACCCGTCCCTTATCGTCGCCGAAATAGCGGAGCGGAGTGGTCAGAAGGTGAAACTCGATGCCCTCTTCCTCGGCGTGTTTGACCTCTTCATCACGGGCGGGCATCTCCTGACGGGACCGTCGGTAAATAATCGCCGCCAACTCCGCCCCGAGCCTCTTGGCCGTCCGGACGGAGTCCATGGCCACGTTGCCGCCGCCGATCACAGCCGCACGCTTTCCCCGGACGACCGGAGTATCATAGACGGGAAACTCGTAGGCGCGCATCAGGTTAACTCGAGTCAGGTATTCATTGGCCGAGTAGACGCCGACAAGATTCTCTCCCGGAATGCGCATGAAGTTGGGCAGCCCGGCCCCGGTCCCGATAAAAAAGGCGTCATAGCCGTCCCTCTTTAGGTCTTCGAGTGTAGCCGTCTTTCCCACAACAAAGCTCATCCTCAGCTCGACACCGAGTTTCTGCAGGTAATCGACCTCCGCTTTGAGGATGGCCTTGGGGAGCCGGAACTCGGGAATGCCGTAGACGAGCACCCCTCCGGCGATGTGCAGGGCCTCGAAGATAGTCACCCGGTGGCCTTTCTTGGCCAGCTCGCCGGCCACGGTCAGCCCGGCCGGGCCGGCTCCGATAACGGCCACCCTCGAGCCCGTCGAAGGGGGAATCTCAGGGAGAAACACCTGGCCTTCCCGGCGCTCGAAATCCGAGATGAACCGCTCCAGATTGCCGATGGCCACGGGAACGCCGGTCGCCTTCCTCAGGTTACAGACGATCTCGCACTGCGTCTCCTGGGGGCAGACCCGGCCGCAGATGGCCGGCAGGCTGTTCGTCTCCTTGATCTTGCGGATGCTGGCCACAAGGTCACGCTTCTCGATGAGCTTGATAAAGCTCGGGATATCGATGGACACAGGGCAGCCGGACACGCACCCGGGGTTGGCGCAATCCCAGCACCGCCGGGCCTCGAGGACGGCCGCCTCAACTTCCAGGCCCTTGTTGACCTCCCCGAAGTCCCGGTTTCTCTTCTCGGGTTCGCGCTCGGGCATCTTCTGCCGGGGGATCTTCATCCTCTCCTTTACCGGGAGAGACTTCCGCAACTCTTTCCGCCATTCCTTGTCGTACCCGGCTCTGAGCCGTTCCTTGAGCTCGGCCGAGATTTCCAGTTTTTCCGTCATCTCCGGCTCTCGTCGCACCCTGTCTCTATCACGAGAATCGCTCCCTCTCGAAGGCGCACAGCGATTTCACTTCATCATCAAAATAGGACTTGCGGCGGGCGAAAAGCTCCGGCCAGTCGATGGTGTGGCCGTCGAAATCGGGTCCGTCCACACAAGCGAACTTGGTCTTCCCGTCCGCGGTCACCCGGCAGGCGCCGCACATGCCCGTCCCATCGACCATGATCGGGTTGAGGCTGACTATGGTCTTCACTCCGGCCGGCCGAGTGGCCTCGGCGCAGCGGTACATCAGATAGGTGCAGCCGATGGCCACGACCCGGTCGACCTTCTTCTCTTCCTTGAGCAGAGAGTCGAGCTTGTAGGGGATGTATTCCTTGGAATCGTACCGACTGTCCCGCGCCGAGACAAAGAGCCGGTCACTGACCTTCTTCAGCTTGTCCTCCCAGTAAAACAGGTAACTGGCCTTGACGTCGATGAGCGTCAGCACGCGGTTTCCGGCCTTCTTGAGGGCCCGGGCGATGGGATAGATGGCCGCTATCCCGAAACACCCGCCGGCGCAGACCACCGTCCCGAAATTCTGGATATCCGAAGGCCGGCCGAGCGGGCCGACATAGACGGGCAGGTCATCGCCCGCCTTGAGCAGGGAGAGTTTCTGGGTGCTGGTGCCGACCAGCATAAAGATCGAAGTCACCGACCCTCGCTTGGCATCCCAATCGGCGATGGTCAGAGGGATCCTCTCCCCCCGTTCATCGGACATCACAATGACAAACTGCCCGGGACGACACTTGCGGGCCACCTCGGGCGCATGGACTTCGAGTAGATGGATGTTGGGCACCAGTCGCTCTCGGCGCAGGACCTTGGCCATTATGATCCTCTCTCTATCCTTCCTGTTTTCGGCCGCAAGGTTTTGGTTTTCTCCCTCAGCCTTCTGAGGCCCTTGACCTCTTCGCAGAGGTTCAGACCGCGGTAGTAATCGGGGATATCCACCCCGCCTTCAGAGGCAGGAGAGTCCGAGGCGATCCGCGCCGTACCGCCGGAAGACGCGAGCGGGATGAATCTCGAAGCGGATTTCCTGTCTTCCAGCACAAACGACGGCCGGCCTTTCTTGAGATGATGAGACGAGGCCTCGTGAAGCGAGGGCAGCAGCTTACTCATCTCCTCGGCGATCTCGGCCGAGCTCTGGTAGACAAAATCCTTGCTCCCCATCTTCTCGGCGAGCCGGCAAAAGATCCACCAATCCGGCTTAGACTCACCCAGAGGATCGAGCAATCTCTTGTATTTCTGGATCCGTCCCTCGACGTTGACGAAGGTCCCTTCGGCCTCAGCCCAGGTCGCGGCAGGAAGGACGACATCGGCCAGCTTGTTGTTCGCACCCCGATAGCAATCCTGGACGATCAGGAAGTCAGGGCGGCTTTCGCCCAGCGGGGGAAACCTTCCGGCCAGGTAGAGAGACTGAATCCGGCCTTTCTCGACCTCCTGGACAACTTGGCCAAGGGACAAACCGTTCGCCGCGCCGGACGGCCAGAGCTCGACGAGCCCCCTCTCGTTATTCTCAAGGGCCAGCGGAATGACCCTGGCTCCGACCATCTGGGCAAGGTTCCAGAGCATCCAGATAGGCCCAGCGGCGGCCGGCCGGCCGACGAGTCCGGGACCGCAGAGGAAGACACCGGGCCGGGCCTCGTCGAGAAGACAGGCTACAGCTTGGACTTCCTCCGCCGTGAGACCGGCCGAGGGGATGGCTCCTGCCGAGCTCGCCTGCTCCAGCGAGGCCTTCAGCTCTTCGTATCCGGGGATGGAGGTCCACTGGTCTTTCGGCCGGTGCTCGAGGAGCCAGCGGCTGAGATAGCCGAGGACCGCCGCCTCACTTCCGGGTTTTGTCCTCAGGGAAAACGTCGCCCAGCGGTCGAGAGATGACTCGCCCGGATTCCAGACAATGAGCTTGGCCCCCCTCTGGACCGCCTTGAGGACGTTGACCCAGAGTATGGGGTGGGAAAGGGCGATATCAGTTCCCGCCGCCAGAATAACCCCGGCCGCAGAGAGAGAAGCAAGCTCGAAATTGAGCTGGGGTGAAAACCCCTGTTCCTGGAGCATTCTCCGATAGGCCGAGGGCGTCGAGGGACTCGGAGAATCAAGCACCGGATCGGCGTTCAGGACGCTCCGGGCGAACTTCCGGGCGACGTACTGGTCTTCCAGACACAGTTGAGAAGAGACCACAAATGCAGGGCCGCGCTCCGGCTTCGCCGTCAACCTTTGAGCGACCAGGTCCAAAGCCTCGTCCCAGTTCACCTCCACGAGCTCGCCGTGCCGGCGCAGCATCGGCCGAAGGACCCGCCTCGGAGTGTGGACGACATCCCTGAGCACGAACCGGCCCTTGACACAGGCCTGTCCATTGTTGACCGTGTCCCCATCTTTGGGAAAGGAGCTGATCACCCGGCCTTTTCGCAGGCCGACTTCGAGGGTGCAGCCGACGCTGCAGAGAGGACAGATCGTGCGGCGCGTCTCGTCGGGAAGACCCTCGCCCTTCAGAGCGCGCTCGGTGAGCGAGCCGGTCGGGCAGACGTCGATACAGGCCCCGCAGAATTGACAGCCGGAGTCGAGAAGCGGCCGGTCCAGGGCCGTGCCGATAACCGCCTGGGGACCCCTGAAAACGACGGTAACCGCTGACGCGCCCCGCACCTCCGCGCACACTCGGACACAGCGCGCACAGAGAATGCACAGGTTGTAGTTCCGGTCAAAGAAGGGATCTTCCCGGCGAACCTCGAAATTGCGGTAGGAGGCCGGGAACCGGACCCTCTCGACCTTGAGCTCCTCAACGACCTCCTGGAGCCGGCACTGGCCGTTTTCAGGGCAGAGCACGCAGCCCGTCACCTCGCCCACTTTGCGGATGGTGGACTTGTATTCCTCGCAGCTCTTCTTTTCGGTGCAAATGAGACAGGCATGCGGATGTTCCGAGAGGATGAGCTCCAGCGTCAGCCGCCGAAGCTCCCGGAGCTGGGGCGTTTCGGTCGTAATCTCCAGGTTCTCCTCGACGGCGGTGCAGCAGGCCGGGACATACCCCCTCCTGCCCTTGATTTCGACGAGGCAGAGCCGGCATCCGCCGTAGGAAGTCAGGCCCTTGGCCGCGCACAAGTTAGGGATGCTGATCCCGTGGAATTGAGCCGCTTCGAGAACGGTCGTGCCGGTTTCGGTGACGATCTCCCGGCCATTTATCTTCAGTTTAATCATGTTGGCGTTTCTTTATCTTCCGGCCGGTCGGAGGGGCTTTTGGGCTGGGCAGAGAGACGAGCTCCTTGCAAACCCCGGCGGGGCACTTTCTTTGCTTGATGTGCCCGACGTACTCCTGCCGGAAATGTCGGAGTGTGGAAAGCACGGGGTTGGGGGCCGACTGTCCCAGCCCGCAGAGTGAGGCCGCCCTAATAGAATCGCCCAGCTCCTCAAGCCGAGCAAGATCCTGCTCTTCTCCTTCTCCTCGAGTGATGCGGACCAGAATATCATGCATCTGTCGCGTCCCGACCCGACAGGGGACACACTTCCCGCAGGATTCCTCTTGGGTGAAGTGCATGTAATGGCGGGCCAGGTCAACCATGCAGGTCGTTTCGTCCATGACGATCATCCCGCCCGAGCCCATCGTCGAGCCGGCCTGGACGAGGTTATCGTAGTCGATGGCCAGGTCCAGAAACTCGGCGGGCAGGAATCCTCCTGCCGGACCGCCGGTCTGGACAGCCTTAAACTTCTTTCCGTCCTTGATGCCGCCGCCGATATCATAGATGATCTCGCGGAGCTTGATCCCCATGGGGACCTCGACCTGGCCGCCGTTGCGGATTTTGCCGACAAGGGAAAAGATCTTCGTCCCCTTGCTCTTGGGCGTCCCGATCTGGCTGTACCAGTCGGCGCCCCGCTTGATGATCAGGGGGACGTTGGCCCAGGTCTCGACATTGTTGATGTTGGTCGGCTGACCCCATAGACCGGACTGGGCCGGGAACGGGGGACGCTGCCGGGAGACGGCCCGCCGCCCCTCGATCGAGGCCATCAGCGAGGTCTCCTCGCCGCAGACAAAGGCGCCTGCGCCCTCGACGATCTGGATGTCGAAGTGGAACTCCGAACCAAGGATGGACTTCCCGAGCAGGCCGTGTTTCCGCGCCTGGTCCCGGGCGATGGTGACCTGCCGCACAGCGTGCGGAGCCTCCATCCGGACATAGACGTACCCTTCGGCCGCGCCGATGGCGTAGGCGCCGATGATCATCCCCTCGATGACGCTGTGGGGATTGGCCACCAGGATGCTGCGGTCCATATAGGTTCCGGGATTCCCTTCATCGGCGTTGCAGATGATGTATCTCCGGTCGGCGCTCTCATTGCGGCAGAACTGCCATTTCTTTCCCGTCGGGAAGCCCGCCCCTCCCCTTCCCCGCAGGCCGGAGGAGTCGATCTCGTGGATCACCTCCTCGGCCGTCATGTCGAACAGGGCCTTGGCCAGGGCCTGGTAGCCGTCAACCAGGATATAGTCCTCGATCAGGTTCGGATCGATGCGCAGGTTGTCCTCGGTGAGCAGCCGCATCTGCTTCCGGTAAAAGGGAATGTCTTTCTGGAGCGCATACCGGCGGCCGGTCTTGGGGTCCGCATAGACCAGGGGATCGACCACCTTGTCCTTGAGGATGGTCTTCTCGATAACCGCGGGGATGTCTTCAGGATTCAGCCGGCCATAGTAAATCCCTTCGGGGTAGATCACGATGTTGGGCTCCAACTCACAGAACCCATGACAGCCCGTGACCTCAAGCCCGACCGTTTCCCGGAGGCCGCGGCTGTCGAGCTCCCGGCCGAGGGCCTCGATAATGCGCTGGGAGCCCCTCGCCCGGCCGCAAGTCCCGTTGGAAACGACCACGGTCTTCTTAGGGACGGGGCGTTCCTCGAGGATCCGGGCCTTCCAGGCGTTCAGCTGAGAAGGGTGGGTGAGCATTTTCACGGGAACCTACTTCCGCTTCCTGTATTCCTCGATGATGGAGTGTACATCTTCGATAGAGACTTGGGAATAATAGATTCCGTTGACGACAACCGTCGGCCCGATGGCACAGCAGCCGAAGCAATTGACCGTCTCCAGCGAGAACATCCGGTCCGGGGTCGTCTCCCCGGGCTGGACCCCCAGCTCCTTTTTCATCTCGTCGAAGACCCCGGCGCCTCCGCGGACATGGCAAGAAGTGCCCTGACAGACAGTCACCAGGTGTTTGCCGCGGGGCTGCAGTCGAAAAGCTCTATAGAACGTCAGCACTCCGTACACTTCATTCTCGGTGGTGTTCAGATGCTCGGCGACCCGGCGGATGGCCTGGGGAGGGATGTAGCCGTACTCGGCCTGGACCTTGTGGAGGATCTGCGTCAGGTCCTTCTGCTCGCGGCCGAATCCCCGCAGAAGATCGTCCATTTCAACACCAGCCATGGGTCCATTACGCTGAGAAAAGATCCTGGCACTTCAAGCCAAAACGATCGGCGATGTTTTTCTTGGTGAGATGGCCCCGGCCCATGTAGACGCCCCGGCTGAGAGCCTTATTTTCCTGGATGGCTTGATCGATGCCGAGCGTGCCGATGGCGTGCAGGTAATGAACGATTAAGTTGGAGAGGACCTTGGTTGAGGTTCGGCTGACGGCTGAGGTAATATTGGGAACGCAGTAATGGATGACGCCCTCATCGATATAGGTCGGATGCTCAAGTGTGGTCGGACGGCTGGCCTCGATGCAGCCGCCGTGATCGATGGCCAGGTCGATGATGACCGACCCTTTTTTCATGGTCTTGACCATATCTCGAGTGATCATCACGGGGGCCCTCTCTCCCGGCCGGAGGACGGCGCCGATAAGGACGTCGGCCACCTTGGCCATTCGGCCCAGGTTGTACTTGCTCCCCATCAGTGTGACCACGCGCCCGCCGGTCATCTCCTCGATCCTTCTCAGCCTCTCCATGTTGTGGCCGACGACGATGGTGTGGGCACCGGCACCGAGCATCGCCCGGCTGGCGCTCCGGGCCAGAACGCCGCTCCCGACGATTACGACCGTCGCCGGGGCAACGCTGACGACACCGCCCAGGATGGCCCCGCGGCCGCCTTGGTTGGTCTGGAGGTAGTGACCGGCGATGGCCAGGCACATCTGCCCGGCAACCTCGCTCAAGCTCTCGTAGAACGGCAGGACGTCGCCGTCGTCCTGGATGATCTCGTAGCCGATCATGATGACATTTTTCTGGAGGAGCTCCTCGACGATCGCCTTCTTGGCGATGGCCAGATGATGAAAGCCGAGGAGAATCTGGTTCGCCTTGACGAACCGGCATTCTTCCTGGTTGAGGGGAGAGATGTTGAGGACGATGTCGGACCTGCCGAAGACCTCCTCTTTGGTGAAAACGATGTTGGCTCCTTGAGCGGTGAACTCCTCGTTGGTATAGCCGGCCTTCAGGCCGGCTCCGGCCTGAACATAGACCTTATGACCTTTCTCTGCCAAGAAGGACACACCGCTCGGGTTGAGGCCGACCCGGTTCTCTATCTTTGCGCTCTCGTTGATCACACCGATTTCCATCTGTTCCTCCTTAAAAAAGACCCCATATATTACCAAAATAAAAAGTATTCAACAACCTGAACTCTTTCCCTTAATCCGGGAAGACGATGCGGCCGCCGACGACGGTCGTCTTGATTCGAGCCTCAACGATCTTTTCGGGGGGAACCTCAAAGATGTTCCGGTTGAGGACTACGAGGTCGGCCAGGAAGCCCTCCTTGATCCTGCCCTTCGACATCTCGGCAAATTCGGTATAAGCACCGTCTGTCGTATACGCCCGGAGCGCCTCTTCGAGCGAGATCTTCTGCTCCGGGTACCAGCCCTCAGGGTGCTTCCCGTCGGTCGTCCTCCGCGTAACGGCGGCGTAGATCCCGGCCAATGGGTCGAGCGGCGCCACCGTCCAATCGGACCCGGCGGCCAGCCTCACGCCGTTGTCGAGGAGGGAGCGGAAAGCATAGGTGGTCCGGCAGCGCTCCGGCCCGATCTTCTGCTCGGCCCAGCGGCCGTCGTCGATGGCATGATACGGCTGGACCGAGGCGATGATGCCCAGTCTCCCCATCCGCTCCATGTCCTCCGGCCGCAGGTGCTGGGCATGCTCGATGCGCCAGCGCCGGTCTCTCGGCCCGTTCTGAGTGATCACTTTCTCAAAGATATCGAGGAGGACCGCGTTGGCCCTGTCCCCGATCGCATGGACGGCCACCTGCAAGCCCGCCGCGTCAGCAGCCCGGATTCGCTGCTCCATGATGCCCTCGGGAATCATGTCGGGGTGGAAGAGTCCCGACACTTCTGGACCATCTGTGTAAGGCTCGAAAAACAGGGCCGTCGAGGAGCCCAGCGAGCCGTCGACGAACCCCTTAAGACCGCCGATCTTGAGAAAGTCGTTCCCGAATGGCGTCTTCAGCGAGAGGCGCGAGAAAGCGTCCACTTCGACGATCGGGACGTAGAGGAAGACCCGGCAGGTTAGCTTTCCCGAGTCGAGCAGCTCCCGGTAGACGGCGAGGTTTCCGGTGCCGTAGGCCATATCGTGAGTCGAGGTGACGCCGTTCTCTGCGGCGAGGCGAAGGGCCGCCCCGGCCGCCTTCAGCCTGGCCCCGAACGTCGGTTCGGGGATATGCCTGGTTACCAGCTCCATGGCCGCGTCCTTGAGGATCCCGGTGGGTTCTCCTGTCCGAGGGTCTTTGAGGATCTCTCCCCCAGCAGGGGAAGGCGTTCTGGCGGTGACGCCGGCCATCATCAAGGCCAACGAGTTGGCCAGGACCATGTGGCCGTCATGGCGGTTCACGCAGACGGGGTTTTCGGGGGTAACAGCATCGATCCACTCCCGGCGGGGAAGTTCCGGAGGGTCGAACTGCTGCTGGTCCCAATCGCCGTTGAGAATCCATTCGCCTTTGGCCAGCTCTGCGGCCTTGTCCTGGATCCGGGCCACAAAATCATCCCGGCTCTTGGCCTCCCGCAGTCGAATGCTGAGGAGCGCAAAGCCGCCGTCCAGGAAATGGGTGTGGCTGTCGATGAAGCCCGGGACGACGAGGGCCCCTCCGAGGTCGATGACCCGGCTGTCTCGGCCGACCAGCCGGCGGATATCTTTCGAGGTGCCGACCGCGACGATCCTTTCGCCTCGGACGGCCACGGCCTCGGCCCAGGGCCGACCGCTGTCCCCCGTCCAGACCGAGCCGCCGAGGAGGGCCAGGTCAGCCATGGCTCGCACCCTGGTACAGGCCGGCAGGAGAGCAGCCCCCGCCAGAAAGACCAAGAGAATCCAGGTTCTTTTTTTCATCGCCTTCACCCGCCTGATTCGGAGATGGAGTAAGGGCGTATCTCATTTTCATAACGAGATACGCTGAAGATCCCGCGGGACGATCAGCCGACCCTTGAAGTGGCGCCGGATCTCGGCTCGAACCTCGGTGGGAACAGCCCAGACGTCGGCCAGGAAATGACAA
>Ga0299915_10003919_pt1 | contig 10783 bp, 10 predicted proteins | sample RVTome_13_FD_200263 | JGI IMG/M metagenome (GOLD analysis project Ga0299915, IMG submission 200263) | Soil microbial communities from uranium-contaminated site in the Upper Colorado River Basin, Wyoming, United States - RVT92D227 (version 2) ... | reverse complement strand
CTCTTATTGCGGATCAGGCGCCTGTCCCCATTTCCACCACCGCCCGGGTGATGCCGCGCAGCGCCTGGCGGCGCAGTCGGTAATAGGTGCCCTCGCCGATATACAGCTTGCCCATGATTTCCCGCGACAGGCAATCCTTCACGTACGAATCGTATAGGATGGTGTACGCATACCACTCCCGCGGCAGGGGTTCGGGTGGTGGTTGACCGGCCGGCCGTAATTTCTCCAAGATCTGGACCAATCTGTCGTGCACCAATTTTCCACGTTCGAGATGGTCAGCAGCCTCAATGCCAAATAACTCAACCAGCGGGGATTTTCCTAAGGCGCCGTAATCGTTGAGATGCTGGTAGCCATCTTCGATGCATTCCACCAGCTCCTGGTCCGGCTTATAGGCCAGCGCAGAAAGCAGCCCGCCCTGATCGATCGGTTGGCTGGCCTCCATCCCAGGCGCAGTGTTTTCCGCCTGGGCATCTTGAACCGCCGACGATCTTGGTGGGAAGTTGAAGTGGACGATATGGCTGATTTCGTGGGCAATATCCTCCAGCCAATACAAATCCTCTTCATCATAGAGGACTTTATCCTTGCGCGGCCCGACGCCAATTACAGCGTACTGTTCGCTGCCCGCATATCCAGGAGCAAGCCAGGCGATTTGTGGAAAAATGGCGCTGGACGGTTGTGCGAACCCTGCCTGGGCAGGCCCTTCCAGGGCAACCTCTTTGGAAGGAAGTGGCTTGCCGATAGGCAGCGAGTGGAATGAGGCGACGACCGTATAGTGGTCGTTCTGGCGAGTGGCGATGAAACCGCCGGAGGCGTTCAAGTTCTTGCACAAGACAGCCAACCCGCGGCTCAAATAGCGCTGCAAAGATTCTCGCGTGGTGGCTTCCCGCCCCAGCGCATCCAGTTCCCGCTGCATCTGGCGCTGCTGGCGGTGGAACAATTGATCCAGGAAGTCACGCACGAAATCATAAGCCGAGTGTGTGAACACCACCAGGACCGCCAGGAGCACCAGATCGGTCCCCGCTAATGTAAACTGCCGTCCGATCAGAATGTAGATGACCACGATCGCGGAAATGGTAATTAACGTGACCGGCAGGTCATAGGTTGATGTGCGATGGGTGACAAAGGTGCGGTCACGCGCCACGGAATAGGCCAGCAGTATGAGGGCGGCTAAAATGAGCAGGTTGGGCAGCAGGCGTGGCACGTTGATATTCAGTAATGTGCCGAGGAAACCAGAGGATACCGGTCCGACTCCGATGAGTATTGCCAGGTAAAAAGCCGTGCTCGGCAGCAAACCATCCGTTTTTCTAATCAACCACAAGTTATATAAAATCGAGCAAAAAACAAAAGAAATGAAAAGCACGACGATCAGGTTTGGATAACTCATGCTGGAGGGGCAGACAAAGGTTGGGTCGCATGGAGGGGCAGGCGGGGCGGTAAAAATTAAGATGGTCATGATCACGCCGAACAGGACGATCCCGCGTGCCAGCGTATAGCGCTTTTTACGCTGCTGTGGGTTGAGCAGGTAAATGGTCAGGTCGTGCCAGGCAACCAACGCAATCGTCTGCGCAAACAGCCGCACCGGGCTTTTTTCAACCTCGCTGGTCACCAGCGCATTTAAGACGTAGTTGTAATAGAAGGCCATGGCAACCAGGGCGACGATGGCGCGGAAAGCGAGCGCGTTGGCGCGGCTGCGCGAGAGCAGGTAGATAGCGAACCACAGGTTAAGCCCAAGGCATATAAAAGTGGTGAAGAGAGTCAGGTCAGATAATAGTCTGCTCATACATATTATCTTCTCTAACGCTGAGTGGCGTTAATCCTCGATTAATTTTATCGCAAAAATGAAATTACAAGCGTCAGATTTCACAAAGTGTTGGAATTACACATCTTGGTTTTGCTGATGCTATTGCCGCATGGGATATGGCTCATTTCACGACCGCAACGGCGAAGCCGCCCCAGGCGCGCTTCCCTGCCGTCTCTTTTCCCACCGTGCGGTGCTCGCCGAGTGAGAGTCCGCAAGAGCGGAGCAGCTCGGTGAGACGCTCACTCGCTGGCGGCGTGCTGTCGATGCCGAACCTCAGCGGTTCGCCACCAGCCTTGGTTCCCGCTCTGGCGTAGCGCCAGTAAAGCGATTGTGACTCGAGCGGCTCGGTTGTCATGTAGTCGAAGGCGAGGACGCTGCCCCTGGCAGTACTGGCGATCTTGCGCAATGTATCCTCGACAGCTTCCCTGTTCAGGTACATGATCACACCCTCCCATAGGAATAGAGCCGGTTTGTCGGCCTCTAAACCCGCCTTCACGAGCCGACTGAGCCAATCCTCCTTCTCGAAGTCTGCGGCTACGAACGTGACCCCAGCCGAGTTGATTCCGGCCTTCTTCAACGCTTCGCGTTTGATGACCTGCGTCTCCAGGGTGTCGATCTCGAAAGATCGAACCCCAACGTCCTTGGGCAATCTGAAGGCGCGCGTATCGAAACCCGCGCCAAGGATCACAAACTGTGCGATGTTGGGAATGTACCGCTCCACAACAGTATCGAAGAACATCTGCCGGGCAGAGGCTTCGTACTGCACGAGAACATCCCCCTCATATGGGTAGCGGAAGGCTTTTGGTACGTAGCCGCTCAGACGATGGGCGAGCAGCAGCGGTCCCGAAACAAGCCGTAAAGCCAGGTGGGAGATGCCGGGCAGTACCATCATCAGCCGGCAGGCTGCTTCATCTTACCGGGTGCCCAGGATGTGCTGGAACCAGCGCGCAGAAAGCGGTCCTTGGGCCGTCCCCGACACGCCCGCCCCGCGCCCGGTTAGAAAAGCCTTGACGATCCAGAGTACATAGCCAACCAGCATAACCGGGAACAGAAGGATGCTGAGGATGTAGAAGACGGCAGTCGCAATGAGATGGCACACTGTGAACACTCCGTCAGCCAAGCGCCCCTTCCAACATTCCCACATACTTTTCCGGGTCGAACAATGCCGCGGTGTGTCCCATATTCCCCATGCTGACCACCTCCACGTAGCATTAATTCTGAAAAATACTACACCTCACAGATTTCCGAAACCTGTGATGTGTGTGGATACGTTGTTGGGTTTCGGAGGTGGCTGGAGAATGGAAGGGGAAATGGATTCGCTCCTCTCAACCCAAATTACAGGTTACAGCCTTGGTTCATTTTGCCTCCGGCAGTGTCCAACGCAGGATGCTCACCGTTTGCGTTTTGTTCCCGAACTGCCGCGGCTCTGTCTTACGCACCAGTTCGAACCCCATCCTGTTCCAAAACTGGTAGGCACGCTGATTTTCCTCGACAACCCCCAGCATGATCGCCCGGCCTCCGCTCGCCCGCACAGTTTCAGCGAATCCTTGCACTACCATTTGCCCCAGGCCTTGGGAGCGGACTTCGGGCAGGAACAGGAGCAAACCAATCCACCAGGTGCTCTCATCCGGGTAGCCACACAACACATCCAAAATTCCCACCAGGGCGTCCTGCCGGTTGACGATCCCGAACATGAATTTGTCGCCGGGTGATTTTCCAGGCGGCACGTTTTGGAATTCTTCTTCACCTGAGTGTGGACCCGCCGGATGTCCATCCACGAGGAGCATGTAATCCAGGCATCTCTCATACAGCCTTTGGATTGCCGCGCTGTCCGCAGGCGACAAGTGGCGCACTGAATAAGCTTGAAGGCTAATGTTAAAGACAATTTCTGTTTTCAACTCTTTCTTCATCGGCTGATATTTCAATCCGCTGCCGTCGAAGCTCCAGCCGTTTCTGATGCCGGTGGATTTCTTATAACCCATAGCCTCGTAGAACGGCACCGCATATAGCGTGGCTGCCAGGCGGATGACCTGGGAGCCGCGCCGGGCCAATTCCTGCTCGCAGCGCTCCACCAACTGACGCCCGATGCCCTGGCGATGGTGATCTTCACGCACAAACAAGCTCTGCAGGCGACCCGGCTTACAGCGCAGCACACCGACGATTTGGCCCTCATCCTCTGCGACGAAGACCATCTCCGTCCTCAGCACACGGGTAATGGCCTCCTGGTGAGTGGGGTCGGATGACCCGGCATGGCGAAACGGACCGAGTAGTTTTTCCTGTTCTTCAGGGGAAGCAAAATTCAGGTTGTACTTGCGATAAGTGTCGGCGATCAGCACGCCGACAGGTTGTGCATCGGTTTCCTCTGCGTAGTTGCGAATAAAGGCCATAATTCCTCTTGCATGCCAGTGGTTAAAAAATTGTATGCCTCTTCGTTGCCAGCATGCTCATGGTTACTGCGTTACCTGGTCTTATGATCTCACCACACCGATGACGATCGCCACCAAAGGGATGAGGTTCAACAGACCGTGGACAATGATCAGCACCCAGGTATTCTTGACCTTCTACGCCACATAGGCATAGAACAAAGCCGTAGGGAATAACACGGGCAGCGACCATTTTTGGAAGAGGTGGTTGGCTGTCCACAGGATGCCGTGGATCAGCCAGGTCCATCTCCCGTGAGTCAGCTCCTGCCGCGGCAGCATGAACCCACGCCACCAGAACTCTTCGCCAAATATGTTTAGCACCCATCCCAGGAAATACAGCGCTGCGATCCACCACTGACCTCTCAACGCCATACCCATGAACTCACCAGGCACCAGCTCGCTCGTCCCGCCGGGGATAAGCTCGGGCGGGAAGGAAGCGGGCATCGAGAGGGCGGGGATCGCGGCCAGCCATTTGCCCACAAAGCCTAATGCCAGGAAGCCGAGCGCCTGCACAACCAGCAGCCCGGCGGTCCACAGCCAATCTCTGCCGGTCATGGCGCGCAGCCTGTAGCGGGAGGCAAATGCTCGCCAGGCGAGCGGATTGCCTTCCAGTTTATAGGCCGCCAGCGAGGCGATAAAGACCAGCCCCATCCAGCCCATCCACCAGACCAGGTAACCGATCAGGAAGGGCTGTCCCGTGCCTGCCAGCCATTGTGGCACCAGGTAGTGCAGCTCTAGGAAGGCTGTTACCGCAGGGACTAAAACAAGCAGCAACGATTTCCATAAAGCCAGGGGTTTGAGATTCCGGGTGTTCACCACACACTTCCTGTTGTTGTCTAGAACTCCTCCCGACTGAAGCGCCACATCCCGATCAGGACAAACAAGATGCTCTCCAGCGCCACCACCAGGATGAGCATGGGCGAGTAATTCTGCGTACCCATCAACAGGTTGGGCACTACCGCGTCCACCTGCTGTCCCACCGGGACGACCAGGTTCCAGGGCAGCACGTAGCGCAGGGCAGGCAACAGGACAACCAGGTTTTGCTGCATGAGCAGTAGTGCCAGGGGAATCCCGATGACAGGTCCGCGGCCGCTGAAAAAGGTGCCTAGCATCAAGGTCAGGCTGAGAAAGAAGAAATTGCTCAGGAAGATCACGCCCTGGGCTGCCAGAAAGCCGGGCAGAGTCCATGGCGTATCCACCGCTGCGGCATGCAGCGCGTAGGCGATAACCCCGGGCAGCACCACCATGGTTGCCAGCATCCCCAGGCTGTTGGCAATCACCTTGGACAACATGAATGCCGGGCGTGTCACTGGCTTGGAAAGCACCCAGGCAGCCGTCCCATCCTTCTTCTCACCCACCACCGCGCCTTGCACGATGATGATCAGCCCAATCGCAGGGAATAAACCGGCGAAAATGCCATAGAGCATCACCACTTCTTCACTTGGAAGTGGCCCGAGCTCGCTGAACAGCACTGCACCCAGCAGGAGCCCCATCATTCCCCCCCAGATCAGGCATTGAATCCACCACATCCTGGTCTTCCACCAGCGGCTCAGCTCGTTCCTCAGCATATTGCCCAGCCCGCGCCGCCAGCCGCGCTCATTGACCAGCTCAAAAGCGCTATTACCGCTTGGTATTACGTTTTCGCTCATCCTGGGCTCCTTCGGGGTGATTTGAACCGGCAATGACCCGCAAGAAAATCTCTTCTAGCTCATATTGTTTGCGGCGAAACTCGCTTACCACTACCGGCCCGTTGACCAGCAGTTTGAGCAGCTGGCTCTCGGCAGCCTGCGGGTCGCTGACGCTCACCTGCCAGGTGCTCTCGCCGTTGTGCTCACCGGCAATGATCCCACTGACCCATGGCAGGGCGAGCACCTGCTGGCGGGCCTCCTCCACCTGGCCTCTCAGGTGGACGATATAGACTACCCCCTCGCTGCCGGCCAGCAGCTCCTCGATCGGTCCCTGTGCCACCAGCGCACCCTTGTTCAGGATCACCACCGTATCACTCACCCGCTGGACGTCGTCCAGGATGTGGGTGGAGTAGAACACGGTGGTGTACTTGCGCAGCTTGGACATCACTTCCAGCACGTCCCGCCTTCCGATCGGGTCCAGGCTGGCGGCTGGCTCGTCCAGGATAAGCAGGTCGGGGTAGTTCACCTGAGCCTGGGCGATTCCCAACCGCTGCCGCTCGCCGCCCGAGAAAGTGCGGATCGGGCGGTCTGCTTTATCGGTCAGGTCAACCAGGTCAAGCATCTCCTCCACGCGTTCTTCGATGATTTTTGCGGGTCCCTTGAAGAAGAAGCGGGCGACAAAGCACAGCGTCTGCCGGGCGGTCATGTGCTCATAGAAATGCGGCTCCTGCGCCAGGTAACCCACCCGGGCGCGGATATCCACGCTCTGGTTGATGCTATCCATGCCGAAGACGGTAGCACTGCCTGCGGTGGGATGGATCAGCCCCAGCATCAACTTGATGGTGGTTGTTTTCCCCGCCCCATTCGGCCCCAAAAACCCAAAGATCGAGTTCTGGCGCACTTTCAAATCCAACGGTTTGAGCGCCTGGATGTTCTTATAGGCCTTGCTTAGCCCATTGGTTTCAATCACAAAAGGTGTGGTGATATTCATAATTGCTCCTGTGTGCCGGTGATATATACCAGCGTCCTTTCCGAAATAAAATTGTAGATACCCTCATCGCCAGACCATCATATCTTCATTCTAAACCTTTTCAATCGTCGTATCTACCTAGCGTCGTTACCCAGGCAGCCAATCTGGCAGTGTAAAGTAAGACTTGATAGGAGTTACTCAACTTTTCTATTTCTCTACACCATCAAGAATCGATCCAGCCATTCATAAGCCAAACTTCTGGCGAATTTTGGGAATGAATGATCGTTGCCATGCATGAAATAACAGAAATGGTTTTGCTTGCCATATAATTTATAGATTTGATTAAGCTGAACCCCGACACTTGCCAGAAATTCTTGATTTCCCAGGGTTTTATCATGATATGCGGAAATATTGCACCAGGGTCGGGGAGCGATCAGCGCCGCCACCTCATTGAGATCGAAAGGAAGGTCCAGTTTTTCTAGCAGATACTTTCTAAGCGTCGGAAAATAGATATATTCGTCTTCCGCTGACCATTCCAGACATTTTTCCTCTTCCGAAATAACCGAAAATCCGCAGTTGCTGACGCCAACGGCTATTCGCTCATCCATCGCCATGGCGAGCATCGCATTGCTTCCCCCGTGGGAGTGTCCGATCACGCCGATTTTGCTTTGATCAACGAAATCGAATGTGCATAATACATCCATGGCGGACATGGAATCCTGGATGTCTTTTCCCACCATCGACCAGCCTGGATACTTCTCATAAAATGGCATTGAGTCGAATTGCTGTTTGCTGGGAAAAATTCTTTCTCCCATGGTCAGATAATCGGGCGCCAGAACGACATAGCCTCGTGCCGCCAGCTCATGTCCGTAGGCATAATCCTTGGATCCATGTAATCCTGCGACTTCATCTTTTCCAAAATCGTTCATTTGGTGCATGGCAAGGATGGCTGGGAAGCCCGCCTCTTTCTTTTCCGTGGTCGGAACGAAAAGATAAGCGTGGATTTCTTCCTCCTCCCCGACCATATAGTGCAATTTGTGTCTTACATAATGCTCACAATCGGTTGTCTCCATCGTTTCGATGGCGCTCGTATTCCTGGCGAAGGGCGGCGTGCCGATATTTTCGAGAAACCGTCGTTTGATATCATTCCGTTTTTCTGACCACCAGTCAAGTGTGTTTGCGGAATAGTCTTGTGCTGGTAATAATGTTTTAATGGTCATCGTAATCTCCGGAAGGGGGCAGCCGAGTTGATTGCGGATCTCGGCTGCCCAGGTTATTTACTTCACGAACGGGATGCTGAGCGGATAGTGGATCGGCTTATCTGACAGAGCGCGCATGGCATTGACTACGCCCTGGTAGGTGCAGAAGATGCCGATCAGGATGAGCGGCATGGGCGTGCAGATGAGCAGTACCATAACCGTAGAATTGCCATCCACCATGTTTATGCCCATTTCGTCCATGATACCCAGCGCGATCGGGAATATCATGAGCAGGAGGGCGGTGGTGAAGAGGCATAGGGTCATGGTGATCTGGAAGTTGAGCACCAGGCGGCCCTGCTGGTCGATTTTGGAGGATTGGTTTTTCTTCCAGGACCACAACAGCAAGGGGATGACGACGATATTGATCATGCTGCTGAGGTGTAAGAGCGCCAGCCAGAGATTATCATTGGCATTACTCTCTACGCCAAAATCAAACTCCAGGGCTTTGCTCAGGCACTGTAGCGTGTAAGCCCGCGGATCGACTTCACCGCTTTCGATGCGTTGAATGGTGCGTGCGCTGACTTCACACTGCTCTGCCAGCTGCTCCTGCGTCAGGCCTTTCTGCTGGCGCAGTTCTACGACTTTGAGTCCGAGATCAGGTTGGTTCATGGTTTACTCCTTTCAAGTGTTAGCCATCATTATAGGAACCACCTTCGGAAACACAACGTCGCCTGGACGACATTCGCACGACACTTGAGTTTATTATACGTCATTCGGCTTTTGCTTTCTAATCTGAGTGGTTAACGTGTCACACCCCACAGATAGATCAGGTTATCATAGCCAGCAGAGGCCAATAGCGTACCGACTGGCGAAAAGGCCACTGTGAACAGTTCGTCAGCATGAGGGAGAGAGCGTAACAGCCGCCCGCTGGCAACCTCCCACAGCTTTACCGTGCGGTCACAGACTGCCGAGGCCACCAGGCTGCCGTCTGGTGAAAAGGTCACCCCATACATGCCGTTCCCGTGCCGTAATGTTTGCATCAACTGTCTGCTGGCGAGGTCCCACAAACGTACGGTGTTGTCGGTACCCGCGGATGCCAAAAAGCTGCCATCGGGAGAAAAGGCCACGTCGTGCACATCACTATCATTGCCATAATCCAGCGTGCCAACGATTTGCCCGCTGGCTACATTCCAAAGTCTCACTATTCCACCGTGCTCGCCGGCAGCTAACAAGGTGCCATCGGGTGAAAATTCGACGGCGAAGGTATAGATAGCCCCCGATTCCTCGAGCGTGCGCAGCACCTGTCCGCTGGCGAGGTCCCACAGTGTGACCGGCCGGCCGGCAATGGCGACTGCCAGGATGGATCCATCCGGAGAGAAAGCCACGTGACCAGGTTCTTGGCTGCCTTGCCCAAGGGTATGGACCACCTGCAAGCTTTCCACGTCCCAGATTGCATCCGAAGATGCCAGCAAGTTCTCCACCGGTGAAAAAGCAATGGCATTCAAATCCACACGGGATATGTGGAATGTAGACGCCTCTTGCCCGTTCCAGACATCCCACAATTTGGCCGTCCGATCCCAACTGGCCGAGGCAAGGTAAACACCATCCCATGAGAAGACAATCGTTGTCACTCTATCGCTGTGCCCGCTGAGAATATTCAGGCGTTCCACTTGAGCGGCCGTATCAGCGGTGATCGGAGCCAGGTTTTGGGGATTGATCTTGATCGGCAAAACGGCTGTTTGGGTCGGTGGCAACGGGATTGGTGTAGCGGTGAGTGCTGGGGTCGCGGCATTGGTAGGTGAAGCGGTGGTGGTTACGGTTGGTGGCGTCGTCGTTAAGGAGGGAGTGATAGTAGAAGCCTCAATGAGCGTCGGTTCTGCTGCGGCACAGCCGGCACTCATGATTAAAACAGTCACGATGCATAAACTTATTACATAACGGATCAACATCATTTCTCCAGTGAAAATCTATTCATCTATTATCCAATTAGTTACTCCGCTGCAAAACCGAAGCATGAATGACCAGCATTACTTACGAACCACCCCATAACTCCAGGTTAGCAAGGTTGGATAGACTGTGTGATACCCAGGGCCTTTATTTAAGAAATCTTCCTCCAACTCTCGCTCGATCTCAGCATCGGCCGCCTCTTCGCCGATCCCGTAATCCATCAGGTTGGCTTTCCAGCGCATCCGCCCCGCTTTATCCGGCTTGGGCTGTCCATATCCTTCGTCACAAATGGCCTTGAATACCCTCTGCTTGTACTCCGTTTCCAGGGGTGGAAAGAGACAGCGTACGGCATCGGACTGGCGAGCTTGCACATTCACCAGCCCAGCCTTGTGCATCAGCACGGGCATTTTGATGCCGATATTGTGATCAACGCCAGTGCACTTGCGAATCTCGCGGTTGATGGTCTGGAACAACTCCAGCGGCACCGTCTCCTGGTGGTTGGCTTCGTCGATGTGCAGCATGGCGCTATGGGCATTGCGGTTGGCCTCACAGGTGATGATCATTCCACCTGAGCGGGTCACCCGGATCATCTCCTCCAGGGCTTTTTCTGGAAAGGGCACATGCATCAAAACGGTGCGGGTCAGGGCGACATCGCAGGAGTCTTCGGGGAATGGCGTTGCGTAGATGCTGCCCTCGTAGAATTCCGCCTTGAACGGTGCCCTGGCCCACACCTGGCGCGCTTTGGCGATCAATGCCGCTGACTGGTCAATGCCGGTATAGCTACTGCCTAATGGCAGCAGAGGCAGCAGCTTCAT
>Ga0299915_10003918_pt1 | contig 10783 bp, 13 predicted proteins | sample RVTome_13_FD_200263 | JGI IMG/M metagenome (GOLD analysis project Ga0299915, IMG submission 200263) | Soil microbial communities from uranium-contaminated site in the Upper Colorado River Basin, Wyoming, United States - RVT92D227 (version 2) ... | reverse complement strand
AGGCCCTCTTTTTCGGCCTGTGCCAGGTCTTTACGGTTTTCCGCCAGTAAAAACTCCTTTTTCTCGACCAGACCATCGGCCATCCTCCGTAAGGCTTGATCCTTGACCTCGGAAGAAAGCCTGGCTATCTGGTATGAGGCTTCTCTGGCCTGTTGCGCGATCTTTTGTATGTCTTTGGTAATATCCATCCCTGCCTCCTAGAGGATTACCAGATTGTCTCGATGGATCACCTCATCGGTGTATTTATACCCTAACACTTCCTCTATCTGGGAGCTCTGTCGCCGCATGATCTTTTGCAGTTCGCGGGAGTTGTAGTTCACTAACCCCCGCGCGAATTCCTTCCTGCGGGGATCAAGGCAGGAGACGAGGTCTCCCCTGCCGAACGTCCCCTCCACCTTTACAATCCCCGAAGGGAGGAGACTCTTACCTCCCTTCAGGAGCGCCTCCTGAGCTCCCCTGTCGAGTATGAGCCCGCCTTTGGGCCGCAGGGTAAGGCCTATCCACTGTTTTCTGCCCTTGAGTCGCTCTCCTGCGGACAGAAAGAGTGTCCCCACCAACTCCCCGGTAAAGATCCTCTCGAGCACATGGTGGTCCTTGCAACCGGTTACCACCGTGGGCACATCACAGCGGGCAGCGAGTTTTGCCGCCCCGACCTTGCTCGCCATGCCTCCGGTGCCGATCTCCGTCTGCGTGCCCTGCGCCATGGCTTCCACCTTTTTCGTCACCTTTTCCACCAGGGAGATGAGCCTTCCCCCTTGGCGCGGATCACCATCGTACAGACCCGGAGTATCGGTGAGGATGAGGAGAAGATCCGCGTCTATCAGAGAGGTGACCAGCGCCGCCAGCAGGTCGTTATCGCCAAACTTGATTTCCTCCACCACCACCGAATCGTTCTCGTTGATAATGGGGATGATACCCAGATCCAACAGGGTGCGCAAGGTATTGCGGGCGTTGATGTATCTCTTTCTGTCCCTCAAGTCGTCGCGGGTGATGAGGACCTGGGCCACCTTGAGCCCCGAGGGGGCAAATGCCTCTTCGTAGATGTGCATGAGGTTGCTCTGGCCTATCGCTGCGGCGGCCTGCAGCTCCGATATGGTTCGGGGTCTTTTGGTGAGACCTAATCTTTCCATCCCCGCCGCGATAGCGCCTGAGGAGACCATGACGATCTCCATCCCCCGCTGCTTGAGTCCCGACAGTTCCCCGGCAAGGCGGGAGATGAATGCCTTGTTTAAACCGGCGCCCAAGGAGACAAGGAGGCTGCTGCCCACCTTGATCACCACGCGGCGCACGCCCTCCATGATCTCCTTTCTCAGCTGCTGTTCATCCATGGGTAGCACCCCTGATTTTTTCCCATTGCCGGCCTATCTCCCGTACGAGATCGTCTACGCCCTCACCGGTCCAGGCGGAGATCGCGAAGAGGTCCACCCCCTTTTGGCGGAAGGCATCCCTGACCTGAGGGATCCTCTCCCGCACAAGGGGTAGGTCTATCTTGTTCAAGACGGCCACCTGAGGTTTCTTCACGAGGGAGGGATGGAACTTTCCCAGTTCCTCGTTGATCTCTTCATATGGACGCCACGGATCCCCCTCAGGGTCGGCGGCGATGTCCACGAGGTGGACAAGGAGGGAGGTCCGCTCGATATGGCGAAGAAACCTACTCCCTAACCCAGCTCCCTGATGGGCCCCGGCGATGAGTCCGGGTATATCGGCCATGACGAAGGACTTGAGGTCGCCGTACGAAACTACGCCCAGGTAGGGCACGAGGGTCGTAAAGGGGTAATCCGCTACCTTGGGGCGGGCTGCGGACACGCGGCGTAGGAGGGTCGATTTACCCGCATTGGGGCGCCCGACGATACCCACATCGGCGAGGAGCTTGAGTTCCAGTTGAAGCCGCCGCTGCTCGCCCTGTTCACCAGGTTGGGCAATGCGAGGGGCCTGACGGGTTGCCGTCGCAAACCAAACATTGCCCCGCCCCCCCCGTCCCCCCTTGGCTGCCACGAAACGCTCATCGTCTGCAGTGAGGTCTTTCAGGATCTCTCCTGACTGTGCATCCTTCACCAGCGTGCCGACAGGGACGGAGATGATCAGATCATCGCCGCTTTTGCCCTGTTGTTTTTTTCCTTGTCCGTGGGCGCCATGTGCGGCCCGATAGAACTGCTGATACCGTAGGTCCAGGAGGGTAGAAAGTCCTTCCCTCGCTATCAGGATTATATCCCCACCCTTGCCGCCATCACCGCCATCCGGTCCCCCGCGGGGAACAAATTTCTCCCTCCGAAAGCTCACACACCCCCTCCCTCCATCTCCTGCTTTAACCGAGATTCTAACTTCATCGATGAATTGCATGAGTCAGTAGGGAAGAGAAGTTGTAAAAAGGGTACGTGAACAAAGGGTAGACAAAACTGAGTAAAGGCTCAGGAGGCTGGAGCATCTATGGGGTATACACTGACCTTCTTTTTCTCTTTGCCGGTGGTCTTAAACTCTACGACGCCGTCGATCTTGGCGAAGAGGGTGTAATCGCGACCAAGCCCGACGTTCGCGCCGGGAAAGATCCGCGTCCCCCGCTGTCGCACCAGGATGCTCCCCGCCGTAACCGTCTGGCCGTCAAACCTTTTGACGCCCAGCCGCTGACCTGCGCTATCCCTCCCGTTTCTGGAGCTTCCCCCTGCCTTTTTGTGTGCCACGCTTTCCTCCTTGCGCTGAGATAATATCCTCGATCTCGATCCAGGTATGATCCTGACGATGTCCTTTTTTCAGGCGGTAGTTCTTTCTCCTCTTCATCTTGAAGATAACGATCTTTTTCCCCCTTCCGTGAGAGGTTATCCGTCCCACCACCTTCACACCTGCCACGGCGGGGGTCCCCAATTGCACCCCCTCCTCATCCCTAACCAAGAGGACCTGGTCCAATTCGACCTTTTCGCCGACCTCACCACCTATTTTCTCTACCCTGATAAGGTCTCCTTTGCTTACTTTGTACTGTTTTCCGCCTGTCTGAACCACAGCGTACATACTTCCTGTACCCTCCATTGATATTGTAACAAAAAGGTAGAAGTTTGTAAATCTAAAACAATACGGGGAGATTGTCAAGAAAGAAAGGGCAGGTCTTAAGACCTGCCCTTTCGCGCCTTGCGGTATGGGCCGCAAGATTGTTTGGCCATCTTAGAGCTTGAACACTAACAAGAGGGACACCAAGAGGGAGTAGATGACCAGCGACTCGATCATAGCCAGACCGATGATCATAGGGGTGACGATCTTCCCCGAGGCCGCCGGATTTCGGGCGATCCCATCAAGGGCCGAGGTAAGGCCTCGAGACTGGCCCAGGGCTCCACCAAAGGCCGCGATGGCGATGCCAAAGCCTGCTCCGATGGCGATGGCTACCTTCACGTTGGCTGGGAGGCCTGCGGCCGGCGCCCCCTGAGTAGCGGCCTCTTCCGCGGCCAAGGCCCAACCAGCCGCTCCTAAAACGAGGGCACACACCACGATAAAAAACATGACCTTTCTATGCACTTTCGTACCTCCTTTCTTATCTTATATATAGAGAGAAGGACATTCGTCATCCTTCGTGCTCTTCATGCTCATGCCCCTCTAGGGCCCCGGCGAAGTAGGCCATGGAGAGGAGGATAAAGACCAGCGTCTGGACGATGGCCACGAAAAGTCCCAAGACCATCATGGGCAGGGGGACCAGAAAGGGGATGAGACCAAAGACGACGCCGGCGACATAGTGATCACCGAAGATATTGCCGAAGAGGCGGATGGAGAGAGATACCGGGCGGACGAAATGTCCGATGAGCTCGATGGGTATCATCAGGGGGGCCAGCCAAACAATCGGGCCGATGAATTGCTTGAAATACTTGATCCCGTGTTCCCTGATGCCGTAGTAGTGGGTCAGGCAAAAGACAGTGATGGCGCAGGCCCCTGTGGTGTTGAGGGTTTCGGTGGGGGAGTGAAACCCCGGTATCAGACCTAGGACATTGGACGTGAAGATGAAGAGGGCCAAGGCCCCGATGATCATCATAAACTCCGGTCCCCGAGGCCCCATATTATCCTTGACGATCTTGAGGAGGCCCTCAACGATCATCTCCCCGGCGGTGCGGAAGGTCAGCCTTGCCTCAGGGATGAAGTATTTTTTTGGGTTCTTTCGCAACCCCCGTGTACCCAGATAGGCGATGACCATGAGGAGGACGATTACCACAATGGCGTTGGCTACATGGTGGGGGAGCTGATTCAGGAGAGGGATCGCATCGACGGCGACGAAGCTTTTATGTTCCATTACTCTTCTCCTCTTTTATCATAGAGGTACCCTCTTATCCCTTCGACCACGATGGCCAGAAAGATGGTGAGCAGACCCACCAAAAAGGCCACCAGGTTTATCTTCCTTTGCAGCAGGAAGGCGACACCGCCTACGGCAGCGAGCAGCGCGAGGAACTTAACCGCGTATTTAACGAAAAAGGATCCGGCAATCTTTCCCCGAGAGAGGCTGCCTTCAAAGATCATCCGCAGGGCCTTGAAATTAAGGATGCAGATGATTCCGCCTATCATAACCCCCAGGGTAATCCTCCAATCCCAAAAGGCGAGGCTCGCGAGGGTTAAGAGGGCGAGGATGACCCATTGGGTCCTTTCTATAGAAGATAGTTTTATCTCTCTTGCCATCAATCCTCTTTGTCCTCGCGCTCCAGGCGCTTCAGGGCACGGTAGAGGCTGCGGAAGCCGGCGATGACCCCAAAAATGAGAAAAACGATAAGTAACCATGGATCCGTATGCAGCCATTTGTCGAGGTAATAACCAATTATAGCCCCTACTGCCACCGACAGCCCCATCTCGAGGCCGAGGGTGCTGTACGAGGCGATCTGCCGGAGTATTTTTCCTTTATCTTCTCCCCGAGGTGTCGCCATCAGAGACCCTTTTTCTGGGTGCACAAGTGCACAAGTGATTATTATCACATTCTTCCATGGAAGTCAATCACCACTAATGACCTATGACCTGGGTCTGACAGGTCGGTACTCCCTGCCGGTTTTGGACTCCCCTTCCCCATCAACCATGACAATGTCGGCGGTAAAGTCGCAGGGGCCCCCAAAGAAAAAGCTGCCTACGGCGTAGATATCCACCGGCGCCTTTTTTCCCTCGAAAGAGGCGATCTTGTCGGGATTAAATCCACCGGAGCAGATGATCTTGACGTGGGAGTACCCCTTTCGGTCGAGGGCTTCCCTCACCTTTTCCACCAAGCGAATGTTTACGCCCCGGGGGTCGAACTGCATCATCTCCTCCCAGAGCGAGCGGTCAACCATGGTATCAGAGTTGTCCAATCTGACGCCCCAGAGGACATCCTTGAGCTTCTCGGCTACCTCCAAGGAGGTGCGCACGCAATCGTTTTGATAATCGACCAGGGCAATCACCTTGATATCGGTTCCCCCGGCTATATGCTCATAGAACTTAGAGGTGGCCAGGGCCGTATCCCCTCCATAACAGGCGATGAGGGCATGGGGGATGGTCCCGCTCGCACGTGATCCCCACCATTCGGCGCCGGCATCGGTGGAGACTGCTTCGGCCCCGCCGATCCCGGCGGCATAGCCGTCCCCTCCCTGGCAGCTGAAGTGGTCGAACCGGGCGCCGAAGAAGAGGACCGGCTTTCCCTGGGCAGCCCGGACGCACTGGCGCACATTGGTGGCTATCTTGGTCCTGCGTGCCAGGACCCCCAGGTAGACGGTCTCCAGGTGGGCAAAGCTCGCCGCCGGTCCCTCGATGTTCATGACGGTCTCGTAGGGCTCCAGCTCATCCCCATCTTGCAATGCGGCTATCTTCAGCTGGTCGAACTCGCTTACCCAGATGGAATCCAGCTCATCCTCCACCTCGAATCTCTCCTCCATCAGGGAGATGAAGCGTTCTTCATCCGTGTGCCTGCTCTTGCGCAGTTCCGTTTTGATCTTCATCAGCCGATCGAAGAGCTGATAGGCCTTGCTCAGATCGGTATAGTGCCCTGTCCCCACCTGGAGGATGGCGATGGCTTCATCGATGCCGCACAGGACCGCCTGGTTTTTTTGGAAGACCTGCATGGTGACGACGGGATTGTGGTGATCTCTTTCCAGGATCAGCTTTTCGCGCCAGAAGTAGACATCGGAACGATATCCCCGTCTGATCTCCTGGATGGGGAGGTCGAAGATATAGAAGGGGAGCCTGGTTTCAGGCCCCCCTCGTTTGTTTCCTTTAGAGCCAGTGCTCATCGCGAGAGATCCGCTCCTCCAGGTCTATATGGTAAAAGTCTTGGAGGGGGATTAAAAGCTCCCTGTTCTTTTCATAGACGGTCGTGATCGCCGCTCTCACTATGGCTGCGGCCTTGGGGGTCATGCGCCCCAAGGGAGGCCGACAGGGGCCGGCTGGCAGCCCCAGCCCTCTCATCAGGGTTTTGATGGCAGAGGGGTTTCGAAACTTACACGGAACCTGAAAGCCCTCATACTCCTCTATGGTCTTGACGGTGACGATCTTAAAAAGGGGGTCCAGGGCCTCGGCGAGTTTTTTCCCTTTCGCCATGTCCCCACGGCTCAGGGCGGCGGTCATCTCGGCCAGGGCGCCGGGGCATATATTGGAGATCACCGACACGGCCCCTTGGGCCTTGATATCCTCCCTGGTCATCATCGCCACGGTCATATCGTCATCCCCGGAGAGGATATCGAACGCATCCCCGAGCAACCTTCTGGTCTTGGCCATGCGCTCCAGATCGCCGGTGGCCTCTTTGACTGCCCGGCAGTTTTTATACCTGCGGTGCAGGATTGCCAGATCCTCTACCTCCAGTTGGGTGCCGGTCCTGGCCGGGATAATATAAGGTGTGATGACGGTCTCCGGGAACTCCCTGGCGACTACCTCGTAGTATTCCGTCCGCAACTCCAGGGTGGAAGGCCCGTTATAGTAGCAGTCCATCAGCAGGGCTGCCTCTGCCCCTACCTCGACCGCATGTTTCGTTCCCCTCAAGGCCTCTTGCGTGGAGTTGCTGCCGGTGCCGGCCATGACATACGTCCTGCCCTTGGCCAGCTTCACCACCTCTTCGATGATCTGGTTGTGTTCTTTCCAGTCCACGGTCGGGGACTCACCGGTGGTGCCTGTCGGGACCAGCTTGGCTCCCCCCGCAATCTGAAAGTTCACGTTCCGGCGCAGGCCCGCCAGGTCCAACGCACCCTTCTCTGTAAAAGGGGTAATGAGGGCTGTCCAGCACCCCTCTAATCGCTCTAATGGCATGATCCTTCTCCCTTTATGTAGTAATGAAGATCGTCTGGGCATTTCAAAAAAAAGTAAAGGAAAGGTGGGGAAAAGTCAAGTTCAGAAAGGAGGCCTATGGATGCGGGTTATGCTCCCTCTGCCGAATGACCTCGTAGAGGATGATGGAGCCGGCCACAGAGGCGTTGAGGGAGTTGACCTTACTCTTCATGGGTATCGATACGAGGAAATCACATTCCCTCTTTATCAGCGGCCTCAGCCCTCTGCCTTCCCCGCCGATGACCACGGCCAGGGGGATCGTCAGATCTTGATGAAAGAGATCAGTATGAGCCTCGGCAGCAGCGCCGACCACCCATATACCGTTCTCTTTAATTTTTTTGAGGGTGGACGAGATATTGGCGACACGGACCACGGGGAGGTGAAAGACCGCCCCGGCAGAGCTCTTTGCCACGGCAGGGGTGATGCCGGCTGCCCTGTCCTTGGGGATGATCACCCCCCAGACGCCGCAGGCGTCGGCAGTACGGATGAGAGCCCCCAGATTTCTGGGGTCTTCAATCCCATCGAGGACCAGGAGAAAGGGTACGCCCTCGCCTGGCCGGAGAATTGCGTCAAGATCGGCATAGTTACATTGATCAATGAAACCTACCACCCCCTGATGGGGGGCGTTTGCAGTAAGGGAGTCCAGTTTTGAGCGCTCCACCTGTTTGATAGGGACCCCCTTGGATGCAGCCATGTCCATAATTCCCTGCAGCCTCGCGAGGTCCCTTCCCTTTGCCACCCAGACTTCTTTGATGCGATAGCGTTCGGATCGCAGGGCCTCAGAGACAGGGTTTATCCCGTAGATCGAGAATTTCTCCATGTCGTTTCAGCGCTCTAGCAATGGTAGCTGGAAAGCTACGCCCTGGCAAGGGCTTTCATCAGACGCTACTTGTCAAAAAAAATTTTTTGTGCTAATTTTCCCTTACAACTCAAACGGCTCAAGAATGTATGCGATCAGGGACCTTATAAGGTCCCTGGTTAAAGAGCCCCTCAGGGGGTTTTAACGAGCGAGATGGGCGTACTCTTTGGATCTGGATGAGGGATACCCATCGCATGAGATCCTATCAGGGGGGTAATAACGTTAAAAGTCCTAGCCATGTTTTTATCTCTATATTGATTGCTGCGAGCACGGTAGCGTGCATAGGGGTTGGGGGTTACTGAGGCGGAAAACTGAGCTTTTAGAACCCTAGGTTGTCTTTCCACAGATGGAACAGTCAACCAGAAGATTGGCTTGGGGGTGAAATGATCTGTGCGGTCATATTGGCTGGCGGCAAGGGGACCAGGTTTTGGCCTCTCAGCAGGGAAAACTGTCCAAAGCAGATGCTCAATATCGTCGGGGAGGATTCACTGCTTCGGCAGACGATCAAGAGATTAGATGGATTTATTCCATTAGATAAGGTGTGGGTCGTTACTACGGATATCTTGAGCCAAGATATCCGTTTTCATTTAAAACCTCTGGGAAACGATGCAGAGAGAATCCGCTTTATCATCGAGCCATTAGGCAAAAATACCGCCCCTGCCATCGCCCTTGCTGCAATCACGCTGAATAAACTCTCATCAGATCCTGTAATGGTCGTGATGCCTTCGGACCATATCATCAGGGATACAAAGCCATTCCAGGCAAAACTCCAATCGGCCGTTGAGGCTGCAGAGAAGGGGTATTTGGTTACTTTTGGAATTGTACCCACGAGGCCTGAGACCGCTTACGGATATATCCGATCAGGCCGACCTTTTAAAGGCTCCTCCGATGGGATCTTCCACGCCGAAGGGTTTTTTGAAAAACCTGATGGGAAAACCGCAGAGACCTTTCTCCGCCAGGGGGGCTATTATTGGAATAGCGGCATCTTCGTATGGAAGGCCTCGAAGATCCTCAAAGAGATCACAAGCCATCTCCCCTCGCTTTACCGCGGATTGCAAAAGATCGGCGAACTAAATGATGTGAGGAATGAAGCCTTTAAGGAGCTTTATGCTTCCCTTGAAAGCATATCCATCGATCACGGAGTCATGGAAAAAAGCCAGGATGTCCTGGTAATACCCGCTGATTTTGGATGGTGCGATTTGGGGAACTGGACCGCCCTGGGTGACGTCTTGGAAAGAGATGAACAAGGGAATATCCTCCAGGGGAACGCGATCGATATCGGGAGTGAAAATTGTACCGTGATTGCTTGTGATCGCGTCCTGGCAACCATCGGGCTTAAGGATATGGTGGTCATCGATACCGCTGATGCGACCCTCGTCTCGTCAAAGGAGATGGTCTCTGAAGTGAGAAAGGTCGTAGAGACATTGAAAAGGAATAACCGGGAAGAGCATCTGGTTCATCGGACCGTGGAGAGGCCGTGGGGGAGTTATACGGTTTTGGAGAAAGGCAAGCGGTATAAAATTAAGAGGATCGTCCTGCATCCGAAGGCCAGATTGAGCCTGCAGCTCCACCAGCATCGCAGTGAGCATTGGGTGGTCGTTTCCGGAACGGCCAGGGTGACGAAGGGCGAAGAGGTCTTCGATGTGCACGCCAATGAGAGCACCTTTATACCGATTGCGGTGAAACACCGGTTAGAAAATCCGGGCCGTATTCCCCTGCAGATCATCGAGGTTCAAAACGGTGATTATGTGGAGGAGAACGATATTGAAAGATTAGAAGACGACTATCAAAGAATGAAAAAGGGGTGAGCGTTAATAATTATGAATTCCCGAATCCAACATTATATAGACTTAATAACAATACTGACCCAGAAGGAGATGAAGGTCAGATATAAAAGCACCTTTTTCGGGTATATCTGGTCCATAGCCCATCCGCTGGCCTTTGCCTTTGTCTTTTTCATGGCCTTCAAGGTGGTCATGCGGATTCAGATGGAGGGATACGCGGTCTTTCTTGTCGCCGGGCTCTTTCCCTGGCAGTGGTTTTCCAATTCTGTCAATGCCTCGCCGATGGTCTTTTTGCTCAATGCTTCTCTCATTAAAAAAGTCAGCCTTCCGAGAAATATACTACCATTGGCGACAGTGCTCCAAGATATGATACATTTCCTTCTTGCGATACCCGTCATAGTGCTTTTTCTTTTTATCTATCACAAATCCCCGGCAGTCTCATGGCTTTATGGAATTCCTACACTCTTAATCATCCAGCTTTTGATGACGTATGGTCTCTCCCTTATGCTCGCATCGATAAATCTATTTATCAGGGACCTAGAACGACTGGCAATTATAGGAACAAGCCTGCTTTTTTATTTTACCCCGATCATTTATCCCGAGACCATGATACCCGCACAGTATAAAACCCTGGTACTCTATGCCAATCCGCTTTCACCGTTGATGACAAGTTGGAGGAATCTCTTTTTAAACGGCACGTTAGAGTTATCGCTGGTGGCAGCGAGTTTTGTCTATAGCCTTTTTGCGCTTATGCTAGGCTACGCAGTTTATACTAGGCTTTCGTGGAAATTTGCCGAGGTCTTATGAAAGATCCTGTAATAGTATTTGATCATGTTTGCAAAAGTTATTCCCTGTACCATCACACTACCGGAGGAATTAAAGATCTTCTTTTCCATCTTCC
>Ga0299915_10003917_pt1 | contig 10785 bp, 10 predicted proteins | sample RVTome_13_FD_200263 | JGI IMG/M metagenome (GOLD analysis project Ga0299915, IMG submission 200263) | Soil microbial communities from uranium-contaminated site in the Upper Colorado River Basin, Wyoming, United States - RVT92D227 (version 2) ... | reverse complement strand
GTCAGGCTTTACCGTTCCGGGGGCACGTGGTAGACTCCGCGCCCAGCGGTGGGGCCGTAGCTCAGCTGGGAGAGCGCCAGAATCGCACTCTGGAGGTCGCGCGTTCGATCCGCGTCGGCTCCACCAAATAAAATCAGACACTTAGGCCGCCATGAGGGCGGCCAAAGTCATCTCTGGGAGACAAAATGGGTGCCAGAAACGGCGGTACTCAGCAATGACTCTCCAGCCTCCTTTGACTGCAGGTCAGCCAATCTAACGGGCTAGCCCTTTGAGCCAGACAGCGAGGCTTGGCCAAAAGGCAACCAAGAGGCTAACGAGGAGAGTGACCGCCCAAGTGACTAAATACCAGGGACCGGATACGGGCACGGGAAACACTGACTGTTTCTTGCCCCTGGCCGCCTTGACAGCCGGGGTATCAAAGAAGTGCGAACGAAGGAAATCGCTGACTTCGACGAGTGTGTCGCCAATGCAGAACACTGATAGCCCACGAACGAGCGGGAGATCCCACAAAATAATTGCACCGGCGACAACGAAAAATAAGGGCACTGCCAGTAAGAGGGCGAAGCCGAGCTTGAGGTTGGAGAGGATCTGGCCGCGTCGGTCAAGGGGTGAGAGCCATTGAAAGTAGTAGTCCGCGATGTTCTGGTCCAGCCTCCTCGACAACCGGTCGGTTTCCTGCGGTTCGTGGTCCCTGAGGGTGAGTTCGATGATGCTGCTTTGCAGCGTGTTCCATCGGACAAGATTTATGTAGCAGAGGATCGACCGGATGAGGAACCGAAGCGTGAGCACATACGCGACGATAGCCGCGACAAAAATCCCAGGGTGGATCGCCAGCCCCTGACTAGACTTCCCGACAAGTGCAACGACAGCGGAGGTGAACGCTGCAACAACTGCGACCGCCCAGTTCTTCATCTGGTTCAGGGTGGTGTAGGCGAGAGTGACCTCTCTTCCACATTCGCTGTAGAACTTGGCTAGCCAGTCGTTCTTTAGCTTGCCTCCCATCGCCGCCGACGTTCCTCCTTCCCCCTCCCTCTGGTCGGCCATCTATGCCCTCCAATCCCGCGAAATGCAGTCAACGAGTTCGGGCGCGGCCACCCGTTCCGCGTGTAGGAACGTGGTATGCCGGAAACCGCCCTTCTTCATCAGGCCTTCCAACTGGGCCTTCGTGAAGGCCCGTGCAAATGTGCGGTTCGGCGTGATGAAGCCATCACCTGCGCGAGTTCCTTTGGCTGTCGCCGTTACGAGGTCGCTGGGACCCCGAGCCGACAGGAGCAGCGAGCCTCCGGGCCGCAGCGCTTCGCCAATCATCTTTAAGAGCCTTACCCGTTCACTCTGGAGTGGGATGGTTTCAATTACGAAGGTCAGTACACCTAAGTCAAAAGACCCTTTAGGCAGACGCTTTGAGTAGGAGAACCTGCCCGTGTCAGGCACATAGTCCGCGAGGAGCAACGTACCCCCGCGTCTCGAAAACGACCGATACGCTTCCGGGAATCTCTCTTCGATGCCACGCACCTCAAGAACGGTCACTCGGAAACCGAGACCCAACAGATAGCGCGCATTCCTCAGGCAACCGGCACCCACTTCCACAACATCAGCACCCCTGTGATGTTCAAGGAGGGCCACCACCCTAGCCTTCCGCAGTATCGGACTTGGTGCCGAGAATTGACGAGAGGCATTGACGGGCCGAATTCTAGAGAACCAAGCTTGCGAGGGCGCCGCCACGAGACTCCTTTCTTAGGTAATAGTGCTGCTTGAGTTCTACGATTAAGTCTACACCGCAGACGAAAGCCACGTCGCAAGATAAGTTCCTCTTGCCTCTACTTCGCCCTCTTAAACAGGGTCTCCTCGAGCGTGGATGCGGCCTGCTCTTGAACCGTTGGCAGGGAATGGACGTAGGTGTCCATTGTGAAGGCTGTAGAGGCGTGACCAAGGCGCTCACTGACCGCCTTGACGTGCACCCCTCCGGCGAGAAGCACGCTCGCTGCCGTGTGCCGTAGGCTGTAAAGGGTAATGCTGTTGGCCGCGCGCCTTAAGGTCTCACCTTCCTTGCAGAGCTTGGCGCCGGAAAGCCATTTCTCCTGGTTGCAGACACCGCACCGCCTGAAGTGGCCTCGCGGCATCAGCGCACGCCGGGCGATACGGCGGAGGTCCCGGTTGCGGAGGTTTGCGAGATCGACTGGCCCGCCATCGCCATTGGCAAAGATAAGGTCTGCATCTTTCCAGGCCCCACCACTGGCAAGGCGCTCCTCAAGCTGCCGCTGGCGATGGTCACGAAGAATGGTTACAGCGGACGGCGGAAGTGGAATTGCACGGCGCCCCCGATCAGTCTTGGGCTCCGTCATTTCAACCTGTCCGTTAGCTAGTCGGGCCATTGTGCGACGCACGCTAACCATGCCACGACTGAGGTCAACGTCCTCCCAGCGCAACGCAGCAAGCTCCCCAGGCCGACAGCCCGTCGCCACTCCGAGGACAAAGAACGCTTCCATGCGCTCTCCAGCGCACGCCTGTAGGAAGGCTACCGCTTGTTCCGGGGTCAGTGCTTTTACCTCGTGGGTCCTCCGCTGACGCGGCAACTCCACGAGCTCCGAGGGGTCGCTCAGGAGCAGACGCCATTGGACCGCCTGTCTGAGTGCACTGTGCAGAGTCGAAAACGCGGCTCGCACGCTGCGTGGCGAAAGACCCCTCTCGGACATTCGGTTGGCCCAGCGCTGGATTTCCATTGTGGACAGCTTGTTGAGGCGCACATCCCCCAACGCAGGTTTGATCCGCAGGTGGACCTGTTCGCGGTAGAATTCCAGCGTGTGCGCTCGCACTCGCGGCTTTACCGCTACATCAAGCCACTCGTCCAGATATCCACCAAGGGCACGCCGCGCAGGTTGTCCGAGCCGACCCTTGTCCTTCTGGCCCAGCAGTTCCCGTAAAACCCGCTCTGCTTCCTTCTTGGTGCCCTCGACCGTCTGCGACAGGTAGCGCCTTTTACCAGCTTCGTCCCGCCCCAGGAACACGCGCAAACGCCAGTGGTTCGGGCTTCGCTCCTCAAGTTGTCCAGAAGTCTTTGCCATGACTCACCCCCTTGGCTGTCTCCCGACAAGTCTCCCCAATCGGCACCCAAGTGTCTCCCAGCGTTCCTGAATTGACTATCCCAGAGTCACTTGCAGACGCTCTAATGACTTCTAGTCTACAGGTCACACCATAAACATAGGTCCGCAACCTCAGGAATGCAAGGCCCTGCGAGAGCAGTCTCACAAGCCCGGGCGGGGCTGCGATCAGCAGGCTCGCGGGGTTTGCCCGGAAAACGGGGACGACGGAAACCCTTCCCCTAGCCGGGCAGACCCGCGCTGAACCTTGCCCTGCCTTACCCCGAGCCCGATTGCCGGAAACAGGGCGAGGTGACAATGTTCGTTGCCTGGTGAGCTTGTACAGCCCACGCACACATAGGCCGGGATACCTGGTCTGCCCCCCACGGGTGCGAGATCGACAGATGCGAGTTTGTCTTCCCTCCCTATGCCATCTTTGACCCAAACAGAGCGGTGCGAGGAAGCGGTGCGCTTACGCGCAGTGCTGAGCGACACCCTGGCTAAATCTGAGAGCGAAGATCCCTGCAGGGCCGGGGAATCACTCACGAGAGACGCTCAGCGCTGCCATGACCCTGCCCAGCGCTGCGGCAGAGCATTACAAGCGCTCAGCGGCGGGGCCCCTGCCAAATGAAGACCTGCAAGGTGCGAATGTCACGCTACTGAATCAGCCCTTCGAAGTGCCGTGGTGTTAGCATAAATGGAGAGGTGACGGGCCAAATGGCGAGCAACTATCGGCTGTCGGCTCTCTCTGTCGGATTCGCCGCGCTCATTCTCTTCGGCTTAAGTGCCTTGCCATCGCTTGCCCAAAACTGGGTGGAATACGGAACTTCCGGGGATGGCGCCGAAAGAATAACCTTCTACTACGATGCTAACTCAGTACGAACGGACAAGAACCTTCGATACGTCTGGTGCCTAAACAAGAATGCTGAACCGCATTACAAGGACTACGCCCGTGGGTACGTCTCGAGTGTTTTGGCGTATAAGGCTGTTGACTGCTCGTCCGCAACGGCCGCAAACATCCAGCTAATTGACCGCGACGTGAATGAGAGGACCCTCGTAAGTAATTCCTACAGTGACCAACTCGAATTCACGGCCGGCCCCCCCGGATCGATAGCAGAAGAATTGATAAACACAGTCTGCAGCCTCGGTACGCGCAAGGAGGAACCCCGTCGCACTGAGGAGCGGCGTGATGCTCTGCCATCGCCATCCGCAAACTGGGTCTGGGTTCATACCTCCGGGGCCGGCAAAGATGCCATAAGCATGAGGTACGAGGCCGACTCGGTACGAATCGACGCGGACTTTCGATACGCCTGGGTCCGGGTAGATCTCAGTACACCAAAAAAGCATCGAGGCCAACCTTTCAGGGCTGTTCTCTTTCACGAGGTCTTCAACTGCTCGTCTCGAACCATGACAGAAAACCGAGCCGTCTATCTAGCAAGCGTCAACGGTGGAATCCTCGGTGACGTCCCCCTCGATCCTAAATTTGAAACCCCCGAACTGGGTTTGGGACAGGAAAAACTGCTAAACACCGTTTGCAGCCTTAACGTGCGCCGCGGGGGGACACCCCACACCGAGGGGAACGGGGAGGGAACAGACGAGACTTCAACCGTGGGGTCTGGCTTTGTCGTCTCGGCCGCTGGAATGGTGCTCACGAATGCCCATGTCGTGTCAGGCTGCGAGGCCATTCGCGTGACCACCGCACGTGGCGAGCGGCGCACGGCGTCGTTGGCTGCGGCCGATCCCCAATCCGACCTGGCACTCCTGAGCAGCAGTGGTGGCTTCTCGTCGGTGGCAGCCTTTCGGGCTGGCCGACCACTCCGACTCGCCGAAGAGATCGTTGCCCTCGGGTATCCCCTCCACGGCCTACTTGCATCCGGGGTCAATGTGTCAACCGGCACCGTGAGCGCACTGGCCGGCATCGCAAACGACTCGGCAAAGGTTCAGATCTCCGCCCCGGTGCAGCCCGGCAACAGTGGCGGGCCGGTACTCGACCTGAGCGGAGCTCTGGTTGGAATCGTCGTCGCCAAACTGGACGCGATAAAGATGGCAAAGGCAATCGGTGATATTCCGCAGAACGTAAACTTCGCAATCAAGGCAGACGTCGCCCGCCTCTTCCTCGAAGCGCAGGGTGTCTCGCTGCAATCCGCCCCGGCAGGCCCGCCGCGCAAGAAGGAAGACGTGGCCGCCATGGGTCGAGAGTTCACCGTCCTAGTGGAATGCCTTAAAGGGGAAGACGCGAAATAGACAGTCCCGCCAAGCCTACGTCGGGCTACCAACGCTACATGCAGTGGTGGGAAGAAACAGTCCACATGCTTGTGGCAATGGACGATTGGAAGCAGGAGAAGCAGCTTGAGCCGACCATTCGTGAATTGGTTCAAGCGGTGGTGGAGCAGGGGCGCCTCAAAGCAGGGTCTGGCCGACGGGAAGCGAAGGGCGAACAACTGAAAAGGCACCCTTTTGCCCCTTTCAGAGCTCTGCCCGACTCACAACAGGCAGCGAGCAACCGCAGGCAAGCGAAGCCATGAGCAGAAGAAGTTTTCAGGGTGAGGGGCCGGCCATGGGGGTCCGGGCGGTGGCACGTTAGACTTGATATGGAGGCGTAACATGAGAAGCCGCACGCTATTCGTGGCGCTGGCCCTTCTGGCTCTTCCCTCATGCACAAAGTGGGACTACTGGAAGGGAGAGAGGGCGTACAAGGCCCGCGATTATCAGGGCGCCCTCACGTACTGGACACCGCTTGCAAACGCAGGGAACGACAAGGCCCAGTTCATGCTTGGTGTCATTTATGCCAACGGTAAGGGCGTCCCGAAGGACTCCGCCGAGGCCGCCCGCTGGTACCGGAAGGCCGCGGACCAAGGCAACGCCGCCGCACAAGCTAGCCTCGGGTGGGCCTACGACACCGGCCGGGGCGTCTTGAAGGATGTGGCCGAGGCGGCTCGCTGGTACCGAAGGGCCGCAGACCAGGGCTACGCCGACGCACAGTTCAACCTTGGGGTGGCGTACGCCGACGGCGAGGGTGTCCCGAAGGATGAGGCCGAGGCGACCCGCTGGTTCCGTAGGGCCGCAGACCAAGGCAACGCCGACGCACGATTCAACCTCGGGGTGGCGTACGAGAACGGCGAGGGTGTCCCGAAGGATGAGGCCGAGGCGGCCCGCTGGTACCGCAAGGCCGCAGACCAAGGCGACGCTGACGCCCAATGTGCCCTCGGTTGCATGTATGAAAAGGGCACCGGCGTCCCGAGGGATGAGGCCGAGGCGGTCCGCTGGTATCGCAAGGCGGCCGAGCAGGGGCACGCGGACGCGCAGTTCAACCTCCGCCGACTGGCTGGAGACGAGGTGTTCAAAGTTCCAAAACCCTGACACGCACAAAGCGCTGATGAAACGAAAGAACCGCTGAGCATGAGCGGCTGTCCGGATCAGTCGTGGCGTGTTGGACAGCGTTATGCAATTCGGCGACGTGCTACTCGATTGTCATCGTGTGGAGCAGAATTGCCTTCCTGCCCAGGACGAACTTTTCACGGAGCGGGATGTGCTGGTTGACAATCTTATCCACGATTCCGTGGACGACCACGGAATGGCGGTAGCGCCCCGTTAGAGCCTCCGAGCCTCTGGACAGGCCAGGTCTTGGGTTGGCGTCGGCGCGCCGCCAGAACTCGTCCATCAGCTCTGCCCGCTGCTGCGAAACCTCATCAACCGGGAGGTGCTCCTCCTTCACCATGAACTCGGCGACCAGGTCGATCCCCCCGAGCGCGTCGGCCAGTGCTTCGTCGAGGCCGGAGGCCATGCGAGCTTGGGCTGCATCGACTCGTCGGTATGGCACGTTGAGCGCGGCATGCCCGATCTCATGACCTCCTGTGTCGAGCTTGAGGCCATCGCTGAGGCGGATGCGGATCAGCCGGTCCGATGGCGTGTACACGCCAAGAATTGCGAACCGCTCCACCTGCAGCTCACCCCAGCGGATACCCGTTCTACCGATGACCTCCTCGAGGACCTCTTGAGCGGACCCATGCTCATCGATGGGCTGTTGGCCCTGGATTCGTCCCTCCCGGTCCATCACGACGACCCACTGCAGGTCATCGACGAAACGCAGCTTCACACCGTCCAGCAGGTCACCCAACTCGCGCTGAGAAAACCGGAAGAGACGCTGAATCCGTCTGCCCTCCGGGCCGGGGAACGCATAGTGCCACGCCCTGCTGCCTTGGTAGAGGGTCATGACAACAAGGCATGTGATGATCAGTGCGCGTATCCCTTTGAGGATCATTCAGCTTTGCCTTCCTACCCAGGCTCGGCGGCCTCCGCATCTTCGTGATGAGGGTGACCTCCATTCCCCATCCTTCTCAGTCTAAACGTCCACGTGTTGGCTTGTGGTTCGCCCCGAGCGCCGGGCTCGGGGTGGCCCGACTGGTTCATCCGAATCCCGGACCCTGATTCATCACAGCACGGGTGTCGACCCTCAGGAGACTTCGACCTTCGGACACCCAATTGGCGTCAACCACAGCGGGCTCGCGCTACGGTCCTATCCGGGAAAGGTGCGAGGGACCCTATTTCCTGAGCGTGTAGTCGTAGAGCTGTCCGCCGTCCTCACCGATGAACCGAACCGTAAGGCTCGAGCCGTCGGCTTCCAGGACTGTGAACCCCTGCTTCTCCTCCGCCGAAAACAGGAGACCCTCATAGCCGGGCTTCCTTACCGATCGCGCCCCGCCGCCCCCCGCGCCGTTGACGAAGAAATGTACGCTCCCCGCCCGCCTGAGGTGTTGAATCAGGTGCTCGTGCCCGCAGAGGTACAGATCAACGTGGTTCTCTTCCAGGATAGGCAGCAGGCGCCGGATGAGGTCGTCGTTGTCCCCGCGCACTGCCGAGTAGACCTGATAATGCCCATAGACCACCTTCCACTTCGCCGTGCTCTTCTTCAACTCGTCCCGCAGCCACAGAAGCTGCGCTTCCGACATGAGGACCGTGTGCACGGCGAAGAACTGCACAGGCCCGGCTGTGAAGGTGTAGTAGGGGGACGGCAGACGCCACTCCGGGCTCCTCTGCGAGTAGAGAATCTCGGCTGCCGGACCGTCGGGCGACCGCCAGTCGTGGTTTCCAAGAGTCACATAGAAAGGGATGCCGAGCCGCGGGTACCACCTCTCCCAGTATTCCTGCCACCGGGCATCGGTCGGACTGTGGGCGCCATCGTCCTGATAGTTGTCCCCCAGCGTAAGGCCAAAGTCGAACGGGTGGGCCCGGTGGAGGCTCAGCATGGCATCTGCCACCTTTTGCTGTACGTCCGGACCGTCGCCGAAATCGCTGATCGCCACGACCCGAATGGACTCAGATGCGGGCGCGACCGAGAATACGGGCGGTGCATCCCAGAAGAACGAAGGCAGTATCGCGAGTCCCCGGTTGCTCCAACCCAATCGCTCCTGGGCACGCCCCAGAATTCGCAGCGCTCCCTCCGCGCCACTTGCCCGTGCGAGGTCAACCCGCTGCTGGAGGAGCTGCGACAGCTCGAAACCGTTCACTTCGAGCAGCGCGTTGAGCGCCGTGACGGCCACATCAGGATCCGGGTGGCAACTGACCCATCGTTCAAGGGCCATTCGGAGCACTGGGTCGGGGGTGTCTTTGAGGGTGCCCGCCACAAGGCCGATGCACTGCGACGAATTTCGAGGACACTGCTTCGCGTCCACCAGCGCGATGAGGAACTGTCTGACCTTCGGCGCCACACGGTTCCCACCCGAAGGAGCGTTGGCTTCCTCGACCAGCTTTCGGACAAGCCGCGCCTTGGCGTCATCGTCCTTCTCACGAAGGATCGCGGCACCCGCCTCTCGCAGCTCCGGCGGCAGCGTGGTGAGCAGCGCTTCCTCAGTAGCCTGCGGGGCCAGGCTCGCAGGGGAGGTCTGGACCTGCGTGGCGGTTACGCTTTGCGCCTGCCCGGCACCGCCGGACCATACGGTCCCGACATGGAGCGTTCCGGAGACCAGGAGTACGAACGGAAGGACGCGCGACTTCAACTTCGTTTTCATGAGAGTCTCCCACGCTGCTCTGCGTCGGCGGACGCTCACCGACGTCACGTACCGCAACTTCTCGGCCTATCGAGTCCGCGGGACCGCACGCCTCTTCCCGGTCGCCGTGACTTTGACCATTCTACTCTGTCCGAAACCGGTCGAAACTCAGATCGAAACTAGGTATCATTATCGAACTATCTTCGGTAAGAGCGAAGTCCCCGATAGTCGTCGCGCCGCTATCCTGGGTGGCATGAAAAGGGGATTCCTACCCCTGCCAAACAGGGATTGGCGACAGCGACTTGATGGTTGTAGGTGAAGGCCGAGGCGTTGCACTGCGCGCCGCCCGGTCATGGACAAGAACCTTCACCCTGTGGACGAAAGGAGAGCAGCGATGCAACGCAAGGGCAGCGCGATCTGGAACGGCGACCTGAAGAGCGGCAAGGGAACGCTTTCAGCCGACAGTGGAGTACTCAGGGCAACGCAGTACAGTTTCTCGACCCGTTTCGAGAACGGCGTCGGCACCAACCCGGAGGAGTTGATCGCCGCGGCCCACGCCGGCTGTTTCTCGATGGCGCTCTCCGGCCAACTGGGGGAGGCCAAGCTAACGCCAACGACCATCAACACGACAGCCACCGTCACCCTCGAGAAGACCGACGCCGGCTTCACCGTGACCAGAGTCCACCTCGACGTCGTCGCGAAGGTGCCCGGCGCCTCTCAGGGGTCGTTTGACAAGGCCGCCGCCGACGCCAAGGCGGGCTGTCCGATCTCGCGCCTGCTCAAGGCCGAAATCACGATGACGGCAAAGCTGGAAGCGTAGGTTTTCCAGGGCGCCCCGTCCCCCGGAGGAACGCCCCTCAGTGCCCTGCGCCTCCTGAAGCGCCCTTGCCTCCGCTTCGAGAGTGGGTGTCTGGTGCGTTCGGCGCCTCGGGTGGGTAGCACACGAGCGTCCCGCGGATGACGTCCCCGTGCTCCAGGTGGCGAAACTCGTATCGGTAGGCGTAGTGGCCACCACGGGCAACGAGTTGCTTACCGATGGCCTCGTAGAAGTCACCCGCGTACTCAATCACCTGGTAGTCGGTCCAGGGCTTCTCCCGAGCGGCGAAAACCGTCAGCGCGACCGGTGCCCCGGCTTTCCCCACGATCACTTCGTCGGGGCGGTCGGGGCCCCGCCGACTCACGTGGCGTTTGCGCCTGATGACCCCTTTCATAGCCAGCGCAGCGCGCCGGGGCAATCACCCTGCTCCTTTAAGCTCCCCATTACTTGACGGGACCACTGACCATCGACTCGCTGGTCAGTATGAACCCACGTAGCCAAAACATTCGGTGAGGCGTCCCGGTCCTCCTCACCGACCCGCGGGCGCTGCTGGAGCACAGCGCTGAAGCGCCCCACGGTTGTGCGTAGCAGGCGACCTGCTCAAAGGTCGAGAAGGAAAACATGTGCAAGTGCTGCGAGCGCGGCCGCAAATTGCAGCGCCAGTATCCACACCGCCTGTCTTGGAGTCCGCGGCAGCCACTTAATCGCGAAGAATGCAATGATCGGTACCTGTGCAATCATGAGCAGTTGAAAGATATGGGCGGCGGTCCCCTCATCAGCCTCACGGACAGCGCCGAAGATGGCAACGTGAGCCATCACCATCGCGAGGGCGACCAAAGACATCGCCACCGGAAGAAAGGCACTCGGTTGTCTCATCATGTTTGAAGAACTCATTCGCTGGCCT
>Ga0299915_10003916_pt1 | contig 10787 bp, 5 predicted proteins | sample RVTome_13_FD_200263 | JGI IMG/M metagenome (GOLD analysis project Ga0299915, IMG submission 200263) | Soil microbial communities from uranium-contaminated site in the Upper Colorado River Basin, Wyoming, United States - RVT92D227 (version 2) ... | reverse complement strand
GGTCGATCTTGCGGATCCAGGTAACGGTCAGCCTCGAGTAAAACGTTCCAATATCCGGATCCCGATGTTTCAGGATGGTTTCGGCCATGGGCTCCTGCTTTTCGAGGGGCGCCAAGAACGGAAAGCGGGCGGACAATCGGCTCACCCGATCGGGCGTGGCGCTCAGGCACAGGCCGAGGAGCAGGAGGGCCGACGCGGCAAGGCCGGAAACGATGCGTAGAGATCGATTCGTGAGCGGAGAGGCAAGGTTCGGGCGGAAACCCTTCCAGAGCGCGATCTGGAGCAGTCCGACGACAAGGGCGTTCAAGGCGATGTCTTCGATTCCCCAATACCGGCCCGGGGTAACCCACTGGACGATTTCGTCCAGGATTCCGACGAGCGCGCCGCTGAAGAATGAAGCGAGGTATACGGAGCTATCCGAGAGGGAAAACCGCCAGGCTCGAAAAAGAAGGAAGCTCAGCAGTCCGTAATCCAGAATATGGGCCGCTTCGGCCGGGCTGACCCGCTTGCCCCAGGCGATTCCGAGGAAGAGAGCGGCGCATCCGGCCAGCCAGAGGATTTGAGAAACTCGGCGGACCTTGAAGCGGACGACCAGAACAAAAATCGATGCGACCAACGCGGCTCCAATCCCCGCCGCGGCCGCGTAAACGAAGAAGCCGCGGCCGAAATAACGATCGGTGAAGGTCTGGATCGTCCGGGCCAGCGGGACGATGGCGAAGATCGACGCTACGCCCAACGCGACTCCCAGCCAGGCCCAAAATTTTTTCATGGCAGCGGTTTCCGACGATTCATTAGCGAAGGCGGCATGACGTTTGGGACGCCGGTCAAAAGAGCCGTGGCCATAGCGCCATATTATCAGAAAAAAGGGGGGTGGAAAAATAACCGAGGCGCGGCTCGCCGTTGACTTCCCCCTAACCACGTGTTATCCTCCGCGGCGAAGCGCCGAGGGGTGCGCGACCATGGATCGATTTATCGGAAACAGCCTGCGCAAAGCCCGGGAATCCATAGGACTTTCTCAGGGGGCCTTTGCCCGGGCGGTCGGATTATCTTCCGAATATATCTCTCTCCTGGAAGCCGAAAAACGGACGCCGAGCTTTTCGACTCTTCAGAAAATCGCTTCTTATCTCCATCGCGACATCGGCTTTTTTTTCCAGGAAAAGCCCGCTCCGCCCGATCCGTTCACTCTCCTCTTTAAGGCCGAAGCCGTGGACGACCGGGCGCGGGAAGAGCTCCTCAAATTTCGCCGCTACTGCGATGCGTATCTTCAAGTCGAAGCCCTCACCGGCCGCCGCCTCGACCTTGCCCCGCTCTATCCCCTGAATATCTCCGCGGAGCGCATGGCCGATGACGAGCGTCGCCGCCTCGGCCTCGGAGACGAACCCGTACGCAATGTTTTCGGCTTATTCGAATCGAACGGCTGCCGGTTCCTTCGACTACCCATGCCTGACGATTCCAAGGTGAGCGGCGTCTTCATCTTCCTCGAACAGAAGGAGGCGGCCTTCGCCCTCGTCAACTCGGCCCAGTCCCTGGGCAGGCAAGTTTTTTGCGCCGCGCACGAATACGGCCATTACCTGAAAGACCGCTTCGGCGGACCGGTTATCGAAAATCCCGATATGTTCATCGACGATTACGTTGCCCTCTACCATCCCCGCGAACAGTTCGCCCAAACATTCGCCGCTCGCTTCCTGATGCCGCCGGGAAAAGTCCGGGAATTGACCGAAAAAAATTTCCGCGCGCAGCGGCTGAGCTTCGACCAGACCCTCTACCTGAAACGATATTTTGGAGTCAACGCGGCGGCGATGCTCCGGACGCTGCGCGGACTCGGGCTGATCTCCAAGTCGCAGTTCGAAGATTTCGGCAAGATCGATCCCGGGCCGCGCGAGAAAGAGCTCTTCGGCCGTACGGCCGACGAAGAGGAACATACGCCCGCCGGTGTCTTCCGGAAGGGGATGGGCGGCCGGGCGAATAGTCCGATATCCGCAGCCAGGCGCGGGATGATCCCGAGCGACCGGTTTAAGCTCCTGCGGCGAGAAGCGGGCCAGAAAATCACCCGGGAAAAGGCGCCGGCCGGCGCTGCTCAGAAAAAACTCCCGGCCGATGGAGAATAGGCGAAGCCTGAGGTAAGAGTCGCGACGAGCAACGAGCGCGAAACGCAGCGCTCGGTTCTCTATATTTTCGCCGAAAAACAGGGAAGGGTCGGCGACACCGGGATGTGGTTGAAATAGACCGAATCCGCGCCGCGGCCGCGGCTTTATTTCCACAGCCGAAAGGCGATTTTCTTGCTCTTGGAGATCGTCGCCCGGCCGCCGATCGGAACGGCCATCAGGTCCCGGGTGATGTTGTGGCCGAAATTCGAAACGGCGAGGATAGGGAGGGGGCGGCTCTGGCCGCGGCGCTTCCGGATGACGTCACTCAAATATGTGCGGATAAAGGCCAGCGCGTCTTGCTGATTTTTCCGATAGTTGTGGTTCTTGCTGTAGCCGAAGAGCGACCCGATCACGATGCCCCGGATCTTGTCCAGAACGCCGTGCCGCCGCAGGGCGGCGAGCAACCGGTGTAAATCCTCGACATCGATGTGGACGTCTTCGATAAAGAGGATATGGCGTCTCCAGCTGAACTGGGGCGGTTTCTGCCTGTTGAGGAAATTCACGAACGTCGCGAGATTCCCGCCGATGGGGATTCCCGAAAACTTCCGGGGCGGAGGCGGCGTCAGCCAGCGTTTTCCCTGGTATTGGATTTCTTCGCCGGCGAGGAGGGCCAGGATTTTCTTCGAGTTCCCCTTGCCGAGTCTGAGTGTGGGAAAATAGACGACCGGGACCCGGGTATGGTGGTAGATTTCGCTTAAAAGAAAAGTAAAATCGGAAAATCCGATGAAGACCGGCCGACGGTTGCGGATGATCCGATAATCGGTTTTGTCGGTCTTGAACGAGAGGTCCTCGGCTCCCGTCCCGCCGGCGACCGAAACGATCAGGTCGTAATCGCGGATGACCTTCTTGAATTCTTCGGAGCGGATTTCCGCCGGCGCCGTGACGTGGTCGATGTGTTCGTCACTCGAGTAGAGAAATTCGCTGAAGGTGATATCGTCGGGCTTGAGGCCGAAGAACCGGCTCAGGATCGAAGCGGTCCTTTTTACCGATGTCTTTTCCTTGCGGGGAAGACAGGTGGACGGGGCGATGAACCCGACTTTATGATAGGCTTTATCCATCATGGCTTTGGAAAGCAACCACATTAGCAGAAACGCCGGACGCCTTCAATGGGGAGAAGGCTCAATAAATATACCGGAACACATATAATCTATTGAAATTAAATAAGTTAACAGGACATTTGAAAATTTCGATAAAAAAAGGCTCCAACCGCTTTTAAATCCCGCCCCGTGGCCTGAACGAAGATTCAACCCTTTTAATATCAGTAAGTTAGAAAGAACAGGACTTGATCTTGTTCTTCTCGTAATATTTCTGGTGATATTCCTCGGCTTTGAAGAATTCGCCGGCCGGGACGATCTCCGTCACGACGCGCTTCTTGAAAGCGCCCGACTTCTCAACCTCGGCCTTGACCTGTTCCGCGATTTTTTTCTGCTCTTCATTGCCGAAGAAAATCACGCTCCGGTACTGCGTTCCGACGTCCGGACCTTGACGATTAAGCTGCGTCGGGTCGTGAAAGCCGAAAAACTTCCGAACGAGCTCGGCGTAGCTGATTTGAGAAGGGTCGAAGGTCACTTGAACGGATTCGGCATGGCCGGTCGTATTGCTGCAGACGTCCTTGTAGGTCGGATCTTTTATCCGACCGCCGCTGTATCCGGCGACCGTGCTCAAGACGCCCTTCACCTGGCTGAATTTATATTCAACCCCCCAAAAACAGCCCGCGGCGAACGTCGCCGTTTCGGATTTCTCGATCTTTTGAGCCATCGCTTGACCTCCTTTGTTTTCAGGGCGCGGTGCATATTCGGACTCCGGTCGCCCGTTCAAGAGGGCATTGAGGCCGGCCCAACCGGCCCAGCCCAGAAACAGGCTTAAGGTGAGAATCATGATCTTGATCGGGGATCGCATCGGGCCTCCTCTGTTCCTATAATACCTATCGAACATATAGATAATATAGGCGAAATTCCGTAAAAATCAAGCGGAACGAACGTCCGGGCGGCGAGCCGGATCGTCGTTGATGGGCTTAGGGGCTGATTCACCTGCTTTTTTTGTCAATGTTCGCCGTTTATTATGCGCTTAATAGAAGCGTGGCGACATGGAATCCAAAAAAATGGATAATATCCAACAATTTGGATGCTTTTTTCTCGCATAATCACATAACTTATTGATTATTATGTAAATAGTATTTTAATTTTCTGGCATAAAAATTGCTATAAATTAAGGTAAATAACAGCTATGCGAAAAAGAGGAGGTGAGGAAAGAAGAGCAGGGGAAATTATCCATTCGGTTAAATCGGTTAGGGCGGAGTATTCTGATACTCCAGGGAATGATGAAAAAACCTCAAATGGAAAAGTAAGGAAGAGTATTGAAGGAGGAAAAATGAAGAGATTTTGGCCGGTTGTTTTGCTGCTTATGCTTGCTATTCCGGCCGCAGCTCAAACGAACACAGGGAACATCGCCGGCCTGGTCGTTGACCAGGAGGGGACTCCGCTTCCCGGAGTCACGGTCCTTCTCACCCACGGCACGATGGCGCCGCTCACCGTTATGACGACGGAAGTCGGCGCATTCCGGTTCCGGGGATTGTTTCCGGCATCCGACTATGCCGTCAGGGCCGAGCTTCAGGGCTTCAAGCCAGTGAAGCAGACGGACATCATCGTCATGGTCGGCGGCACGACGGACATCAAGCTGGTCCTTGAACAGGGAAAGATCGAGGAACAAGTCACGGTCGTCGCCGTTTCTCCGATCGTGCAAACGAAAAAGACGTCGATCTCGACGTCGATGAACTACACGGCCCTTCAGTCCCTGCCTACGGCGAGAAACCCGTGGGTCGTCCTTCAGATGGCTCCCGCGGTCGTCGTCGACCGTGAAGACATCGGCGGCAACGAATCCGGGCAGCAGTCCAGCTTCAGTGCCAGGGGTCAGAGTTCGCAAACCGGACGAGACGACCAGTGGAACCTGGACGGCGTCGTGATCACCGACCAGTCCTCGGGCGGCTCCCCCGGATACTATGACTTCGACGTGTTCGAGGAACTGCAGGTCACCTCGGGCGGCATGGACGTCGAGACCCAGACGGGCGGAATCCTGCTCAACATGGTCACGCGCCGCGGCGGGAACAGGCTCAGCCTCGGCGGCCGCAATTTTTTCACGGACAACATCATGCAGTCCAACCCGTCGATCGAGACGATCAGGGCCAAGGGCATCAGCGCCACTCCGGGTTACAACAAGATCATGAACGTCAAGGACTACGGAGTGAACCTCGGCGGCCCGGTCATCAAGGATAAGCTCTGGCTGTGGGGGTCGTTCGGCGTCCAGGACATCAAGACGAACGTTCTTGTCGGATCAAGGGACGACTCGCTCCTGACCAACATCGCGGCGAAGATCAATTTCCAGATCATCCCCGAGAACAGGGCGGAGTTCTTCCTCCACCTCGGAAACAAGGAGAAGTGGGGAAGAAGCGCCACGGCGTCTTATCCTCCGGGCCTCTACCAGATGAGTAAGTATGCCCTCGGCAGCCCCCTCTACAAGTTCCAGGACGAGCAGATGTTCGGCGACAATTTGTTCATCACCCTTAAAGCCTCGTTCCAGGATTCCGGATTCGGGATGTTCCCGATGGACGACCGGGACCTCTTGGGCGTCGCGAGCAGCACACCCGCGCTGAACCGCCTTCGCCGGACCAACCAGACGACGGATCTTTCCGAAGGCTCCAGCTGGACCTACTACGACAGGCCGGGATACAACGGGAACCTCATTGCGACGTACTACAATGACAGCCTGTTCGGTGTTGGCCACGAAATTAAGCTCGGGTTCGACTACTCTTACCGGCAGTCCAAATCCCAGAGCGGGTACCCCGGGAATATGTACGTCAACTACAACTACAACACCCAGCAGGCCGACTTCGACCTCAACGGCACGAGAGATATCCCCCCCGCGAACTGGTACCGGCTCTATTTCTCGAGCAATTCCTTCGGTTACGTCGGGGAGAAAGCCTTTGCCGGCTACATCAACGATACGGTCTCCTTCGGCCGGTTCAACGTCCGCCTGGGCGTCCGTTTCGACCGTCAGCATCCCTTCCGCGAATCCTTCGCGACGTTCAGAATGCCGCTGACCGACCGGTCCGAGCGGTTCATGACGAACGACTATGAGATTTTACAGGCGAAGACGACGGCCGGAACGCCGGAAGCGATCGACCGCCTCTGGCCGGTAAAAACTGCCCCGGCGGTCAACCCCGATTGGAATTGGGACTTCTGGTCTCCGAGAATCGGGATCACCTGGGACATGTTCGGCAACGGCAAGACCCTGATGAAGCTCAACTTCGCCAGGTACGGCGCCTACATGGGCGACGTCTCCGGCTATTGGGCCTACAGCGGATTGGGCGGGAATATCAATTTCTGGTGGAACGACGGCAACAACGACGGGAAGATCGACTACCGCGAACTCTATTGGTATAACTCCTCGCTCACGGCCCGGCCGATTTATCGGGTTTTCGATGACGCCGGTAATTTCTCGCAGACGTCAACCATCGCCAACAGAGAGCTGAATACCTTCTGGAGCGGCTGGAACTGGGACGATCCCCTGGCGGTCATTCCTCCGCTGACCTACACCGACTTCGACTCGAGCTTCAACGGCCAGAACCACACGATGGAAATGCTCGCGACCCTGGAGCGGGAAATCATCCCCGATTTCGCCGTTTCGGTCAACTTTACCTGGCGCAGGTTCGATAATTACACGACGTCTCTCTCGAGATTCGCCGGCCCCGATGGGCTATTCAACACGGCGGATGACGAGGTCCGGTCGAACGCCGACTACGAGAGCCTGAGGACCGTTCCTTCAACGTTGACCGACCCCACGACAGGAACCACGTACAGCACCGGAGCCGCGGCAGGACGGCCGTGGTACACGCTGGCGAACGGCACTCACAACGTCCCGACGAGTTACGCTCGTCTATACACGATGCCCTCGGGCCGTTATAACCAGTACATGGGCGTGGATCTCGTCTTCAACAAACGGTTCTCTCACAAGTGGATGCTCAACGGTTCTTTCACCTATCAGTGGCAGAAAGCCCACTACCTTGAAGACTGGTACATGAATCTGAGCGACTTGTGGGCCTATCAGGACGAGCCCTACAACTACAACCTCGGCGCCGCGAGCGGAAAGATCGCCCAGCCGGCTTTTGTCAACTGGATGGCCAAACTGTCGGGGATGTATCAGCTCCCCTGGGACTTCAATGTCTCGCTGAACATTACCGCGCGGGAAGGCTGGGTCAATCCGGTCAGCTTCGGCATTACCGACTACACCCTCCCCAATGCCAGAAGCCAGGGCGTCACCCTGCCGATTTCCAGGACCTCCGAGCGCGACAGGCTGCCTATTATGGCCTACGGTAACTTCAAGATCGAAAAGATGCTGAGACTGGGCAACACCGGCCGGATTTATATTTCGGCCGACATCTTCAACGTCCTCAACTCCCTGATCGTGAACCGCCAGTATGCGCAATACTACGGTTCGTTCTATTTCCAGACCAACGGAACGCAGACCTATGCCCAGACCGATGCCAACCAGGGTACGGTTAACGAACTCCTGAACCCCAGAATCGCTCGCATCGGAATCCGGTTCGAGTTCTAAGCAGCACACAGTCCAAGTTCGAGCTCAAAGCCCCTCCCGCCTTCGGGCGGGAGGGGCTTTTTTTATGGGGACATGTTCCGAATTTCTTAATTCGGTACGTGTCCCCGGAATAAATTCCCGAATTCGCCGCGTCCCTTGCATTTCTTCCGTCGATGGCATTTAATAATATTGTCATGAGTTCAATTGCGGAGAAATCGTTATGAAGTCGGGCCGGTGCGTTCTCTTCATTGTCGTTATGATATCTCTTGCGCTCTCACTGCCGGCGCAGAAGAAGGTCGATACCAAGACGTTACTGCCCCAATATCAGGAGTGGCTGAAGGTCTCGGCCTATATCATCAGGGATAAGGAAAAGGACGTTTTCCTCAAGCTCGAGAACGACCGCGACCGGGATTTGTTCATCGAGGCATTCTGGAGGCAGCGCGACCCGACTCCGGGCACGCCCGGGAACGAATATAAGGAAGAAATCATCAAGCGCTTCCGTGAAGCCAACACCAAATTCAGACGCCATTCGGTCCGCGAAGGGTGGCAGACCGACCAGGGCCGGATCTACATCATTCTCGGCGAGCCGACGAGCATCGAGCGGATCGAGGGCGATTTCGAGGTCTATTCGGCTGAAATCTGGTCCTATCACGGAAACCCGGAAAAAGGGACGCCGACGTACTTCTCCCTCGTTTTTTTCCAAAAGGGAGGGGGCATCGAATACAAGCTCTACGATCCGTTCGCCGACGGGCCCACGGAGCTCCTCATCCACGGGAGAGAAATGGACCCTTCGGATTACGAGTCGATGTACGACCGGCTCTACGAATTCCAGCCGGGGCTGGCCCTCGTCAGCCTCTCCATCCTCCCCGGGTCGATTCCGTTCAACTTTCAGCCTTCGCCCCAAGAACCGATCCTCATGGCCGGGATTCTCGACTCGCCGAAAAGGAACATCAGCGACACATACGCCACCCATTTCCTGAATTACAAGGGATACGTCAGCACGGACTACCTGACGAACTATCTCGAATGCGAAACATACGCGGCCGTGGTCCGCGACCCCGTGACCGACCTCGCTTTTTGCGAGTTTTCGATGGCGCCCAAGGTCCTGTCGGTCGACTACTATGAGCCCCGAGACCAGTACTTCTGCGGGTTTCAGCTCGACGTCAGCCTCCGGGCAGGGGACAAAGTCGTCTTTCAATATGCGAAGGAGATCCCGTTCGTGGTTCCAGGTCAGGATATTGAACGGACGCGGCGGATGGGTGTCAGCGTCGAAGACTCCTTCCCGGTCATCGAAGGCAAATACAAGCTGACCGTCCTCCTCAGGAATACCGCGGGCAAGGAGTTCAGCATCCTGGAGCAGGATATTGACGTCCCCGACCCGGACGCGTCTCCGCGGCTCAGTCTGCCTCTCGTCGGCTACAGGATAACGGACGCCCAACCGGGGCTTCGCCTTCCTTACCAAACCGAGAATAAAAAAGTCAATGTCGACCCCAAGAAACTTTTCGCCACGGCCGACCAGATCGCCGTTTTCTTCAACGTCACCGGCTTGACCCGGGACCTCTGGAATGAGGGAACGGTGAGAATGCTCTTCCAGGGAACTCAAGCCCAAACTCCTTTCCGGAAATCAGCGTCCATGCCGCTGAACGGCCAGGCTTTCCATCGAACGTTGGCCATCTCCCAGACGTTCGCCGCCGCCGATATCCCGCCGGATTATTATGATTTGTCCGTCTCCTTGGTAGACCGAGGGGGAAAGGTCCTCGACGAGAAAAGGACGAATTTCGTCCTGTCTCCGCAGAAAGCGCTTCCTCATCCCCAGTTCGTGGCCAAAGCCTCGGCCCAGACCAGCAGCTTCATGTTTTATTATATGCTCGCCCATCAGTACGACCAGGTGAACGACAATCCGCGGGCGGAAGCGGCCTACAAGAAGGCCTTGGACCTCAACCCGAGTTACAAGCAGAAGATCCCGGATTACGCTGCCTTCCTTCTCAAATTGAACAAGTTCCAAGAAGCTCTCGATTTCCTCGACGGCATCAAGGATGATACCAAGCTCCGCTTCTCCTACAGCTTCCTCAAGGGCCGGGCGCTCATGGGATTGGATAAAAACGAGGAGGCGGTCTCCAGCCTCCTCGAGGCAAACAGAATTTACAACAGCGATACGGGGCTGCTCTATTCCCTGGCCCTGGCGTATTTCAAGACGGGCCGGAGAGAAGATGCCCGGAGCGTCCTGGCGGCGTCGCTCAAGCTGAATCCGAACCAGGACGCGGCGAAAAAACTCCTTCAAGAAATCGAGCGGAAAAAATAATGAGATTTCCTTTGACTTTTGTTTTTTTTTGATTATATATAGAGATGATGCTGGCTGGAGAGGATCCTCCTTAGCCCCGCTTCCTTTTCCTTTTCAAACCTTGGCGCCTCAACAGCCAGCGCCTTTTAACCTTATTCATAAGATACTGAATTTAAACAAATTATGATGAAATAGGTTGGGAATAACCCGGAAATATTTCGCGGATAAATCCGTTTTTTGGTCGCCTCTCAGCCGAATGTTGGAATGCAATCTTAGAGAGACGCGAGAAATTTTATTGCTTACTTTTTCTCTTCTTTTTTTTCTTCTTTCTTCTCTTCTTTCTTTTCCGGAGGCTTCATCTCCTTGACCCGGTCCTTGAGATGGTCCTTCATCTTGAGGTGGGGGATGCCTTCCTCGAGCCACTTCGGCGCGGGCTTTCCCTTGAGGTAGTGGTCGAAGAATTCCTTCATCCGGACCGTGTAATCTTTCTGGTTGGCCGCCTTGGCCAGGCCGTGGTTTTCGCCGACGTACTGGAACATAACGACCGGCTTCTTGAGGCGGCGGAGCGTGTTGAAATACTCAATGCCCTGGTTCCAGACGACCGCGCCGTCCTTGTCGTTGTGGAGAATGATAAGCGGGGTGCGGACATTCTGGGCGTAGTAAACGGGCGAATTGCGCTGATAGGCTTCGAGGTTGTCCCAATAGCCGCCTTTGAATCTCCCCTGGCTGCTCTCGAAAATCGGCTGGTTGGCCGAGCCCGTATTGAAATA
>Ga0299915_10003915_pt1 | contig 10788 bp, 8 predicted proteins | sample RVTome_13_FD_200263 | JGI IMG/M metagenome (GOLD analysis project Ga0299915, IMG submission 200263) | Soil microbial communities from uranium-contaminated site in the Upper Colorado River Basin, Wyoming, United States - RVT92D227 (version 2) ... | reverse complement strand
AAGTCGCGGCCGACGACCGTCAAAACACGGATTATCGCCCACCACCAGCAGGTCGTCCGCGTCGACCTCGAACAGAAGGGGGACCTTTCCGCCGGCATCGAAAAAAAGATCCTGGCCGTCATCGGGGACGAAGCCTATGATGGCCTGCTCGTCTCCGACTACAACAAAGGCATTGTCAACCCCTCCCTCATGGCCCAGGCTCTCGCCCTGGCCAGGAAGAGACGGATCCCCGTGTTCGTCGACCCTAAGGTCCCTCATTTCCGTCTTTTTTCTCCCGTGACATTGATCACCCCAAATCATTTCGAGGCGGAGAAGATCGTCGGGCATGGCTGCCAGACCGACCCGGAGGTCGAGAGGGCGGGCTCCGAGATCCTTTCGCTCGTCTCCAGCCGCTATCTGATCATCAAGCGCGGAGAGCAGGGCATGGCGGTCTTCGAGCGGGGAAAACGGCCTCTCCACATTCCGACGGTCGCCCGGGAGGTGTTCGATGTCACCGGGGCCGGAGACACGGTCATCGCGGCCGCGACCCTGGCCCTCCTCTCCGGGACCACGATCGGCGAGGCCGCCTGGGTCGCCAACGCCGCCGCCGGGATCGTGGTGGGGAAGATCGGCACCGCCGCGGTGACGCCGGAAGAGCTCAGGGCGGCGCTGTGGAAGGGCTGACCGAAGAGGCGATTTGCGGGCCGGGACACCAGGGATTATAATAGATAAAGATGTGCGGAGTTATTGGTCTATACGGCAACGCGGATGTCTTCCGCGATCTCTACCAGGGCCTCCTGGCCATCCAGCACCGCGGCCAGGACTCCGCCGGCATCATCACCTACAACGGGCGTTTCCATACGAAAAAGGGGAACGGTCTCGTCCAGGACGTCTTCACGTCTGAAAACCTCGAGCGGCTGAAGGGCCCGGCAGGGATCGGCCACACCCGGTATCCGACGATCGGCGGCGGCCGGGGAGACGACGCCCAGCCTTTCCTGGTCAACTCGCCGTTCGGGATCGTGATGGCCCACAACGGCAATGTCATCAACTACCGGCAGCTCAAGACGGAACTCTTCGAAAAATATCACCGTCTGCTCAACTCCGACAATGACGTCGAGGCCGTGCTCAACGTCTTCGCCGAGGAGCTGGCCGCCCAGCGGACAAAGCAGCTCACGCCCCAGAACATCAACAAAGCGGTCAGCGGGATCTACCGGAAGGTCAAAGGAAGCTATTCGGTCATCGCCTACATCGCCGAGCAGGGGATGGTCGCGTTCCGCGATCCCTTCGGGATCAAACCCTTGGCCTTCGGTATCCGCCGCGACGGCCTGGTCCCCTCCTATGCCTTCGCCTCCGAAAGCGTGTCCTTGAACATCATGGGGTTCACCGAGATCCGCAGCGTCGAGGCGGGTGAGGTCATTTTTCTCGACCGGGGCCGAACGCTCCACCACCGGAGGCTGGCCCACTGCCCCCATTCCCCTTGCCTCTTCGAATGGGTCTATTTCGCCCGGCCGGATTCCTTCATCGATAACGTCAATGTCTACCTCTGCCGGGTCGAGCTCGGACGGCTCCTGGCCGAGGAGGTCCGCAAACAGAACCTCAAGATCGACGTAGTCGTGCCGGTTCCGGATTCGGCCCGCGACGCCGCCATCGAGATCGCCCGCGGCCTCAACCTCAAGTACCGCGAAGCTCTCGTCAAGAACCGCTACATCGGGCGCACCTTCATCATGCCCGCCGAGGACAAGCGGCAGAGCTCGGTGCGCATGAAGCTTAACCCGATCGCCTCGGAGTTCAAGGGCAAGAACGTGCTGCTCGTCGACGACAGCATCGTCCGCGGCAACACCTCGCGGGCGCTCGTCGAGCTGGTCCGGGAGTGCGGCGCCAGCAAAGTCTATTTTGCCATCTATTCGCCGCCTCTCCGGCATCCTTGCGTCTACGGGATCGACATGCAGACGCGGGCCGAGTTTGTCGCCCGCAACGCCGGCGCCGAACAAGTCGCCAAAAAGATAGGGGCAGACAAGGTGATCTACCAGACTCTCGACAACCTCAAGGCGGCCGTCCGCGCCGGCAATCCCAAGTTGACCCATTTTTGCTCGGCCTGCTTCGACGGCGTCTACCCGACGGGCGACGTCACCCCGGAGGTCCTCAAGGAGATCGAGGAGGAGAGACGCATCGCCCGGGAAGAGCAGATGGAGCTCAATATCTAGGGAAATCAGGGGCGAACGCGCCAGTAGTCGACGAGCTCGGCCAGCGTCTTCTGGAGCGGGACTTGCGGCTCCCACCCCGTTTCCGCTCTGACCTTCCGGTTATCGCCGACAAGAGAGGGGATGTCCACCTTCCGCTGCCTCTCCGGGTCCTTCTCCACCCGGACGGTTCGCGAGGAGAAAGAAAGAAGAATATCCAGGATCTCCCGCAAGGCCACTCCCCGGCCGCGACAAACGTTATAGACCTCCCCCTTTCTTCCTTTCTGCAAAAGCAGCATGTAAGCTCTGACGGTGTCGCTCACGTCGGTGAAATCTCTCCGGATATCCAGGTTGCCGACCCGGATGACCGGGTCCTGGGAGCCGCGCTCGATGCGGATGACCTGACGCGCCCAGTCCGAACAGACGAATTCGGCGCTCTGACCCGGACCGGTGTGGGGGAAGGGCCGCACGATGACGATGTCGAGGCCTTCGAAGCGGCTGTAAAACCCGGCCATGAGCTCGCCCTCATACTTGCTGAGAGCATAGGGACTGGCCAGGTGGAACGGGTCGGTCTCGGAAAAGGCCGTCGAACCCGCCGTCCCCGCGCCGGGGGAGAAGCCGTAGATATCGGATGAGCTGACAAAAAGAATCCGGGCCTCCGGGGCGAACTTCTTGAGGGCTTCGAAAAGATGGAAAGTCCCCACCACATTCGTCTCCAGGGTTTCTTTTTTATTCGCCCAGGAATAGCCCACATTGGATACGGCGGCCAGATGGAAAGCCCATTGCGGCGCGGCCAGCCTGACGGCCTCGAACACCTCCCGCTCGGAGCGCAGGTCGAGGGAGAAAATGTTCCTTTCGTCGGGGTGGGGAGGCTGCGGATAGGACGTCCCGTAGACGATATTTTCCGAGGGGGGGAGCAGGGCTATCAGGTGCCGCCCCGCGAAACCCGTCGCCCCGGTGATAAAGACCCGCCTTTTGGCCATCGTCTCAAGTTTGACGGCGCCAGTAGTCGAGCAGGTCGCTGAGTGTTTGCCGGAAGGAAAAACGGGGCTTCCAGCCGGTCTGGGCGACGAACTTCGAGGAATCGGCCAGAAGGATGGGGACGTCAGAGGGCCGAAGTCTCTGGGGGTCCACCTCCACCCGGACATTGACTTTGCTCAGGGAGAGGAGGGTGTCCAGGACTTCGCGGATGGGGCGCGAAACGCCCGAGCCGATGTTGTAGACATCGCCGGGCTCGCCCTTCTCCAGGCTCAGCCAGTAGGCCTCGACGATATCGCGGACGTCGCTGAAGTCGCGTTTGGCGTCCAGGTTGCCCACTTTGATGACCGGCTCATTCACGCCCTTCTCGATCGCGGCGATCTGCTTGGCCAGCGAAGACGTGACGAATACCTCTCCCCTCCGGGGGCCGGTGTGGTTGAACCCGCGGGTCCGGACGACGGAAAGCCCGTAGCTCTGGAAATACTGATAGCCCAGGAGGTCCTGGGCGACTTTGCTGACGGCGTAGGGGCTCAAGGGCCGGAGGGGATTGGTCTCTTTCATCGGGATCTCGTCGGGGAAAACCCGGCCGTACTCTTCGCTCGACCCGGCCACCTGGATGAGCGGAGACTGCTTCAGGCTGAGGAGCGATTCGAACAGGTTGATCTGTCCCGTCGCGTTGATGGCGAAAGTCTCGGCCGGGCATTTCCAGGAGGTCGGGACGAAACTCTGAGCGGCCAGGTGGAAGATGCGGTCCGGCCGGATGTGGGCCAGGCAGCCCTGGAGCGAGACCATGTCTTTGAGGTCGGCCTCGCAGAGCTCGATGTTGTCCCGGATGGGCAGGATATTCTCCATCCGGCTCCGCCAGCGGACGATCCCGAAGACCTTGACATCGGGATGATTCGCGATGAGGAATTCGGCCAGGTGGCTGCCGGCGAATCCCGTGATGCCTGTGATCAGAACTCTCATTCGTCCTCCCGCAATCCTATTTCTTCTCCCTATAGTTGGCCTGGTAGAAAGATTGGAAATCGGCGCTTCTGTCCTTGATCTTGCGCCACCAGGCTTCATGGTCTCGATACCAGCGGACGGTCACGGCGAGCGCCTCGTCGAAGTCGGCCAGGGGCTTCCAGCCGAGGCTATGAACTTTGGCGCAGTCGAGGGCGTAGCGGCGGTCGTGGCCGGGGCGGTCGGGCACGAGCTTGATCAGACCGCGCGGCTGGCCCAACAGGCCGCAAATTTTCTCGGCCACGTCGATGTTGGAGACTTCGTTTCCGGCGCCGATATTGTAGACTTCTCCGATTTGGCCCCGGCCCATCAGGAGTTCCACCGCCCGGCAGCAGTCCTCGACATACAGCCAGTCGCGGACATTGGTCCCTTTTCCGTAGAGGGGCAGGGACTGACCTTCTAGAGCACGGGTGACAAACAGAGGGATGAACTTCTCGGGGTACTGGTAGGGTCCGAAGTTGTTGCTCGGCCGGAGAATGATGGCGGGAAGGCCGTAGGTGACATGGTAGGCATAGGCCAGACGGTCCGCCCCCGCTTTGCTGGCGGAATAGGGCGATGATGGATGGAGCGGGTCGTCTTCCTTAAAAAATCCCGCCTCCCGGCTGCCATAGACCTCATCCGTGGAGATGTGGAGAAAGAATTCAACTTGAGGCGCCGCCTTGAGGGAATCAAGGAGAACGAAAGTCCCGTAGACATCTGTCAGGATGAATTCGCCGGCGTCAAGGATGGAGCGGTCCACATGGGTTTCGGCGGCAAAATGGACAACCCCCTGGGCGCGCGTCAAAACCTGCCGGACGAGCTCCTTGTCCCGAATGTCTCCGCGGACGAACTCGTAGCGGGGATCGCCCTCCACGTCCCTGAGGTTGTCAAGGTTCCCGGCATAGGTCAGCTTGTCGAGGTTGATGAGCCGGACACCCGGATAAACTTTAAGCAGATGGCGGATGAAGTTGCTGCCGATGAACCCGGCCCCGCCAGTGACGAGGATCGTCCGGCCGTCGATCGGTCTTTCTTCGGTCATCGCTCCTTCACCGAGGGAAACTCCTTCCTCCCCCCGCCGGTCGACCGCCGGGAGTCCCCGACAGCGCGAAAAACTCTGAATTCAACCGTCCTTCCGCTTCCAGACGTAAGGGATGTCGTTCTGATGGGGATCGAGGCGCTGCTCATCGGGGTTCTCCCGGTCATACGGCTCGGTCGGGATGTTGATGATGACGGCCTCTTCCTGGCTCACCCCCATCCAGCCATGATGGACCCCGGGCGGGACCTGGACGAGCATGGGGTTGTGGACGCCGAGATAGAACTCGTCGATCTGCCCCCGGGTCGGCGACCCGGGGCGGCCGTCATAGAGGGCCATCTTGATCATCCCGGCGACGCAGGCGATGTTGTCGGCCTGCTTTTCGTGTTTATGCCAGGCTTTTACGACACCCGGATAGGTCGTCGTCATGTACGCCTGGCCGAATTTGTGAAAAAACCCCTCGTCCCGCCGCAGGATTTCCATCACCCGCCCCCGCTCGTCGGGCTTGACCGTGAGGCTCTTCGTTTTCACGCCGTCGATCATGTCGCGCTCCTTACTTCAGCCCGATCTCGCTCTTGTCCCCGACCATGAACCGGTAGGCCAGGGGTTTGGGCGGGCACTTATAGATGCGCACTTCGCGGCCGATCAGGCTTTCGTCGATCCGGGCCCCGACCTCGACGATCTCGCTGCCCTCGAGGACGATGCTGTGCTCGATCTCGGTCTTGACGATCCGGCAGTTCTTCTGGATGGAGGTGAACGGGCCGATGTAGGAATCGGTGATCTCGGTCCCGGCGCCGATGATCGCCGGCCCGCGGATAGTGCTCGACCGCACCGAGACCCCTTTCTCGATGATCACCTCGCCGCTGACCCGGGAGGACTCGTCCACCTCCCCCTCGACCGACCCGCTGATCGTCTCCAGGATGAGCCGGTTGGCCTCGAGGATGTCCTCGATCTTTCCCGTGTCTTTCCACCAGCCCGTGACCAGGTGGGGCTGGACCTCCAGCCCGCGGTCGACGAGAAACTGGATGGCGTCGGTGATTTCGAGCTCATTCCGCCAGGAGGGCTTGATCGCCCGAGCCGCCTCGAAGATGTGGTCGTCGAACATGTAGACCCCGACCAGGGCCAGGTTGCTCTTCGGCTCCCTGGGCTTTTCGATGAGACGGATGACCTTCCCGTTCTCGAGCTCGGCCACGCCGAACATCCGGGGATTGGGGACGGGGGTCAGCAGGATCAGGGCGTTTGGCTTCCGTTCCCTGAAATGTTCGGCCAGGGAGACAATCCCGCTCTTCAGGATGTTGTCGCCCAGATACATGACGAACGGCTCCCGGCCCAGGAAGTCCTCCGCGACCAGGACGGCATGAGCCAGGCCGAGAGGCTCCGGCTGTTCGATGTAGGCAATCCGGACGTCTTTTCCCCAGCGCGCGCCGTCCCCGACGGCCTCCCGGATCTCGTCCTTGGTGTCGCCGACCACAATGCCGATCTCGCGGATCCCGGCACCCAGGAGGGCCTCGATGCCGTAGAAAAGCACGGGCTTGTTGGCCACCGGGACCAGTTGCTTCGCCTGGGTGAAGGTCAGGGGGCGAAGCCGAGTCCCCTTCCCGCCGCTGAGGATAAGTCCTTTCATCTCAATAGCCGACGCCTCCCATGAAATCGGTCGTCTTGCCGATGTTTCCCAGCCCGATGGACATCCGGTATTGGACCTCGGGCGTCTCGCGAAAGTAGAAGATGCGCACGTCCGCCTTGAAATCGAGGCATTGGTAATGATAGATCAGGGAAATCCCGGAGTAAAGCATTTTCCGCTCCAGGATGTTGTAGTCGAACTCGGCCAGCGCCTCGATGTTGAGGCGCGGGATATCGACCCGGGAGACAAAGCCGATCTGCTGGCGGTCGCGGACGGCGCTCTTCCGCCACGGGTTCAGGCTGCGGTACCAGTTCACGGAAAGGAAAAAGGGATCGGTCATGGAATTGACGCTGCCCCCGAGCCGGAGGAAGGAAAAAGTATTGAAATAGGTGTTGTACCCCGTCGAGGCGTCGAGGCTGTACTTTTTGCCTGGATAGAAGCGAACGTAGCTTGTCAGGTCGGAACGGGAGGGGACTCCGCCCTCCCACTCATAGATGCTCAGCGGGCTGTCCTCGGGCGAGAGATAATACGTCTGGCTCAGCCCCCAGGTGAAAACCTCGCGCGGCATGTCCGTCTTCACCAGGATCCGGTTGGTCAAGCCGTAGGTCAGCTGATGGTAGCGGAAGAACCCGTAAGCCGTGATGACCCGGTCGGATTCGTTGACCGGGCTGTCGTAGCGATAGTTGATGAACGGCTCGATCAGGTGTTTGACCTTGGTCTCTCCTCCTGACAATTGAAAAATCCGGTAGAAGACGGGCCCCGTCCACTCGATGCCGAGGACATAGTTGGCGAAGAAGATCGGCTCGCCGATGATCGTCTTGGTGTTGGGGGCGTAGGACTGGGCGTAGTAGGTCAGGTTCGTGGTGAACGAGGAATTGAGCGTCAGCCAGGGGATCCCCGAATAGGGCAGACTGAGTTGGGGGGAAAAGCTGATGCTGTCGTAGTGCTTTTCCCGGCCGGCGTCGTAGTCGGCCTGCCAGCCGTATTTCCAGCTCGTGAAGGACGAGTTGAAGGAGAAATAAAGGGGTGATAACAGCTTGATTTTGAAGGCGTTGATGGTCGCCTGCGGGAGGTAGTAGGTGGTCACGGAGTCCCCGACGCTCCGGAAATAGGTCTCGTAGCGAGAGGCCCTCAGGCTGAAATTGTAGTAGGACCAGGCCTTGGTGATAAAGGCCTCCGAGCGGTAGTTGGAGACCGAGGCCCGCTTGAAATTGTTGTCGAACTCCCGCAAAAAGTCGAAAGAGGTCTGGTAATCGACGTTGGCCGCCAGCCGGAATCCTCCCGGGAGAGCCTGGTTGTGCTTGAGCCTCAGGGCGTAGGCGTTGGGAGATCTGGTCCCGTCGGCCTCCCGCTTGAAGAGGAAATAATAAAGCCTCATCTCGCCGCCGGCCCCGTCGCCAAAGAGGTAACGGTATTCCAGCCCCCCTCCCAATCCCTTCTTGGAGTAGGAATCGAGGCTGAAGGTCGCATCCATGCTCCGGCCGATCACCCAATAGAAACTCTCGCTGAGGAAAAAGCCTTTAACCGCCGTGTAACCGATCTGCGGCGTCAGGAAGCCGGTCGAGCGCTCCTTGTCCAGGGGATAGCGGAAATAGGGCATGTAGAAGATCGGAACTTTCTTGATCCGGAAGACCGAGTTCCACATCTCGACATAATCATCCTTCTTGAAATGGGCCCGGGAACAGGAAAAATTCCAGCGGGGCGTAGGCTGGGTGCAGGAGGTCAGGCGCGCCTTGGTCAGGTCGAATTCCTCCTGGCCTTTTCCCGTGATCGCATCGGCCTGATAGAACAGGTCGGGCTGGACCATCCCGTTCGCCTTCTCCAGCTTGTGTTCCCGGCTGTCCAGGTTGTAAAAGGCTTTATCGGCGCTGATTACCTGGCTGGGAGATTGGATGACCACGTTGCCCACGGCGTTGACATCCTTGGTCTCGGTGTTGACCTCGAGCTCATCGGCGAAGAGCTTGAGGTCCTTGTAGTAAAGCTCGACGTCTCCCTGGGCGAAGATCCTATCCTCGGACTTGTCCCAGGTCCGGGCGAGCACGGTGATCGAAGAATCGGCGCTCTCCGTCCTTTTTTGCGCCGGTTTTGGAGGACGCTGCGCAGCCTGCTGAGGAGCGGAAGGCATCTCTTCGCGGCAGGCCCGGACTGGATCGGAGGGCGCGGCGGGAAGAAGGGCAGGACCCAGGAGATAAAAGAGGAGGGCCAGGACTAAGGCTGCCGGAACGGCTTTCCGGAGGGAGCCGCTTATCCGCCGTTCCGTCCACATTATGGCCAAAATGTAGCACATCACCAGGGGAGAAGCAACATCCCGGGCTCTCCTTGACACCCGGGGAAGTGGAGAATAGAATGCGAGTCGATCGGAAATGAGCATGAATGGGAAATATGCCTTGGGATGGATCCCCGACTACCCGGACTTCAGGGATTACACCGAGGAAACGGAAGAAGTCCGGGAAATCTTGAGGACGACCGGACTCGCTTTTCGGAGCGCCGTGAAGAAAGCGCCCCGGGCGAAGGCCCTGCCGGCCTCGGCCGACCTGAGGGAATGGTGCTCGCCGGTCGAAGACCAGGGCCGTCTCGGTTCCTGCACCGCCCAGGCCGGAGCCGGGATCATCGAATACTACGAGCGAAAGGCCTTCCGTCGCCACATTGAATCCTCCCGGCTTTTTCTCTACAAGGTGACCCGCAACCTGATGAAAATGAAGGGGGATACCGGAGCTTATCTTCGAAGCACGATCGGCGCGATGGTCCTGTTCGGCGTGCCGCCGGAGGAATACTGGCCGTATGCCGACGGCCCGGACGACTTCGACAAGGAGCCGCCCGCTTTCTGCTATTCCTTCGCCCAGAACTACAAAACGCTTAAGTATTACCGCCACGACCCGCCGTCCGCCGGGGCTGAGGATATCCTGAATAGAGTGAAAACCTATCTCGCCGCCGGACACCCGGCCATGTTCGGTTTCACCGTCTACAGCTCCATCGAACAGGCTTCCGGTACGGGCCGGATCCCTTTCCCTTCGCCGCTCGATAAAATCGAGGGCGGCCATGCCGTGGTCGCAGTCGGATATGATGACAAGATGAGGATCAAGAACAAGTTCGGAGGGAAGGAGACGGAGGGGGCGCTTGTCCTCCGGAACTCCTGGGGAAGCGATTGGGGAGAGGCAGGGTACGGCTGGCTCCCGTACGATTACCTGAGGAAGGGGCTGGCCGAGGATTTCTGGTCGGTCCTGAAAAAGGAATGGATCGACACCGGGCAGTTCAGGCTGTGACCCCGCGCCCATTCTCAAGCCCCTCTTTCTCGTTCCTTTTGCTCTCATGCTGCATCGCACCGGGGATTCTCTATTGATAACTCTCACGCGCGGCTTTCGGTTTCCTGGTCGGAGTTCCGGGGAATCCTGAATAGACACGCCTCAGGCCTGCGGATGGATGGATAACAAGGCTCTCCAGTGGATCTGAGCTTCACGGGGATTAACGAGGGATTGTCTCTTTTGAGGAGGATGCCCTCGCCATTTCAATGGGGAAAAGACTTTATTCGATATAACTGGCTCCAGCCGGCCGGCCAGCCCCCTCCGCTGCCGAGGGCGCTGTGCGTCTATGTCACCTACCGCTGCAATCTGCGCTGCGCGATGTGCGGCATCTGGAAACAGAGCGGGCCGGAGAGCGGGGCCCGGGAGCTTTCGATCCGGGAATTCGATCGGGTTTTATCCGACGGGCTTTTCCGCCGGCTGGAATCCATCAACATCAACGGCGGGGAGCCTAACCTCCGGCCCGACCTGCCCGAGTTCGTCGAGCTTTTCATCCGGAGATTCCCCCGCTTATCCATGATCACCATGAACTCCAACGGATTGCCCACGTCCCGGGCCCTGTCCCATGCCCGGCGGATCGCCGCGCTTTGCCGCCGGGCGGATATCCTTTTTTCCCTCAGCATTTCTCTCCATGACCTCGGGGAGGGGTATGACAAAATCGTCGGAGTGAAAAAGGCCCATCTTCAGGTTGAAGATACGCTCCGCGGGCTGAGGGAG
>Ga0299915_10003914_pt1 | contig 10789 bp, 9 predicted proteins | sample RVTome_13_FD_200263 | JGI IMG/M metagenome (GOLD analysis project Ga0299915, IMG submission 200263) | Soil microbial communities from uranium-contaminated site in the Upper Colorado River Basin, Wyoming, United States - RVT92D227 (version 2) ... | reverse complement strand
GGGCCAGTGCGATTTTCATGCCTAAAAATTAGCACATTTCAGGGGGGGTTGCAAACAGGTGAACTTTAGATATTGAGCCCCGACCCCATTTTATATAAAATAGATAGGCACCGATGACACATATTGGATTTTATCTCAGAGACATTCACTTCAATCAGAAGACCGGCCAGCTCAGTTTTCAAAAGGGGTCCATTCAAAAGACCTTGATCTTCCAGGACGGAGGGCTGATCTTTGCCCGGACGAGCGTCCCTGAGGAGCGGTTGGGCGAGGTCCTCCATAAGATCGGCAAGATTTCGAGCGATGTCCTGTCTTCCCTGCCTCATCTCATCCAGCCGGAAAAAATGATGGGGGAAGTGCTGGTCCAAAAGAAGATCATCTCTCAAAAAGACTTGTACGACGGACTCATGGCCCAGATGAACACCATCACCTTGAGCCTGTTTAGCCAGTTCGATGCCGAGATTATCTTCCGGTCGAGAGAGCGATTCCTGGATTATGATTTTGAGTTCAAGATGAATGTCCCCCTCCTCATCGAACGAGGGATCAGAGAAATGCAATTTCATCCTTTTATCAAGAGTTTCCTTGAGGACAAGATGGCCGTCCTGAAAGGGAAAACCAATATTCATATGCTCACGGAAGACGAAAAGGATTTCCTGCATCAGATCAACGGCAAGACGGCCGCCGAAGCCTACCTCGTCTCGCAGGTTGACACCCCGGATCAGCTCTGGAAAACCCTGTACCTATTTTACTGCCTGGATTTGATCGATGTCCGGCTGGCGGAAAGGCCGAAAAAGAAGGAGGCGCGAAAAGAAGAGCCCCAGAAAGTCGAGATCAAGGCCGAGCCGCGGCCGAAAGTGGAGCCGATCTCAAAAGCAGAACCGCCTAAAAAAGCGGAGGTCCGCCAGGAGGAGAAACCGAAAGGAGCGCCGGCCGAGGCCTCGGAAGCACCTCCGGCCGGCCTGCAGGCAAAGATTGACGAGGCCCTCGAGCTCAAAAGCAGAATTCCGGAGATGGATTATTACCAGATTTTGGGCGTCTCCCGTCAGACGCCGGAGGCCGAGATCAAGAAGGCCTATTTTCAACTAGCCCGAAAATTTCACCCGGACCTGTTCGGGCGGGGCGTAACCTCGGAGATCAAGGCTCAGATCGAAGAGCTTTTTGATTACATCACCAAGTCTTACCGAGTCCTGACCAGCAAAGACCAGAAGCCGGCCTTGGCGACCAAGAGCACGGCCGTCATAAGAGACGACGACAGAGACAAATCCAAGAATGCTGAGATCCGCTTTCGACAGGGAAAGACGCTCATGAGCCAGGGGCGCTATGAAGAGGCCGTCATGTTCTTGGAACAGGCCGTGAGGTTCAATGATAACAAGGGAGATTACTATCTTCTTCTGGCGATGGCGGAATCCAAGGTTCTCGCTCTCAGCCATAAGGCCGCGCGCGATTTTTTGAGGGCCATCGAGCTTGAGCCCTGGAACGCGGAAGGGCATGTCGGCCTGGGCGTTCTCTATAAAAGAGAGGGCCTTCTCAAGCGGGCCAAGAAGGAGTTTGAGCGGGCCTTGGAGATCGAGGCCGGGCACAAGGTCGCCCGCCATGAGCTCAGGGAACTGGGCGAAGAGTCTGAACAGAAAAAGGGGCTGAAAAGGTTTTTTTCCAAAGACCTTTTCGGGTCCAAGAAGAAGTGATGGTCGCGGCGCGGGGCCTGTCACCGATCAGCCCCTCCGCCGTGCCACCCCCGCCGCATTTTTAGTTAAAGAGGCATTTTTTTTGTTGCAGTGAAGGAAGCTGCCACACTGCCAGCATCGCCTGAAGATGAGAAGAAGTCAGCTCCTTATTAGCTTCAAGAATTCTGCTTCGGTGAGCGTCGGAACGCCCAGTTTGCGGGCTTTGTCCAACTTGGAACCGGGATCTTCTCCGACGACAAGATAGGACGTTTTGCTCGAGACGAAATCCGCGACCGAACCTCCCAGGTCTTCGATCAAGGCTTTGGCTTCGTCCCGGCTGTAGCCTTGGAGCTTTCCGGTCAGGACAAAGGTTTTTCCGGAGAGGGGCTCGTCTTTCCGGGCTTCCGCTTTTTTCGAGGAGAAATTCAGGCCGGCTTCCTTGAACTTCCGGAGAAGTTCGAGGTTCTCCGGCTGCCTGAAAAAGAAGACGATGCTTTCGGCAACGATCGGACCGACGTCTTCCACTCCCGTCAGCTCTTCCGATGCGGCCTGAACCAGTTTCTCGATATTGCGAAAATCGGCGGCCAGGATCTGGGCCAGGCGCTCTCCGACATGGCGTATGCCGAGGCCAAAAACCAGGCGAGAGAAGTCGTTCGCCTTGGATTGTTCAATTTCCTGGAGCAGGTTCTGCGAGCTTTTCGGGCCCATCCGTTCAAGATTGACCAGGTCCTCATATTTCAGGGAATAGATGTCCGGCACGGCCCCGACCAATTTTTTCTCCATGAGCTGGTCGACCAGGGCCTCGCCCAGGCCTTCGATGTTCATCGCCCGGCGGGAGGCGAAATGAAGGATGGATTCCCTGAGCTTGGCCGGGCACGACGGATTGGTGCAGCGCGCCACGGCTTCCCCTTCCGGCTTGAACGTTTTCGAATGGCAGACCGGACATTTGGCCGGGAACCTGAACTTCTTCTCTTTTCCCGTCCGCCGCTCTTTCATCGGGGCGACGATTTTCGGAATGACATCGCCGCTCCGTTCGACGAGGACATAGTCGCCGATCCGGATGTCCTTGCGCCGGATCTCACCCTCATTGTGGAGGGTGGCCCGGCTGATCGTCGTCCCCGAAAGCTTGACCGGTTCGAGGACGGCCACAGGAGTCAGCGCGCCGGTCCGTCCGACCTGGACAATGATGTCGTTGAGCCTGGTCGTTGCCTGCCGGGCCGGGAATTTGAAGGAGATCGCCCAGCGCGGGAATTTCGCCGTCACGCCGAGGGCCTCCCTTTGCCCGGTGGAATTCACCTTGATCACGACACCGTCACAGTCATAATCCAGGGAGTCCCGTTTTTCCGTCCACTCGTTCCAATAATCGATGACCTCATCGAGGGAACGGCAGAGCCGGGAATGCGGGTTTGCCTTGAGGCCCAAGGCCTTGATCGTTTTGAGATTCTCCCACTGGCTCTCCATTTCGGCGCCGTCGATAGACAGGGCATAGAGAAAGACATCTAGCTTACGGGTGACGACTTCTCTAGGATCGAGGAGGCGGATCGATCCGGCCGCTGCGTTTCGGGGATTGGCGAAGACAGGCTCGCCCTTCTCCTCCCGGTCCCGGTTGATTTTCTGGAAGGATTCGAAGGGAAGAAAGATCTCTCCCCGCGTCTCGATGTCCTTGTGTTTGGGGATGACCAGGGGGAGGCTTTTGATCGTCTTGACATTGGCCGTGACGTCATCGCCCTGGAGGCCGTCTCCCCGGGTGACGGCCTGGACATATTTGCCTTTTTGGAAAAGGATGGAGATGCCCAGCCCGTCGATCTTGAGCTCGGCCGCGTATTCGATGGCTTGGCCCGGCAGCAGCTTTTGAACTCTTTGCTCGAACTCCCGGAGTTCCTCGACCGTGAAGCAGTTGTCGATGCTCATCATGGGCTGCTTGTGGCGCACGGTCGGAAAGCCTTCGACCGGTTTTTCACCAACGCGCTGGGTGGGGGATTCCGGGGTGATGAGCTCCGGGAATTGTTCTTCCAGGCGTTGGAGCTCTTTCATCCGCTGGTCGAACTCAGAGTCCGAGATCTGGGGATCGTTGTCCACGTAATATTTTTTTTCGTGGAACTTGATCGCTTCGCGGAGCGCTTTAATCTTCTCCGCGGCTTTGTCCCGGCTCAAGGCCTTGGCCATGTTCGTCCCCTTGGCTCCAAATTGTCACCTCCACGGCAGAGAGGGCTCTCCTATATTAAATGAATTCGGGGACAAAAAAAATCCCCCTGGTCTCTTTTATGGAAAGAAGGGGCTAAGGGGGGTCTTCCGCTTGTCAGGTTCGGTCTTTAGCGAATGCCCAGCCGGGCCTTGGCCTCGTCGAGGAGCTTTTGGTACTTGTCCAAGGTGACTTTTTGCTCGGCCTGGAGTTTTTCCAGGATCTTATTTTCTTTTTCGATGTTTTCGTTCAGCCTGCGAAATTCCCTTTTCTGGTCGGACGTGAGATCATCGACATTCTTACCTTCAAATTTCGAATTGAATGTTTTCGTCCAGTCTTCAATGAGCTTAGTGCTTTCCTGGATGGCCGTCACCCGGTTGTTCCATTCCTTGTCGGCGCGGAAGAACATGCTTTGGGCGAGCTCCGAGGCCTTCTTGGAGTACGTCGGAGAGGTGAGTCCGGCTTCAAGGAGATAGCGGAGGGCTTCAGTATTCAAGGTCGGATTGCTGCTGCCGGCCTGCTTGGCCAGGATGATGCCGATATTGTAGGCCATATCGCCATTCTTGTTCTTGGCGTAGGATTCTTTCATCATGGTCAGGGCTTCATCCGTCTTGCCCGAACGGTAAAGGCAGTGGGCGACAAGGTTCAGGCTTTCCGTATCTTTCGGGTTCGCCTGATAGGCCGCCCGAAAGGCTTTTTCGGCATCGGCATAGGCTTTGGCCTCATAGGCCGTTTTGCCGACTTTTTTGATTTCGGCGATGATCTTGGCGTTTTTAAGGATGTTGTAAGAATTGAGGTAAGAATCGATGGCCGATTTATTGTCTTGCGCTTTTTCCTGGGCTTGCCCCAGAACATAATAGCCGCCGCCGATCAATTTGTTCCACTGGTTGGCGTTGGCCGCTTCGGTCTCCTTGGCCTTGGCCGCTCTGGCAGCCTCGATGACCTGGTTGGCGTAGGTCTTGGCTTTGTCCGGGTGCTGTTTGAGATAGACGGCGGCCAGCGTCGTCAAAACCTGGCACTTGGTGAGATCGTCCAACCCGCCGAGCTGGATAGCCTTTTCTCCATAATTGATGGTTTCCTGTTCGGTTTTCCCCGGATGAGGGATCAGGCACAGGTTGGCATTGGCGAAATTCTCATTCTGGTTTCCTTTTCCGCCGCACTTGGCCAGGAAATCTTTGAGGAGCGTGGCCCGCTCTGCGGGAGAATTGGCGGTCATGGCCTTGATATATAGCTGATCGCATTCGTCTTGCGCCAAGGCCAAGCCTCCGAAGGCAAGGCTGAAGGCTATGATTCCTAAAACGGCTTTTTTCATTCACAACCTCGCATCAAATTTTGAAGCATAATAGCCTACATCCCCCCAAATGTCAACATTTCGGCAGTTCCGGGGAGAAGGACTTTTCATCGCACACGCATTCCCTTTATCTAAGCTGCAAATTACATGCCAAGTGAACTCGGACTGATTGGCTCAAAAACACGCAGCACTTGCCCCCAGCGAGTCAAGAAAGCTGCTCGACCTCGTGTCTCGCTCTCCTCTCCATCAAAGCAATTATAGGAGAGGAACCATGCCCGCTCGCCACTCGGACGGTTTTTTCCGCCAATTAGTCCTCGTTCGGCTACAAAAGGAGGGGCGTACAGTTCGATGAAGAGCTTCTATTCCGTATTTCCATCGCCCAGCTTTCAATAGAAAAAAGGGCGGGGTTGGAATAGAATAGGCGTTATGAGCGAACGGAAGGCCGAATTTTCCCGCCTGTTCGAGGAGGAAGTCGGTAAGCCCGTCCGGGAAGGCGTCGTGCTCCGGGATTTTTCCAATTTTCAGATCGGCGGCCCCGCGGATTATTTTTTTGAAGCCGCTTCCTTTGACGACTTGAAAGCGGCGACTCTCGTTGCCCGGCAGCATTCCATCCCCTATTATGTCATCGGCGGAGGTTTTAACCTCTTGTTCGATGACGCGGGGTTCCACGGGCTCATTATCAAGAACTCTGTCAAAGGGATCAGCCTGGCTGCCTCGGGACCTGTCCTGACGGCTTTTTCAGGAACATCACTTGACGACCTGGTCGCGTTCGCCACGGAGAAAGGCCTGTCCGGCCTCGAATTCCTGGCCGGGATTCCAGGGACGGTCGGAGGGGCGGTGTTCGGCAACGCCGGGGCCTTCGGCCGAAGCATCGGGGAGTCTCTCGAAGATGCGCTTTTGCTGGACAGGGAGGGCAGAGAGTTCCGGGCCCAAAGAGAATATTTTTCGTTCGGATACCGCCACTCGGGGCTTAAAAAGAAGCGCGAAATTCTCTTGAGCCTGCAATTCCGGCTGGAAGCCCGTGACAAGAGCGAGATCAAGGCCAGGATCGAGGAGAACCTGGCCGTGCGCGCCCAAAAACATCCTCAAAAGGAAACGGCTTATGCCGGCAGCTATTTCAAGAATCCTGTCGGGCCCGACGGGTCCAAGGTCGCGGCCGGCTATCTGCTGGAGCAGATCGGGGCTCGGGATATCAGCGTAGGCGGCGCGGCGGTTTATCCCGGCCACTCGAACTTCTTGCTCAACCGAGGAAATGCCACCGCCCGGGATGTTCTGGCGCTGGCCGGAGAACTCAAAGCCAGAGTCAAGGAGCGGTTCGGAATCGAGCTCGAAGAAGAGGTTATTTTTCTTCCAGCCGTTTCTTCAGGGCCCTGATTTTTGAAGCGGGAATCCTTTTCTTTTGAGCCAGCTCCAACGCCCGTCCTCCCAGAATTTTATAGGCGCGGAGGGCTTCTGGAAATTTTTGGAGAGCCCGCATATGGCGTTTGACGGCCTGTTCATCTCCCCGGGCAATGGGCCCGGTCAAAGCCGTTTCCGCGTCAAGGTGTTTTACATTCTGTAAAGTTCCTTCGATGAGGGGAAAAAGGACCAGCCCGGCCTTCCGGCCTTTGATTCCGGCGGCATGAAGGAGCTCGCAGGACAGGTCGAAAAGAGGAACAAAAAGGTTGGAGGCCATGCTGCAGGCGGCGTGATAAAGCGGCTTGTCATGCGGCTTGATGAGAAGCGGCCGTCCGCCCAGGCGGCGGACGATTTTTTTGGCGATGGACAAGGCCCGCGAATCTCCCTCCACTCCGTAATAGATATTTTTGAACCGTTCGGGCGGCGTCCTTTTCGAGGAGAAGGACTGGATGGGGTGGAACGAGGCGACATATGCCCCTCGGCGTTTCAGAGCCTCGAGTGTTTTTGAAGAAAGGATCCCGCTCGTGTGAAAGACGACTTTCCCGCGCCAATCCACTCCGCCGCGGGCGAGCCCGGCGGCGGTCTTTTCAATCTCTTCATCGGGAATGCAGAGGAAGAGCACCGCGGCGTTCGCGGCCGCCCCGAGCCAGTCGGCGGTCGCTTTCCCGGCGCCCACGATTTTTCGACTTTCCTTGGCGGCCGACGGGCTCTTGTCCGCGAGCGAGCGAATCGTCCATCTTTTCTTGGAAAGGGCAAGGGCCAGGGACGTCCCCAGCCTTCCCGTGCCGATGATGGAGACCGTATTCATTTTTTTTCTCGGAAAACATCTTCCCACAGGCGGACTTCGAGGCGACTCGGCCGCTCGACGTGTTTTTCCATTTCCCGGGCGTTTTTGCGCTCTTTGAGAACCTTCTTGAGCTCGGCGCTGAACTCTTTGCTGGTCAGGGGGCGGGCGCCTTTCATGGCAGCGAAAGTCTTGATGTCTCGGTCGGAGCTGACGACAAAAAGTCTCCTGAAGTCCGTCTGCCGGGACAGGATGTCTTTAATGACAGAATCGGCCGTCTCGCCCTCCGCCGGAAAGATGATTTCGAATTTATCTTTTGAGGAACTCATTTCGGCCAAGTCCTCGACCGGACGTCCGTCAAAAATCAGGATGATCCTCGACCGGGATTGCCGCTGGAAGGCCAGGAGCTTGCGGATGAGGGTCCTCTTGTTTTCCGGGTCCCGGTGTTCTCCGGGAAAGGAAAATCCCAAGAGGTTGTTTCCATCGATAAGATAGGCCATCGCGCTCTGCGTCCGCCGGCGGATCAATATTGAGAGGCCGCCTACAGCCGGTAGGATTCTCCCGGCTTGAGGACGATCACCTCGGCCAGCGTCCCCACTTTCTTCTTAAATTCTTCGGGATCGCAGCAGACGATGGGAAAGGTCCCGTAATGGATGGGGATGACTTTTTTCGTCTGGACATATTCCACGGCCTTGGCGGCCGAGGCCGGGCCCATGGTGTAGCGGTCGCCGATGGGAAGGAAGCTGAGGTCGGGATGGAAGAATTCGCCGATGATCTTCATGTCGTAGGTCAGGCCGGTATCGCCGGCATGGTAGAGCTTTTTCCCGTCCATTTCGACCACGACCCCGGCGGCGCTCCCCTTTTCGGCCGAGTGGGTGGCGGCCACCATGTGGACCCTCACGCCCCGGGCCTCGACGGTGCCCCCGATGTTCATGCCTTCCGCTTCGAGCCCCAGGGCCTGGGCTTCGACGGCGACTTCATGCATGGCCACGATCAGGGCGCCCGTTTTTTTAGCGATGGCAAAGGCGTCGCCGAGATGGTCGCCGTGGTGATGGGTTACGACCACGACATCTGCGGTCTTGATTTTTTCCGGCGTCGTCGACGCTTTCGGGTTTCCGGTGAGGAAGGGGTCGATATAGACGACCTTGGAGCCATGGATCTTGACGGCCGAATGGCCCAACCAGGTGATTTCAATCATGGAATCCTCCTCTCATCCCGGGGGCCAGGACATCTTCCTTCCCCCGAGAAGGTGAAAATGGATATGAAACACGTCCTGCCCCGAATCCCTGGCCGTGTTCAGGACGATGCGGTAGCCGGACTCGGCGATCCCCTTGTCCCGGGCGATCTGGCGGGCTTTGATCAGGATGTGGCCGAGGAAATCGCCCTTGTCCTCGGGGACATCGTTCAATGAGGCAAAATGGTCTTTGGGGATGATCAGAACATGCGTCGGAGCCTTGGGATGGATATCTTCGAAGGCGAGAATAGTCTCGTCCTCGTAGACGACTTTGGCCGGGATCTCTTTCTTGGCAATCTTGCAAAATAGGCAGTTGTCCATGGCGGTCCTCGCTGTATCGGCGAATATTAGATTTTAATGCGTTCGATACGGGCGCCCAGCGACTCGAGCTTTTCCTCGATGGCTTCGTAGCCGCGATCGATATGCTCGACCTCGTTCACATTCGTCTCTCCGCCGGCGATCAGCCCGGCCAGGATGAGCGAGGCGGACGCCCTCAGGTCGGTGGCGATGACCTCGGCTCCGGACAGGGGCGTCTTTCCTTTGACCAGGGCCTTGTCGCCAGAAACCTCGATGTTCGCCCCAAGGCGCAAAAGCTCGTTGACATGCGAAAAACGCCGGTCGAAGATCGTCTCGGTGATGATGGAAGTGCCTGACGCCTGGGTCATGAGCACCATGAACTGGGCCTGCATATCGGTCGGGAAACCCGGGTACGGCGATGTCGTGATGTCCTGGGGCTTGATCTCCGGGCTGCCGATAACGCGTAGGACATCGTCTTTGATCGTCTCGATGATAGCCCCGGAATAGCGCAACTTCTCGATGATCGTGATCAGGTGGACGGGCTGGATGTCGGTGAGCGTGATATCGCCCTGGGTCAAGGCGCCGGCGACAAGAAACGTGCCGGCTTCGATCCGGTCGGGAATGATCTCGTGGACGGCGCCGCCGAGCTCATCGGCGCCCTTGATGCGGATGACCTCTTCGCCGATGCCCTCGATCTTGGCGCCCATCTTAACGAGCAGCTCGCAGAGGTTGGAGACTTCGGGTTCCCGGGCGCAGTTGCGAAGGACGGTTTCGCCGCGGGCGAGGGAGGCGGCCATGACCAGGTTCTCGGTGCCCGTGACGGTCTTTTTTTCAAATTGGATATCCGCCCCCTGCAGCCTTTCGGCTTCGGCCTTGATGTAGCCGTGCTCCAGCGTGATCGAGGCGCCGAGCTTCTGGAGTCCTGCGATATGGAGGTCGATCGGCCGGGATCCGATGGCGCAGCCGCCGGGCAGGGCGACGATGGCCCTTCCGGAACGGGCCAACAGCGGTCCTAAAACCAGGATGGAGGCGCGCATGACCCGGACCAGCTCATACGAGGCTTCCTCGGAAAGGATCTTTTTGACCTGGATGGTCAGGACATTTTTTTTGAGGTCGTAGTCCGAGCCGAGCTCCTTCATCAAGGTCAGCATGGAAAAAACGTCTTTGACCAGGGGGATATTGCCGAGGCGGACCTTGTCTTGGGTGAGGAGAGACGCGGCGATGGCGGGAAGGACGGCGTTCTTCGAGCCGCTGATCTTCACTACGCCTTTGAGCCTGAGGTTGTGATCGCCGAGAATCCGTATCTTTTCCATGCGAGATGATTTTAGACCATCAGGAGCCAAAATTCAACTTGCTGAGATGGTGTCAAAGCTCCACAATTGACAAAAATAGAACTCTTCTGGCAGGTGCTCAGACGGCCTTCAGGGCCTGGTCCAGGTCGGCGATGACATCGGCCGGGTCTTCGCCGCCGACGCAGAGGCGGATGAGCTGGGGCGGAACGTCGGCCATGCGACGGGCTTCCTCGCCCTGCTGCTGGTGGGTGGAAATAGCCGGGATCGTGGCGACGCTCTTGATCCGGCCGAGGTCGGTGGCCCGGTAGATCAGCTTGAAATGGTCAAAGACCTTGCGGGCGTTTTCCGGCGGGCCATCGACTCGGAAGCTCATGAGATGCCCATAGCGGTTGACCTCGTTTCCCTTCCCGTCATCCGAGTCGACAAGCTTCATGTATTTTTTGGCCAGGCCGTGAAGATGGTAACTGGGCAGGCCGAGATAATCGACCTGGTAGATTTTGGGATGGCCCTGCAGATATTCCGAGACCTTCTGGCAGTTCCGGCTGACAAGGTCCATTTTCGAGCGGAGAGTCCGCAGGTCATTCAGGGCAAAAATAGCGTTTACGGGCGAAGCCGCCGGGCCGTTGTCCCGGTAGGGCAGGAATTTGACA
>Ga0299915_10003913_pt1 | contig 10789 bp, 9 predicted proteins | sample RVTome_13_FD_200263 | JGI IMG/M metagenome (GOLD analysis project Ga0299915, IMG submission 200263) | Soil microbial communities from uranium-contaminated site in the Upper Colorado River Basin, Wyoming, United States - RVT92D227 (version 2) ... | reverse complement strand
GAGTACCGTCTCTCTACGGCTCATCCTTCAAAGACAATTGAGTTGATACTAACTGGAGATTGCCAGACAGTTCTTCAAGATTTTCCTGACAGCACCTTCGACTTGATAATGACATCCCCGCCCTATGCTGATCGAAGGAAGAATACCTATGGGGGAATCCGCCCAGAGGAATATGTCGATTGGTTCCTTCCAAGGGGCCGCGAATTGAAGCGAGTTCTTAAACCGACTGGAACCTTCATTCTCAACATCAAAGAGATTGTTGTAAACGGCGAGCGTCATACATATGTAATCAATCTCATAAAGAAGCTGAGAGAACAAGGATGGCTCTGGACTGAGGAATTCATTTGGCATAAGAAGAATTGTTATCCGGGCAAATGGCCCAATCGGTTCAGGGACTCATGGGAGAGATGCCTTCAATTCAACAAGCAGCGGAAGTTCACAATGTACCAGGAAGCTGTGATGGAACCGATTGGAGAATGGGCGCAAGCTCGTCTCAATCATCTAAGTGAGACTGACAAGGTGAGGGACGAGTCCGACGTGGGCAGTGGGTTCGGAAAGAGGATTGCCAATTGGTTGGACCGAGAGAAGGTCTTTCCCTCGAATGTCTTGTACTTGGCTACAGAATGCGGTAATGTGAACCATAGTGCTGCCTTTCCCACATCACTTCCCGAATGGTTCCTCAAAGTGTTCACCAAGGAAGGAGGTATCGTATTGGACCCGTTCTCTGGCTCTGGCACTGTCGGGGTCGCAGCAAAGAAGCTGAAGAGAAACTTTGTATTGATAGACATCCTACCTGAATACGAGAAGATAGCGAGGGAGCGGGTCAGGAATGAATCTGGAGCAAAAGGTAGAGATCAGAAAAGAACTCGAATCGATAGCAAAGAAACGATTCGACGCTTTGAATGAGATAAAACTGAAAAACCTCGACTTGAATCCTATTCTTCTCAAACTTCTCGGTCTTAAGACCCCCCGAGAGATCGCCGAATTCATGATTGCGCGGCAGTTTCACGCAATTCATCCTCGCATTTGAGATAGCCGAGGATCGCCTGGCGCGTACTCTCCTCTAGCTCCTCTAGAGAGTCCCCCTGCGTGATACATCCTGGGAGGTCTTCACACTCCGCGCTGTATCCGACCTCCTCCACTTGCACCTTTAACAGATAGCCCATAGAGGGAAAATCGACCTTTGCTCCAACAGGCGCTTTCTTGATTCGCTCCAGTGCCAACTCTCTCCTCTCTTGATAGTTAGCGAAATTGATTGGCTCCCTGAAGCGCGTCTCTTTGTACAAGGAAGACCTCTTGGTGAATTGCACCAGTGAGTCGGTCCCTATATGCCCAAATAGACCGAACACTTCGCTGAGCAGCCCGAATTCGTTTTGACCGAGCTTGACTACGGTCTCAGCTCTTGTGGGCTGGAGCACCCTAGCGTTCCCGTGCACAGTCTGCTTGGATACTATCTTCATGTCCTCGCATTCTGCCTCGATTTCCTCATAGGCTGCGGCGATTTCGAAACTCCAAGGGCCGTGAAGATAGCTAATGTACTCAGCCCCTGTCAGCCTATGAGAGTACTTCTCCAGAAACATGAGTTCGGAGATGTATGCCAACTTTGCGGTGCGTCTTTGGGAAGCACGTCCTGCGCTCTTGTAAGCGATGAACCTCATCACGTCTAGGACTTTCGGATTCACGGACTTCGGGACGCGCTTCCAGACCACCATTTTGAACAATTTTTAATCACCTTCCTCCCATATAATGATTCTGCGAAACAAGGCGAAAGTCCCCTAGACCGACAGCATTCTTGGTAGTTCTCGTATGTGCGAACCAAGCCGCTATGAGGAGTCGGAACCCAGCGCACTGATGTTATCAGCAAGTTTGTGCGCTAGGCCAAGAAGCCAAGGAAATACCTACCGCTAGGATTCCTGTGGCTAGGGTCATGCAAAACTCCCCCGCGCTTTTAAGTTCCTCGACCCCCCATAGGCCAGACTGATATTCGAAATACAGGTTCTGCAACCCCACCTGACTTGCCCAGAGCATATGGCTGGTTGTTGTCTGAGCCTGAAATGAATGCATCCGTGACGAAGTGTCCCTGCGAATGCCTTTGCTGAATGATGGTATTTGTCGTCTGGGAGTATCCACCCCATGAGGACATTACTGTCTATGAAATCCCGCATGGCTGCCTCCCAATCCCCGACATCAGGTAATTGCCCTACAGATTCTCTCTCACAATAAGGTCAAGTTCCGACAAATTATCCTTCGTCACAGACCGATATAGCCAGTATAGGTCGAAATCTACAATGACACTCGTTGATTTCCCTCTCCTATAGTGGTCGAATCTTGCCAGGGCGACCACGACATAGAGCATATGTCTCTGGACGGTGGAGTCGATTTGTCTCTTTCGTTCGATTCGCCTCAGAGCTTGTGCAAGACAGAGCTTGCACATATGCATGGTCTGAATCCCGAGCACCAGAGTATCTATCGACGTGACCTCTGGCTTCCAAAGCACTCCCTCAAGAAAGCGTTGAATCCTGTCAACATCGGTAATCATCTGCGTGATGCCCTCAGCGACAAAATCCACCTGTTGCTTCTCATTGAGTTTGGAGCCGAGCAAGCGGTCAAGGTCGCCAATGATTCCTCCTATTTCACCTAGCCTGATTACATCGTTCCAGGCCTTCTCCTGCTGGTCTGCTTGCTCCTGAGTAAGGTCGAATGAGAACGCCTGAGCAATCATGTCAATGAATTCCTCCTTCTTGGCGTTGTCAATCGCATCAAAATGTATCTTCAGACGGGAGACTACGCTCCCTATGCTTCTAGGAACCCTAGGAGTAATCAATGCTGAGGCTCTGGCGCCCGCAACGGTTGAGACAAAACTGCCATAATCGCCAATATCGACAATGGGCTCCCCTGCGAAGGCCTCCAAATCCTCACCTTGGCTTAATCTCCCCTTGGGCAACCCCTCAAACTCAGATGCCTTCAGATATACCTTTCTCTCCTTTCTGGTCGACCTCAGAGGCTTTTTTCCAGTGAGCCCTCCACCACCCGACTTGTTACACCCTGACCTACCCTTCATTTCATCACCCGACTTCGACCAATACCTCCTCAAGTGGTTCTGGTGCATTAGCGGGTGCTGGCTCGACTGGGAGGCAAGCCAAGAAGATGATCAGGACGCCTCCGAATATCCACCACCACAAGTCAGTGAGATAGCCTCCGAAGCACATGGCTGTTCCTATGAGCATCGATGCGTCGAGGCTCAGCTTCCGGTCCTTAAGCATGGTCGTCACTCCGTATCTACGGCCATCAGGAACATCGTGAAGCAGAACATGAAGGACATGATGATCATGATGACGGCTCTGAGCCGAGAGCCGCCGGTGTTCTTGAGGAACCAGAAGCCCGCCGCCGGGACCGCGATCATTCCGAAGAAGCCTACTAGCCCGAACATGCCGGGGATTGTCAGAGTAAGGTCTCCGAGGTCAACACCCCCACCTTCTTCCTCCTCTTCCTCTCCTGGCGCTGACCCAAGGCACCACTTGATCTCCAGCCCTATGTAGTCGACATAGAGCCTCGCGTCTGGTTCCCATTCGGTCCAGATGATCGGGACCGAGGCGTTCACCCAGGTCAGGTTCGACTTGAGCATGATGGCCGTCCAGGTCTCGTTGCTCGTGATGTTCGAGTGGTATATTGCGAAGTCGACGGAGTTCACCACGACGGTCTTATCGTCCCCGACGGTCCAGGAGGTCGTGCCGCCCGAGACATTCACATACGTCTCATTCGTCGCATAGGTCAAGTTAACGCCCCAGGAATCATATGGAGGAGTCACATCTGCCACCTTCGCCCTGACCACCATGTGGACATAGAGGATCGTGGCATTGTCCGGCGGTATCTCCGGCGGGGTCCATGAAAGCTCATAGGGACGGGAACCGTCGAACCCCCCAGTCGTCGCCCACATGGTCTTGTCCGAGGCGACATACTTGCTGGTGGCAATGAGCCCTCCTGGAGAAGGATCGAGGTATGCGTTGTAGAAGTTGTGATATTTCGTGTAGGTATCTGCCGATGGCATGGAGGTTGTCACCGGAGGAGAGCCCGCGCTGACCGATTGAACGGAGCCGTGCAACCCCACAAGCAAGATGCCCAAGAACACACCCCCCACGAGCATCATCCTCGTGATTCGGTGCATGCATTACCCCCCTCCGATGAATGGAATGAACCTACTGACTATCATCACAGCCATGAACCCGATACCCGCCCAGAGTGGTATTGCCAGGAGGGCATTCACGACCGGATGGCAGTTGGGTAATTTGAGTGTCAGGAGCTGACCCAGTGCGGTCCACATGCTTGTCGAGCCGATGTTCTGGCCTACGGCAGTCCCGATCTTGATGTTGTAGTTCTCATTCATGTAGAGCGACTCCGCCACCGAGAAATCCTCATCCATGGCTGTGATGAATATGGTGGCATTGACCTCTCCGAGATTGAATGAGGCGTAGGACCGGTTATTGCTCAAGGTACTGACCTCAAGCTCGGAGAACGGGACGACGGCCTTCCTGATATTGATGAACGGCCAGTCCTGCGTGCTGCGGCTGACGATGAAACAGTTCTCGGATGTCTCCCACCAGTTGGTATCTCCAAGATCGTAGGCCGGATTGTTCCTGAAAATTGCGACTCTGATCGCTGGCCCACTAGGATAATAGTCGGGCAGATCGAAGTAGTAGAAGTTATCAGGGTCATCATATTCGACCACGACATGATAGATGTCCCAGGGATTCACCCCGTCATGTATCTGGGTATCGCTATCCGTTACCGTGTAATTGTTGTCCCAGAACTCATATTGGAGCCCAACGGTCTCCCAGCCTTCGACTATCTCCTGGTTGACCGAGCTCCAATATTGGCTCGGACTTGATATAGTGATGAGGAGTGCGGAGAGCCCGATGAAAGTGATCACGATCATGAACGGCTTGATGAGGTCCTCGTCCCCATGATAGTCGGTCCGCAAGTCTTTTTTCATTTTCATCACTTGAATCCCGGAATAGTTCCTGTGAACCAATCTGTTATAGTCTTGCCGAACATGGATACGGTCACCAGGATGACGAGTATGACGACCCAGTAAGGCATCCATCCGATGATCATCGTCAGGGCCAAGACGGATATCAGGACGATTATGACGCCTAGCTGATTCATCTTGGCCATGGCCAATACGAGCGCGACCGATACGAGTATCGCCGCTGCAAGGATGACCCCCGCGATCTCGTCCGGGACGTCAAGTGCGTTCGCCGTTCCATTCTGCAAGTCGTCAATGACAGACATATCAGATACCTCCAACGGAGAATGCGACGTACAGCAATCCGAGAGTGCCGAGCACGACTATGCCCAACATGCTCATCAGTATCCAGAAAACCTCGTCCCGCAATCTCTCGATCTCGTTCAATCTCTCATGCAACTGCCAACGCCCCCTGTATCATCAAGATCATACCGACTCCGACGGATATGAGCATGAAGGCCACACCATATTCTATGAAGACCGTCACTCCGCTCAGGATCCAGACCGGACCTGCGAGGAGCCAGAACTCCTTGTGCTTGAAGCCGACCCCCATCAGGAGCAAGCAGAACAGGAGGGCCAGGGCCAGCGCGATATCGGAATCCGAAAGCATTATCGCCGTCTCGTTCGTCATATCTAGAAGCCTCCTTTGATCGCGATCATGAAGGCGATAGCGAGAAGCGCACCCAGCATGACGACTCCTATGGACAATCGAAATTCCCCAGTTTCAGGTGGCGGGTCTTCTTCGATCGTAAGCGTGTAGTTCTGGTAATCCTCGTTCAGTCCATCGGAGACCGTGACATTGACATAGAACCAGCCGAGCGAGGTCGGGGTCCCCGAGACCAGCCCGGAGTTCGGATCGATATCGAGGTCCGTACAGTTCGTTTCGATGTCCCAGACCAAGGATCCCTGCGTCTCGTTGTCGACCGCATCAGCATCATAGGTATAAGCGGTGTTATTGGTTCCGGTCGTCGTCGGGACAGTCGTGATGTATGGGGCATCGTTCCCGACCTCAAGGTCCCATTCCTGAAGGTCCGATGCTCCATGCGTGTCGTTCGCCCAGAGCTTGTTGTGGTAGATGCCCGGGGTTACACACGATCCTTGGATGTAATCCCCGGCCAGGATTATGTCCGGGCTCTCGGTCTGGAACTCGAGCCCGACAGTATCACCGTCAGGGTCGGAGTAGAGGATATGATACTGGAGATAGGTCCCGGTCAGTTGGGTCGTGTTCGCGCTGCTCGTGATGACCGGGTCCCGGTTATTGACATGGAGGTCGAAGGCATATGTGTCCTGGCCTCCATATGAGTCGTTGGCATAGACTGTGAAGGGATATGTGCCTGGGACATGCGGTGTCGTGCCTGATAGGTTTCCATCGGAATCTATCGAAAGCCAGCTCTCTCCGGCTCGGCCCCAGGAGATGACATCGGTATCCGGGTCCGTCGCATCGAAGTCATAGTACCATGCGACATTCTGCCATTGGTCGATATGAGAGCCAGGGCCGTTCGTGATCGTCGGCTCTCGGTTGTCCACATAGAGGATGAACGAATCCGAATCCGACCCCCCGTATGAATCGTTGCACCAGACCGTTGTGCTGTACCAGGCGACTGGATCGGAGGTCGTGCCATAAACCAATCCACTCGCCGAATTGATGTTGAGGAATGTGCCGTTCGTCGTCATCTCGAAAACAACGCTGTCCCCATCCAATTCCTCATAGGCATAGTCGTACTCCCAGTAGGTATTCCTCCATTCATGGTCATCGACGAACTTATTGGTGATCGTCGGCGCGCGGTTGCCTATCGTGAATGTGCTGGAGCCACCCGTCACTTCCGAATGGGTCGCATCCTTGGTGGCGAAATAATATGGATGGTCTCCGTGCGTCAGGGAGGTCGTCGTATAGTAGTAAGCGCAACCATCGGTGTAGTCCGTATCGCCCGAATTGTTCTTGGTCATCGCCAAGGGATTGGAGTCGATGACGACCCGCATATATTCCGGCGGGTCGTTGTCCTCGTCCGTGTAGATGGCCCAGAACTCAGCCGTCTCAGCGATATACTTGGGGCTGTTCGAGCCCATTTCAGACAATTCCGGCGCCGCGTTCGAAGGCGAGCTGAGGACATACACATAATCGAGATAGAGGACGGAGGCGGTGGTCTGGTCCGGCGAACCCTGATTGTCGAAACGACATTTCACGATGCCGCCTGAGAGCTGATGCACATTCACTATCGGGCTGCTGTGCCAGGTATTGCTCAAAGCCGTCATCGTGAACTCGACATCCCACCCGGAGCTGCTGTAGTTCCAGAGTTCGGCGTTCCATGATTCCGCATCCGATGTGTAGCCCTTGACCTTGAAATCGAGCGGATCGCTCGGGACCGTCGCCGAAGTATCCATCCTTACGCTGGCCGTGTGATATGTGTCGATCCTGTTCACTTTGAGAATGTCCAGATAGACCGTCGTCTGCGTGGCATCCCCGTTCGAAGCATCGAGAAGTCGCAGCTTGACCTCATTGGATCCGCTGCTGCGTTCGTCGGTTGTGAGGGCGAAATCGTAATCGGTATCCGATCCCGCTGATATCGTGGTCTTGTCGTTCCATTGCAGGAGATTGTAGTCCCATGCCTGGACCTTGATGCCTTCGGTGTCCCCATTTTTGTAGCCCTGACAATAGACCATGTAGCTGATGGTATGCGTTCCACTCGTCACGCTCGAGTATGTTATCTGTGCATCGAGCTGATAGGCGGCCGTCGGGTTGAACTCGATGAGGAGTCCGATCTGGGTCGTGTGGGTGTCCGGGTTCGCATCCGTCACGCGGACATATGTTTCGAGACCATTGATGGCTGTCAGAGTCCATTCCCCGCCTGCTGGGTTCGTGGTCCATTCATAGGAGAAGTTGGCATAGGTGATGCTTGTCATGGCCGTCGAACCTCCCTGGTATTCGACGCCGCCGATCTCGATGCCCCAGACGACCGTGCAGCTCGATGTCGTCTCGCCCTTGGATATTTGCCACATGGTAACATCGATGTTCGGAGACCCTCCTGGGTCTGACGGATTGCTCATACCCAATTCGCTTTCCTGAGCATTGGTGACGCCTTCGAGATATGTCGCATCATTATCGCCCCCAGTGGTCGTTTCGTCGACCTTATCCCAATGTGTAGTTGGCGTCGTAGGATACTCGACCATCGTCGTAACATCTCCATCAGAAGTTGGTCTCAGAACTTGATATGTAGGGGATCCCCCGCCCGTGTTGGCCTCTATGTAGTTACGCCTGGTCGCATCATCGGTATCGAGAGCACTTGGGAAACTCCCTCCTCCAGTCGTCCCGATCACGACATTCTCGCTCGAGCCGGAATAATTCGTGTTGCTCTGCTCGTCGGTCTCGGTGATCGTCTGGTAACTTGCATCCTCGGCATTGCGGTTCGCTTGGCCGGCGCTCGCGCCCTTGTCCACATATTCCGTCGTGAATGTATGGTCAGCGGCTCTCGCGAAGGTCGGAAGGAGCAGTATCGCGCTCGAGAAGAGTGCGAATGCCGTCAACCATCCGAGAAGTCGTCGCTTATTCCATCCTCCAAATGACAGGATGGCCGTTGCTGGATTGACGCTGAATATCGTCTTAGTTTCGTTCATCATGATAGCTCCCGCTAACCTGATGTGAATATGTTTTGCGCCATATTGATGATAATGAGTGCTATGATGATGAAGACGACCATTTGGATAAAGATTTTCGTCATCTTCTGCGGGGTTCGGTTCTTGTCTTGTTTCAATGGTGCTGTTGTCGTCACCGCGATACCTACTGTCACCCCGAGGTACAAGAATAGAAATGTGATATTGATGAATGTCGTGATAGTCTGTGAATATCCAAGTATCTCGTATACATGCCCATTTAGGACTATTATATTCAACATTCCATTATCCGTGAACCATGTCACATCTTCGCCCGTTGTCAGATCAGATACTCTTTGCATCGCCTTATCGTAGGACATGGAAACAGATCCGGATTGAAGGGCTACGAATTGAATGACATCATCAACACTCCAAGATTGCGTTCTCACTCCTGTTATAGTCACATGCGTCGGTTCAGCCACTTTAGTCAGCACAAGGACATCATTCCCTGGTATGGTCGCTACTACAAACGAATAGCTGTAATTATTGAAACGCGAATAATAGAATGAGTTGGTCACGGAATCATAGAGCGCGTAGTCTGGCTCCGTCCTCGTCCAGAGCGTGAACCCCTCGACGCTTGATAGAGCGTTGTTTGTAATCACGACGGTATCAGTCTGGTCGTCAACCGTCACGTTCTGTATAAGTTTGGATCGTGTGACGATATCATTAATGGGTGAATACCAGATACTATAATTCGCCAGTCCATCAAGGAGCACGAGGATTTTCGGACGCACCGAGAAACTATATCGGTTATGGTCTTGATAGTAATTCTTCTGGTCCAGATCTCCGACGGTCAGGGAATGAACCGTCCCATCTTCGGCAAACCAGAATGTATAGTCGGTGATCGTATCATTGTCATGCACGACTATCCAGTATCGGATATAGTCATGATATGCTCTGACCTCACGTTCCGTTACGATGGGTTGGATTGTGGTATTTCCTAGAATGGACTCGCTAAATCCGTATACATCATTGACCAATGCTTGACGAGCTTCACGGAACATATCGAGGTTAGGGTGTTCTGGATCAGCATAGTAAACGCCACTATAGTCCGAATTGATTGACTGTGGGAGATAGGGCGCGGCCGCATCGACTCCCCATGCAGATCCGATGATGGATCTGATATAATCTCCCATATAGTATTCACTGGATGGATTGTCTCCTTCGATATTTATATTTGTATTCATGCTTCCATGATCAGACCATGACTCTGGAGTATGGCCGAGCAACTCGACGAACTCCTGGGCGAGTATCAATGACTCGGTTCGGTTGGTCGATAAATCATGTGAGAATGTATGGACCCCGATGTGATTCCCAAGCCCTTCGAGTGCAATGATCTTGGTGAGATAAGCCGGATCTCTTAGCGCATATTTCGTGCTACTATTCTCCACCCAGACATCTAAGTTCCCTCTGATACCATATTCCACGCAGAGGTCATAATAGAGCTGGAGAGTTTCGGGCCGGGATGCATCGGCATGGAATTGAAACGCGAAATTGGCATCATAACCCCAAGGGGTAAGTGTCCCATGTAGTTTGTCCGTGATCGCAACGGTCGAATTTGTAGATAGGGCCAACTCGTGAAGCTTGATTAATCGGCTAGCGTTCGTCCATATGGTCCCAGATTGAAGGGTTATACGATGATATTGGAGCCCCGTCCATTTCATCACCGCTTGGTATTCATATCTATATCCGTTGATCCATTGAACCGCAAGGCCATTTAATGTGATGTAACCAGCTAATGAGAATGTCTGGGTTGCATTGACATCATATCTCAGAAATTCCGTCTTCTGCGGTGTTCCACCATGTAAGCCATCATACCATGTCAGTTGAATCTTGTACTCATAAAAATACATATACAGATTAATATATCCTGTCCCAGAAGTGTTGCCCCATCTGATCAGTATTAGAGGCAATGTCGTCAAGGCGGGTTCGACGGTGACATTGACTTTATATGATTTCGAATGAAGTGACGTATTCTCAATGGAAACGGCATGATTGGCGACACTGAAGTTAGCTACAAGCCCCTCGGTTGTATATTGAATGCCTGCTCGGGCACTGGGGGTCACCGTGATATTGTCAGGTGTGGAAGTGAAATTCTGAACGAGTATGACATCAATG
>Ga0299915_10003912_pt1 | contig 10792 bp, 14 predicted proteins | sample RVTome_13_FD_200263 | JGI IMG/M metagenome (GOLD analysis project Ga0299915, IMG submission 200263) | Soil microbial communities from uranium-contaminated site in the Upper Colorado River Basin, Wyoming, United States - RVT92D227 (version 2) ... | reverse complement strand
CCCAGCTTCGGATTATCCTTAAGATATTATGGAGAGAGCCAGACCTTTCAATTAGATTACAGTTTCCAGAAATATCCCTATAAAGCTCCTCAGAGCTCGACCGGGGATCACCGGGTTTCCTTAAGCATCGCTTTTGGAGGGAAAAATGGGAACAACCATGAATATGCCAGAAAAGATACAGTAAAAAGGTTCCAAATACAGACGATACCTGCACCACCGGTAACCGCGTCCAGGAATCAGGTAATTCCTCCTGAGAAAAAGGCAGAGGAAAAAGTTGTGCCTCCTGCGACAGTGACTGAGCCAAAGGTAATAGTTCCTGAAAAGAAGACAGAAGAGCAAAACCTAACTCAGGTGGTTCCTCAAAAAAATCCAGTAGTCGTACCTGAAAATAAGATCGAGGAGAAAAAGCCCGTACGGGTAATGACTTACCAAAACCTGAGTCTCTCTTCCTCAGTTGAGGAGCTATCCTCAGGCAGAAACCGTTCCCTGATGTTTATGCTTAAACCCGATTTTGAAGAGCAGATAGACTTCTGGAGACTTTACGTCTGCCAGGATAAACCTTCCGGTTACGAGATCGACCAGTTGAAACCGATCCTGTTAAAGACGGTGGAAGGAAAAGGTGTCCCCTCATCCGGAATCATTTGGGATTGCAGGTACAACGGCAAGAGCCTGAAAAAAGGAACTTATTATTATGCTATGGAGTTAGTCGACAGCAACGGCCAGAGATATTTCAGTCAGTGGAAGTCGTTTAAGTTGAAATAACATTCTACTGCTTGGTGCGGGAATTAATATTCCCGCACCAGCAGATTATGGTCACCCGAAAGCGTAGGGGCAGGACATCGTCCTACCCTTTGTTGTTATGCAGGATTAGGAGCTTGTAGGACGTATGGCAATATTCCCCTACAAGCTTTTCCTCAACAGGCTGGTGGCGGTCCACCTTTGAAAAGGTAATTGATTAAATAGACCACGTCAGAAATAGTGACTTTAGTGTCACAATTAGCATCCCCTACTATCAATTCAGAGATAGGTTTGGGGCCGCCTTTGAAAAGATAGTTAACCAGATAAACCACATCTGAAACCGTAAGCTTTTTGTCAGCGTTAGCATCCCCACGTATAGCAGAAAGAAAAGTCCAGGTCTGGTCAGACCATTTTTCTGCACATCTGATGTAGGCTCTTACTTTCCAGTAATATCTACCAAGCTCAAGTGTATCTGCATGCTGGTTGTTTGACAGGTTATTGTAGATAAGCGTGGAATCAAGATGAAATGAGGATGAAGTGCTTAAATACAAATCATACTTCACCTGTTCCAATGAGTCAGGGTCTGCGGTGATCTCCCAGTCAAAAGTCACAATGTAAGAGAGGAAGGAACTGTCCGCAGGGGAAAAAAGAGAAAATGGATTGGGTGGATTATCCTGACAATACTTTACGGTGGCATAATCATACAGTCCCACACTGTCCGTACTGGAACCAGTCACATAGACATTTCCAGAAGCATCCACTGCTATGGCACAAGCTAGATCATCGTGGTTTATCGGTCCGTTGTATCTTTTTACCCAGAGCTGGTTTCCAGCTGGGTCATACTTAATGGTGGCATAATCATAGGATGTCCCACTGCCCTTACTTTGGCCTGTGACATAGACATTTCCAGAACCATCCAATGCTATGGCATAGGCTATATCATAGCTGTTTCCGGGTCCGTTGTATCTTTTTACCCAAAGCTGAGTTCCAGCCGGGTCATACTTTATGGTGGCATAATCATCGTCTGTCCCACTGCCATAACTGTATCCTGCGACATAGACATTGCCAGAACCATCCACCGCTATGGCATAAGCCCTATCCTGGCTGTTTCCCGGTCCGTTGTATCTTTGAACCCAGAGCTGGTTTCCGGCCGGGTCATACTTTATGGTGGCATAATCATAGGATGTCCCACTGCCCCAACTATAACCTGTGACATAGACATTGCCAGAACCATCCACTGCTATGGCATAAGCCTCATCAAAGCTGTTTCCCGGGCCGTTGTATCTTCTCACCCAGGCAGTGTCTCCATTTGGGTAATACTTTATGGTGGCATAATCAGAGGATGTCCCACTGCCATAACTATAACCTGTGACATAGACATTTCCAGAACCATCCACTGCTATAGCATAAGCTTCATCATAGTCGTTCCCCGGGCCGTTGTATATTTGAACCCAGAGCTGGTTTCCCAATGAGTCATACTTCACTGTGGCATAGTCAGAGCCTGCTGCCGAACTGCTCTCACTCCTTCCAGTTACATAGACATTACCAGAGCCATCCACTGCTATGGCATAAGCTTCATCAGAGCCGTTTCCCGGGCCGTTGTATGTTTTTACCCAGAGCTGGTTTCCAGATGGGTCATACTTTATGGTGGCATAGTCAGTAAATGTGCCACTGCCATAACTCTCACCTGTGACATAGACATTGCCAGAACCATCTAAGGCTATGGCAGTAGCCCCATCATAGGAGTTTCCCGGGCCGTTGTATCTTTTTACCCAAAGCTGGTTTCCAGCCGGGTCATACTTTATGGTGGCATAATCATAGGATGTCCCACTGCCGTAATCATAACCTGTGACATAGACATTGCCAGAACCATCCACTGCTATGGCAAGAGCTCCATCTTCGCCGTTTCCCGGGCCGTTGTATCTTCTTACCCAGGCGGTGTCAACAGACTGGGCAAACAGGGGCAAGGTGAAAAAGAAGATAAACAAAAAAATTAACAACACTTTGTTCATAACTCCTCCTTGTTTCTTGTTTTTAAAAACTTTCTCTAACACGGAAAAGGTTCACCAAAAAGAACATACCCGACTAAGGGGATCACAGTTGCACAGCTAACGCCACCAAGGGAGGGATCGGGTATGTATAGTGCGTATGATGGAAGATTCCAGAACTCAGATCCAAAGTCATTTTAGCCAGTTTAAACCGGAATCCGACAATTCCAAAAAGGTAAGAGTCATCCTGGTCACCACCCGGAGCAGTCCAAATAAACTCTGTGATCATGCTGACACGTCTGCTGACAGAGAGTTCACCCCCAGCGAATGGAGTAAGCAGATATTTTCCGAGAACGTTAGCAATTGCTATGCCCGCATGGATCCGTTGGGGGCGCTGAGGACTACTTACAACTAACTGACCTAATGGGAGTATTGCAGCCCCGCCAAGTGGCTCTCCGCTTTTCATGCCCCCTATAAAAGCACCGCCTACCAGTTGACCCTGTAGGGCCAGGCCCCAGTGCGATGAATCAGGGACGAGAAATGAGTATCTTAGAGCGACGGAGGCCAATACCCATGCAGACAAGGAATAAGCCTCGCCCCCTAGCCCTGCATAAGTGAGCAATGCAGAACGACTTCCCAGGGGGATGTTAACCTGGGGTACGACAGTTGTTGGGTATGTTAGCACATGCAGACCAAGGCAAGTACGCCTGGGAAAGGCATCCGCGGTCGGAATTAGTATAAGCCGGTTAGCTGCCGGACCCTGTGCTTGGCCAGTTTCTGGAAATAGCAGCCAACCGGAGATAGCCAACGCAACAATCAAAAAAACCGTGATTACCTTCATTTTACCTCCTGATATGAATTATGCAATTCGATTTAGTTTTTTGATCTCATATACAAGGTGGCGGCCCACCTTTGAAAAGATAATTTATTAAATACACTACATCACTGACAGTTACTTTACCATCGCAGTTGGAATCTCCAACTATTGGAGCTGGAAGAGGTGCTGGACCTCCCTTGAAAAGATAATTTATAAGGTAAACCACATCTGAAACACTTACCTTTTTATCACCATTAGCATCCCCACGCAGGAACTGAATATACTTTATGGTGGCATAGTCGTGATTTGTTACACTGTCGTAACTTGCTCCAGCAACATATACATTACCTGAGTCATCTATAGCTAAGTCTGGATGCAGGTCGCCCCAAGACGGTCCTTTGTCTCTTCGTATCCAGAGAAGCTCTCCTTCTGAATTATACTTTAGAGTTGCCAGGTCATAAATGTGTGGATAAGCATCTATCCGAAGACTCACACCACTTACATAGACATTTCCGCTCTTATCTAAAGCTATTGCCCAACTGAAATCCCAATCGTTTATAGGTCCATTGTATGTTCTTGCCCAGAGGGTATCACCATCTGAACTATACTTTATGGTAAGATAGTCATAATCGGTCTCAGCGCTGTAGCTTGCTCCAGTTACGTAGACATTGCCTGAGTCATCCACAGCTAAGGTCACACCTCCATCTGATCGGTTTTTTGGTCCGTCGTACCTACGCACCCAGACCGTATCTCCAAAAGGATTATATTTTATAGTTGCACAGTCGTACTCTGTTTCATTACTGTAGTTCCAACCGGTCACATAGACATTCCCGAAGGCATCTACTGCTATAGCTGAAGCCCCATCCTCATTGTTCCCTAGTCCGTTGTATCTTCTAACCCAAGCAGTATCGCCGTCAGCCTCATATTTTATGGTAAGATAATCATAATTCGACTCAGTGCTATAAATTGATCCTGCCACGTAGACATTACCACTATCATCTACAGCTAATGCGGGAGCGTAATCATCCAGTTGCGGACCCGGGTATCTCCTTACCCATAAAGTCTCTCCCTCCAGATTATATTTTATGGTGGCATAATCATAGTATGTTCCACCATCTTCACTTACTCCGGTTACGTAAACATTGCCACTGTTATCTAAAGCTATGGTTGAGGCGTAATCATCGAGGCTTACGGGTCCGTTGTATCTTCTCACCCAAGCAGTATCTCCATTGGGATAATACTTTATGGTGGCATAGTCATAGTATGTCCCGCTACCCTCGCTTCCTCCGGTCACGTAGACATTGCCAGAACCATCCACCGCTATGGCAGAAGCCCCATCTTCGTTGTATCCCGGCCCATAATATTTCTTCACCCAGAGGCTATCTCCTGATGAATTATATTTTATGGTGGCATACCCGTCGCTGCTTGTTCCTGTTACATAGACGTTACCACCACCATCTACGGCTACGGCAAAAGAATATTCTGCCTCGTTCCACGGATTGTTGTATCTTCTCACCCAAGCAGTGTCAACAGACTGGGCGAAGATGGGTAACGCAAAAAAGAAGATAAAGAGGGAAATTAGGAGCAATTTCGTCATAAAACCTCCTTCTTCAAAAGATGATTAGCTTACTTTCCTTTAAATTAATATAAACATTTTTTTAATTTTTCAAAATGGTTTTTTGGAATTTTTAGTCATAATTTAGCTGTGGAGCTTAGATGAACAAATCTTTTTAAGAGTTAATTCATCTATTTAGTTAGGTAATCTACGCCATACCTGAGCTATAAATATGAGATGCAGAAGCTGTTCTCAAAGGTCTTGACTTTTCAGATTAAATTGGATAAAATATTAAGAACCTTAAGAGACGCAAGTTCGTAGCGTCCTCACTCCTGTGAGGATGTCCGTTCGTTGCCAGAGCAAGCCCCTGTAGGGCAGGAGTGGCAACGCTACGAATTACGGAGAGCATTCTACAGATGCAGCATCGTCACGGACGATGCACTCCATACTCACAAAAAACTCTCCAATTCTTCTTGACAAACCCCAATTTACTCCTATTTTATAGTCTACCAGAATTTATGGTATTTTATTTTTTGTGTTTTTTTTGATTTTGAGTGATGGATTTGTCAGGAAATGGTGAGATTGGTAGTGGGTTTAGGCAATCCGGGTAGAAGTTACCAGAAGACCAGGCACAACTTAGGCTACCGGGTAGTTGACCTTTTAAGCGAAAAACATAAGACGAAGTTCAAAGGAGGAAAGGGAGAGTATCTTTATTGCCGGGTTGTAGTTGAGGGAAGAAAAGTCTACCTTTTAAAGCCTTTGACCTTTATGAATGCAAGCGGTCAGGCGGTATTTGACTCCTTGAGATTTTTCAACTTGACTCCGCCTGAGCTTTTTGTTATATGTGATGATGTCAATCTCCCCTTAGGCAGTTTGCGGATAAGGGAAAAAGGAAGCGATGGAGGACACAAGGGCTTAAGGTCGATTATTTACCAACTGGGAACTGAGGAGTTTCCCCGGCTGAGAATAGGGATAGGTCTAGCTGCTGAAGGAATCGATTTAGAGGATTTCGTCTTACAAAGGTTTGAAAAAGAAGAAGGAAAAAACGTAGAAGAGTTAATTCAAAGGGGGTCACAAGCAGTAGAAAGTTCGATAATTTTAGGCGTAAGAGAAAGTATGAATCGGTTTAATAAGGATTTTGACAGAAGCATATCAGAAGGACTTTAAGGAGGTGAGATTTGAGAAAGTACGAGACTGCATTTATCTTGGATCCAGGCCTGGATGAAGCTACTCTTGAAAAAGAGATTAAAAAGGTTGGAGAGCTGATCGAGAACAATAAAGGTAAAATCATTCAGACCGACCGCTGGGGTTTAAGGAAAATGACTTACCGCATCAGGAAAAAGTTAGAAGGGTATTATGTAATAACCCATTTTGAGGGTCCTACAGCTCTCATCCGTGAGCTTGACCGCCATTACAAGCTGGACGAGAACGTTCTTAGGTTTTTAAACGTGCTCAAAGTGGAAAAAAAGCCTTCGGAAAAAGATAAGGAGCTTTCCTCCGCTGAAGGAAGTAAAGAGAAGACAAAAATCTAAGCTTTTGGACCGGAGAATAGAGGAGGTTGTCAGATGTCCAATACCAGACTTCCCCATCTGAACAGGGTTTTGATCGTGGGGAATTTAACCCGGGACCCGGAACTGCGCTACACCTCGACTGGAGTGCCAGTGGCTAATTTCAAGATCGCCTCTAACAAAAAATATAAAGACGATTCGGGCAACAGCAAGGAGGATGTCTGTTTCATAGGAATTGTGGCCTGGCAGAAGTTAGCTGAAAGCTGTAGCAGGTTTTTGAAAAAAGGGAGTGCAGTTTTAGTGGAAGGGGAGCTAAGGAGCAGATTCAAAGAGAACGAGGATGGCACCAAAAGGAATTTAATCGAGATCCGGGCTTTCCAGGTTCAGTTTCTGGATAAGAAAACGGAGACTGTACCAGTGGGTGAAACCACTTTCCCTGATTTTAAGTTTCCAGGAGAGGATAACCTGTCTGAACTGGGAAGCACCCTGGATAACCTGTAAAAGGAGGAAAAACTAAAAGTATGTTTGACGATCTGGAAAGAAAAAGAAAAAAAACCTGTCGCTTTTGCGAGGACAGGTCGAAGCTGATAGACTATAAGGATGAAAGGCTATTAAGAAGATTTATCTCCGATCGGGGGAAGATAATCCCCAAGCGGATAACCGGGAACTGTGCGAGTCATCAGAGGGAGATGACCATCGCAATAAAGCGCGCCCGGCATATAGCTTTGCTTCCCTTCACCACCGAGATCTATAGATAAAAGGCTGGAAAAAATGAAGATAATCTTGAAAGAGGATTTGGAGAGTTTGGGAAAATGCGGGGAGGTTATTCAGGTAAAGGATGGGTATGCCCGGAATTACCTCTTCCCCAAAAACTTAGCTATCCCGGCTACCAAAGGGAACTTAAGCTCAATTGAGGAGATAACCCGGCAGAAAAAATTCCGGGACGAGAAAAAGAAAAAGGGCGAGGAAAAGCTCAAATCTGACCTGGAGAAAATCTCCATAACCGCAGAGGTAAAAGTAGGAGAGGAAGACCGGGTTTTCGGCTCAGTCACTTCCCAGGACATCGCCGAGCTTTTGAAAGAGCAGGGGTTTGAGATCGACAAAAGAAGAATAGATTTGGAAGAGCCGATTAAAGCTTTGGGAGTCTACACGGTTCCGGTAAAGATTCACGGGGACGTAGTGGCGAATTTAAAGCTGTGGGTGGTTAAACAAAACGAGGAATAGCTCTGACAAAGTACTTTTAGGAGGGATTTTTGGAGTGCGAACCTTTAGGTTTGCCTGAGGAATACTTTTTTCGACGGATTAAAGGTAAAGCTGAAGCTTTACACTCCATGGTTCTTTCCCAAAATTATAATTTTTTTTCAGAAACCATTGAGAATTAACTTTTGAGGGACAATAAATCGATATGAGAGAGGTAAAGATAAATGGGTTAGCCCTGGATATGACTACCAACTCTCCGGTTATCATCCTGGCTCCCCTGGATTCAGAGGAGCTTCTTCTTCCTATCTGGATAGGTCATTTTGAAGCCTGGGCTATCGGCATGGAGCTTTCCGGGCTTTCCTCCAACCGTCCGCTGACGCATGATCTTTTGAAGTCTTCTATCGAGTCTTTAGGTGGTAAAATCCTCAAAGTCGAGGTGACCAAACTGGTCAACCAGACTTTTTATGCCACAATCTATGTGGAGATGGACGGGTCAATAAAAGAGATAGATGCCCGGCCGTCTGACTCCATTGCCTTAGCTTTAAAAGCCAAAGTGAAAATCTACGTGGCAGATGAGCTTTTCCAGATGAAAAAAGGGGATGGAAAAACTCCCGGGGTAACTGATGCGGAGTCTTTAAGGGAAAGGCTGAGAAGAATTAATCCGGAAGATTTTGGAAGATATTCCCTTTAAGTTTTTTTCTTTTCACTCTCGCGGGGTTTCTCTATTATGAAAACGACTCAATTAAAATTTAAATCCTTAAAGAAATCCCTTAAAAAAATGGGAAGGGTTTTGATCGCCTTTTCCGGGGGCGTTGATTCTTCCTTCCTTTTGAAGGTTGCTCTGGATACCCTGGGCAAGGATAATGTCTTAGCTGTTACTGCTGATTCAGAAACCTATCCTCATACAGAGCTTAAGGAAGCTTCTGACCTGGCAAGAGATTTAGGTTTAGATGGAAAGCATTGGATAATCAAAACCTCTGAGTTTAAAATTAAGAAATTTTCAGAAAACCCGCCAGACAGGTGCTACTATTGCAAATTAGAGCTTTTCTCTAAATTGAAAAGAATCGCCAGAGAAAATAAAATCACTTATGTCTTAGATGGCTCAAATTACTCGGACCGGGACGATTTCAGGCCTGGCAGAAAAGCCACAAATAAGTTGGGAGTAAGAAGTCCGCTTCTGGAATCAGAGCTTACTAAAGAGGAGATCAGGGTCCTCTCAAAAAAGTTAAATCTCCCGACCTGGAACAAGCCTGCTTTTGCCTGCTTATCCTCCAGGATACCTTATGGTGAGAATATCACTCTGAAAAAGCTGAATCGAATTGAAAAAGCTGAGGAGTACCTGAGAAGCTCAGGTTTCAGCCAGCTAAGGGTGAGAGACCATCAGGGCATTGCCCGGATCGAATTAGAAGCAAAGGAGCTCAGGAAATTGATGAATCGGGATTTGAGAAAAAAAGTGTATCTGAAATTAAAAGGTTTAGGGTTTTCCTACGTAACCTTAGACCTTTTAGGCTATAGAACCGGAAGCATGAACGAAGTTTTGTCCACAGGAGCAAAATTCGGAAAAAGGAAATAAGCTTTGGATGAAAAAGAGAAGAAAGTCGCGCTGAAGATATTTTTTGATGGCAAATGGAAAGAGATAACTTATGAGGAGCTTTGTCTCTCCAACAACTTAGCCCAGGAGGCTCTGGTGACCCTTCTGGTAAAAAAGAAATTAATCGAACCCAAAGAGCTTATGGAGATGATCGCCAAGATAAGAAAGGAAAGATATAAAACCCCGGAGGAGAAAAAAGAATAGATGGAAGCAGTCGAAAAAAACTTTACGATCCCAGGGCAAGTTTTAAAATGGATTGACCACCCTTTGAGGCAAAGCAGAAAAAATCTCCTGATAGTCATATTCTTTCTTATCCTGGCACCGGCAGTGGTTTTCTTCTCAACCAAAAGCCTTTTTTTCCTCTTACTTTCGATTATCTTTTTGCTGGGGTCGCTCTCCACCTTTTTTTTGCCGACTACCTATGAGTTATCTGAGGAGAGCATAAAGGTGAAATTTTTTTTCAATACCCGACAGGCGGAATGGGGAAAATACCGCAGTTTTTACGTGGACAAAAACGGGGTCTTGCTTTCCCCTTTTGAAAAACCCTCACGTTTAGAGAATTTTCGCGGAATATATATAAGGTTTAACCAGAATAAAGACGAAGTTGTGAATTTCGTTAAACAGAGGATAAAAAGCTAAATGCCTTTCAGACACATCTTCTCCACTCAGCCCAAAGGAGCTAAAGAAACCGAAAAAGGGCTAACCCCTGAACAGCAGGAGATTTTGGACAAGATTGCCAAAAAGGTGGTCCTGTGGAAGATGTCGACTCCGGCGATCCTTTTTCTGGAGTCTGTAAAACCCTTAAATTATATTGGCTCCCAGATGTTAGTTTTTTTCGAGCCTTTTGTCCAGACCCTTTTCTCCTGGAAAGAGTATGACGAGTTCAGGAAAATGATGGAAGAGCGGGAGAGTGTGGAAAGGCTCCTGCAAACTATAGAGAAATTTGACGCCGAGGCTTTAACTAAGGAAAAAGAAGATAAAAAAAGAAGGAAAGAGGAAAGGAAAATAAAGGGCAGAAGAAGTTTGTGGCAGGTAATTACGGGAAGGGAATAAAGAGTATTGGAGTGTAAACCTTTAGGTTTACCTGATTTGGAGTGCATCCAGATGGATGCCCCTGTGCCTGTCGTCCGCCTTAGGCGGACCGACCCGACGGCAGAATGTAGCGTCGGGCTTTATGCCCGACGGCCAAATGGAACTAAGCAAATCGTCGGGGAATAACCCCAACGCTACGGGAGATGGAGTGCGAACCTTTAGGTTTGCCAAATGAAATGGTAAAGCTAAAGCTTTACACTCCAATGATAATACCGCAAAGCTATAAAGGAGTTCTATGAAAGATTTAAAACCCGAAGATATCAAAGTAATCGTTGCTACGGACTGCGGTAGCACTACTACTAA
>Ga0299915_10003911_pt1 | contig 10792 bp, 6 predicted proteins | sample RVTome_13_FD_200263 | JGI IMG/M metagenome (GOLD analysis project Ga0299915, IMG submission 200263) | Soil microbial communities from uranium-contaminated site in the Upper Colorado River Basin, Wyoming, United States - RVT92D227 (version 2) ... | reverse complement strand
AAATGTGGATTACAGAAGTCTGGTTTCGCGGGCGGACCTTGATTATAACGAGCCCGTGAGCAGGTCCGAGGAAGGTATGCCGGTAGGCAACGGCCGCATGGGAAGTCTCGTCTGGACCACGCCGACCGCACTAAAACTCCAGATCAATCGCGTGGATGTTTTTGCCCAGAACTGCGAAACGAACAGCTTTCCGGTCCGCGACAGTGATTACGGCAGCGGCTGCGGCTATGTAGACATCGACTTTGTCGATTTCGGGCAGGACGTGTTCACCGGCACGGCTTTTCGGCAGTATCTTTCGGTTTATGACGCCCTGATGACGGCCCGGGGCAGCGGCATCACAGTCCGAGTGCTGACCTGGCCCGAGCGTGATGTGATGGCTGTTGAGGTCGATGACCAACGCGACCAGCCTTCGCCGGTGAGCATCAACCTGCGGATGCTGCGGTACGCCATACAGTACCATTCCGGACAGAACTACAATCTGGATAGAAGTCACAGCGTCGTAATTCGAACGTGCAGTCATACCGCCACATCCAGGCTCGACATTCGCGACGGTCGGATCATCCTGACGCAGCAGTTCCGTGAGGGGCAGTACTACAACGCCTCCGCGGTCGCTATCGGGGTGGTGGGGCGCGAGGCAAAGGCAAAATACGCCAACGACTCGACCGTCCGTCTGTCGGCAGCGCCCGGCAAAGGACGGTTCACCATTCTTATCGCCAGCGCTGTTAGCTTCGATCCGCAAGATGATATTGCCGTGCCGGCGCTGAAGGAGCTCGAAGCGGCTGTGGATAGAGGATTCGAGAAGCTGCTCGCGGACACCAAAGCCTGGTGGCGCGAATTCTGGTCGAAGGGCTTCGTCTATATGCACAGCGCCGACGGCCAGGCGGATTTCGTTGAGCAAAACTACACATATTTTCTCTACCTGATGGGGGCCAGCTCCCGCGGCGATTACCCGCCACGTTTTGGCGGGCTGCTCTGGAGAACCACCGGCGATATGAGTCGCTGGGGCGCACAGCACTGGTGGGCCAACACTAATGCTTACTATAGTAACCTGATGCCGTCAAACCGTCTGGAGCTGATGGACCCAGTGTTCAAGATGTACTTCGGGATGTACGACTCCTGCGCCCGGGCGGCGATCCAGCAATGGGGTAGCTCGGGGATATGGATTCCTGAGACGGTTTGGTTCGACGGCCTGGAGAACCTGCCGGACGATATCGCAGCCGAGATGCGCGACCTGTACCTGGTCCGCAAGCCTTGGGAGCAGGCGTCCGCCCGGTTCCTGCAGTACGCCTCGACCAAGCAGCCGCACAACTCACGCTGGAACTGGATCGGCAGCGGCAGGTGGGTGGACGGCAGATGGGTCTATCAAGATAAGGGCAGAGGCCCGTTTGGACACACTACCCACATTCTCGGGGCAGGCGCCAGGATAGCCGCGCTTTTCTGGCAGCGCTACCAGTACACGATGGACCAAACCTGGCTGCGAGAGCGTGCCTATCCCATGATCAAAGGCGCAGCGGAGTTTTACCGCAACTTCCCTAACTTCCAAAAAGGCGCGGATGGTTCGTACCACATCCATCACGTTAATAGCGGCGAGGGAAGCTGGAACTCGTCCGATACCTCCTACGAGGTCTCGTGTATGCACATGATTTTCCCGCTGGCCGTTCGCGCCTCAGAAGTTCTGGGCGTGGACGCCGACCTGCGGCCGATCTGGCAGGAAATCATGGACAATCTTGTCGAGCCGCCAACGCGATCCCGCAGAGAAGGCGGCGCGTACGGGGCCTTCGTTTATGGTGGACCAGGAGCAATAACACCCCTTCCTCCAGAGGAGAATCTCAAGAGTCGCTTCCTGAGCTTTACCCGGCTCGGCAGTTTCATCGACGCAGCCGGCATCGGCGGGGCGCAGATATTTCGCAACCGGCTGCGCCTGCGCGAAGGACCCGGGGCGATTGATGCCGAACACATTGGGGGCCTGGCCTCGGGCATCCACCAGACAATGCTGTCTAGTTCCGGCGATCCCCGCCTACGCGGGGACAGGGTTCCCCCTGCAGACGCAGAGGTTGACGGCGACGCATCGGGGGTGCTGCAGATATTCAATTCCTGGCCCAAATCCTGGGACGTGGCTTTCACGTTGCTTGCCCCCGGCGGCTTTGTGGTCAGCTCTTCAATGGAGAAAGGTCGGATCGAGTCTGTTCAAATTCAGTCTCAGGTGGGCGGCCAGTGCCGTCTTGAAAACCCTTGGCCAGGCACGACCGTGACACTCTACCGCGATGGCAAAAAGGCCGGCGACCTCTCCTCTGATGAATCAGGGCTCCTGCGGTTCCCAACGGCGCCGGGCGAAGCCATCGTGGTCGTGCCCAAAGGGACATTGCCGGCGAGCAGGAAGGTACCCTAAAACTTGGTGGCACGGGCTTCCAGCCCGTGGGACCACGGCCAGGATGGCCGTGCCACGATTCTCCAAGCAGCTATCACCATTGCGCTTCAATATAAGGGCCGATGGGGCCTTGCGGCTTGGGCTTTGGCCGGGATTTGATTATTGCTTCAGCGATGGCAACGTCACTTTGGCGGGTAATCTTTATATTCGAAGAATCCGCCTCCACGATTGTTACTTTTTCGCCCAGAGCCTCAACCAGTTGTGAATCATCGCTGATTTTGCCTTGATCCAGATTCTTGAGGTTTGCATACGCCCTTGCCAGCAGCGAAGCCGCAAAGACCTGTGGCGTTTGGGCCTCATAAAGGCCCACTCTGTCGACGGTCTTGATTATGCAATTATCTTTTACTTGTTTTATGGTCGCCGCAATAGGACATGCTGGTATGGCCGCCCCACTTTTGCCGGCGGCAGCGATAACCTCGTCAATCAATTTATCCGTTACACAGCACCGGCAGGCATCGTGCACCGCGACCAGATCGATGTCAGCTTTAACAAGCTCAAGCCCTTTGTTGATGGTATCGAAACGCTCGTAGCCGCCGAAGAAAAACTTCACGTTAAAAAACTTCAGGGTTGCTCCCCATTTGACGCTTACCAATTCCTCATCTTCGGGAGCAATACCCAGCAGAATTTGCTTTACGTCGTCTCGGCTGGCAAAAAGTTCCACACTTCGTAGAAAAACCGCCCGCCCAGCCACGTCTACGAACTGCTTTTTTCTCTTTCCGCCGAATCGACTGGCAGGTCCTGCCGCACAGATAATTACTGCCACAGTTTTGGACATAACACAAACAATCCCTGATTAAAGTCTTTCAGGCGTCAATTTTCGGCTGCAAATCTTCAATTGTCAATTTTCAATTGGAGTTTCTTCTTGACGAACAATCGCAAATGGGCTTTATTTAGTGGTGCGGCTGGCGCGCAAAAGAGTATGTCGGATGTAATAGCTTACAGATAAACGGTTTGTGTACCTATACGGAATAGTGGCTTAAGGCTGGAAAGGATTGAACCATGCAGACTGTCAAACTTTTGGGGGTTTCTCTGGTATGTACTTTTATCGTACTGGCCAGTGGTTGTAACGGGGAGATGAAAGACCTTAGAATTCAAAACGATAGACAACAAAAACGAATAGCGCAACTTGAAAGCGAGCTGCGGACGGCTGAGCTCCAGCTTGACCAGTTGAAAAGACAGCTTGCCACCGCTGAAGCAACCGGCGGTATAGATGCACAAGCACTGCGCGAGAAAATCGCTGCGCTGGAAGCGGACCTGGCGAAAAAGAAAGAGATGATCGCCTCGATGCAGGAGAGACTGCTCGGCGTGACGCCGCTGCCGATCGAGCTTACAACCAAGCTGGAAGATTTTGCCAAGCAGCACAGTGACATGGTTACGTATGATGCCAGCCGGGGCCTTGTCAAGTTCAAGAGCGATTTGCTCTTTGAATTGGGCAGCGACCAGGTGGCAACATCGGCGGTTCAGACCGTTAAGGCGCTTTGCGACATCTTGAATTCCGAGGAGGCCAAGAAGTTCGACGCAATAATTGCCGGCCACACCGACGATATCCCCATTGAAAAGCCTGAGACGCGCGTAAAACATCCAACTAACTGGCACTTATCGGTTCACCGAGCCATATCGGTGCTACAGATTATGACCAGCAATAACGTTAGCGCAGAGCGGGTGAGTGTTCGCGGTTTTGGTGAATATCGCCCGGTCGTGCCGAACATGCCGAACAAGAAAGGCAATGCGCAGAATAGGCGGGTCGAGATATACATCGTTCCTACGGCAACGTAGCCCCGCACCAACTATACGGCGATGGCAGAACGCACTTTAATTATTATCAAGCCTGATGGCATTGGCCGGCATCTGGCAGGAGAGATTATCGCGCGTCTTGAGCAAAAAGGCCTGAAACTGGTTGGCGCAAAATTTATGCAAATTTCGCAGGACCTCGCCCGGCAACTGTACGCCGTCCATTGCACCAAGCCATTTTACGAAGGTCTTGTCAAATACCTTTGCTCAGCCCCAACGCTCGTAACGGTCTGGCAAGGCGAGGGCGTGATAAAGATGACCCGTAAGATAATCGGGGCTACTTTCGGTTATGAGGCCGAGCCGGGCACTGTTCGGGGAGACTTCGGCTGTTCACAACGCTATAACCTCGTACACGGTTCGGATAGCCCCGAATCGGGCCAGCGCGAGATAGAGCTGTTTTTCAAGCCAGATGAGATAGTCGATTACAAATTAGCTGACGCCGACTGGCTCTGCGGCAGATGATTAGCCCTGCCACCCCTGTCCTGAGCAAAGTCGAAGGATGCGGGCAGGGCCTACCCCCGGCACAGAGCCTGCCCTGAGCTCGTCGAAGGGTCCGGGGGTTAATCCCGCTTGCCCGTTTCGGGCAGCGGGTCCGAGAAAACAGCCCCGATAAATCGGGGCCACGCCTCATGGCTTTTGCAAAAAATCACCCTGCCTCGAGGGCACATCATATCACCATCTTTTTGCTTGAATTGGCGGGCTATTGATAGTAGAATAGTGGCAATGTTAAGGCTTGCCGGGAGGGCAAACACTGAATGCAGAGACTTGTTCTGACCCTTACAGCCGTCTTGCTCGTTGTGCCCTGTCAGGGAAAAACAATTACCGTTGACGACAACGGAGCGGCGGATTTTGCCCATATCCAGGATGCGATCAACAACTCCTGGCACGGAGATACTATCGTTGTCAAGCCCGGTACGTACAAGGAGAACATCTCTTTCATCGGCAGGGCTATAACGGTTACCAGCCAAGACCCCAATAGTCCGAGCATCGTTCAGTCAACTGTCATCAAAGCGGATTCCGACTACAGCGTGACTTTCAAGTGGAACGAAGGCAATAGTTCTGTGCTGACGGGCTTTACAATCACCGGACGAGGCATTTATTGCAGCGGCACCTCACCGACAATCACAAAAAACCTGATCACCAAGTGTGCAGGTCATGGCATATTCGGGCAGAATAATGCCGCCCCTGTTATCTGCGACAATACCATCCAAGCCAACGCCCAGCAGGGCATATACCGGTGCGATGGGTCAATCAAAAATAACACGATCCTGCAAAACAGTGCCGGCATAGCCTATTGTAACGGCCAAATAATCAGCAACCTCATCTGGAGCAACTCCAATACCACCCAGGGATTTGGCGCTGGCCTTTATTACTGCGACGGTGACATCGTCGGCAATGTGATCACCAACAACTATGCCTCGTCTATGGGAGGCGGGCTTTACGGATGTGATGGCAGTATTGTCGGCAACATTATTGCCGGCAACAGAGCGGCTTTGTCGGGTGGCGGAGTCAGCTATTGCAGCCGGTCTATACACAATAACACTATCGTAGGTAACATAGCGGCTCAGGTTGGCGGCGGCCTGCATGGTTGCACAGGTTTCATCCGCAACAACATAATCGCGTTCAACATAGCCAGTGACGGTGGTGGAATCCATGGCGCCGGCAAAAATTCCTACAATTGCTTCTGGATGAACACAGGCGACAACCTTGCAGGCGGTGCGAAGGTCGGCTCCGGCGATATCATTGTCGAGCCTCTTTTTGCACTTGGCGGTTACTGGGACACAGAGGGTACGCCCGACCAGAGCGACGATATCTGGGTGGATGGTGACTACCATCTGAAATCACAGGTAGGCAGATGGGACGCCCACAGTAAAAGCTGGAGCGTTGACGATGTCACCAGCCGGTGTATTGACGCCGGCGACCCTAACTCAGATTGGACTGCAGAATTATGGCCGCACGGCAAACGGATAAATATGGGAGCCTATGGCGGCACACCGCAGGCAAGCATGTCATTATCCCAGGCTGGCAACATCGCAGACCTCAATGGCGATGACCTGGTTGATTACGGCGACCTGGCGCTATTTACGCAGCGCTGGGCCCGCCAGGAAGTCTTATTGGCCGCCGACCTCAATAGAGATGGCCTGGTCAGTTTTGAAGATTTCTGCATTCTGGTTGCCAATTGGGGAGCGAAGCCACCTCCCGCGACGCCGCCCTTGCCAAATCCCATGACTTGGGCGACAGAACCTTATGCCACCTCGGCGTATTCAGTCGCGATGGTAGCTGCCACCGCTACCTCGACCGACGGCAGCGGGGTGGAATATTACTTCGAGAACTACTACAGCCCGCAAAGCAATAGCGGGTGGCTTTTATTTGCGCCGGGCGAAGAACCCAGGTGGGAAGTGACGGATCTTTTGCCGGAGACTTTATATTGGTACAGGGTCAAGGCCCGCAATAAGACTAATCTTCTGGAGACCAAATGGTCTGACCGTGCCGGAGCGACCACGCTGCGTGAGGATACTATCCCCCCCAGTCCTGACCCGGCAACCTGGCAGACAGAGCCTTACGCAAGCTCGGCCAGCTCGATCCGGATGGTGGCCACCGCAGCGACCGATGATAGCGGCGTGGAGTACCAATTCGAATGCACTTCGCATCCGGCCCACAGCAGCAGCTGGCAGGATAGTCCCATCTATGAAGTTAGTTCTCTGGCGAAAGATAATTACACCTTTGTGCTCCGCTGCCGAGACAAATCGCCCAATCACAATACCACACGCCCGTCAATTGCGGCTACCGTCGATCTGAAACCTCCGCAGCCGGACCCGATGAAATGGGCTGTGGGCGGCGAACCTCGAGAGGTGCTGCACACGCCCTATGGATTCACGGACTACTGGGCGGAGATGACAGCGGCAGAAGCTACAGACGCCAGCGGCACAGTACAGTATTACTTCGAGTGCACCACTGAGCCGGACTTTAGCAGTAAGTGGCAAAGCTCACGCACGTATTCCATCAAAGTTGGCAGGCGCAACCAGAGCCACCGTTTCCACGTCAAGGCACGCGACCCGGACAAAAACGAGACCGGCTGGTCACCTCTGCTGCCGACTTTGCCCTGACCCGTGAAAGGTGCAGAACGTATGTCGTCCTTCGTCCTTCATCCCTCGTCCTTCGTCCCTCGGCACAAGCGGTCGCCGCAGTTTAATCTGCCCGATCTTGTTGCTTACGGACGGCGGAGGAGAAGCCCCTGCTCGCCGGTGTAGGCGGTGAACTTATAGGACTTCTGCCGCGTATGCTGAACATGTTAGACGCGGATTTACACGGATTTACACTGTTTTGTAATGGCTCGGCCATCCCTGATCGGGACTGCAAATTCTTTTGCCGTGTTAATCCGTGTTAATCTGTGTCGAAGAAACCTGCTCCATCCGGTAAGGGCCAACTGCTGGCGGGACCTCAATTAGTGCGGGGTTTTCTAAAGCTATGTTCTTTATTTGCCGATACTTATGTTGTAACAGGGCTGTTAGTCAAATCTTCCTATTTTGACTGCCGGCAAAGAAGTTTCCATAGGATTTAGACGAACGGTTAGCCTACTTCTATCTATTTTTGTGCAACCGACCGGCACGGAGTCTGTTTTTTATGAAGGCATTAGTTACAGGCGGCGCAGGTTTCATCGGCTCTCATTTGGCCGAGCGCCTGCTAAAAGAGGGCCATAAGGTAGTCGTTGTTGACAATCTCAGCACCGGCAGCCTAAAAAATATTGCGCCTTTCAAGGATAAGCCCGGCTTTGAATTTGCACAGGGCGATATCTGCGACGCAGAGCTAATGGCAACTCTGATAAAGCGGTGCGACACTGTCTTTCATCTGGCGGCAGCCGTTGGCGTCAAGCTGGTAGCGGAGGACCCGGTTCATACGATCCAGACCAACATCACAGGGACAGAAACTGTCGTGGCGGCAGCCAGCAGATTCAACAGAAAAATCTTGATTGCCTCCAGCAGCGAGGTCTACGGCAAAAATGAAAGTGTCCCGTTCAACGAAGATGATGATATTGTGCTGGGCGGCACCAGCTTATCACGATGGTCGTATGCCTGTAGTAAGGCGATAGATGAATTTCTGGGGCTGGCTTATTATCAGCAATACGGCCTGAAAGTGGTAATTGGCAGATTTTTCAACACCATCGGGCCCAGGCAAACAGGCCGGTACGGAATGGTTGTGCCTCGCTTTGTTCAGTGGGCGTTAAGAAACGAGCCGGTCCTCATCTACGGAACAGGCAAGCAGAGGCGATGCTTTTGCTATGTGCAGGACGTTGTTGAAGCAGTCATCGGCCTGATGAACCCCGGCGCGCCGGGGGCGGCTGGCAAGGTGTTTAATATAGGCTCTATCGAAGAGATTACTATCGAATCGCTGGCTGATAAAGTCATCGAGATGACCGGCAGCCGGAGCAAAAAGGAATTCGTGCCGTATGAAGCTGCTTACGGCAGGCCCATCGAAGATATGATGCGGCGGGTGCCGTGCCTTGAGCGAATCAAAAAGGCGATCGGCTGGGAGCCCAAAACCAGCCTGGAGGAAATGCTTCAAGTCGTTATCGATAGCGAAAAGGCCAAACAGGAGAATATCGAATGACGAATTTCGAATCTCGAAGTTCCTTGTTCGATATTCAAAATTCAACTGCCTTTCCCGTCTGGTGGTATGCGTCTGTTTTCTGTGGGGCGTTAGTCCTTTACGCAGTTAGTTGTGCGCCGGGGGCTTTGTGGCAGGATAGCGGCCTGATCCAGTACCGCATCTGGCATAATGATATAGAAGGATTTTCAGGCCTTGCTATTTCCCATCCGCTGTTTTACTTATTGGCTATCGGTGCAAAGTACATACCGCTTGGTGAATTTGGGCATAGGGTCAACCTGCTCGCAGCAATTGCGGCCGCAGCGGCGGTTGCAAACGTCTTCTTGTTTGTCCATTTGTGGCTGGGCAGAAAATTTCCTGCGACAGTAGCAGCTCTTACTCTGGGCGTTTCCCACACATTCTGGAGTCACGCAAGTATTATCGAGACATACACCCTGTGGGCAGCTTTATTTAGCGCCGAATTAATAATGCTGCTGCAATATGCCAGGACCAAGCGCGTTGGCTATTTATACTGGCTGGGATTGCTTAACGGTCTGGCAATTGCTGTCCACATGCTCGCTTCCATACCGCTTCTATGTTACGCCGTGTTTCTTATTGTGCTCTTGGTGAAAAGGAATATCCACTGCCGAGAACTGGTCATAATTGGTCTGTTATGGATTGTTGGCGCCTTACCTTATGAATATCTGATAATCAAAAATATAGTACACACAGGCGATGTTGCGGGTACTTTAGCCTCTGCTGGTTTTGGCCTCCGCTGGCAAGGGGCGGTTCTTAACACCTCACTGTCAGCCAAACTTGTCAAACAGAACTTCCAGTATATTCTTTACAATTTTGCCACTCCCAACATTCTGCTGTTTTTCGTGGGCTGTTTTGTGCTGCTCAGGAACACCGCCAGGCCCGGGCTTAGAAATATCCTGCTCGTTCTTGCGGTCTTATTCTTTGTGTTTGCTTTTCGATATACCATTAAGGACAGATACGCGTTCTTCATTCCATTTTATTGTGTGGCTTCAATCATCATAGGTGCAGGGGCACACGCGGCCAACCAGCGCATAAACCGCAAAGCGGTTCCGTATTTGATTTTGTTTTTCAGTTTATTGCCGACGTTTGTTTATGCCTATGCGCCGCGTCTGGCCGCGAAGATGCAGCTTGATCTTGGCACACGAGGCGACATCCCCTACCGAAACGACTACCAGTATTTTCTGCAGCCCTGGAAGACCGGCTACGATGGACCGGAGCGTTTCGCCAAGGAGGCGTTGGAGGCGGTAGAGAATAATGCCGTGATCTACGCCGATAGCACTACGGTTGCACCGCTTTTATACGTCCAAGAGGTCAAGGGCACACGCCCGGATGTGAAAATCACTTCCGGCACAGCAAAAAGCAAAGGTGCGCCAAGGTTCGATAAAACTACCATTGAGCAGTTGCTTCAGGATAACCGCATATACGTTGTGTCGTCGAAGCCGGACTATTGCCCGGCATTTATCCTTGACAATTATGAGCTAGTTCAGGCTGGACTTCTGTGGCGTGTGGCCGGGCGCAAACACCTGCGGTGAAACCGCAATGTAAACAAGGTATTTAGCCCCGCAATCCTTCGACCCTGCTCAGGACGGGTTTATTGCGGGGTTCTCAAAATGCCAGAACATGCACACCGAACTGTCGGCGGATAACCCGTTAGGCTATAATCGCTACGGCTTTGCCTGGCAACATATACCTCAGGGCGGCGCCGCTCATCTTGATTTTGGCTGCTATGACGGCACTTTTCTTGCCAGCCTGAAAGGCAAAAGAATCGCTCGCCTGGTCGGCGTGGATATTTCCGCCGATGCGGTACGTCAAGCTCACGAGCGGTTCGCGGATGCGGATATTGAAGTCATACATATTTCAAAGACCGTGCCCTTGCCCTTTGGTGACAGTGCCTTCACATCCATTACGATTCTGGATGTGATTGAACACCTGGATGAGCAAAGTCCTTTG
>Ga0299915_10003910_pt1 | contig 10793 bp, 13 predicted proteins | sample RVTome_13_FD_200263 | JGI IMG/M metagenome (GOLD analysis project Ga0299915, IMG submission 200263) | Soil microbial communities from uranium-contaminated site in the Upper Colorado River Basin, Wyoming, United States - RVT92D227 (version 2) ... | reverse complement strand
ATCAGAGGGAATTGATTGTGCTGAGGGATCTGCAGGGATATTCTTATGAGGAGATTGGGAAACTGTTTCACCTTCCTGAAGGGACGATCAAGTCGAAACTTCATAGGGCAAGAATGGATCTCAAGACTATCCTGGAGAGATACGTTCATTAATGGATTTATCCATATGGTTCACCCCCTCCCTTCCCTCCCCCCTCGAGGGGGAGGGTGAGGGTGGGGGGAGATGGAGTAAAGTCAATGGAATGTGAGAAAGTTCGGGATCGGTTTTCCTCCTTGTTGGAAAATGAATTGGATCCATTAGAAGAAAAGATCGTGAAAGAACATCTGGCTTCCTGCTCAGATTGCCAAAAGGATTTACAGCAGTTCGATAAGACAATGCGATGGCTTCATTCCGTTAAAGAAGTAGAGGTTCCGGATGAATTCCTCAGCGAAATTTATAAAAAGATGGAAGAACGGAAAAGAAAAGTTCCCCTCAGCGAGGAGACCAGATGGAAATGGTTTCGCCATCCTTTCCCATTAAGACTCCCGGCTCAGGCGGTTGCCATGGTGGCCATCGTCTTTTTGGTTCTCTATCTCACCAAGATAATGCCAGTTGAGACGCCCCAACTGAAGGATGCTGGACATACAAAACCTTTAATTTCAGCACCACTCTCTGCAGAGAAGCAAGTTGATCAGGTGCTGGCTAAAAAGGAGATGGAGAAAGATAGAGTCGCCGCCCAACCTCCTCGAGAGCTATCTCCTCCCAAGGATATTGAAAAGGCCAAAACACCTGCTTCAAAAGTCGTCCCTGTTCCATCAGAAAAAAAGAAAATAGAGGCGGCGTCGATTACAAAAGAGCAAGCTTCTCCTGCGGCCAAACCTCCTCAAGAGATCGTTCTGCGAATCTCTGATCGAGAGAAGACCCTGAATCAACTCCATGAATTGCTTCAGCAATTTGGAGGAAAGATCATTACCACGGAAGGAAACACCTTTCTTGCATCCCTTCCAGCGGCCACATTCTCAGAATTCGAAAAAGAATTATTAGGGCTGGGTTCTCCCGGGAAGGCAGATAAAATGGTGCTAAAGAAAGATACAATGGAAAGATTGGATGTTCCGGAAGGAGCGAAGCGAAGAGAATTTGAAATGAAAGGGAAAGAATCAGCGGCCCATGATACAGAAAAACAGGATCGTCTTCTCGTTCGGATCCTCCTTCTACAAGAATGAGAGTTGGGTTTGACCCCTTCGGCGGCATTTGTGCTGGTGAGAAGGTGTGCAAAAATCACATTTCCTGGATCAGCATCGCTCCGGCCCATAAGGATGGACGGATTGGAGAAGCTTTAGGGCGGAACCTCTAAAATCAAACTACATGGTCTAACCCTGGTTAATTACTCTATTTTACTGAAAAGGAAGATTACGCATAATATTTGATGACCCGCATCCTAAAGCTTCGACAAGGCGCCCATTCTTGTGGGCCGAGGCACAGGTCGCCATTTTTTCACACCTTCTGAGCCGTTACAGGTGAGGCCGTTAGGGTTGACTTATAACCACAAGTTTTGTATAAATACTTATTGATCAATTTATCCCATCTTATCTCTTTCCAAAATTTTTAAAAAAGAAATGACTTTGAATAAAGAAAGGGGGAACTTCATGATGGAGGAGAGCGAGTGATGATCATCACCATCAATCCAAAAAATCCACAGCTGAGATTGATTCGAAAGGTCGTTGAAGTTCTTCAAAAGGGAGGGGTTATTGGATACCCTACGGATACGATCTATGGGGTGGGCTGCGATCTTTTCAATCCAGAGACAATCCGAAAGATCCATCGATTGAAAAAATCGGACGGGAAAAAACCTTTAAGCTTCATCTGTTCCGATTTAAAGGATATCAGTCGCTATGCCTATGTTTCTAACTACGCTTATAAAATGATGAAGCATCTGTTTCCGGGTCCGTATACATTTATTTTGAAGGCCACCAAACTGGTCCCAAAGATTGCCATGACGAAACAGAATACCGTAGGGATTCGTATCCCCGACAATAAGATTTGCCTCAGCCTTGTTCGGGAGTTGGGGCATCCGATTATCAGCACCAGTGTTTATAAACCCGATGAAGGGCTCTACAACGACCCTACCGAGATCGAAGAGCGCTTTGGAAAGCAGTTAGATCTTGTCATCGATGGAGGAGTGATCATCGCCGAGCATTCCAGCATCATTGACCTCACCGATGAGTTTCCCAAAGTGATCCGAAAAGGAAAAGGAGATGTGAGCCTTTTTCAATGAAAGGCTAAACCCCGTTAGAAAAGAAGAGGCTTTAACCCCTCCATCAAAAAATGAATGTGTATCTTCTTTCTACATCTCCGCAATAAACCCCGTAGGATGTTTACTATCCAACGGGGTAAATGGCGGGACTTTCTAACGGGGTAAATGTCCCAAAAAAGGAGAAGAGGATGGGAAAGAAAAGTCTTCCACCTACTACTATGCTTTTCCCTACACCGGTCGTTTTGGTGACCTGTATCGATGAGGCAGGGAAACCCAATATTATCACCTTGGCATGGGTGGGAGTGGTCAATTCAGAACCTCCCATGATCGGCATATCGATTCGGCCAAACCGACACTCCCATGCCTGTGTGAAGAAAACAAAGGAGTTTGTGGTCAATCTCCCTACTGCGGAGATGGTCAGGAAGGTAGATGCCTGTGGCGTGGTTTCAGGGAAAGAGACGAACAAATTTGCTTCCATGGGATGGAAGGCAATACCAGCCCAAAAGGTGAAGCCTCCCTTGATCGAGGAGTGTGCTGTTCAAATGGAATGCGAGGTCAAAGAAATGATATCTTTAGGAAGCCACGATCTTTTCCTTGGACAAATCGTTGCACTCCATGTGAAAGAGGAGATTCAAAAGGAGAAAGGCCAGATTGATATTACAAAAGCCCTTCCAATGGTTTACTGCCCGGGGTCCCGCGAGTATTGGAATCTTGGGAAATGCATTGGCCATCATGGTTTCTCGAAAGGGAAATCCTGAAGTTACTTAAATCTAACGTTACAAAAAAACCATATAATCCAGCAGACAGGAATGCTGGAGAAGCTTTCCACCTGCCTGCGCGTAGCCGCTTCGGCGAAGGCAGGGCGACCACCTTCCTACGTTGGAGACGGGAATCCCCAGTATATTACGAAGGTCACTGCAACCCATGATCATTGACTGCCATACCCATATCTTTCCTGATGAGATAAGAAAGGATCGGAAGCCTTTCTGTGGAAGAGATAGAGGATTTTCTTCTATTTATAAAAATTCAAAAACCAAAATAGCAGGGGTGGAGGATTTGATCGCCTCGATGGATGAGTGGGGCGTAGAGCGATCCGTCATCTGCGGCTTTCCTTGGAGCCGAGCCGATCTTTGTTCCCTTCATAACGAATACCTCATGGAATCTGCTTCAAGATATCCCAATCGATTGATCGTTTTTATTTCTTTGCTCTTCTCGGACCCGGATTGGTCAGAGAGAGAATTGGATCGGGGGATGAAGGGTGGAGCGAGGGGGGTAGGGGAGATCGCTTTCTACCATCATGAAATGACTTCCAAAGATATCGACTCAATGAAACCGATACTCACCAAGATGGAGAAGAAAAGAATTCCTATCCTCCTTCATACCAACGAACGCCTGGGCCATACCTATCCTGGTAAGGGGACAACCCCTCCCGAAAGGTTCTATGAACTCATCCTCTCTTTCCCAAACCTCCCTATTCTATTGGCACACTGGGGAGGCGGTCTCCCTTTCTACGAGTTGATGCCGGAGGTGGCCAAGGCGATGGCCAATGTCTATTACGATACGGCTGCATCCCCCTTCCTCTATTCCAAAAAGATATATGCCGTCGTCAGTGAAATTGTGGGGGTGAAAAAAATTCTTTTTGGGACAGACTTTCCTCTCATTTCACCCCGGAGATATTTTCAAGAATTGGAAGGATCAGGCCTGCCAGGAGAGGATCGGGAAAAGATCCTCGGCCTCAACTTTTTAAGATTGATGGAAAAAGGAGCGGGTCGATGAGGCATGCCTTTTTAGATCATCACAGCAGCGCAGAGAGTCCAATCCATCATCTGGATGCCAGGGCAAAGATCATCGTCTTTTTCACTTTTATATTGATCGGCGTCAGTTCGCCGCCCACCTCCCTTCTTCTCTTCAGTCTTTTAATATTGGTTCTTATCGGCATTGCCCTTTTTGCAAAACTCCCTTTGGGCCATTTGGCCAAGAAGATTCTCATCATTCTTCCCTTTCTATTGGTCGTGGCCATTTCCATTCCGTTCATGAAAAAAGATGGAATCGGAGGAGGATACAATTTAGGTTTCGGAGGACTTTCCGTCTCTCAAAGCGGTCTCTGGATTCTATGGAATGTGGTCATCAAATCTTCTCTGGGAGTCTTCTCCATCATCTTGCTCTCTTCCACCACCTCCTTTCCCAAATTGATTAATGGAATGGAGAGATTGGGCTCCCCTAAGATTTTTACAATTCTCGCCTCTTTCATGTACCGTTACTCCTTTATCCTCATCGATGAAATGCAGCGTATGAAACGGGCGAGGGATTCGAGGTGTTTTGGAGGAAGATGGTTCTGGCAATCGAAGGTCATCGGTCACATGGTAGGAACTCTTTTTTTGAGGAGTTTTCATCGCGGAGAAAGGGTTTATCTGGCGATGCTCTCCAGAGGGTATGATGGAACGATGCCCGAAACCACTGCAAGCAGGTTCGGGTTGGGTGAGATACTTTTTCTCTCCATCTCCCCCATCCTTCTTTTTCTAAGGATCTATCTGAAATGATAAATTCGAAATCCGAATATCGAAACCTGTTCCCCTGGGCCATGCCAGGGACAGTGCTTGACAGGTTCAGGGATCCGAAGCAAATTAAAAGGATGCTGTAACTCAAGGCTTCAGCCTTGATTAAGCTCAACCCTGAAGGGTTGAGTTACATAGTTTTTCGCCATTTCGATCGTTTGAAATTGTTTCGAATTTCGGATTTCGTGATTCGGATCTTGACTCCTAAAATCACCGAGGTTCATTAGTTGAGCAATGGCACATTCTGAGAAGGTCATCGAGATAAATAATCTCTCTTATGATTATCCGGATGGAACTCCGGCCTTGAGAGATATTGATTTAGTGGTCTATCGAAATGAGTCCATTGCGATCCTCGGACCCAATGGTGCCGGGAAGTCCACCCTTCTCTATCATCTGAACGGAACGCTGAGAGGAGATGGGAGGGTAACCATCTTGGGTCTCCTTATGGAAAAAAAGAACCTGAAGGAGATTCGAAGAAGGGTGGGCCTGGTCTTCCAAAACCCAGAAGATCAACTCTTCTGCCCTACCGTCTTTGACGATGTGGCTTTCGGCCCTCTCAATATGGGATTGGATGAAGAGAGGGTTCGGTATCGGGTGGAGAGGGCCCTCGAGATGATGGGTTTGAAAGGGTTTGAAGGGAGGTCAACCCACCATTTGAGTGAAGGAGAGAAGAAACGGGTTGCTTTGGCAACCGTATTGGCCATGGATTCTGAGATTCTGGCTCTCGATGAGCCGACCGATAACCTCGATCCAACTGGAAACCGAACGCTGATTGAGAGAATCCAGTTGATTCCTCAGACGAAAGTCATTGTCACCCATCACCTGCCCGTTGCCGTGGATCTCTGCGAAAGGGCAGTGTTGCTTCGTGGGGGAAGGAAGGGAGAAGATCTGCCGACACGGGACCTCTTGAAGAATCGAGAATTGTTAGAAGAGTTTGGTTTTGATGCAGATTTTGCACAGTGGATGTATGAGAGAAATGTCAAATTAAATCGAAAGCTCAAATGAGATGCCGAAATCCTTAGATCCTGAATTAAGTTCAGGACCTGGTTCGGCATGACAATAATGTCATTCTGAACTCGTTTCAGAATCCCATTTTGGATTTTGACATTTGAAATTCCAATTATTTTGCACTCTGTTTAATGAGAGTCGATTTTCCTTCCGCCAGAATCGTTCCATCCTCTTTAGCCACCCGGGCTTTTGCTTTGATTAACCTCTTGCTCACCTCCGTAATCTCTCCATAGACGAGCAGGGGTTCAAGGATCGGAGCCGGCCTTTTAAATTTGACCTCTAAGGAAGCCGTGACGGCTTGATACCCCAATTCATAAACCAATTTTGCCATTGCCTCATCCAACAGAGTACAGATGATCCCACCATGGATAAGGCCATCCCAACCCTGGAAAGTGGGACTTGCAACAAATGTTGTTTTGAGGGTTTGGTGCTCCTTGTCAATCTCAAATCTCAACCGCAACCCACCCAAATTGTTTTCTCCACAGACAAAGCAATTTCCATAGGTTTCAAATTTCATCTCATTCTCCGTTAATTTGGAATTCGGAATCAATTGTGAAGCTCCCCGCTTACAGGGCGGGGCCAAGGGGCACGTTCCGGTCAAAATGGAAACCAGATGCTGAAACAAGTTCAGCATGACATGAATGGCAAAAAGTGTTTGTCATCCCGAACCAGGTCCTGAACTTAATTCAGGATCTACGATTTCGGGATCTCGCTTTTGGTCGGGTTGGCTAAAATTTGGAGTGACTTTGCCCCCCGAGTGAATCAGTTGACTTGATTTTATGGGTATCATATAGTTTTGATAAAAGGCTTGTCAAATTTTTAGATGAATCAAGGCTAAAGCCTTGAGTTACATGTAACTCAACCCTTTAGGGTTGATCAACGGGAAAGAGATGATAGAGAATAATCGTTATCTTCAGGTAGCTATGGCTGCGGCAAAAGAGGCGGGCCGAATTCAGATGGAACACTTTGGCCATTCCCATTCGGTTGAGTACAAAGGAGAATTCAATCCAGTGACAGAAGTAGACCGGCTCTGTGAACGAGCCATCGTAAAAATGATTTCGGATGCTTTTCCGGACCATGATATTTTGACAGAGGAAAGCCCATTCGAGGGGAAAGGGTCTTCATGGAAGTGGATTATTGATCCTATTGATGGGACAACAAATTATTTTCACGGGTTTCCTTGTTTCTGCGTCTCCATCGGGCTTGAAGTGGAGGGGGAGGTGAAGTTAGGAGTGGTTTACGTCCCGCCCCTCAATGAGCTCTTTCATGCGGAAAAGGGCGAGGGCGCCTTTCTCAATGGCGAACGGATCGCAGTCTCCCGGGCTGATCGATTAAGAAGAAGTCTTCTTTGCACGGGTTTTCCTTATGATGTCCATGAACATGTCGATTTCTACCTCCGTTATTTCCGTCAGTTTATCACCAGGAGTTTTGCGATTCGGAGACCTGGCTCAGCAGCCGTTGATCTTTCTTATTTGGCAGCAGGCCGTTTTGACGGATTCTGGGAATTTAAACTCCACGCTTGGGATGTGGCAGCAGTGAGCTTAATGATTACCGAAGCAGGGGGAAAGGTGACCGACCTTCAAGGCCAACCCTTCAATATCTATTCTGAAGAAATTCTGGCCTCTAATGGGTTGATTCATCAAGAAATGCTTCAAGCCATCCGGGAGATAGAATCCCATCAAGCCTGAAGGCTTGAGTTACTTTTTTTGGTCGTTAGATGTAACTCATGGCTTTAGCCATGACCAGAACATTCCCATGAAAAAACAACCCGATCTTTTCAATAGAAAGGAGAGAGATTTAGTCGAAAGAGAGGCGCCTCTTGCCGATCGAATAAGGCCAAAGACATTAGAGGAGTTTGTGGGGCAGGAGCACATTCTGGGGCAGGGAAAGGTTCTCCGCCAGGCCATCGAAACAGATCATCTCCCTTCCATGATCCTATGGGGACCTCCTGGGTCTGGCAAGACCACTTTGGCAATGATTATTGCCTCAACCACAGATGCCCAATTCAGCGCCTTCAGCGCTGTTCTCTCCGGCGTGAAAGAGATAAAGGAGGTCTTCAAAGAAGCAGATGATGAATGGAAATATCGGAAGAGGAGGACCATCCTCTTTGTGGATGAGATCCATCGTTTCAACAAGGCTCAGCAGGATGCTTTTCTTCCCCATGTGGAGAAGGGGACGATCATCCTCATCGGTGCGACCACAGAAAACCCATCCTTTGAAGTAATCTCCCCTTTGCTTTCTCGTACCAAAGTCTTTACCCTCAATCCTTTAACAGAGGAAGAGGTTGAAGTGATCTTGAACCGAGGCTTGACGGACAAGGAGAGAGGGTTAGGGAAATACCCAACAATGATCGAGCCTGAAGTGATCACAGGAATCTGTCAATTAGCCAACGGAGATGCGAGAATAGGATTGAATACTCTGGAGATGCTTGTTCTAACGACTCCACCCAATTCAAAAGGGTTTCGCCATATCCGAAAGGAGGATTTGAAAGAGGTCCTTCAAAGAAAAACGTTCCTCTATGATAAGTCTGGAGAGGAACATTATAATCTCATCTCTGCCTTTCACAAGAGCCTGAGGGGAAGCGACCCGGATGCTTCCCTTTACTGGCTTGGAAGAATGTTGGAGGCTGGAGAGGATCCTCTCTATATCGCTCGACGGATGATCCGGTTTGCTTCAGAGGATGTGGGGAATGCGGATCCTCAGGCGTTACAGGTTGCAGTCTCGGCGATGGAGGCCTTCCACTTCATCGGTTTGCCAGAAGGGGATTTAGCTCTTGCCCAGGCAGCCGTCTACCTGGCTACTGCTCCAAAGTCGAATGCCCTTTACACCGCATACCAGACCGTTAAAAAAGATGTTCGGGAACTCGAGAACATGCCTGTCCCCCTTCATATCAGAAATGCTCCCACCTCTTTAATGAAAGATCTGGGATATGGGAAAGGATATCAATACCCACACGATTATCCAAACCACTTCGTTGAAGAGGAATACCTTCCTGAGAATCTCAAAGGAAGAACCTACTATCACCCGTCAGACCAAGGATTTGAGAGAGAGATTAAAAAGAGGCTCGAAAATTGGAGAAAGGGAAGAAATGAACGGGGCGGGCACAAACCATAGAACACGGTGAGCATCTGATAATCATTTCCAAATCCGATCATCCTCTGCATCCCACCTTCATCTTCATTCGCTAAAGTTAGTTTTTGGGATTCAGTTTCTACTTGTAATATCAGAAAAGAGTTGGTATGATTTATCACCGATGAATACACAACAAATACTCGAAATGATTAAGAACACCGGATCTCCTTTAAAGAGGCAGCTTTTAATGGTTGCATTGATTACGAGACTGCTTGAGGAGAAAGGAAAAGACCCGCCTGTCGTGATGGGCGAGTGTGCTTTGTCCTATTACTCAAGAGAAGTCTATTTTACTGCCGATATCGATTTAGCCTATGCGGATAGAGAAGCATTAAATACTGTTTTAATGAGTATTGGTTTTGGAAAACGAGGCAGGTATTGGGTTAATGAAGGGTTAAAAATGGCGATAGAAACCCCGGCATCAGTCCTCGTAGGCGAAGACGCCCCTGTTGAAATCGTAGATTTAGGAGAGGGTCTCCATTGCAGGATTATAGGGATAGAAGACCTTGTAATAGATCGGCTGAATGCATGCAAGCATTGGAAATCAGAGACAGACTGTGAAATGGTAGAGTTACTTGCAAAAAGATATGTGAATGATCTGGATTGGTCTTATCTCGAAAAGAAGGCGGCGATGCCGGAAAATGATACCTTGTCAGAACTTCTGGGAATAAAGGGAAGAGCTAAACAATGAAGGTAAGAATGAAAAAATATGAAGAAGTATCCCCAGTGGAGTTTCTTCTCCTGAGGGAAAAACTTGGGATCAGAAGATATCGAAAGAGTATTAAAAGAGACGAAGGTGAAAAAAAGATACTCTTGGACATTGGATTGAAGATGATCGAAGAGAAAGAGAGGGATGACTTTATCCCATTGGGGTACAGGAAAACGAGAATTAAGATTTTCAAATAACAGAGATCATTTTCCCCCTATCACCCGTGCTCCCCATCATTTTTTTTCTTTCACTCCATCTCCGGTCATGGGGACGAAGACGACCGGAATGACGTCCGTCGTTTCAATCCTTCCAGATCGTTTGACAATCTTTTTTAGCACTTGGCTATAGGTTCCCACTGGCACAATCATTCGGCCTCCTTCCTTTAACTGTTCTAAGAGAGGTTTCGGTATGTGGTCTGGTGCCGCGGTGACGATGATGGCATCGAAGGGCGCAACTTCAGGCCATCCCAGATATCCATCCCCTGCTTTGACCATAATATTCTGGTAACCCAGTTGAAGAAGAAGTTTTTTAGCGGAGGTTGCGAGCGTTTCGATGATCTCAATCGTGTAAACCTCCTTGGCCAACTCGGCTAAGATGGCTGCCTGATAACCTGATCCAGTTCCAATTTCTAAAACCTTCTCTCCTCCTTTAAGCTCTAAAAGTTCGGTCATCAAGGCGACGATATAGGGTTGGGAGATGGTTTGGCCCTCCCCAATGGGCAGGGGTTGGTCCATATAGGCAGAGGTTTGCATCTCTTTAGGGACGAAAAGGTGGCGCTCCACCTTGAGTACCGCAGATAGAACACGAGGATCTTTCACCCCCCTCGCTTTAATCTGTGTTTCTACCATTTTCTCGCGCATGGTTTTGAAATCCCCCTTCGGGTCTAAATCAGAAACCCCTTTGCCGTCCGTACATCCGGCAAGAAAAATGAAAACCATCAAAAATACTAATATGTAAAGTCCTATTCTTTTCATATTTGCCAATCCTATGATTCTTTTAAAGCAATCTTTCATGACTTTCATGACGGATACGTCACCCTCGAACGATGAAAATGAATAATCCCCCTTTTACCCCCCTTTAGCAAAGGGGGGGTGGGGGGATTTGAGAGTTATTTTCTAGGTAATTGGATCCTAATGCAACCTACCACACTCATAAAAAT